>SXGQ01594704.1_pt1 | contig 44250 bp, 33 predicted proteins | sample 3178371 | NCBI WGS metagenome assembly SXGQ01 (sample SAMN11356859, study PRJNA531348) | freshwater metagenome | isolation source: freshwater sample F1-20 | place: China: Fuxian Lake, Yuxi | collected 2017-12-25
GAGACGACGGTGGTCTGGGATCGTCGAACCGGGACACCGCTCGGCAATGCAATCGTCTGGCAGGACCGTCGCACCGCAGGAGCCTGCGATCGCTTGCGGGCGGAGGGTCGGGCAAAAGACATCCAGAAGCGGACCGGTCTGATCGTGGACGCCTACTTCTCCGGCACGAAGATCGCCTGGATCCTCGAGCACACACCGGGGGCCCGGGCGCTCGCCAAGGCCGGCCATCTCGCGTTTGGCACCATCGACACCTGGCTCGTGTGGAAGCTGACCGGCGGCACACGGCATGTCACCGACGTCTCGAATGCCTCCCGCACCCTCCTCCTCAACCTCAAGACCGCCGCCTGGGATCCGACGTTGCTGGAACTGCTCCGCATTCCCGAGGCGTTGCTCCCGGAAGTTGCCGGGTCGAGCGAGGTCTATGGCGAGGTGACCACCATTCCATCGATCAAGGGCGTCCCGGTCAGCGGCATCGCCGGGGATCAGCAGGCGGCGCTCTTTGGTCAGATGTGTCTCAAGCCGGGTTCCAGCAAATGCACCTATGGGACCGGATGTTTCCTGCTCCAGAACACGGGAACCCACATCCAACCCTCGAAGAACCGTCTTCTCACCACGATCGCCTGGAAGCTGGGCTCGGACCCGATCCACTACGCCCAGGAAGGCAGCGTCTTCATCGGCGGCGCCACGATCCAGTGGCTCCGGGACGGCCTGCGATTGGTTCGATCCGCGCAGGAGGTCGATGCCTTGGCGCAGTCGGTGCCCGACTCCGGCGGCGTCTTCTTGGTCCCGGCGTTCGCCGGACTCGGGGCACCGCATTGGGATGCCTACGCCCGAGGCCTGATGATCGGCATCACCCGCGACACCTCCGCAGCCCATGTTGCCCGGGCTGCACTTGAGGGGATCGCCTTTCAGGTGGCAGATCTGCTCGATGCGATGCGGGCCGACACCGGTACCGCGATCCCCGAACTGCGCGTCGATGGTGGTGCCGCCCGAAGCGAACCCCTCATGCAGATCCAGGCTGACCTCCTCGGGTGTCCGGTCGTGCGTCCGTCCGTCACCGAGACCACCGCACTCGGAGCCGCCTACCTCGCAGGGTTGGCTATCGGATACTGGAAATCCCCGGCCTCTATCGCCTCGCAGTGGAAGGTCGACCGTGTCTTCAAACCGCGGATGTCGAAGGACCAATCCCGCGCCCTCCGGGCCAGGTGGTCCGAAGCCCTCGAGCGGGCGAAGGAATGGGAACAGGCTGCGCCCACGCGGAAGACGAGTATTTCCAAGGCACCGAGGAGGGCTCGGGCATGAACCGTCATGAGATGCTGGCCCGGGCCCGGGCGGAATCGGAACCCTGGAGCGTCATCGTCATCGGAGGAGGGGCCACCGGCGTGGGTGTTGCCCTCGACGCCGCCGCACGCGGCTATCGAACCCTCTTGCTGGAGCGACACGACTTCGGCAAGGGCACCTCGAGCCGGAGCACCAAACTCGTCCACGGCGGCGTACGCTATCTCGAGCAGGGCAACGTCTCTCTGGTCATGGAGGCCCTGCGAGAACGCGGTATCCTGCGTCAGAACGCACCCCACCTCGTCAGCGAACTCCGCTTCGTGGTCCCGAGCTACTCGTGGTGGGAGGGACCCTTCTATGGGATCGGACTCAAGCTCTACCAAAGCCTCTCGGGCCGCTATGGCTTTGGAGCCTCCCGCCTTCTCTCCAAGGAGGAGACCCTCCAGAGCCTGCCCAACATCAAGACCGAGGGCCTGCACGGCGGTGTCGTCTATTACGATGGCCAGTTCGACGACAGCCGCCTGCTGATCAACCTCGTCGCCACCGCGGCGGAACAGGGCGCCGCCCTCCTGAACTACGCGCCGGCCACAGGCTTCCTCAAGGATCCGGACGGTCTCGTCACCGGGGTGGAGGTCCAGGACCTCGAGTCCGGCCAGACCTTCACGGCCCACGGCAAGGTCATCATCAACGCCACGGGGCCGTTCACCGACGAGGTCCGGCGCCTCGCCGATCCGGAAGCCCAGCCCATGATCTCCCCCAGCCAAGGGGTCCACATCGTCCTCGACCGCTCCTTCCTGCCGTCCGATACCGCCATCATGGTCCCGCACACGAGCGACGGACGGGTCATGTTCGCTATCCCGTGGCACGGACACACCCTCGTCGGCACCACGGACACGCCGATCCCATCCGTCCCGGTCGAGCCGGTTCCGATGGATCAGGAGATCGGGTTCCTCCTGGAGACGGCCGCACTGTACCTTGAGAAGAAGCCGACCCGGGACGACATCCTGAGCACCTTCGCCGGGGTACGTCCGCTCGTCCGCTCGGGCGATGGGAAGAACACCGCGGCCCTGTCCCGGGACCACACGATCCACATCGATCCCAGCGGAGTGGTCTCGATCTGCGGCGGCAAGTGGACCACCTACCGCAACATGGCGGAGGACTGCGTCAACCAGGCGGCGGTACTGGCACGTCTCACGGAGCGCCCCAGCGTCACTCGACATCTCAATATCCACGGATACCACCAGCACGCCGACCGGTTCGGGCGGATGGCGGTCTACGGTTCAGATGCGACGGCGATCCAGGACCTGGTCCGCGGCGACCCGGGCTTGGGCGAGGTGTTGCATCCGGCGCTGCCGATCGGGGGTGCGGAGGTGATCTGGGCGGTCCGACGGGAGATGGCCCGGACAGTGGAGGACGTGCTGGCACGTCGGACCCGGGCCTTGTTCTTGAACGCTCGGGCGGCCGTGGAGATGGCCCCTTCGGTGGCCCGTCTCATGGCCCGGGAACTCGGGCTCGATACCACCTGGGAGGCTCGGCAGGTGGAGGAATTCCAGGGCACCGCAAGGGGCTTCATGGTCAGCCGATGAGATTTGGCCCGACGGCGAGTCTCGGTTCAAAGGGATCCCAGCCCTCGCCTGAAGAAAGTGGCAGAGGAAGGAGTCTGCATCCCGAGTGCAGTCAACCCGAGAGTCCCAAGGCCGAATCCGCCTCCATCCGTCCCAAGGCATGGCGCTGCTGCCCGAAGCCGGCATGATCGGGGTCTACCTCTTCCGCTCTCCGTCTTCCTCCGTGTCTCCGCGTCCGCGTGAGCCCCTCTTCCCCCCCGCCGTGTTTCGGCATCGACGCCCTACCGCAACGATGGCTCCAATGAAACGACTCCAGCCCCCCCCAGCGCCATGATCACACTCACCGGACGCGGCTCCACGACCACCTGCGATGGGGTGACCCGGCGCGATTTCCTCCAGGTCGGGACGCTGGGGGCCTTGGGGCTGTCCCTCTCGCAGTTCAACGCGCTGAAGGCCGCTGAGACCACAAAAACGGCCCCCGACAACGGGCGCTCGGCGATTCTCATCTTCAACCTCGGAGCGCCCTCGCAGCTCGACCTCTTCGACCTCAAGCCCGACGCCCCGCGTGAGGTGCGTGGCCCGTTCAGGCCGATCTCCACGAAGGGCGATTTCCAGCTCTCCGAACTGCTCCCGCTCCACGCCAAGGTCGCTGACAAGTTCAGCCTCGTCCGAACCGTCTATCACACCGCCGCCGCGGTCCATGACACCGGGCATCAGCTGCTCCAGACCGGCCGTCTCTTCTCAGGGGGCATCAACACACCGCATGCGGGCTGCGCCCTCGAGTTTCTGAAGGGCCGTCGCAACGAGCTTCCCGCCCACGTGATCCTGCCGGAGCCCATGGGCAACACCGGCGGTGGATTGCCCCACGGCCAGGACGCTGGCTTCCTTGGCAAGGCCTACGATCCATTCTCGATCCACGCGGATCCCGCGAGATCCGACTTCAAGGTGCCGGACCTGCTCCCGCCAACCGAGATCGGCGAGGCCCGGCTCCAGCGGCGTCGGGAACTGCGGGACATCGTCGAGGGCACGATCCGGAACTTCGAGTCGACCGACAGCGCGCGGATGATGGACGCCAACTTCGCCGCGGCCTACCGGCTCATGACCAGTGAAAAGGCCCGCGAGGCGTTCGATCTCTCGAAGGAACCGACTTCGGTGCGGGAACGCTATGGCATGACCCGGTTCGGACAGAGCTGTCTGCTCGCGCGACGTCTGGTCGAACGCGGGGTGCGGTTCGTCACGATCAACACGTTCATCACGGTTTTCGACGAGATCACGTGGGACATCCACGGCTCGAAGCCCTTCACCAGCATCGCGGGGATGAAGGAGATCGTCTGTCCGATGTACGACCAGGGCTACAGCGCCCTGATCGAGGACCTGCACCAACGCGGCATGCTGGACTCGACCCTCGTGGCGAACCTGGCGGAATTCGGCAGGACCCCGAAGATCAACCCGACCGGTGGACGTGACCACTGGCCCGCCTGCTGGACCTGCTATTTCGCCGGTGGCGGCATCCGTGGAGGCCGAGTGGTCGGAAAGTCCGATGAGATCGCCGCCTACCCCGCCGAGCGTCCGGTCACACCGGCCGAGATCGTCGGGACGATCTACCGGAGCCTGGGACTCGATCTCGAGACCCACCTGCCGGGTCCGCAGGGTCGGCCCTTCCCGCTGGTCGACTTCGGCACCCAACCCATCCGGGAGCTGTTCGCATGAGACTGTTGAGAGTTGAGGGTCGAGGGTTGAGAGACGGTGTCGGGGTGATTCTCGGACGTCTTACGAGGTTTTGCCTGGGGTGGGTGGGTGCTGGCGCACCCAGTGCCGCAGAGCACTGCAGCACCCACCGGGGAGCGGGCCTTCGGCCGTGGTGGGTCTTCTCTCTCAACGCTCAACTCTCGACGCTCAGCGTGCTTCTCGCCGCCGCCGCTGAGCCGAACCCCACCCCGATCTTTCGCAACCAGGTCCAACCCATCCTCACCAAGGCAGGCTGCAACATGGGGGCCTGTCACGGCGCCGCCGCAGGCAAGAACGGGTTCTACCTCAGCCTTCGCGGCTACAACGATGAGGCCGACTGGCAGGCGATCACCCGGAGCGGCGGCGGACGCCGCATCGCGCTCTCCGATCCCGGACGAAGCCTCCTCCTCCTCAAGGCCACCGGTGCGGTTCCCCACAAGGGTGGAAAACGGTTCGACACCGGGTCCCCCGAGTATCAGACCCTCGCCGACTGGATCGCCGGTGGAGCGCCCGGACCCCAGCCGACGGATGTCCGTCTCGAGCGCCTTGAGGTCCTACCCGCCCAGGCGGTCCGACGTCCTGGTGACGTCCAACCGCTCGAGGTCAAGGCCCACTTCACCGACGGCCATGTCGAGGACGTCACCCGCTGGGTGAAGTACAGCAGCGCCAACGAGACGGTCGCCACGGTGGACGACACGGGGCGTGTGACCGTCGTGGGGCCGGGCGAGGCGGGGCTCACGGGCTGGTATCTGAGCCAGGTCGCGGTCGGCTTCGTCACGGTGCCGTGGTCCAACAACGTCCCGGCCTCGGTGTTCGAATCGCTTCCACGACAGGGATTCATCGACGAACAGGTTCACGCGAAGCTGCGCAGACTCGACCTCCCCCCGTCTCCCCGGTGTACCGATGCGGAGTTCATCCGACGGGCCTTCCTCGACACCCTCGGAATCTTGCCAACCCCGGCGGAGGTCCAGGAGTTCCTCGCCCGCCCCGGTCGGGTCCAGGACCGGCGGGAGGCCCTGATCGATCAGATCCTGCGCCGTCCCGAGTTCGTCGACTATTGGACCTACAAGTGGAGCGACCTGCTGCTCGTGAATTCCTCGCGACTGCGTCCGGCGGCCACCCGGGCCTATGCGGCGTGGATCCGCCGGCAGGTCGAGGCCAACCGGCCCTGGGACGAGATGGTCCGGGAACTCCTCACCACCCGGGGCAGCACGTTCGACCACGGTGGCGGCAACTTCTTCCTCCTGCACGAGGATCCGCGGGACATGGCGGAGACGACGACCCAGGCGTTTCTCGGCATGAGCGTCGGGTGTGCGAAGTGCCACAACCATCCAAGCGAGCGGTGGACGAACGACGACTACTTCGCCCTGGCCAATCTCTTCGCCCGGGTCCGGGCCAAGAACGGGGCTGGCGACGGCGAGCGGATCCTCACCGCGGCTCCCAGCGGGGATCTGGTCCAACCGCGGACCGGTAGACCCCAGCCCCCACGACCTCTCTCCGGCACAGGGATGGGCCTCGAGGATCCGGCCGATCGGCGGGAGGTCCTGGCGCGCTGGTTGACCTCCCCGGAGACCCCGGAATTCGCCCGGGCGATCGTGAACCGGATCTGGGCGAACTTCTTCGCCGTGGGTCTCGTGGAGAAGGTGGACGACCTCCGCACGAGCAACCCCCCCAGCAACGAGGCCCTGCTCCACCACGCCGCAGCGCATCTCGTCGCACACCGATACGATCTCAAGGCCCTCATGCGGGAGATCCTCCGCAGCGAGACCTACCAGCGCAGCAGCGCGACCTTGCCCGGCAATGCCACCGAGACCCGGTTCTACTCACGGTATTATCCCCGTCGCCTCATGGCGGAGGTGATCCTCGATGCGTACTCGCAGGTCACAGGGGTGCCGACCGAGTTCCGTCGATCGACCGGCAACGGAGACAACTTCCAGTTCACCTATCCGATCGGAACCCGGGCGCTGGAGCTGCCGGATTCCCAGATCGCCAGCTACTTCCTCAAGAGCTTCGGCAAGCCGGACCGCATCCAGACCTGCGAGTGCGAGCGGACCTCGGAGCCGAGCGTCGCGCAGGTCCTCCACATGGCCAACGGTGACACGCTGAACGCGAAGCTCTCCTCGACCTCCTGTCGACCCATCCGCGAGGCCCGGGATTCCCGGGCCGCAAAGGCCGTGGTCGATGAGGCCTACCTCCGCGCGTTCTCGCGTCCACCCACCCCGGAGGAGGAACGACGCCTGCTGGTGGTGCTCGACCAGGCGCCTCCGGATCAGAAGGAGAAGGTCGTGGAGGACCTCTACTGGGCGCTCCTCACCAGCAAGGAGTTCCTGTTCAACCATTGATGCCGTGCGGAAGATCACGATCAGCCTCGCGTTTGTCTCCGCGCTGTCGCTCTCGATGGCGGGCGACTTCTCCGCGGTCGAACCGCTGCTCCAGGAACACTGCGTGGAGTGCCATGCGGCCCAGGATCCCGAGGGCGGCCTCGTCCTGGAGTCGCATGCCGGGCTGATGAAGGGCGGGGAGTCGGGTCCCACCGTCCTACCCGGCAAGGGAGCGGACTCCCTACTGGTCCGAGTCCTCGAGGGTCGCTGGGGCAAGACCGGGAAGAACGAGTTCATGCCTCCGGGGAAACGTCCCCATCTGAAACGCGATCAGATCGCCCTCATCCGATCGTGGATCGACGAGGGGGCCCATCCCGCTTCGACGAATCCGGTGCCCCGCACCCTGGAGGTCCCCAGGATCCCGCCGCGTGGAACGGTCCGACATCCGGTCTCGGCGCTCGCATTCCATGGTGGATCCCGACTCCTCGCCGTGGCGCGGACGGATGAGCTGGAGCTGGTGTCGACGGAGACCCGGAAGCCGATCCGGTCGCTGAAGGGTTTCAAGGGAGGGGTCTACGCCGTGACGTTCTCGCCGGATGGGAAATGGATCATCACGGGCGGAGGGGATGCCACGGGCGGGGAGGTGAAGCGCTGGAGCGTGGCGGACGGAACGTCCGATCGCCTCTACGCCGGCCACCGCGATGCCGTCCATGCGGTGGCGGTCTCCCCAGATGGCTCCGTGCTCGCTACCGGGGGCTACGATTACGGGATTGGACTCTGGTCCACGGCCGACGGCACCGAGCGGCATCGGATCACTGGCAGCCAGGGTGCGATCCTGGGGTTGGCCTTCCGACCCGACGGTCGGGTTCTCGCCAGCGTGGGCTATGACCGCACCGCCAAGCTCTATGATGCCACAACCGGTTCCCGGCTCGAGACCCTCGGTCAGGCCTTGCGGGAGCTGAACGCCGTGGCGTTCGCCCCGGATGGGAAGTCCCTGCTGACCGGCGGCAACGACAACCGGATCCGCGTCTACCGGGTGAGACCGGAGGTGCGGGAGGGCGCGGTTGAACTGGTCGACACGGTGTTCGCCCACGAGGGGGGAATCCTCCAGGTGGTCTACAGTCCGGATGGGCGAAGGGTGGCCAGTTCGGGGCAAGATCAAACGGTGAAGCTCTTCCAGCCGGAAGGGTTGAAGCCGTTGCTGACGCTTGAACGGCAGCCCGACTGGCCATCGGCTTTGGTCTTCGCCGGAAATGATCAACTGGTGGTCGGGCGGGCAGACGGGACGCTGGGGTTCTATCAGGCGTCGGATGGCAAGGTCTCCCCGCCGCCCAAGCCGGAACTGTTCCGGACCTCCCCCCGGGGAGTGCAGCGGGGCGTGACGAATGCCTTGGAGCTGTTGGGACGCAACCTCGATCGCGCCACGGTGCTGCTGCGGTACCGGGATGGCGCGTTGAAGTCCGCCGAGGTCCTGCGGATCGAGGGGGACTCCGGGACGCTCACCTGGATCCCTGGCCCCCTCGAGCCTCCAGGCCCTTGGGAGATCGCCGTGAGCGATGGCACCAACGAGTCGGTCAAGGTGAAGGTCTGGGTCGACGACCTTCCGCAACAGGAGATCCCGGCGCGATCCGCCGGGGATCGACAGACGCCCGTGACCGTGCTGCCTCCGGTCTCGGTGTGGTCGACCCTTGAGACGCCCGGACAGGAGCTCGCCCTCCAGGTGGAACTGCGCCAGGGGCAGCGGCTGGTGTTCGACCTCGCCGCCCAGCGTCTGGGAGCGGCGGGGGACCTGGAGATGATCCTGACCGACACCTCCGGTCGGACCCTGGCCCGTTCCGACAACCTCGGAGGAGACCTCGATCCGCTGATCCGATTCCTGGTTCCTGCGGATGGCCTGTACTGGGTCCGGGTCCGCGAGGGCACCCACGCCGGTTCGGCCAACCACTTCCTCCGCCTCAGCCTCGGGGAACTGCCGTTCGTCTCGGGCGTGTTCCCCCTGACCGTCTCCGCCCGCACACCCACAGAGGTGACCCGGACCGGCGAGCACCTGGGACCGGCCTCCCGGGTCCGGAGCCAATCGGACGAGCCGGGCGATCTCAGACTTCCCGAGGACACCGCCGTGCTTCGTTCTCGACGGGACTGGAAGGTGCTGGTGGTGGACACCCCGGCACCCCTCGAGGTGGAGCCGAACCACCATCCGAACGCTGCCCAGAACATCCCGGTGCCGTGCTCGGTCAATGGTCGGATTCAGGTCGGTGGAGATCGTCCGAGTCCGGACGTCGATCTCTACCGGTTCCAGGCCCGGAAGGGTGTTCGGTACCTCCTCGAGACGTTGGCGGTGAGGCGGGGTTCGATCGCGGACACGCGGATCGAGGTGTTGTGGCCGGAGGGTCGTGCGGTGGAGCGGGTCCGACTCCAGGCCCTCCGCAATTCCGCCATCACCTTCCGTCCGGAGACCTCTGACGACTCGGGCATCCGTTTCGAGAACTGGGAGGAGATGGAGCTGAACGATCTCCTGTGGTGCGGCGGAGAGGTGATGAAGCTGTTCCGGGCACCGCAGGGGCCCGACTCCGACTCCGTGTTGTACACGGCAAACGGAAGACGTCGGGGGTTCTTCGACACCTCTCCCACCTCGCACTATGTCGACGAACCCGTGTACCTCGTGCGCCCACTGGCGTCTGGGGAGACACCGATCGCCAACGGGCTTCCGGTCTTCACGATTCCCCATTTGAACGACGACGCGGCATTGAGGGATCTGGGCACCGACTCGCGTCTCGAATTCATTGCCCCGGTCGATGGCCCCTTCCTGGTGCGCATCACCGATCCCCAGGGCCCGGGCGGACCGGAGGCCACCTATGCGCTTCAGATCCGGGAGGCGGCACCCGACTTCAAGGTGACGGTGTCGGGAGCCAACCCCACCGTGGTGAGGGGCAGCGGCCAGAGCTTCGGGGTGTCAGTGCAGCGTATCGACGGATTTGATGGTCCGGTTCGGATCGAGTTCCAGCACCTTCCGAAGGGCTGGTCGATCGCGGGTCCGTTGGAGATCGAGGCGGGTCACGACTCGGTGCAAGGAACCCTCCGGGCTTCACCCGATGCCGTGACGCCTTCGGATGCGGACTGGGATGCGGTGACGGTTGTGGCCAGTGCGGATCTGGAAGGACGTCCCGTGGTGCAGACGGCGGGTTCCCTTGGACGTCCGAAGCTGGCCCTCGATCCTCCGAAGCTTTTGGTGCATCTGGAGCCTTTGGGCCCGGTCACAACCAACGCCGCGGGTCTTCGGGTCCTTGAGATCAACCCGGGAGGAACGGCATCGGCACGACTCCGGATCGAGCGTCGCGGGTTGGACGGGGTGGTGACCTTCTCGGTCGACAACCTGCCGCATGGGGTGATCGTCGAGAATCTGGGTCTGAACGGGATCACCTTCCTGCCCGAGGAGAACGAGCGCGAGATCTCGCTGGCAGCGGTGAAGTGGGTGGCGGAGCTGGAGCGTCCCTTCCACGCGGTGGAGAACCAGGCGGGACGTCAGACCTCCGAGCCGATCCTGCTCCGGGTCGGGAAATCAGCCCGGGAATAGGGTGGAGAGGTTTTCGAAGACATTCCCGCCTTCCCCAACAGGTCAGAGCGGACCCCATCTTTTTGGGACCGGTTCGTCTGACGCGTGTGGAACTCTGGATTCCTGGACGGGGTCCAACTCCGGGGTCAGGTCATGAACCGGGGTTTTCCTGAAATCCGGTGGTGGCCACTTCCCCACGGCATATCGATGCTGCCCGGTTGAGGTCGATTGACGCCGACCGGGGACCGCCGGAGGGTCGGGGATGCGCAGCTCCAAGGACCTGACCCCCTGGCTTGAAGACCGTCTCCCAGAAGCCCTGGGCCTGCTCCAGCGCATGGTGGAGACCAATAGCTGGACCAATAATCCGGCTGGGGTCCGGAAGGTCGGGGACCTCACCGCCGAGGCCTTCCAGGTACTGGGATTCGAGGCCGAACGGGTGCCGTCCAGCAATCCGGAGTGGGGTCCGCATCTGGTGCTCACACGGGTCGGCACAGGATCGGGCACCATCGCCTGCGTCTCCCACCTCGACACCGTGTTCCCGCCGGAGGAGGAGGAACGCAACCAGTTCCACTGGCAGCCGGAGGGTGACCGGATCTACGGACCCGGCACCCACGACATCAAGGGCGGCACCCTCGTACTCTGGCTCACCCTCATGGCGTTGAAGGAGTTCGAGCCCGAGACCTTCGGGAAGGTCACCTGGAAACTCTTCTGGAACTCGTCGGAAGAGATGCTGTCGCCCGACTTCGAGACCGTCTGCACCCAGCGCCTCGGACCCGACACCCGGGGGGTCCTCGTGTTCGAGGCGGAGGGCAAGGGTCCTCGTGGCCCCAGACTCGTCGTCGCCCGGAAAGGCCGGGGAACGTGGCGCCTCCGGGTGACCGGACGCAGTGCCCATGCCGGGGTTCGACCCACCGCCGGGGCCAACGCAATCGTCCAGCTCGGACGCCTGATGGACCGGATCCATGGGATCAACGACGCGTCACTCCAGCTCACCGTGAACGCCGGATTCATCCGCGGCGGGACAGGCCTCAATCGTGTCCCGCAGTCGGCCGAGGCCGAGGGCGAATTCCGCGCCTTCACCCAGGAAGCCTACCAGCATGGGCGCAACGCCCTCCTGTCCGTGTCCGGCCCGGGTGATGTCCAAAGCCCGATCGATGGGTTCCGTTGCCAGGTGGAGATGGAGATCCTGACCGAGACGGCCCCCTGGCCCCGGAACCCGGGAACCGACGGTCTGTTCGAGCACTGGGAGTCGGCAGGACGCGACCTCGGGATTGAGGTGGGGGCAGAGTCCCGAGGCGGGTTGAGTGATGGCAACCACCTCTGCGCGCATTTCCCCACCCTCGATGGACTGGGACCGTCCGGGGACAACGACCACTGTTCGGAGCGCAGTGCGGATGGAACGAAGCTGCCGGAGTACGTCGACCGGGGCTCTTTCGTGCCCAAAGCCGCGCTGAATGTGGCGGCCATCACACGCTGGATCCGCTCGATGGGAACCTGATCGGGGCCTTGAAACGGAAAGTCCGCCCCAGCTTGCGCCAGGACGGACCATCCAACCCAGAACCAGATCGGGATACCACCCAGCATCCCTACTGGCCCCAGAACCTATGCAAGTCGGATGCCAAGCCCTTCCCGATGTTGCGGGTTGGAACACGGCACCCGGAGAGTCTTCAAAATGTGGGGCCTCATCGGGGAGGTCTCAGGGGACGACGTTGATGGCGTTGGTGCGCCAGCGTTCGGTCACGGCCCAGAGGTTGATCGGAGAGAGGGAGCGCCCGTGCTTGAGGTAGCGCACGCTGCCGTCGGTGAAGGCGAAGTTGGAGCCACCGCCACGCCCGCCTTGGGCACCACGGACGCTGCTGCCGTGGACGCTGTGGTTCAGGGTCTCAACGTCGTTGCCCAGCTTGCCCTCGAGGAAATCCATGAAGAAATGCCCACTGGAATAGAGTTTCTCCCCAAAAAGGATCGTCTCGCTCGGTTCGCGAATCACCCCCTCCCGGATGGTCCGGTTGACGATCGAGCCCATGTCGAATGCATCGCCCATCTCGAGGGCGAACTGGTCGTTCCAGCCGTTGATGATGTAGGAGCGTGGAGCCGAGTCGGCGATGGCGTTGGGATCCTGGACAGCCGTGGCCGGACGATTGCCGGATTTGCCGGTGGCGGGATCGGTCCCGAGATCTGAAGGACAGACGAGGATCTTCACCGATCGGTAGATCGGAAACAGACGTTCCGGCCAGCGATTGGTGATCGAACGTTCCGGAAACTGCCCGGAATTCTCACCCGCATACAGGGTTGCCGAGAGGCCGAGCTGACGCACCTGGTTGACGCATGCGATCCGCTGGGCCGCAGACTTGGCCTTGCCCAGCGAGGGCAGCAGCATCCCAGCGAGGATCGCGATGATCGCGATGACCACCAGCAACTCGATGAGAGTGAAGGCTCCTCGTCGTCGTGGTTTCGGATGGAATACCATTGGGCGTATGGGGGCGGCGGTTGGACCGGGAGATTCATCGAATCGATTCCCGATGAGGAACGTCCCGGAAGGGCGTCGTTCTGAAATCGGCTATGACTAGAAACTCCTGGGTTCTTGTGACGGTGGCGGTGCTGCTCGGCATCGCCTACCTGTTCGGCTTCACGGACTTGGGACGGAGCCGTGAAATTCAAATCAATGTGACCTCACGCCCCTTCGCGCCCGGACTGGCCCCAGGGGAAGCCCTGCCCATCATCTTTGGCCTCGATCGGGAATGGTCGCTCACGAGGGTCCGAGTTGCTCCGATAGCGGAGATCAACAACGCCAAACCGCGATGGGTGTGGAACCTCGCCTCGGAAAGTGGATCGAGCCCATCCCGCGGATTCGCCTACGGGGACGATCTTGAGGGATTGCGCCGGGTCGGGGGATCGGCCCCATCGGCACTGGTCCCGGGCACTGCTTATCGACTCGAAATCGAGGCCCCGGGAGCCCGGGGAACGGTCGTGTTCACGCCCCAGGCCGCCGCCGGGGCAGCCCCGTAGGATACGGTTTCCGACCCCGGCGTCGCCTCCCTAAATCTGGCGATGGTGGAGGCCCGTCGGAATGGTGCAGCGTGTTCATGTGACGTCGCATTTCACGCGGCGACACCCCAAAACAACATGAACACATCCATGCTGATGCTCGTTGCGCTGCTCCTCGCGGCGTTCACGACCCAACCCAACGTCCGCGCCGCCGGCGCGGAGAAACCCGCCGCCTCCTCGACCACGAAGGAGGCGGGCTCACGTAAGTTCAACCGCACCGTCCCGTTCCGCGGGAAGGTTGCCGCCCTGGATGCCCAGAAGAAGACGTTCACCCTGAGTGGACCGAAGCAAAGGGTCTTCCAGCTCTCGACCGACACCCAGATCGAGAAAGGAGGACAGCCAGCCGCGATCGAGGACATCGCGACCGGTGACGAGGCCCGCGGCCTGTGTCAGATCGACGAGGACGGACAGCGGGTCGTCATCAAGGCGAGCTTCGGTCCCAAGGTGGCCAAGGCAGGTCCAGGCAAGGACAAGGCCGACCCGGCAGAGGTTGCGGCGGGAACCTGAACTCCCCACACGCTCAGATCCAACCCATCCCGACGACACGGGTGGCCATCCGCAGGGTGGCCACCCTTTTTGTTTCGGATGCGGTCCCACCGCCCCCCAGCTCGATCCGCCGTGGTTCGTGCGGACCCGCTGAGCCAGACGGGGATGACCCGGGTCCAACGTGCAACGTCGAGGCGCAGCAAAATCACCCGTTGGCTGCAGCGAACCGGCATGGGACGCTCAACCAGTTCCTCCAACCTCTCTCACCGGATCCCCATGGGTCGCCCATCCCGCCAAGCCCCGAGTCGCGGCTTCACCCTGATCGAGCTGCTGGTGGTCATCGCCATCATCGCCATCCTGGCCGGCATGCTCCTGCCTGCGTTGGCCAAAGCCAAGGAACAGGGGCGCCGGGCGAAATGCCTCAGCAACCTCCGTCAGATCGGGATCGGAATGACGATCTACGCCAATGACAACAGGGATGTCCTGCTCAAGGCGCGGTTTGACGGTGGCCTTTGGGTCCAGATCTCGATCAATGAGCCCGAGGCGGCGTCGGCGAAACAGCTGGGACTCCCGGTCGAGACCAACGGGATCGTTGCCAAGATGTGGACCTGTCCCAACCGCCCGGATTTCCCCACCTATGAGCGTGAATACAAACAGTTCAACATCGGCTACCAGTACTACGGAGGCATCGATCGTTGGAACAACCCGGCGGGTTCGTTTGCCTCACGCAGTCCGGTCAAGACCTCCTCGGCCCAACCGGGTTGGGTCCTCGCCGCGGACGCGACGTTGAAGGTGGATGGCAAGTGGGGTGGTGGACGGGATTCTGCCTTCAAGGGGATGCCGGCCCACAGGGGCATCGGCAACAAACCCGTGGGAGCGAACCATCTGACCACGGACGGGGCCGCGCGATGGGTGTCCGCCCAGAAACTCCTGTTCCTCCACAGCTGGAACACCGGAGGGGCCCGAGACGCCTACATGTACCAGGAGGATATAGGCGAGGACCTCGAGAAGAAGCTGCCGCAGCTGCGTCTGAAGCTCTGAAGTGGTGTGATTGCACACCGCGCCCATGGACCACCGGGAACTTCCGGATCCACAAGGACGCCCCTTCGCTCTTTGCTCTAGGCCCTCCGCCCTCCCAGTGGTTAGCCTCCCGGCCCACAGATGAAGCAGAAAGCCTACGCCGCCGCCGGAGTCGACATCGACCTCGGCAACCAGGTCAAAAGCACCCTCCCCCAACTCCTCGCCTCCACCCATCGACGCGAGGTGATGGGCAAGGTCGGCGGCTTCGGTGGCCTGTTCGCCCTCGACACCCGGAAGTACCGACAGCCGGTCCTCGTCTCATCCGTCGACGGCGTCGGCACCAAGCTGAAGCTCGCGTTCGCCATGGATCGTCACGACACCATCGGCGAGGACCTCGTCAACCACTGCGTCAACGACATCGCCGTGCTGGGGGCCGAGCCGCTCTTCTTCCTCGACTACCTCGGCACCGGAAAGCTCAAGCCGCACGTCTTCTCCGACATCATCAAGGGGTTCGCCCGGGGCTGTGCCGCCAATGGCTGCTCGCTCATCGGCGGTGAGACCGCCCAGATGCCGGGATTCTACCAGGCGGGGGAATACGACGTCAGCGGCACCATCGTCGGGGTGGTGGAGAAGTCCAAGATGCTGAATGGTCAGAAGTCCGTGAAGCGCGGGGATGCCGTGATCGGCATCGCCTCCAGCGGGCTCCACACCAACGGCTATTCGCTGGCCCGTAAGATCTTCTTCGAGACGTTGCGCCTGAAGCCCAAGAGCAAGGTCGCAGCGCTGGGCAACACGATCGGTGATGAGATGCTGAAGGTCCACGTGTCCTACGGACCCCTCGTCCAGTCCCTCCTGAAGCGATTCAACACCCGGAGCGCCACCATCCGGGCCATCGCCCACATCACGGGTGGCGGATTCGTCGACAACATCCCCAGGACCCTACCCCCCTCCTGCGACGTCGTGATCCGGAAGGGTTCCTGGGACATGCTGCCCCTCTTCCAGTTGATCCAGGAGAAGGGCGGGGTGGATGAGGCCGAGCTCTACCAGGTGTTCAACATGGGCATCGGCCTCACCCTCACTGTCGCTCCCGAATCGGTGGATGCGGTTCTCGCTGCGATCGCGAAGGCCAAGCACAAAGCCTGGCTCATCGGCGAGGTGGTCAAGGGCTCTGGCGAGTGCCGCGTGGTCTGACCCTCGACTGACGAACGCTGGGCCTGCAGACCCGGTGGTGGGTCAGCCCTGTGGATGATCCCCTCCGGTGAGCAGTTCCTCCGGTGGGTATCGCGGTGCCCTGCGAGACTGGACGCTCCTGCGCCCACCCATCCCAGATGTGACTCGAATCCGCGTCCCGTTCGTCCTGTCTCAGATGCCCGGCTGCGTCTCCGCCCCCGGAAGCCCCAAGGACGACTCTCCGCTGTCCGCCTTCGCCCCGTCACTCATCTCCGTCGCCGAGGCGCCTGGGGCTGAAGCCCCCTGCAGTGCCACCAGGATCCGACGCAGCGGCTGACCCTGATAGGTGAAGCCACAGGCTATGGTCGCCTCGACCGTCGATCCTGCAGGAGGCGTCTGGCCGTCCGGTGTCTGATGCGCTTGCGGGTCGAACGGGTCTCCCGGCCGGGCCTCGTAGACGGCCAAGCCGATGCGACGGGCGGCATCGAGACATGCATTGCGGAACTGACCCATCTGTTCCACCACGGCCGGGATGCCGCTACGGCAGCCCGCCTGATAGAGGGCGTGGATGTGGTCCAGCGTGTGGACGATCACCTGGAGGTGTTCCGTGTGCCCACGACGCATCTTGTCGATCTCCAGCTTGAGCGCCGCCTTCTCCTGGTCATTGGTCCGCGACAGGAACTCGGAAAACGCCTTCGTCTCGGCCGAGACCTTCTCCGCAGCGGTCGTCGAGGTGGCTGCGGTCCGGGTCACAGCGTCCTGGATGCCCTGCCATTGACCCGTGGCCAGCCGGATCTGTTCGGCGACTTCCGATACGGCCGACAGCTGCTGGGCCGCGGCCGCAAGATTGGCCTGCTCCCAGAGCTTCACCGCCGCCGAGTGCTCCCGCAGGAACGGGATGAGTCCGATCCAGCAGCCAACGATGACACATGGTGCCGCCGCCATGATCTCCCAGCGGCTCAACGGCCAGGTCGCGGTCAGGATGATGAATCCGGCCATACCCACCAACAGCAGGTCGGCGAGGACAAACGGCCACTTGGTCATCCGGGGAGCTTCCATCTCAGGCATGCCGATCACCCTATCCGGAAGCCCGCACCAACGGAAGCTCCCGACCGAGGAGCAATCAGCCCCTGGCAGCAACGTGCTCCCTCACGTTCAAAAGGGCGCCATGACGTCTCAACGCCTTCCTCCTTTCCAAGACCCTTCCGGATCCTTGAGCGTGTGCTGGTGATCGCCCGTGTCACCCTCGACCTGACCCTCCGGCGGGAGTTCGACTACTCGGTTCCAACCGAGCTGGAGTCGACCGTCTCGGTCGGGACCCGGGTGAAGGTGCCATTCTCGCACCGCGAAGTCCTCGGGGTCGTCACTGCCCTCGTCGACTCGTCTCCACACACCGGCCTCAAACCCATCCTCCGGATCATCGGACAACAAAGCCTCGTCACGCCCAAGGTGCTCGAACTCGCCCGCTGGATGGCTGAGTACTACTGCTGCCCGGTCGAGGCCGCCCTCAAGACCGTCGTTCCCGAGGCCGTTCGACAGGAGGAAGCCGGTTGGCGGGAACGGCTGCACGTCCATGTGCTGCCCCCGGCGGGTGACATGCCCAAGCTGACCCCGCGTCAGAAGGCGATCTGGAGCATCCTCGAGGAGTGGCGCGAACTCCCCCTGCAGGAACTCATCCGTCTTGGTGAAACCACCGCCGAGACCGTCCGCAAGCTCGAGGACAAGGGGCTCGTTGTCATCGCCCCCAAACGCGACGACCGGGACCCCTACGCGCTCGAACGCTTCACACCCACCCAGCCCCTCACCCTCAACCCCGACCAGGACCGCTCCCTCCAAGCCATCAGCGGGGCCATGAAGTCCGCAGCGGACCCCGGTGTCCAGGACGGTGGCGGCGTGTTCCTGCTCCACGGGGTGACGGGATCGGGCAAGACCGAGATCTACCTTCAGGCCATCTCCGAGACCCTCGCCGCCGGGAAGGGAGCCATCGTGCTCGTTCCCGAGATCTCCCTCACGCCCCAGACGGTCGAGCGGTTCAAGGCCCGGTTCTGTTCAGGACCCAACCCCACCCTCGTCGCCGTCCTGCACAGCCAGCTGAGTACCGGGGAACGTCACGATGAATGGCACAAGATCCGGGATGGACGGGCCCGGATCGTCATCGGCGCCCGTTCCGCCGTCTTTGCCCCGGTCGAACCCCTCGGCCTCATCATCGTCGACGAGGAACACGAGCACTCCTACAAGCAGGAGGAGGCCCCCCGCTACCACGCCCGCGACGTCGCCGTCGTGCGCGGCCAACGTGAACGGGCCGTCGTGGTCCTTGGTTCCGCAACGCCCTCGCTCGAGAGCTATTTCAATGCGATCCGGGGCAAGTACCGCCTCCTCGAACTCCCCGGCCGCGTCACCGACACCCGCCTGCCCGTGGTCCGGATCGTCGACCTCCGGCTCGAGCAGCGGAAGACCAAGGGCGGCGCCTCCGCGATCTTCTCGACCCCGCTCAAGGAGGCGATCCGGCTGCGACTCGAACGCGCGGAGCAGACGATGCTGTTCCTGAACCGCCGCGGCTACTCAACCTCCCTGCAGTGCGACACCTGCGGCTACGTGGCTGGATGCCCGAACTGCAGCGTGACCCTGACCTTCCATCGCAAGGCCCAGCACCTCCGGTGTCACATCTGTGGCCACGACGAGACCGTCCCCGCCCAGTGTCCCCAGTGCTCGAACCCAGCCATCCGGTATTCCGGCCTCGGAACCGAACGGGTCGAGGATGTCCTGAGCCGGTTGTTCCCCCAGGCTCGTGTGACCCGGATGGATTCCGACACGCTCCAGCGCAAGGACGACTACCGACGCATCCTGACCGACTTCCGGACCGGCAAGATCGACATCCTGGTCGGCACCCAGATGATCGCCAAGGGCCTCCACTTTCCGAATGTGACCCTGGTCGGGATCATCCATGCCGACCTCGGTCTGCATGTGCCGGACTTCCGGGCGGGGGAGCGGACCTTCCAACTGCTGACCCAGGTGAGTGGTCGGGCGGGACGCGGGGACGTAGAGGGTGAGGTGTTTGTCCAGACCTTCACCCCGTTCCATCCCGCGATCCAATTCGCCCGACGTCATGACTATCTCGGCTTCTACGAGCAGGAGATGGAGTTCCGCGAACAGCTCAAGTACCCGCCCTGGTCACGGGTCGCCCTGCTGACGGTCCGCGGGCGCAACGAGGAGAAGGTGAAGCTGGTGGCGGAGCACCTGAAGAAGACCCTCGCGACCCGGCTGGAGTCGTGGCGTGACATCGTGTTGGCAGGGCCGGCCCCAGCGCCGCTGCTGAAGGCGGAGACGTTCTTCCGATACCAGCTCATGATCCGCACCAAGGCGATGGCCCGCCTCGGACGGGAACTCGCGGCAGTCGAATCCTCGCTCGAGTGGCCTGATGATCTGCGGCTTACGATCGACATCGACCCGGTCAATCTCGTTTAAGGAACGGGGGGGAGTGGGCCCGTTGAGTCCCTCCCCGATTCCCGCTTTCCAATCGCCTCCTCCCGGTTCGTCATGGAGACGTGATCCACGTTCGTTCCCTCTGGCTCCTCGGTGCCATTCTCGGGCTCCTCACTCTTTCCCATGCGGCTGATGGGGTTGTCATCGAGACCATCGTCGGACCCGAGGCCCACACCGGGGACTACAAGCACCCGGCCAGCGTCACGGAACTCGACAATGGCGATCTCTACGTCGTGTTCTTCAGCGGCAAGGGCGAGTACCGCGATGACGCCGCCTCGGTTTTCGGCATGCGGTTGAAGAAGGGACAGAAACGCTGGAGCGCCCCGCTCGCCATCGCCCGCAATCCGTTCCACTCCCTGGGAAACCCCGTCGTCTGGCAGGCCCCGAACGGATGGGTCTGGCTCTTCTATGTCACCCGCTACGGCGAGATCTGGGATACCTCGCGGATCACCGCAAAGCTCTCCAAGGACGGGGCCAGAACCTGGTCGGAGAGCTTCATGCTGACCTTCGAGGCCGGAACCATGGTCCGCGGACTGCCCATTGTCCTCGATGGCGGCGACTACCTGCTGCCCGTCTATCACGAGCTCGGGAACGATCCGGAGATGACCTCGCCCGACTGCACCTCGTTCTTCCTGAGATACGATCCGAAGAAGGGGACCTGGTCCGAATCCAATCGGGTCCGCTCCCGTCTTGGCAACATCCAGCCCGCGCCGGCCGTCATCGATGGACAGGACCTCGTCGCCTTCTGCCGCAGGGGTGGCGACTACGAGGGACGGACGGACGGTTGGCTGGTCCGGACGGAGTCGCACGACAACGGCAAGACCTGGAGCCCGGGGGTCGACTCGACGTTTCCGAACCCCAACGCCGGAGTGGACTTTCTCCGGCTCCAGAGCGGACATCATCTGCTGGTCTACAATGACAGCTTCTCTGAGCGGACACCCCTGACCGTGGCGTTGTCCGTCGACGGTGCCCGGACCTTCCCCCACCGGCGGAACCTCCTGGCCAAGGCCGAGGGTGACTATGCGTATCCGACGGCAATACAGACCCGGGACGGACGGATCCAGGTGATCTTCACCGATGCCCGGAAACGGGTGATGCGGGCGATCTTTCGGGAGGATTCCGTCCTGTCGCACTGAGGGTGGCGTGACGTTTGGCGGGGCGATGGGTCCAACCTACGGTGACCCCCATGGCCACAAGCCCACAGGACCCGATCCACGCCATCGTGGCGGCGACGGATCCGTCTGCCCAGACGGACCTTCCTGCGGACTTCGCCGGGATCTACGCGGCCCACGCCCAGGCGATCCACTACCTCGCCCTCCGCGTGACAGGCGACCCGATCCAGGCCCAGGACGTCACCCATGATGTCTTCCTGAAGGCCTTCCGGAACCTCGACGGATTCCGCGGTGGTTCTGCGGTTCGAACCTGGCTCTACCGGATCACCCTCAACCACTGTTCCCATCTGCGACAGTCCTGGGCGGCACGGAAGATCCAGACCGCGGAGGACGACACCGTCTTCGATCGCGTCGATGCACAGGCACCCAATCCCCTCCATGTGCTCGAGACCAAGGAGCTGGGCGAACGGATCCAGCGCACGCTCGACTCCCTCCCTTCGGAATACAGCCTCCTGCTCCTGCTCGTCGCCGACCAGGAACTCAGCTACGAACAGGTCGCTGAACTGACGGATCAGAGTCCTGACGCCGTCCGTGGAAAACTCCACCGGGCGCGGAAGGCCTTCACCCGAGCCTTTGCCAGGACCGCCTGAACCATGGAACAACGCCACCAACTCCAGAACGGTTCGGAATCCACCACCGAGACCGAGGCCACCCAGAAGGTGGCAGCGAATGCGGCCCATCGCGTGGAAACTCCCGAGGACCTGATCCGGATCGACCGCGAAGCGATCGTCGTCCCAACGGATCTCACCACCCGGCTGACGGAGTCGTTGCGGTCGGAGGCGGCCGACGGGAACCCCGGACCCTGGTGGCGGCGTTGGTGGCAGGGCGACACGCCAGCCTAGATTGAGATGGTCCCGACCCTGTCCAGTCCCCCGTCCAGGTCGTCCGCGGTCCCGATCCTGCACCGCACAGGACGTGCCGAGTGTGCGCGCGCCAGGATGGATCGGGCACTCCGCGCCTTCGAACACTGCGACCTCTGCGCCCATCGCTGTGGCGTGAATCGGATCGCCGGGGAGCGGGGCCCGTGTGGTGCAGGATCCTCCGCGCGCGTCTTCCTCGCCCAGACCGAGATGGGCGACGAGGCGTCCCTGCGCCCGATCTTCGCCGTGTCGTTCAGCGGGTGCGACCTCCGCTGCGACTTCTGCATCACCGGCCGTTCCAGCTGGGATCCTGCGGCGGGATCGGTGGTTTCTGGACCTGGAATCGGCAGCGAACCGCTCGATACCCTCGCCTCATCGGCTCGGCAGGCTCTCCAGTCCGGAGCGCGCTCGATCATGATCCTCGGTGGCGAACCCACCCTGCATCTTCCGGCAGTACTCGATTTCGTCTCGCGCCTGCCGGACGATGCGCTGTTGATCTGGAAGACCAATGCCCACGGCACCGCGATGGCCCGGGAGCTTTTGGAAGGCCTCTTCGATGTCTGGGTGGCCGACTACAAATTCGGGCAGGACGCCTGCGCCGAACGTCTCGCCCGGGTCCCCAGATACACCGAAGTGGTCCGGGAGAACCTGCTCTGGGCGTGCCGACACAGCCGCCTGATCGTCCGGCACCTGCTGATGCCCGGTCACCTGGACTGCTGCTGGGTCCCGATCGCCCGATGGCTGGCCGGGGAGTTGCCTGGGATTGAAGTCAGTCTCCGGGATGGGTTTTGGCCGGGTTGGTTTTCGTCGCGACATTCGGAACTCGCCATGCCGGGTTCCGCTCGCGACCACGCCCGGGCCCGACAGATCGGGGCGGAACTCGGCTTGAACCTTGTCGACTGAATCCCGGAACCGATCATGGACCAACCCCCGGCACCCGGACCCACCCGGACGGATGCGCAGTCCGTCGAGACCGAACTGCTGATCCTGCCCGACGGACGGGTTTTCGCCCACAATCTCACGATCCCCCTGCACGAAGTGCTGTCCGCCCTGTCGGTGCCCCAGAAGACACCCGTCGATCCCGTCGCAACGCCTCTCGCAACCCAACCACCGGAATCCTAGCCTCCGACCCCACACCATGTCCTTCGCCAGCGACCTCGAGATCCTGATCCGGGCCCGGCATCCGCTCCTCTACATCCATACGAGCGAGGAAGCCCGCGTCCTGCCCGTGGTCCAGTCGGTGGCCACGCGCCGCAACAAGAAGGTGTACGAGTGGTCGTTCTCCACCGGGCTGATTCCGGGCGGCGCCAGCATCCAGAGTCAGAAGGGGCGCAGCACCGCCACCAAGGATCCGATCGCCGCGCTGGACCAGGTCCTCGAGCAGGTCGAGCCCGCCATCTTCGTGTTCAAGGACTTCCACCCCTTCCTCGCGAAGTGCAACAAGTCCACGAACATGGCCCCCATCCGGAAGCTCCGCGATGTGGCGGTCCATCTGAAGAACAGCTTCAAGACCATCATCCTGATCTCCCCGCTCCTCGAGATCCCTGCCGAACTGGAGAAGGAGGTGACGGTCCTCGACTTCCCACTGCCGACCAAGGAGGACCTGTCCGAGCTCCTCGACCGGATCATCGATGACCTCAGGGCCCTCAAGAAGATCGAGCTGGAACTCACCCCTATGAGCCGCGACCGGCTCATCCAGGCCGCCCTTGGACTGACGTGGTCGGAGGCGGAGAACGTGTTCGCCAAGATCATCGTCCAGGACGGACGCCTGTCGTCCGAGGACGTCCACGCCGTCTTCGCCGAGAAGCAGCAGATCATCCGCAAGAATGGCCTTCTGGAGTACTACGCGACGGATGACAGCTTCGACAAAGTGGGCGGGTTGGCGGTCCTCAAGGATTGGCTGCGCATGCGGGCCGACGCTTTTACACCCGAAGCCCAGGCCTTCGGTCTGCCGGCCCCCCGTGGCGTGCTGCTGCTCGGTGTACAGGGTTGCGGCAAGAGCCTCTGCGCGAAGGCCGTGGCCAACACCTGGCAGATGCCTCTGCTGCGGTTCGACATGGGACGCATGTTCGGGAGTCTCGTCGGTTCCTCAGAGGAAAACGTCCGCAAGGCCATCGCCGTCGCCGAATCCGTCGCACCCGCCATCCTGTGGGTCGACGAGATCGACAAGGCCTTTGCCGGATCCCAGGGGGGCGGGGCCAGCGATGGCGGCACCACCGCCCGTGTGTTCAGCACCTTCCTGACATGGCTCAGTGAGAAGACGGCGCCGGTATTCGTCGTGGCCACCGCCAACGACATCTCGCACCTGCCCGCGGAGCTGCTCCGGAAAGGACGGCTCGACGAGATCTTCTTCGTGGATCTCCCCACGGACGAGGAACGCCTCGAGATTCTGCGGGTTCACATCCAGCGTCGGGGACGGGATGTCGCCCAGTTCGATCTTCCGGGCCTTGTCACGGCCTCGGCCGGATTCAGCGGCGCGGAAATCCAGGAAGCAGTGAACAGCGCGCTGTACGAGGCATTCTACGCCAAGGAGGAGCTTGCCACGGGGCATCTCCTGTCGGCCCTGAACCAGACGGTTCCCCTCGCACGCACAATGGAGGAGCAGATCACCCGTCTCCGGGCCTGGGCCGAGGGCCGCGCCCGCAACGCCAGCGTCGCCCGGACGGTTGCCGTCGAGACATCCCGCCGCAAGGTGGAGCTCTGAAGGCAGGCACGCACGCGGAGGTGCGGACCAAGGAGATCGTCCGTCGGGTCAGACCCCGTCCGCAGCATCAATCCCCAGGTTCCAGATCCATCGCCAGTCTCTCCTCGGCCTTTCCTCCTTGGCTCTGCGTCCTCCGCGCGATTCCCACTCCTCCGCGTTTCCACTTCCGGCCGGACCTCACCGAGGCTCACCCCGGGCCCGGTCGTAGTGGTCCGTACTCACATCAAGTTCCGGCGTGTACTCCAGGTTCCTCGAGCCACTCGGGTTGAGGTGGTAGTCGAGAAGGGTGACCGTCGGTGGGGCGCCTCTCGGGAACGGACTGACCCTCAGTTCGATCCGCGCGTGGGCCGTCCCACTTCGGCTCCGGAGAAAGAACCGTCCTTCGAAGCCGTCCCGCCATGCAGGATCCTCGGCCGACTGCCGGATTCGGATCTCGGAAAGGTAACCCGTGTCAGGAGCCAAGAACGGAAACTCCTCCGCGTGCACCACCAGACCGCCGTCCACCCCAGCGATCACCAAGTCCCAGTCGAACCGGCGTCGATCCCCGACCGACCGCTCGGGACCATGATGGACCAAGACCCGCAGATCGCCGCCTATCGCTACCGCGCGCTGCCCCACAAGATCGATCACCACCTCCCCGGTCGCGGACGTGATCGGGAACCTCAGGTTCTCGCGGTGGACGAGCGGTTCAGCGGGACCTTTTCGTCGGAGTCGCAACACGACCGGACGGTCTTGGCTCGGCCGATGGAACTGTGGATCCCACGGCTCACCGTAGTTGAGAATGCGATGGGCATCGCTGGTGCTGTGGAATCCCTCGCCACTCGCCCGGACGGTCAACACGGCTCCTTCCTTCCCTTCCAGATGGACCCGGCCCAATCCATCCGAGGTGATCACCACGGAGGAATGCCCAGCCGGGGAGAGATCCGTCCAGGCCATCTCCACCCGGGCATCCGGGACCGGGTGATCCTGTTCATCGAGCACAAGCCCCCAGAACGCGACCGGACGCCGCCATCGCCACTGAGGATCGCGCCGGAGTGCCTCAAGCGCCTGCTCGGTGGAGAGTTCGGAACTTCGCGATCCGGGTCCGGAACCGATCGAATCCTGGCCCTGCCCGGTCGAACCCACCGGGCTCCCGGACACCACAGACGAAGCCGACTCCGTATCCGCGGGTCGATGGACCGCCCCGGAACCATGGAGAATGCGCCAGCAAAGGATGCCCGAGACGACCAGGGCGCCGGACAGGCACGAGATGAGCAAACCCCGGATGTTCTTCATAGGCGTTCCAGATCCTGGGTCATTCGGGAGATGATCGGCCACGCCATCGGAAGACTCCGCGTGAAGGCTGCGCTGTGATCGTCCCGCGTGTTGCCAAGCGCATACGGAGACGCTGCGAGGTTGACGCCGCTGCCCGGGAACAGGACGCCCTGGGCCCGCGGCTCCGCACCCAGGGCGCGGGAGCGGGAACGCGCGATGAATGCCAGGATCTCATGCGCTCGGATCACAGGCCGCAGCATGCGATGGGGATTCGATTGCAGTGTATAACGGGGTCTCAGATCCACAGGAGCAGCGGGAGCCGTGGCGATCCAGGCGTACCTGCAGAAATCCGACAGTCCGGGCCAGTGCGGCTTCTGCATCAGCTGGTTCTCGATCCAGTTCGCCGCCACCCCAAACACCCGACCCGTCTGCAGGGCGAAGTCGGACTCGTTGAAGTAGTTGATCAGCCGCGTGTCCAGCCCTCCCAACATCCCACGATAGCCACCGTCGGACTCGAACCGGTCCGGCGTCGACAACCCCTCGGGTGCACGGGAATCCGCCACGGCCAGGGACATCCAGTCGAGGCTTCTGCTGGGATCCACCACGCTGGCCGGCACCGCTGTCTGGAGCATCAGGCTGTTCTCCACCACCGCTCCCGACCTGAGGGCGGACGCCGCCAGCATCCCACCCTGGCTGTGGGCGATCAGGTTGCACCGATATCCCGTCGGAAGACCCGCAAGATGGATTCTCAGCGCCGGGCCATACTCGAGGGCCCGGTGCTCGCCCACATTGAACGCATCCATGAGAGTGGGTTCATCCACCATCGTGGTCGGCCACCGGAACACACAGAACCGACCTTTGTATCCTGAATGCCAGAGTCGCTTGAACAGGGTGTCGCCCAGACCCGCGGACTCGTCGGCCGACAGGGTCCATCCATGGATGAACACGGTCGCCACCGGATCCTCCTGCGGGTCGACCTGATGCCCCAGCTGTGGCAGCCACGGAGCCAGACCCATGGCAAGTGCCGGCGGCTGGGTCTCGGCGTAGCGAAACGGGGGATCAAAGGCATCGACCGGACCTCCCTGTCCTCGCGAATACATCTCCCGGACATCGAGGAGCCGCAGATGCAGGGGCGCCGACTCGCAAACCACCTGTCCATTGAAGAGCAGCAGGGCCACCAGTTCGCCCTGACCGGTCGAGACTCCCTCGAAGACCAGATGACGTCTCGGCCCCTGCCTCCGATCCGGTGCCATCTGTCGTGCCGGAAGCACCAGGCGTCGACCCGGCTTGAGCAGCGGATCCCCTGATGTTTCATCGGTGATCGCCAGGTCGTTGCCCGCCACCGTCAGACCCGCCTGTTCCCGCGCGCCGTCGAGCGTCTCCAGATACTGACGTCCCCCGGTCTTCCAGGAGCCCGCCGAGTACAGATGGATCGCCGGCTGACCCGCGTGGACCCGTCGCCACTCCAGGGCGAGGCGGAATCCGGGCAGCGCCCAAAGATCCTCCATCCCATCCAACGCGATCCACAATCGCGCCAGATCCTCCACGTCCCGCACCCCCTGGATCCGGGAACCAACGTGATCCGGCGTGCGGACCGGGATCTGTTCCTGATCACCCACCTCGCTGTCGTTGTTGATCCAGAATCGGTACGGCAACCGGATCGACGTCGAGTCGGTCCCGTCCAACCGCACCGTGCCGTCCCGATCGGCATCGACCCCCAGTCGGGGCGCCGGGGGAACGCGGAGCGTCGCTGTCCGGGTGAATGTGGTCCCATCCGCCGTCCTCGACTTCCCCAGGAGCGCCGGTGATGCCTCCACAACCACGAATCCAGGAGGACCGGAGCGAACGGGAAGGACCTCGGCGTCGTAGGTCTGTCCCGTGGCCGTTGGACGGTACTCCGTGGGCGGCACGAGCTGGATCGGATGGCTCGAACCCGGCCTCACAAAGACGATCCGCTCCAGGAGACCCGCGGATCCCGATCCTGTCGTGGCCGTCTTCTCCGTGAGCTCCACCCCACCCACCCGCATCCCGGGAGCGTGACAGCGATAACACCCCTCACCGCCCTGGCGGAACGCACCCGCGGTTCTCAGGCGGATCGGGACCCAATCCACTCCCACATCCATGCGCGACGCATCGCGGATCGACGGATCCAGACCGAAGAGGCCTTCCAAGAAATCGTTGAGGCCGTCGCCGTCGCGATCCGCCGAATCCGGATCGGTGCCCCGCAGGAACTCCTCCCGATCCCCGAGTCCATCGCGGTCGGCATCCCCGACGTGCTGACTGATCCCAAATGGATCCAGTCCTCGCGTGATCTCGAAGTCGTCCGGAAGATGATCACCGTCCACATCCACAGGCGGTCTGGACGCATCCGTCGAATCCGAGACCCGGACCGCGACGTACGGGCGCTGCTGATTGGCTCCTGGAAGGCAGGCCCCGGTCTGCTTCTGGTCAAAGACCAACGCGAGGTGACGCGGAGGTGTCGTCGCCATGGAATCGCGTCGTGGCGTGATCCCGATGGTGATCTCCCCACCGGGTTTTCCGGGAACCCACGATGGAATCGTCGCCACGAGACTTTCCCCACCCGGGGAGACGATCGCCCCTGTGACGATGCAGTCGGCGAGGCTGAGATCCCCCTGGGCCGTCAGTTGGACCGCAGTGCCCCCCGGGGTCGGACCCTGGGCCCGGAGCCGGACCGACCACGTCCCGCCTTCCACGATATGCGACGCGGACGCGCTGATCGTCACGACGTTGGCAGGATCGAGGAACCTCACCGGCTGGACGATCGGCAGGCTGCCGTTGGGATCGATGACCACGGTGGCCGCTGGGACGTCTGCGACGGGATGCACGGCCCTGAGACCGACCGTCCGTTTCGAGACGCCGCGGGGGAATGTCAGGACCGTGCTGGGTTGTCCATCAACCAGCAGCGTGTAGCTCCCTCCTGCCCACGCGGGCACGGACTTGAAGTCCTGCCAGACCGATTGCCAGCGACGCTTGCCGAGAACCTCGATCGGGACCGTCAGGGGCTGGCTTGTGCGTCCGAGACGGGTCACCTCGATCAGGGCGGTCGCCCCGAGCCCGGGAGATGCTGTCGCAGCAAGGGTTCGTCCCAGCAGACGGTTGGGAGCCGGGTCCTCGATCCGAATCGTCGCCTCCGACTCGGCACCAATCTGGTAGTCGATCGATCCCGTCAGCACCACGGTGACCGTTTCGAGCGGCTCCACGCCCGTGTCGACCAGCGGCATCACCACGACCGACTCCTCGGAACGTCCCGCAGGGATGAGGATCTCGCCTGGAAGTACCGTATAATCCGGTTTTGATTCAGTCGGGAACCCCTGCGCGGTGCCGCCGACCCGATAGAACACCCGAAGCGGTTCGGAGAGATCACCAGTCCGCGTGAACCGGAAGACTCCCGGGTTCGGCGGATTCGCTCCTTCGATCGCCTCGGGATCCGGAGCGGTGACGGTCACCACGCTGGGGATCGAGTTGAGGATGCCGATGCTCGCATTGGCGCCCTGCGGATCCACCCGGTAGGCGGCCGACGCCTCGGTGGTCAGAGTCACCACGACCGGTCCATTCGTGAGTCCCGGATGGATTGGCACGATGGGAACCCGGATCGAGTTCTGGCCCGCCGGGATCACTTGGACCGGTCCAACCCCTTGGAAATCCCGTCCCGAGGCTGCGGACCCGGAGACCCGGAGCGTCACCTTCAGGGGACTTTCCAGCCGGCCCTCCCGACGGATCTCGACCTCCGCCAGGTCCGGTGCCTTCCAGAGACATCGTCGCGCGGTGCCATCGATCACGGAGAGCCGTACCACGGGTAGGTCCGAATCGAGGAGGGTGATGCGGGCACTGCCGACGCCGACGGCATGGTCCGCAGACCTTTCGATGTGCAGGCGGATGTCCTCATCCAGTTCATCCAATCCATCGGCGATGGGCCAAACCGGCACACGGACTTCCGTGGCCCCCGGTGGAAAGGTGGCACGATTGGGGATCCATCGATAATCCCCTCCATTGGCCGCGGAGCCGCGACACTCCAGGAAGACCTCCAGCGCCTGATCCACGGGTGGCGTGCGCCTCAACACAAATCCTCCCGCCCCACCCCGTTCCGGGATCGCCGACGCGGTGGCTGCGACACTCACGGTGGACACGACTCCGTCCGCACCATAGCGTCCAATCCCGCCAGCACCCGACCAGACACCCGAACGTCCCACACCCTCCATCAGGGAGTCCCAATCACGCCCTGGACCGACGTCGACCGGATCGGTGTCCTCGACCCCGGAATCACCGGTTGTCCCCGTCGACGCCTCGACCCGGTAGAACCGGATCGTGTTCTGGTCCTCTGAGGGGCTGATCCGGAACGGTTGGTCCGGACCCCCTATCCCGCCCATCTCCATCCATGGACCCTCCAGTTGGGGGGCGCTGAGGAGTCGATGCGTGACCCCTTCCAACGCGCCCTCAAGCCACAGGTGATGGAGCCCGGGGTGGACCCTCAGACGGAGTTTCTCTGATTCCAAACGCCCGGGGCCAGGGGTATCAGCCCGGTTCGCTGTGAAATCGGGTGGAGACGCCAGGCCGCCGAGGAGGCAGGCCAAGGCCAGGGGGGTGAGACGAAGGGGATGGGACCGTGGTTTCCAATGCATGCCTGCATCGGATCATTTCCCGGGGTGGGTCCACCATCGCCAGATCTAGGGAGGGACACCTGCTTGACGACGAGGTCTTCGCTAGCGGGCGGTGGCCCGATACCAGTCGCCGCGGAGCCAGTCGGCCAAGATACCGACCTTTTCCAAATCGAGCTGGCCGGTCTCGGCGAAGGCCGGCATGCGGTCGTTGCGCTTCCCGTAGAACCGCGTGTGGGCGGGATTGCTGATGATGGCCACGAGCCATTCCCGGGAGCCCCAGCCGGTCAGATCCGGCGCGGTGGCATCCTCATCGGGTTTTCGGAACTGGTGACAGTCGGTGCAGTTGACCGAATCGCGGGCCAGCGTCCGCCCCTCCTCGATCAACGCCTTGTCCCGTGCGTCGAGTTCCACCTGCGCCGGCAGGGCCGCCTCGGCACTCACGGCCAGAATGACCTTGGCCAGGTCGGCACGCTTTGCCTCCGAGAACTTCGCGACCTTCTGCTGGACGAAGCGGACCATCTTGCCCTCCTTGAACTTCGTGCCGCCGAAGTAGTGGGTGGTCGCGACCTTGTCGGGATTGAGGATGCCTGCCAGCCATTCGCGGGAACCGAAGCCCTTGAGATCCGGCGCACTGGCCGCTTCCTGCAGGATGGTGCCCAGTCCGTCATGCCCGTCGAACCGATGGCATCCGGCGCAGTGCTGCGCGAAGAGTCGGGGTCCCTGCGTGAGTGGATCGCGGCGCAGCAGCAACGCCGCGCCCCCCTCGGGGATGCCCGTGGGGGACTTGGCCAGCTCGACTGCGCGTTCGGAATCGCGATGGGCCTTCTCCACGGCCTTGCGGTACTCCGGATCCCGGGAGTCCTGGATCTTGGCCTCGAAGGTCAGGAACAGGGCTCCAACGAGGATCGCACCCAGGAACCCGAGGTTGAACCGGTGACCGAGCTTCCACTGCCCGAGGATGGGCATGATCGCCATCACGCCCAGGACGAGCGACGGGATGATGATGGCACCCCAGATCTCGGTGCCGCCGGGGAAGTACTTGAGGAATTGGAAGAGGAACAGGAAGTACCACTCGGGCCGGGCTGCGGAGTAGGCCTCGCTGGGATCGGCCGGGGCCGAGAGCTCCGCCCCCCGGAAATACAGGGTGAGCGACACCGCGGTGAGAACCACCGCGAGGGCGGCCACGGCATCCATCAGGACCTGGTCGGGCCAGAAATTCGCATCGGGTTTGCGGAAGGGCTTCTTGGCCGTGATGCCGTGGCGACGGAACAAAGCGATGTGGCCGGCAACGAGGACGACGATCGCCCCGGGCAGGATGCCGGCGTGCAGGGCGAAGAAGCGGGTGAGGGTGAGGTTCCCGTAGTCGGATCCACCGACGATCAGCCGTTCGATCTGCGATCCGAACACCGGAGTGATGGCCGCGATGTTGGTCGCCACCTTGGTGGCCCAGTAACCTTTCTGGTCCCAAGGCAGCAGGTATCCCGTCAGCGCCAATCCCAACGTCACGACCAGCAGTGCGAGGCCGAACCAGAAATTGACCTCCCGGGGCGCCTTGTAGGCCCCGTCGATGAGCACCTGCATGAGGTGGAGCGCCAGCAGCACCACCATGAGCTGAGCGGTGTAGTGGTGCAGTCCCCGAAGGAACCAGCCACCCGCCATCTCATGTTGGATGTAGAAAACGGATTCCCAGGCCGACTTCGCCCCGGGGCTGTAGGCCGCCCAGAGCACCACGCCCGTGATGAACTGGATCGCCAGACAGAAGGTCAGGGCGCTGCCCCAGACGTAGCGCCAGCGGGCTCCGCCCGGGATCTTCTCCATCAGGGCCTCCTGGGCCAGATGTCGGATTCCGGTCCTGGAATCCAACCATTCCCACAATGCTTTCATGCGGTCGGAACCTTCTCACGGTGCCCGGCCTGGAAATTCTGGAACCGGACCCAGACCTCATTGCCACGGATCTCGACCGCCAGGGTGTCCATGGGACGCGGGCTGGGGCTCTTGGGATCGTTGATGCTGCCGTCCAATGCGAAGGAGCTGTTGTGACAGGGACAGAGGAATTCATTCTTCATCGGGCGGTATTCGATGAAGCAGCCCGCATGCGGACAGATCGACTGGAACGCGGTGATGTCACCTTGGGTGGACCGGGACAGGTAGATGGCCCCGACGGGGACGTTCGGGTTCCTGGTCCAGGCATCCTGCTTGTCGGCGATGACGGTGAACTTGCGGGGCACGCCGTCGGCAGGGAGGGACTCGAGGCCCGTGATGCGGCTGAACGTGGTCTTGCCATCGCCACCGTCGGAGTTCAGTGGATCGAGCCAGACAAGGAGTCCGGAGGCGACCGGAACGAGGGTGGCAGCCCCCCCGATGGCCACGGCGGCTGCCTCCTTCATGAAGCATCGACGCGGTTGGACACCGGGCGTGGATTCAGACGACATTTTTCCGAACAAACACCAGCTTCCTCAAAAGGGCGAGCCGGTATTTTTCCGGGAACCGACAGACGCGAGGCCGACGCGGAAAACCGAATCCTGCCGACGCTCGCGCTTGGCCTTGGGGCCCGGCGTCCGGTTTACTGGGGCGTGCGTTCCACGGCGGAAACCCAGTCTTCCCAACCCGCAGACCTCGTCCTGCAGGTGGCCGACATCTTTTCGCCCACGGGACTCTTCTCCAAGGCACGGAACTTTGAGTTCCGCCCCCAGCAACAACGCATGGCGATGGCCGTGGCCCGATGCCTGGCCGACAAGCGCCATCTCCTGGTCGAGGCCGGCACCGGGGTCGGCAAGAGCTTCGGATACCTCGTCCCCGCCATCCTCCACGCGGTCGCCCAGAAGAAGAAGGCGATCGTTTGCACCCACACGATCAACCTCCAGGAGCAGCTCGTGGAGAAGGACCTGCCGCTCCTGCAGAAGGTCCTGTCGGTCGATTTCGGCTTCGCCATGCTCAAGGGGCGGTCGAACTACCTCTGCACCCGACGCCTCCGTAAGGCCCGCCAGCAGGCGGCCTCGCTGTTCACATCTTCGGAACAGGTGGAGCTGGACCGGTTGTGGGCGTGGTCGCAGGAGACGACCGATGGCTCCCTCAGCGACCTGCCGGAGGCGCCCGACCCCAAGGTCTGGGAGAGTGTCTGCTCGGAAAGGGGTCTCTGCGCCCCGAAGAAGTGCGGCTACGCCAGCGACCTCGCCGAACAGAAGCACGTCTGCTTCTTCCAGCGGGCCCGGCAACGGATTCTGTCTGCCGACGTCCTCGTCCTCAACCATACCCTGTTCTTCACGCTGCTGAACGGCATCGATGAGGACCGGCCCGGGGAAGGACTGCTCTTCAAGAACGACTTCGTGATCTTCGACGAGGCCCACACGGTCGAGCAGGTGGCGGCACGCCACATCGGCCTCAGCGTCGGGAGCGGCGCGGTGAAGTTCGCCCTCAACCGCCTCTACAATCCAAAGACCCAGAAAGGCCTGCTCACCACGCTGCGCCAGGGTCCGGCCGTGCAGGAGGTCAACATGGCACTGGAACAGAGCGAGGCCTTCTTCGAACAGGTCGAGGCCGCCTGTGAAGCCATCGCCGAGGCGAGCCAACCGTCCTCGCCCAAGGGGGAACGCCGCTCCTGGAGCGAGCTCCGGATCCGACGTCCCGAGCTCGTCGCCAACACGCTCTCCCTGAACCTCACCCGTGTCCGCGACCAGATCAGCACCCTGATCCAAGGGGTCGACGACAAGGAGACGGCCGAGGAACTCACCGAATGCAACGGGCGGCTCCTCGAACTCCGGGAGGCGCTGAAGGCGTTCCTCGACCAGGACGCCGAGGGACACGTGTACTGGGTTGAACGCACCGGCAAGACCCAGCGCAACCTCTCGCTCAACGCCGCCCCGGTCGATGTCGCCGCCTACCTGCGGCAACGGCTGTTCGGATCCGAGACCAGCGTGATCCTCACCAGCGCCACACTCGGTGTGAAGTCACCTCCAAACCCCTCCGGACCCGAGGATCGGGCGCCCTGCACCACGCTCAGGCTGGAGGTCCACAACCCGGCGCTGGACTACGTCTCCCACCGCGTCGGCGGCGAGGAGGCGCTCAAACTCCAGGTCGGATCGCCGTTCGACTACGCCAACCAGATGCGGGTGCTGGTGCCGCGTCAGATCCCCGAGCCCAAGGAGCCGGGATATCAGGATGCCCTCGTCCGCTGGATCGAGCACTTCATCCGTCAGACCCACGGCAAGGCGTTCGTGCTCTTCACGAGCTTCCGCCTGATGCACGAGGTGGCAGAACGGATGGAGGACTTCTTTGCGGAGCTCGGGCTCGAGGTCTACGTGCAGGGGAAGGGCATCCCGCGATCCGTCATGCTCGAGAAGTTCCGGGAGAATGTGGATTCGGTGCTCTTCGGCACGGACTCCTTCTGGCAGGGCGTGGATGTCCCGGGCGAGGCGCTGAGCAACGTCATCATCACGCGCCTGCCCTTTGCCGTGCCGGATCATCCGCTGATCGAGGCCCGGATCGAGCGGATCGAGGCGGCGGGCGGGAATTCCTTCGCCGACTTCAGCCTGCCCGAGGCGATCCTGAAATTCCGACAGGGCGTCGGTCGTCTCATCCGCACCGGGTCGGACCGCGGGATCGTGGTGATCCTGGACAACCGGGTACTCGCCAAGCGCTATGGCCGTCAGTTTCTCGATGCCCTGCCGCAGTGCCCGCTGGAGATCGTCTAGCGGTTGGATGAGAGGAAACGGCACCCCCGCGGAGTTCGATACCCGGATGCAAAAAGGGGTCAGCGGCTAACCGCTGACCCCCTTGCTCCTGCTTCTGAGACAGGTCGCTCAAACCTCCTGCCGCCCCGGGATGCAACGACACACCGGGACCTGCCGGATCTCAGTCGAAGGCATGCCCGGCGCAGCACAGCACGTTGCGGAGCTTGTGCCGGACCAGCTCCTTGACCGCCTTGCGGGCGGGCGCCAGGTACTTCCGGGGATCGAATTCCTTCGGCTTGGTCGCGAACACCTCACGGATCGCAGCCGTCATGGCCAGACGCAGGTCGGTGTCGATGTTGACCTTGGTGCAGCCAGTGCGACGGGCCACCTCGATGTCGGCCTCCGGCACACCGGCCGTCTCCTCACCGAGATCCCCACCAAACTGGTTGATCTTCTGGGCGAGCGCCTTCGGCACGGACGAGGCCCCGTGAAGGACGAGCGGGTAATCCCCAAGCCCCGCATCCATGAGCGCCTTCTTGATGGCCTTCAGACGTTCGAGGTCCAAGTGCTGCTCTCCCTTGAACTTGTAGGCTCCATGGCTGTTGCCGATGGCAACGGCGAGCGAGTCAACACCCGACTGCTTCACGAACTCGACAGCCTCATCGGGGTGGGTGTAGGCCCCACCCTTGGAGTAGCTGCCCCCCTCCTCGCCATCGTCATGCTGGGCTCCGACGAGCATTCCCAGCTCGCCCTCGACGACGCAGTTGTACTTGTGGGCGTAGTCCACGACCTTGCGGCAGATCTCGACGTTCTTCTCGAAAGGATCGTGGGAGGCATCGATCATGACGCTGGTGAAGCCCTCGTCGATGCATTGCTTGCAGAGCTCGAAGCTGTCGCCGTGGTCGAGATGGACCGCGATGGGGATCGTGCTCAGGCTGACCGCGGCCTCGATCAGCTTCTTGAGGTACACGGGATGGGCGTAGTCCCGGGCACCCTTGGAAATCTGGAGCATCACCGGAGCCTTTTCCTCTTCACAGGCCTCGATGATCGCCTGCAGGAGTTCCATGTTGTTCACGTTGAAGGCGCCGAGGGCGTACTTGCCCTTGAGGGCCTTGGCGAACAGGTCTGTGGTGTGTGTCAGTGGCATAATTCAACGATGCGTTGGATAACAGCGGCCGCCGAATCGACGACCATGAGGCAACGTTAGGGAGCACCCCTTCCGGAGGAAACAGGTTTTTTGGAGGCCAGAGACCGCCGCCAGAGCAACGCCAACGGGACCAACCTCCGGATCCGTTGATCCCGCCTTGATTCCACCCAGCGCAAGAGTCGGGTCATGTCCGGTGAATCCAAGGCTCGATCGACTCCCAGCTCCCGCAGGAACCGCGCGAGGGAGTCGAGATCCTGGACCCTCCCCAGCGTTGCCAGCAGCCGCTTCAACCGGCGGACCGTGAACGGATCACCCGGGGTCACGCCGATGGATTCAACAGCGAACCTCAGGCGTTTCAGAGCCACCCGCCAGCGGTGCCAGGACTCGGGCCGTTCCCACCCCGGCCGGGGTGCCCGATCCAGCGCCACGACCCGCAATCTGCGGATCCACCGGGTGGATGGGACCAGGGATCGGACCGCGGAGTGGACAGAAACAAGCCGCTCGAGCCCCCGGGAAAGGTCCCGGCAAAACCAACCCGCCTTCGCACGACACCTGCGCCGGACCTGGCGGGACCCCTCCGACTCCTGATCCCTCAGGCGTCGATTGATGCTGTGAGCAATGCGATGGAGTCGGAGGGGCACCAGTCCCAGCAGGGACTGATGGACCTGGCAGTCGCGCATTCGGGAAAGGCCACAGAGGAGGGCCTTCAATCGCCGTCGGGCCCTGGGCGGGGAGATCCCACGATCGAGGGCGAGGAGCCAGTCCGACCAGACCAAGAGCCTGCGGGATGCGACCCGGAGTTGATGGATGGATTCCGCTGAGCTCTTCCGCCGACAGCTGCGGAGCTGCCTCCTGAACCGTCTGAGGTCCTGATTCGCAGCCTCGTGGACCCCATCCCACCAGCGTAAGACCCGGAAGGTTGGTGCACGGTCACTGCTGTGAGGGAGCTCTCCGGATCGGGCAGCCAAAGGTGCTCTGGTAGTCCCGGTCCGCCGAAGTCGTCGGGATCCATTCTGCTCGGGTGTTGCCACGGTCCACATCGCCGGCAGGGGTCACCCTCGGCGCGGAGGCACTGTCTTCCCGCTACAGGCTCAACCCCCATGCCGGCAACCCAAGCCGTTGGGACTATCGGCACTGGGCCTGATGGCGCAAGGCGTGGTCGACCAGCACGAGGGCGGTCATCGACTCGACCATGGGGACCGCCCGGGGCAGGACACATGGGTCGTGGCGCCCACGGCCCTTGAGCGTGGTGTTCGTCCCCGACACATCGACGGTGTCCTGTTCATGCATCACGGTGGCAACGGGCTTGAACGCGACCCGGAAGTAGAGCGTCTCCCCGTTGGAGATGCCTCCCTGGACCCCTCCGCTGCGGTTGGTCACGGTGCGGATGCGGCCATCCACGTTCCGGAACGCGTCGTTGTGCTGCGTTCCGGTGAGAGCGATGGCGTCGAATCCGCTTCCGATGTCGAACCCCTTGGTCGCCGGGAGCGACAGCATCGCCTTCGCGAGGTCCGCCTCGAGACGATCGAAAACGGGAGATCCCCAACCGACAGGGACGCCACGGGCGATGCCGGTCACGATGCCACCGACACTGTCCCCTTCGCCTCTCACGGTCTCGATGAGACGGATCATCTCGTCCGCGACGCGACCATCCGGACACCGGACGATGTTGGACTCGATCTCACTGGAGGTGACCCGCTCGACATCGAGCTCCGCGCGGATGTGTTTCACCTGGGTCACCGCGGCGAGAACTTCGACACCCCAGCGGTCCCGGAGCAGTTTCTTGGCAATGGCACCTGCCGCAACCCTCCCGATGGTCTCCCGGGCACTGCTGCGCCCGCCGCCGGGCCAGGCACGGATGCCATACTTGGTCTGATAGGTGAAATCCGCGTGGGACGGCCTGAAGGTTGCCGCCATTTCGGAGTAGGCCTCGGGTCGGAAGTCCTCGTTCTTCACCCACATCGAGATGGGGGTGCCCAGGGTCTGCCCCTCGAAGGTCCCGCTCAGGATCTGGACCGTGTCGGATTCCTTCCGTGGCGTGGTGATCCTGGATTGGCCCGGCCGGCGGCGATCCAGATCCGGTTGGATGTCCGCCTCGGTCAGGGACAACCGGGGCGGACAACCATCCACCACGACCCCAACGCCCCCGCCATGGGACTCCCCCCAGGTCGTGATGCGGAACAATTGTCCAAAGACGTTGCCCATTTCCCGGCAAGCCTGCGCCAAACCTGGTCCCGGAAAAAGCCGGAATCAGGACCGCCCCGGCGATTCAACCGCGAGCGGAGGACCTCCCTGGAGCCGGGCCCATGGATGCCCGGCGGATTCCAAACACCCATCCCATGGCTCCAAGCACTCCCGCTCCGACAATCCAGGCGGGGGACGAGGGCATGCCGGTCAGCCAAAGAGCTCCGGCACTGAGGGCAGGACCCCCTCCCAGTCCCAGACCTATCAGCGCTTCATGGAACCCTCCCTGCTCGGCGTGGGAATGGGATTGGTCCATCGAATAGTAGAGCGAGGAGTAGTAGATGAGGGCAGACGCCCAACCGAAACCCACCTGGGCGACCACAAGACCCCAGACCGTCGGCGACACCATCGTCCCCACAAAGCCCAGGAACAGGAAGAGGAAGGCGCAGATGAACCAGTCGAATCGGTAGTGCCAGCCGTCCCACCACCAGAGCTTCAGAAAGGCCACTGCCCGGACGTAGAACCACACGGAAAGCACCAGCCCCGCCTCTGCGACAGAAAGCCCGACCTTCGATGCGATCCCGGGAGCCATCACCATGATGGTGTTGATCGCCATGTAGTTGAAGGGGTTCGCAATCCACGCCATGCGGACGAAACCCTGGGACTGATTCTCCAGACCCTCTCCAGGGGAAGCCTCCGCTGGCTCGGGGAGCAAAGCGATCCAGCGGGCGCGCTGCCGCTCCAATGGCCAGGTTGCGATCCACTGGATCCCATGGATGCCCAGCGGCAGCCAGTAGAGGCTCGTCGGACCCAACCTCTCGAAGATCCACCCGCCTGCGGACAATCCCACCGCAGCCATCGTGGCCCAGACGACGTTGTACAGGCCGACCCGGTCCGGCAGTCGTCGCGGGTCCTCGTGCTCACTGACCAACGCCTCCAGGATCGGCCAGGTGAAGCAGAGGGCAACGGTCCAGATCCCAAGGCAGATCAGTTGTCCCCACTGGCTGGGCATGGTCCAGCCCACCAGCAAGGCTACGGACATCCCGCCGAAGCCGATCCGCAGGGAGGGAAAGAGCCCACGCCGCTGTCCAATACGGCCGGCCTGCCACGAGGCCACGCCATAGACGAATCCGTGGACGGCCCCCACCACGAGGTTGTTGAGGTTGCTGAAGCCGTAGTCCTCCCGGAGGAGAAACATCAGGAAGTTGACGTAGTAGGCCGTTGCGAAGGAATTGGATCCCTCGAGGACGTAAAGGGGTAGCCGGGAACGCGACACGCGGACGAACGGGACGCCCCGGAAAACCCATCCGTCAACGGTTTTGTCCGACACCACCACCCAGCTCGCCAGAGAAGGTGGATGCGCTGATGCGCGTCCGGAACCGCCAGGCAGCGGGTTGATCCCTTCAGATGAGAAATCCACAGTCGGCACAATGCCTGCGGCGAAGCTTCCCGTCGGTCCGGGAGGATTCCAGTTCGGGGGCCGATTCTCTTTCCTGGGATTGGCCCGAAGGCTGCGGTTGAGGGATTGAGAATTGGGGGAAGTCCCCTCAACAAACTGCCTATGAACAAAACATATCTAAGCAAAGCACTCGCAACCGCGATCCTCACTGCAGCAGGGAGTAGCCTCCCAGCCCTCGCAGGAGTCACCCAAGTCCTGACACCCGCGACACTCGCGGCCAACAGCTCGGTCTCACTCGGCTCCCTCGGGTCGAGCGGAACCATCGTGGCCAGTGGGTCCACAGCCACAACGTCATCCGGATCCACCGTCGCGTTCTCGGCGGCCACCTCGCTGTATACCGTGGAGCAGGGGACGGGTTGGTTCGGAAATTTCCTCCCTAGCGAAGACCTTCTCTATTCCTACGGAAACACCTCCATCACCATCGACCCCAGTGTATTGGTCCAAGGGGCCGGACTGCAGATCCAGTCTTCAGCCTTCGGCACCTACTATGCTCAAGTCTCCGCCTACGACGGCACCGGAGCCCTGCTCGGTTCCGTGACGGGAAGTGGTTCATCGACCCGTTCGGCCGATGGTTCCGCCCTGTACCTCGGGCTCACCAGCACGAGCTTCGACGTCGACAAACTGGTGGTCCAGCTCCTGGCTCCGACAACCAAGTTGGGCAAGTTCTCGATCGGTAATCTGGGTTTCGTTGAAGGCGCGTCCAGCGTCAGTCTGGCCAGTGCCCCGTCGGGAGGGGTCTCCATTGCCTCTCCGGTTCCGGAGTCCACGAGCGCTGGGTTCCTTGGAGGCCTCTCGCTCGTGATTCTGGGCGTGTGGCGACGTGCCCAAGGCCGGAATCTCTGACCGTTCATCCGGTCCAGGAACATCGGGCCCGCCGAATTCACCCAAGTCATCGGGCCTTCTCCCATCCCAAACAGAACTGCGTCGACCCCTCCCATGACCCACATGAACCGTGCCCTCAAGGAATGGGCTATAGTCGTGGATGCCCTTGGGAGGGGCGACCAGATCCTGGTGATCCGACGCGGCGGGATTTCCGATCGGAACCGATCGTTCCGGATCGAGCGGAGGGACTTCCTCCTGTTCCCAACGCATCACCACCAGCACAAGGAGAGTGTCTCTGATCCTGCCCAACACCGGTTCGCTGAACTCGATTCGGACCCGAGGGGCGGAGGCCAGATCCGACTTGAATATGTCGCCTCGGCCGCGGGTTGGTGGAAGATCTCCTCGTTCGAGGACGTTCGCCAACTCGCCGGAAACCACATCTGGAGCGAAGAGGCCGTTGAACGTCGGTTCAATTCCGGTCGTGGAGAGGACTTGTACGTTCTCGCGCTCAGGGTTGCGCGACTCGCCGAGCCCACCGATCTGCAGGTCCATCCGGAACACGGGGGATGCAGGTCCTGGATTGACCTGTCGACGACCATCTCGACCCGGGGTGCACGCCCGGTCCTCTCGGACGGCGCCTTTGCGCGAAGGATGGCCGAACTCGTCCGGTGTTTTGAACCGGTGGGGACCCGGGTCATCGCATAGCCCCATCACCCGGCTCCCCATCAACGCTCACCCCGCGCCAACTCTCCAGTTGTCCGTCAGGTCGGGTGCCTCCATCCTCACTCCCCACGATGAGCACCTTGACCGGCCCGGTCTATGTCGTCCGGGACAATATCGACACCGACCAGATCATCCCCGCGCAGTACCTCAACCTCGTCCCGACGATCGCGGAAGAGTATGAGAAACTCGGTAGCTATGCGCTGTGTGGGCTTCCGGATTCCCTCTACCCGGAGCGTTTTGTCCTCGAGGGCAAGATGGACACCGTCTTCCCGATCGTCATCGGCGGACGGAATTTCGGCTGCGGCAGCTCCCGGGAGCATGCCCCCATCGCCATGGGTGCTGCCGACTGCCGCTGCGTCGTGGCCGAGAGCTTCGCACGGATCTTCTTCCGGAACTGCGTTGCCACCGGGGAGCTGTATCCGATCGAATGCGGTGAACGCCTCTGTGACATCTTCAAGACTGGGGACGTGGCAACGGTCGACATCGACGCCAACACCGTCCGTCACCACGGCACGGGCAAGGTTTATTCGTTGAAGCCCCTGGGCGAGGTTCGCCCGGTGATCGATGCTGGCGGCATCTTCGAGTACGCACGGGCGACCGGGATGATGTCCGCATAGTCGTCCCCTGTGGACTCCCAGCCGTCCAAGCGGGGTCGGAGGGCGTTCACGATGGTCGAACTGCTGGTGGTCTGCGCGGTGATCGCAATCCTTGCGGCGCTGCTGGTCCCCGCGCTGGGCAAGGCCAAGGAGGCGGGTCGAGCCGCCCAGTGCCAGTCCAACCTCCGCCAACTCCTCCTCGTCACCCAGCTCTACTGGGATGACCACGGAAGGACATTCTCAGAACGGACCGTCCGCACCAATGGCGGCTGGCGTTACTGGTTTGGATGGCTCGGGGACGGGACCGAGGGCACCCGCAGCTTCAAGCCGGAGGAGGGAGTCCTCTGGCCGTACCTCCGGGGACGCGGCGTCGACCGCTGCCCTTCGCTGAACCGCAGTCGGGACTACTTCAAGGCCAAGACCCTCGAGGCCGCCCACGGATACGCCTACAATCTCGTCCTCGGTCCCCGCGGCACACCGGGGATCGCCCCCAACAGCTTCAGGATCCCGTCCCAGCTCGCCGTGTTCACAGACGGGGGCCAGATCAACGACTTCCTCGCCCCGGCAACCCCCGAGCGCCCGATGCTCGAGGAATTCTACTTCTTCGACACCAATCGGCTCAGCGCCACGGTGCATTTCCGACATGGCCATCGCGCCCAGTCGGCCTTCGCGGATGGACACGTCGCACAGGTCCGACCCGACCCGGGCAGCGAAGATCGTCGGCTCCCGCCAGAACTCTGCGGACGTCTTTCCGACGATCTGATCCTCCCCTGAGAGGGTCAGGTATGGCGCAGCAGGAACCGGTCGATCTCGTCCCGACAAGGAGCGGAATCCATCGCGCCACGGCGCTGGACAGAGAGAGCGGCGGCGGCCTGACCGAAAGAGACCGCCGCAGCCAAACCCCGTCCCTCAGCCCGAGCCACGGCAAATGCCCCATTGAAGACATCCCCGGCAGCCACGGTGTCGATCGGACGGGCGGGAAAACCGGGGACCATGGCATGGATTCCCTCACCCGATACGAATACCCCGGCCGATCCCATCGTGATCAGCACACACCCCGGACCCAGTTCCCGGAGACGCTGCGCCGCACGGGCCGCCGAGCGCGGTGAAGTGATCCGGATCCCGGACAGGACGGAGGCCTCCGCCTCGTTGGGCGTCAGACAGGAAACCCGCCCCAACACCTCTGGATCCAGCGCGCGTGCTGGCGCGGGGTTCAAGACCACGGGAATTCGATGACGCGCCGCCAACCGGACCGTCTGACGGACCACGGCGTCGGATACCTCGAGCTGGACCAACGCTACGTTGGCCCTCTGGAAGGCTTCTCCAGCCTGGCGCACCTCGCAGGTTCCCAGGAAGGCATTCGCACCGGACGAAACTGCGATGGCGTTCTGTCCGGAGGCCTCCACCAGGATCAACGCGGATCCCGATGCGACCTCGGGATCCCGGCTCAGGTACCGAACCCCAATTCCTTCCGCTCGAAATCGCAGGGACAGCCGCGATCCAAAGTCATCCTTTCCGACCCGGCCCACGAACTGAACCCTTCCTCCGGCCCTCGCGGCTGCCACCGCCTGATTTGCCCCCTTCCCACCGGGAAGGATCTCGAATCCATCCGCCATCCGGGTCTCACCCGCCGCAGGAAGGCGATCGAGCCGTGCCACCAGATCCATGTTGGCACTGCCCACGACCACCACTCGAGGACCTGATCGCCCTCGTGGGTTCGACGGCGTCCTGTCCATACGCCGCCCCATTCAGGCGAGGATCTCCGACAGCACCTCGCCGTGGACGTCGGTCAGCCGGCGCTCGATGCCGTTGTGATAGAAGGTGAGCCGCTCGTGGTCCAATCCCATCAGCTGCAGAATAGTGGCGTGGAAATCATAGACCGTCGTCACCTTCTCCACCGCGCGATACCCGAATTCATCCGTCGCACCATAGCTGTAAGGCGCCCTTACCCCGGCCCCGGCAAACCAGCCGGTGAACCCGCTGGGGTTGTGATCCCGTCCGCTGGCGCCCGCCTGGAAGGTCGGCATCCGACCGAACTCCGTGCACCACACCACCAGAGTGTTCTCGAGGAGACCGCGCTGCTTCAGGTCGACAATCAATGCCGCCGTCGGCTGGTCGAAGATCTCGCCATGGACCGTATACTGGTCCTTTAGGACCTTGTGTCCGTCCCAGTTGCTTGTGCCCTCGCCACCCACCTGATAGGCGCCGTTGAACAGCTGCACGAACCGGACACCCTGCTCGAGGAGCCGACGGGCCAGGATGCAGTTCCGGGCGTAACCGGCCTTGATGTCCTGGGTCCGATCGCCCTTCGCATCGGCTCCGTAGAGGCGCAGGACATGTTCGGGTTCCGTCGACAGATCACAAACCTCCGGAACCGACAGCTGCATCCGC
>SXGQ01123715.1_pt1 | contig 44242 bp, 30 predicted proteins | sample 3178371 | NCBI WGS metagenome assembly SXGQ01 (sample SAMN11356859, study PRJNA531348) | freshwater metagenome | isolation source: freshwater sample F1-20 | place: China: Fuxian Lake, Yuxi | collected 2017-12-25
CAGGAGTTTCAAGCGCGTCGCGACGGCACTCCGCTGACGCAGCAGGTGATGGTCGGCTACAGCGACAGCAACAAGGATGCTGGTATTTTCGCCAGCCAGTGGGCGTTGCACCGTGCGCAGGCGCAGCTTGCGGCGGTCGGTGCGGAATCGGGCGTGCACATCCGCTTTTTCCACGGACGTGGCGGGACAGTGAGTCGTGGCGCAGGCCCGACGCATCGCTTTCTCGATGCGCTTCCGCACGGATCGCTGACCGGGGATATTCGTCTCACGGAGCAGGGGGAAACTATCGCGCAGAAATTCGCTAACCGCACTACGGCCGCTTACAATCTGGAGCTTCTTCTTGCTGGCGTCACGGCCACTACCTGTCTGCACGGTGGCTCAAAGGAGCCCGAACAGCCTCTCGCGGCGACTGTGGAAAAGCTCTCCGTTTCAAGCCGCGTCGCCTACCGAGGGCTGCTTGATCACGAGCACTTCCTCGCATTTTATCGTCAGGCTACGCCGATTGATGCTCTCGAACACAGCCGGATTGGCTCGCGTCCCTCCCGCCGCACCGGCAAGCCGAGTCTTGCCGATCTGCGCGCGATTCCGTGGGTGTTCTCGTGGAATCAGGCGCGCTTTTACGTGCCGGGATGGTTTGGCGTCGGGAGCGCGCTGGCATCGCTGTCGGAGTCGGAGTTTGAGCAGTTGTCCGCTGGCCTGCGGAGTTGGCCGTTTCTTCATTACGTCATCACGAATATCGAGGCTTCCATCGCGAGCGCGGATCGCGAGCTGATGCTCGCATATGCAGAGTTGGTCGAGCAGGCGGAAGTGCGCGAGTCGATTCTGTCGATGCTGCTTCAGGAGTGGGAACTGACCCGTGCGATGCTCGATCGGTTGCGCGGTGGCGCAATGGCGGCCCGGCGGCCCCGCATGTCAAAGACTCTCGGACTCCGCGCCGAGGCGCTTCGAATTCTTCACTTCCAGCAAATCGCGCTCCTGCGCAAATGGCGCGGTCTTCGTGCTAGCGAGAATGAAAGCGCAGCGAGTGCCCTTTTGCCGGACCTGTTACTGAGCATCAATGCCATCGCCAGCGGGTTGCGGACGACTGGTTGACGCTGAGTCTCGTGTCGTTGGTCAGTGCAGGCGTTGCTTGCGGCACAGTGCGATTACGCGGAGAATGAATGTATGAATCCTCGCATGCTCATTCACGGAGAACGCATCACAACCGCGGAAACTTTGCCCGTGCGCAATCCGTGGTCGGGTGCGGAAATCGCGCGGGTGCCGCTGGGCGATGCGGCGACGGTGGAAGCGGCGATCTTGTCGTCGGTCGCGGCGTTTTCCGCAGTTCGCCACGCGGCACCACACCAGCGGGCGGCGCTTTTGCATGCAATCGCTCGCGGCATTGAATGCCGGAAGGCGGAGTTTGTGAATATGATCGTCGCGGAGGCGGGAAAGCCCGTGATATATGCGACGGCTGAGGTGAATCGGGCGATCATGACTTTCACCGCGGCGGCGGAAGAAGCGCGACGGCAGAACGGCGAGGTGCTTGATATGGACGCGTTCGCGACGGGCGACGGGCATTTGGGTATCGTGCGCCGCTTTCCCATCGGGGTGATCGCGGGAATCACGCCGTTCAATTTTCCGCTCAATCTCGCGGCGCACAAAATCGCACCGGCTATCGCGACGGGAAACTGCATCGTGGTGAAGCCGGCCCCGAAGTGTCCGCTCTCCATGCTTCTGCTTGCGGATGTGCTCGTGGAGGCGGGCGTTCCGCCGGGACAGGTGAATGTGATCACTTGCGGCAACGAACACGTCGCGCGTCTGGTCGCTGATGCGCGGATTGCCATGGTGAGTTTTACCGGCAGTCCGGCCATCGGCTGGAAGCTGAAAGCCGACGCAGGAAAGAAGAAGGTCTGTTTGGAACTGGGCGGGAATGCAGCGGTGATTGTCCACAGCGATGCGGATGTAGCGGCGGCAATTCCGATGATTGCGGCGGGCAGCTTCGCATTCGCGGGGCAGACGTGTATCAGCGTGCAGCGCATCCTTGTGCACGAATCTTTATATGAGCGGTTTCGCGCGGAGTTCGCCGCGTATGTTGCGGAGAAGGTGAACGTCGGCGACCCGGCAGACGCGAAGGCGGTCGTGGGTCCGATGATCACAACCGAGGCCGCGGAACTGACGCGCCGGAGAATCGCCGATGCGGTGGCCGCGGGCGCGCGCTGCACAGGCTCAGTAGGGCAGGGCAGTGTCGTGCCGCCGGTGATTCTCGAGGATGTGCCCGCGGGACACGAGGCGTGTTCGTGCGAGTTCTTCGCGCCGGTGGTGACGTTGCACAGGTACGCGAAATTTGATGATGCGCTCGCGATGGTGAATGACTCGGCGTTCGGGCTTCAGTGCGGGATTTTCACGACGGACATCCAGCTCGCAATTCGGGCGCACGAGCGACTTGAAGTGGGCGCGGTGTTGATTAACCAGGTGCCGACATTCCGCGTGGAAAACATGCCCTATGGCGGCGTGAAGGACAGCGGCTTCGGCCGGGAGGGCATCCGCTACGCGATGGAGGAGATGACGGAGCCGCGCGCGCTGATTATCCGGAAGTCGGCGTCGTGATTATCGGCGGCACTACTTCGTGAGCGCGCCGTCGAAGTTGAGGATGGTGCTCGCAACGAGTGTGAGTGCCGCGGTTCCCGCATCGCCGCCGGCCTTTTTCGCGAGTTCGGCATCCGCACCGTACGATGCGGCCGCCTGCGCTTCGAGTTTCACGAGGCGCGCGACGTCAGCGGCGTTTGCTGTTTGCGTGGTCACGGCGCGGAGTGCCCATGCGATGCGCGCATCTGGGGTTTCGCCGGCTGTTTTCATGCGCTTGGCGAGTGCCTGTGCCGCTTCGAAATAGACCGGGTCGTTTAATGTCACCAGCGCTTGCAGCGGTGTGTTCGTGACGACGCGGCGGGCCGTGCAGACTTCGCGGCTGGACGCGTCGAATGTCATGAAACTCGGATACGGCGAAGTGCGTCGCCAATAAGTGTACAGTGCACGGCGGTAGCGATCCTCACCCTGCGGGGTCTTCCATTCGGAGCCGTTGTAAACGACCTGCCACACGCCGTCCGGCTGCGGCGGCATCACGGGGGCACCACCCATTTTTCGGCTCAGCAGACCTGCGGAGGCGAGCGCCTGATCGCGGACCATCTCGGCGGTAAGGCGCGTCCGTGGACCGCGTGCGAGAAGGCGGTTGCGCGGGTCTTTCGCGAGTTGCGCGGCGGTCGCACGATTGTCCTGCCGATAGGTGGACGAGAGCACGAGTTCTCGGAGTAGTGTCTTCAGACTCCAGCGCTGTTCGTTTTGAAAGCGGAGCGCGAGGTAATCAAGCAGTGCGGGATGTGACGGTGGAAGCCCGGTGGAGCCGAAGTCTTCGAGCGTCTCGACGATTCCGGTGCCGAAAAGCTCGGCCCAGATCCGGTTCACGAAGACGCGGGAGGTGAGGGGATTCTCCGGGTTTACGAGCCATTGTGCTGCGGCGAGTCGATCGGCCCGGCCTGCGGGGAGTTGCGGAAGAATCGCGGGCACGCCCGGTTCCACTGTTTTGTCCTTCGCGAGGAAGTTGCCGCGAAGGAACAGTCGGGTTTCGCGGCGGGCTTCGTCGGGACGCTCGCGCATGACCAGCGTGCTCGCTGACGGCATGCCGTCGCGTTTCTTTCGTGCTTCTGCGAGCCGGTTCTGCGCGTCAGCGCGGGCGGGCGAATTCACGAGTTCCGTCCAGCCTGCTGCATTGGTTGTGGACATTCGGAAGCGATGGACGATGGAGCCCTTGGTCTCTGCGTCGAAAATCTCGTGTTTCAGTTGCAGGCGCAGCGTCGCGCCTTGCGGAACTTTCACCGATTTTTTTGGGACGAGCACGAGCCAGCGCGGACCAAAAATCTTCGGAAACGCGCCGCCTCCCGGTCCGCCAGAGCGCAGACTTTCCTCGGGATCAAAAGGCCCCGTGAGCGTGTCTGCGTAAACCGCCGAAAAGTCCACGCGGTCGATGCCTGTCGGGAGCGGAATGGGTTCGTGCTTTTTGCCCTCCTTCTTCGCCGCCTCGGCGCGGGCTGGTTCGGCGGCTTTGATTTTTTCCGCTTCGACCTTCGCCGCGGCGACCTTCGCCGGTTCTTCAATTTCCATCCAGATGTGACCGACGACCGCGCCGTGTTCCGGAAGTTGTTTCGGGTCGTCCTTCTGCGGAAGGATATCCAGCCGTAGGGCACTCAGCGCCGTGTCTGTTGGGAGTGTAATCGTGTACAGCGCTCCGTTCGGGACGGTGCCATCGACGCGCACTTCGTTTCCGGTGATGGTGAATTTTGCGTCCTTTGGTCCTGTGACTGAGGCGGGGCTGAGCGGTGCCCATTTCTCGGCGGCGAAGAGTGGTTTCGCGGCCTCGTTGAGTTCTTTGCGGACAGTCGTAATTTCCCGGTCGAGCGCGTCGGCTTCCGCAAACTTCGCGGCGTCGAACGGCACTTTCATGCGGGGGAAATCATCGCCGAGGTCGGCGTCCTCGGTGCTGTTGAAGAACGAGAGAAAGCGGTAGTAGTCCTCCTGTTTGAACGAGTCGTAAGGATGGGCGTGGCACTGCACGCAGCCAAACGTGGTTCCCTGCCAGACTGTCCACGTCGTGTTCACGCGATCCACCACGGCGGTGAGGCGAAATTCCTCGTCGTCCGTGCCGCCCTCGGTGTTGGTCTGCGTGTTGCGGTGGAATCCCGTCGCGATGCGATCGTCGAGGGTGGCGTTTGGAAGCAGGTCGCCCGCGAGTTGCTTCACGGTGAATTGATCATAAGGCATGTCCGCGTTGAATGCGCGGATGAGCCAGTCGCGATACGGCCAGACTTCGCGACCGTTGTCCTTCTCGTAGCCTTGCGTGTCGGCGTAGCGGGCGAGGTCCATCCACATCGCCGTCCAACGTTCGCCAAAGTGCGGTGAAGTGAGCAGCCTGTCCGCAGCGCTGGCGTAGGCTGACTTTGCATCGCGGGCGACTTCGGATTCAAATGCGGAGACTTCCTCCTGAGTCGGGGGCAGTCCGGTGATATCGAGCGAAGCGCGGCGCAGCCACTGTGCAGGGTCGGCGGGTTTGGATGCCTGGAGATTCTCCGCTTCGAATGTGGAGAGGATGAATCGGTCGAGATCCGACGTCGGCCATGCGGCGTTTTTGACCTGCGGAACCGCCTGCGGTTGGGGCTTGATCAACGACCAGTGTTCGCCCCACTTCGCGCCTTCCGCGATCCATTTTCGGAGCGTTTCGATTTCCTGCTTTGCGAGGGCTTTTCCATCGCCATGGTCTGCGGGCGGCATCCGTTCGTCGTCGGAATCCGGAAGCAAGATGCGGCGGATGATTTCCGATTGCTCGGGCTTTCCTGCGACTATCGTCGTTTCCCCGGATTTTCCGGTCCCGAGCGCCTTTTCGCGATAGACGAACGAGACGCCGCCCGCCTGTTTCACACCGCCATGGCAACCGGTGCAGTGCTTGTTCAGGATGGGCCGGATTTCCCGGTTGAAGTCGGTTTCAGCGAAACTGGATGCGCAGGGAATGAGGGAGGCTACGGATACAAATCTGGCGAATGAGCGGAGCATGTCGATGAGTTCATAACCATCGAAGTGCGGGGATTCTTGCGATGAAAATTCGTCGAATGCTACCCGGGCAGGGTTTTTATGTTGAAAGAGCCGCCGTCCCGCCCGTTAGATGCGGGCGTTGAATAGATTCTGCAAACATCCGCAACAGGCTCCGAGGCGATTGGCTGAGCGGAATATTGCGCGTGGTGATAAAAAAATCTTCATATCACTTGCGTGGTCTCAAACCGGGGCCATATTCGCGACATCAAATCTGTGAACCAACCTTCAGCCAAAGCTGCATTTCGCTCGATTCTGCTCGGTTCGATGATGGCCGCTATGCAGACACCGTTGTTTGCGGGCGCGCCGGAATTCGCCGCACGGCCGGTCGTGAGCAATGTCGAGGCCGACAAGCCCGATGTTCCTGCGACCGTGCACTGCGGCAAAATGCTCGTCATTCCTGTCGTCGTGAATGACTCCGATGGCGACCCTCTCAGCTACAGCGTTTCGACCGACCAGCCGTTCCTGCACGCCCGGATTCGCACAGGCCATCCGGTGATGAAGATGCGTGTGAAATCTGCCAGCGATGGCGCTGGTGCGCCGATTGATGGGACGATGGAATTCGCTTTGTTCCGTGCGGATGTGCCGGATACTTCGGACTTTATCGCCGGTTTCGCGCAGGCGCCCTATTACGAAAACGTGCTCTTCCACCGCGTGATCAAGGGCTTCGTCCTTCAAGGTGGCGACCCCGCGGGAACCGGCTCGGGTGCATCTCCGTACACGCTGCCCCACGAGTTTCGTTCGCATCTTGTTTATTCGGGCCGCGGTCAGCTCGCGATGGCGAATTCGAGCGGAGGATATTCGCAGTCTTTTCCGTCCTACGGGCGTTCGTTTCAGTCCACGAATGCATTCGGCTTTCCGGACGGCACGACGGAATACATCACGGCTCGCACGACAGCCACGAACGGGTCGCAATTTTTTATCACGCTCGGACAGCCGCGGCACCTCGATTTCAAGCACACGCTCTTCGGTCAATTGCTCCGCGGTTTTGAAGTGATGGATAAAGTCGCGAACGTCCCGGTGAACGCGAGCGACCGGCCGAGTGTAAGCGTGACGATGTCTGAATTGAGCGTCGCTCCAAGTGCCACGGACGCCATTTTGCTAGTAAGCGCGACGTCGGTGGGAACGGGAACCGTGACGGTAACTGCGACCGATCCCGGCGGAAACTCCGTTCAGAAAACCTACGCGATTGCGGCTGACGAGGATCTGGTGAATGATCCGCCGATTGTGGCTCCGATCGATCCGCAGGTTATCCGGGTCGGCGAGGCACCAGCCATCCGGGCGGTGGCCGAGGATCTGGAGAGCGACGGAATCAGCGTGCGAATGCCACTTCAGGTGAGGCGGACTTTTACAAACGGAACGCCGACCACGAACGACACGATCTATGCGGGTTTCAACCGGCAGAACCTCGGCGTTGTTTCGCGGCCGACGCCCGGTTCTTGGGATGTCACCGTCGCGGTCTCCGGTGTCAACGACCCGAACATCAGCGCGAATCCGTTTGATGCATCCCGATTCCAGCCAATCGAAATCGGAGTGGGCGATCGCGAAATCGAAGCGACTCCGGTAACGCTTGAAGCGAGAGCGGGAACCGGAACCGGAACCGTGACGCTGGCGAAGTTCCGCTACGGAGGCGCGGCGGCGTCGCCGTCCGATTTGATCGCGACGGTCAATTGGGGCGACGGCTCGACCTTGCAGGGCAGCAGCGGTGCAAATCCGCCAATCATTGTTGCGCCATCTGCCACCGCGCCCGGAATGTGGGAGGTGCGCGGGAGCCACACTTATGTCCGCGCCGGCGTGTATCCGCTTCACGTCACGATCGACGGACCGCTTGGCGCGACCCGGACGGCGAAGGGAAGCGCAGTCGTCGCTGCTGAACTGGCGCCGTTTCTTGCGATTGGCCAGTCGCACAGCGTCCGGGGCGCAGTGTTTACCGGAAAGCCGATCGCGTTGATTTCAGATTCCACGCCCGGTGTGTCGCCGGCGGATTTCGCCGTGACGATCGATTGGGGCGATGGCATGCGCTCCGGCAACGGAGTTACCGTGCGCCAGCTTGGTACTGGTCGGTTTGGCGTGTTTGCCACGCGTCGATACTCGGATGCCGAGAATTACTCGGTGATGGTGCATGTGACCCGCGCGGGTTTCTCGACGTCAGCTTGGAGCCGGCTGGAAATGAAGGGCTTTTCCTCCGCCCGATACCGTCCGCCGTTTCCGAAGGCCAATATCGCCGGACAATGGGTTCCGTCTTTGCTGGTCGGTGGACGGCAGGTCGGCGGACTTCCCGAGAAGACGATCGTGGGCAACCAGACTTCGGTGCGCGGTTTCTTTTTCATCTCCAACAACGGAACGAAGTCCGCAGTCTCGCCAAAGCTGCGCTTTTACCTGTCCGGCGACAACAAGCTCATCACGTCGGGCAACGGTGCCGACACGCTCCTGTCGATGGGGCCCGCTTCGCGCGGAACCACTCAGATTCCCGTCAAATCGCTTACGCCGGGCAGCGGCGGAACGATTCCGATCCAGACCGCGAACGGCATGAATCTCACCCTTCAGCTCCCGCCCGGGGAGACTGGTGCCGGAAAGTTTTTGATCGCACACATCGATTACCAGGACCCGATCACGGACCACATGGCGGTTCCGAAGAGCGTGGTTTTTGGGCCGCTGCCGGGAATCAATGTCACACTTCCTTCGAATACATCGCAGCTCTTTGTGCGCGAAGGTGCGGCGGGTTCGGTGGGGACGACATCGACGTTCACGGTGGTGCTCGATACACTTCCAACCGCGGACGTGCGCATCCCGCTCGAAGTTTTGAATGCGGCCGGCACGCTGGACGAGTCGCAGCTTTCGCTCTCGCACACGGAACTCGTTTTCACGCCGCAAAATGGCAAGGTGCCGCAAACGGTGACGGTGACGGCGAAGGATGACGCAATCCGCGAGTCCGACGCGCTGGCGCTGGTCCGGCTGCGTCCTGCATCGAGCGCCGACAGCCGGTTTGCCGGAATGGACGCGGACGACGTTCGCGTCTCGATCGCCGACAATGATCAGACCGGCCCGCGCGGAATTCTCGCTTCCCGCTCATCGATTTCGCTCACGGAAGGTGGGTCGGTGACTTTCACCGTGCGCCCGACATCAGCCCCGACGCAGACGGCGACGATGGCGGTGGAGATCGTGGATGCAAACGGCAATGCGGTCACCGGGCAGGCGACGGTGAATCGCACGAGCATTTCATTCACGACTGGAAACGGCACGACCGAGCAGACCATCACCGTGACCGCCGTGAACGACTCCGTTGCGGAGGCAACGGCGAATTACACAATCCGCCTGAAGCCGCTCGTGAGCACGGACACAAACTACAGTGGCGTGGATCCTGTGGACATTCCCGTGACGATTCTCGACAACGACTGACCATGGCAAAGCGTCCCGGCATTTTTCAAAGGATTCTCTCCCGCTTTAAAGGGCGGAAGGATGCCGCTCTTGCGCCTGCGCCGGACAAGCCCAGAGCGCCGAAGGAACGCCCGAAGAAGCCCGTGCATTCATCGTTTGAGCCGCTCGAAGGCCGTATCGCGCCCGCGATTTTGCTGAATCCGTCGACGGTGCAATACCGCGACGTGGACGGCGACCTCGTAACGGTGCGTTTTTCAAAAGCCATCTTTGTGGAAGGTACGGGGCTGAACGCGCAACTCGACCGGGTGTTTAAATTCGACACCAGAAATGTGCGTGCGGATGGAAATACCGATTCCGCGCAGGTGCTTCAGACGCTCGATTTGACCGGCGTCACCGCGTCCGTTTTTGAACAGGGCAAAAGCCCGGTGAATGGCGCGAGCATTTCCATCACCGCGGATAGCGCGGGTGGAACCGGCGATGGTCTCGTGGACGTCGGTTACGTGAAAGCGACGCTCGGTGCTACGAATGGCATCGTGCTCGGGAAAGTGCTCATCGAGGGCGACCTCGGGCGCATCGATGCGGGCTCCGCCCTGAAGCCTATGGGCGTGAAATCGCTCACCGTTAACTCGATGGGAGTTCGGGGTGCCACGACACAGGCTTCCGGCGGAACGCTCAGCAGCACTGTTTACGGTGTCGTCGAATTGCTGGCGGTGAACGACGATTTCAAAGACGCGGTATTTCGCGTGGAGAACGGGAATTTCATCGGCGGCAAAACGCTGCCGGGAAACATCGGTGCTTTGCGCATTGGCGGGAAAATTTTTACCACGACAAATCTCGCAGCGACCGATGTCGGCTCCATCGTCGTGGACGGAAACATTGGAAGCGTTCAAATCGGTACATTGCCGGGTGATGGGATCTTCGGCGGTGCAGGGCAGAATTCCGGTCGCGTTCATGCCTCCGGAACTATCGGGGATGTGACCATCAATGGCGATATCCGCGGAAGCGCCGGAAAGGACTCGGGGCAGATTTCCGGAGACAAGGGAATCGGGAACGTGACGCTGCGATTCAGCCTTTTTGCAGGTGCGGGAGAGAACAGCGGCCGGATAGCTTCCGCCTCGGGCACGCTCGGAAAAGTGAGCCTTCTCGCGATCCGGGGAGAGGCGTCTGTCGATGGTGGCGCGTCTGGAAAAAACGCCGCCTCGATTTCCGCGCCGAACGGAATCGCGGGTCTCACGATTACCGGCGGCGCGCCCGACGGAAGTATTCGCGGAGGGGTGGGCGAAGGATCGGGCTCGGTGTCCGCGGTGAACGGAAGTATTGGACCAATCGTAATTCCGGGATCGGTGCTGGGCGGCGCGGGCACATCCAGTGCGAGAATTTTTGCGGGTGTCGATATCGCTTCGGTGACCGTGGGAGCAATCTCGGGTGGCGGTGGCGACGCATCGGCGCTCGTGCGCGCCGGTGATGACATCGGTGCTTTCGTAGTCAGTTCGTTGGCGGGCGGTGCCGGCAGCGAGTCAGGCGGCATCCGGGCTGGAGATCAGCTGAAGTCGCTCGTCGTGCACACTACGATTTCGGGTGGAGCGGGCGATGATTCGGGCGCAGTGCGGGCGGACGACATTGCGTCTGCCACCGTTCGGAATACTGGCGCATTGCCAGCCGCGATTGTGGCCGGCACTGGCCTGCGAAGCGGTTACATCGAAGCACGCTCCAGCGCGGGTGTCGTCAAGATTTCCGGTTCGATTGATGGTTCGACACTCAACGCGGACAAGGCGGCGGGCAGCATTTTTGTCGGAGGCGAATTGCGGAGCATTTCGGTCAGCGGGTCGTTGCTGGGCGGTTCGGCCGCCGAGACGGGAGCGGTCGTGGTTCGCGGAAAGGCCGGAACAGTTTCCATCGGAGCTAACCTCGCGGGCGGAACGGGAGCGTATTCCGGTGGAATTTCCGTGGAAGGTGCCATCGGAACAATTGCTGTGGTTGGGAATTTGACCGGCGGTTCCGGTGTTTTCAGCGGAGCCATCGTCGCAGGAACGGACTTCACATCGCCGGGTGGAATCAAGTCACTGACGATTGGTGGAACTCTCGCCGGAGGTGGCGGTGTCAATTCCGCGGTCGTTTCGGCGGGCGGAGCCATCGCGAATGCCGTGCTCGGAAAGTCCGCGGCTCCCGGAGCCGACGTGATTAAGGGCGGAGCAGGTGGTGGAAGCGGCGGTATCTTCGGCGGTGGCGGTATTGGCGTTGCGAAAATTCTTGGAAATGTGATCGGCGGCGACGGTGCCGCATCCGGAACCGTACGGGCGGGAGGAGTCGCCAGTCAGATCATCATCACCGGTGGCATTTCCGGTGGCGTCGGCGTCCAGAGCGGATCGGTGCGGATTTTGGACGGAGGCGGTATCGGCGGCGTGTTGGTGAATTTGACTGCGGGCGCGATGCTCGGTGGCACTGGCGAAGACTCCGGGCAGATTTGGGCGGACAGTTCGATTGCGAGATTGTCGATCACGCAGGCGAATGGTGCATCAGGAATCCGGAGCGGCTCTATTCTTGCGGGATTCGGCGCGGCTGCGGCCGATGAGGGGCTTTTGAAAACAGGCCGGATTATGCTGGCGAGAATCGCCGGTGATTTGCAGGCGGGTTCAGGGATGGAATCCGGTTCTGTGATTTCCGCGGGGTCGCTTAAATCGCTGAGTATCGGAGGCGCGGCGACGGGTTCGGTTATCTCGGCTGGTCGCGAAATTGGTTCGGTCAGCGCTGCTTCCCTGCAGGGTGTTCGCATCCTTGCGTTGGGGCAGGCAGTTCAGAAGACCACGGACCTTGCGATTGCGAAGATCGCAGTGGCCGGCAATGTCGCGGGCAGCGACATTCTCGCGGGATTCGATCGATTTGGAAACGCGGTAAACGGCGCTGCGCAGATCGGCAAGGTGACCGTTGGTGGAAACTGGGCGGGCAGCAGTATGTCGGCTGGCGTCGAAGACGCGGATGGCGATGGCTTCGGTGATGCCGACGATATTGCGGCACCGGTCGCGGGCTCGACGATTATCTCTCGCATCGCGTCCGTAACGATTTCCGGTGAGATTCTCGGGCGGGCGGACGCTTCGCAAGTCGGGTTCGTGGCTCGCCAGATTGATTCAATCCGCATCGGCGGCACCGCTGTCGCGCTGACACCTGCGAAAAACACGATTGTTCTCTCCACGAATTTGAACGAAATCACCATCCGCGAAGTCGCATAGCAGCTCCGCCTCCATTTATTTTTCATGAAACGACCACTCAGCCCCGGCATCGAACCGCTCGAATCCCGCATCGCTCCTGCGATTGTGATCGCCAATCCCGCTTTCGATATCAAGGCCGGTGCCGGCTCCACGTCGGCAACGATTGACCTCGCGAAGCTGGTGGACCCCTCGGGAAATCACCGGACGGTGGTTGAGTTCATTACCAACTTCACGATCCCCGGCGCGTCCGGTCCCGGAGTCATCCGGCTGGAGATGTTCGATGACAAGACACCGCTGACGGTGCAGAACTTCCTCTCGTACGTGAATAACGCGAACGCCGCGAACGACTACGACGGCACTTATTTCCACCGGCTAGTGAAGGATTTCGTGCTGCAGGGTGGAGGTTACAACCCGCCGCCGAAGTTCAATGATTTTGGCCCGCACGTGGATACGCCCTTCACGGTGCACAATGAGTTCTTTGCGGATGATCCCGAACTGGACCCGGTCGCCGGAACGCTGGCGATGGCAAAGGTCGGGACAAGCAATGGCGGTGGGCCACACAGCGCCACGAGTGAGTTCTTCATCAACTACGCGGATAATTCGGGCATCCTCGACCCGCAAAACGGTGGATTCACCGTGTTTGGGAAGGTTGTGCAGGGGATGGATGTCGTGAACGCTCTCGCGAACCTTCGACTTGCTCCCATCAGCAATCTTGGCGGCAATGGAAACGAGGGAATTCCGACGACCGCCGCAGCGGGCGCGCAGGTCGGCGATCAAACCATCCGGATTGTCGAGGCCCGCGTCGTTCCGCCGCCGGCGGCAAACGCGAACGGTCACACATTCTCGGTGCAGGTTTTTGACAACGCGACCGGACTACCGAGCAACGATCTGCTCTCCGCGACCATCGATGCAAACAACCAGTTGAAGCTCGCCTACAAATCCGGAAAAGCGGGCGTCGCGAAAGTGAAGGTTTCCGTTTCCAAGACCGGTGAGGCGACGGTCGATGACGAGTTTCTTGTCACTGTTCAGCCCAATCTCATCGCCGAAGTACAGAACAACATTGGCGGAACGGTGGTCCCCGGTCAGAAGGGCACAACAAACGTGCGACTCGTGAATAACGGTGGCGGGGCTGCCAACGGGGATGTCAACGTAAGGCTTTTTCTTTCCGAGATCACCAGCGGCAACTCGGATGCCGCGAGCGGATTCACGCTCGAGGAATCCGGCGATGGCGCGGACATCGAGATTTCTGCCGATGCGGCGAAGCGTATCTCGCTCGCCGGCGGTCGGGACACGTTCATGGCGGTGAAATACGAGATCACCCCGGAGGACGCGGCAAAACTCAAGGTGGGCTCGAGCTACCGTTTGCTCGCAAAAGTCGAGACACCCGTTGGAAGCACAATTCAGGAGCTGTTCACGGATGATAACGTCGGAAACATCCGCGATGTGCACGTTTTCAAAAACGCGTTCGGGACCGTTGATTCCGGACGCGCGCCGGTCGCGCTGACTCTTGCGGAGAATTCGACCGTCACGGGTTCCGATTTGCTGACGTTTGTCCTGAAAGGACCGGGCAGCGGCGAGGCGACGCGAAACGCCGATGGCTCGCTCACGCTGGAACTCAGTGGCACGACTTCGGCGTCATCGCTTTCTATCAAGACGGCGAAAGGCGTGGTGGCCGACATTAGTGAACTCCATATCGCCGGCACGATCGGTTCGCTGAAGCTCGCGAATACGAATCTGCACTCGCATCTTTCGATTAGTGGTGGTGCGAAGAGCATCCAGCTCGGTGACCTCGGTGCTGCGGCACCCACGGGCAGCGGGAATATCGATATCGGTGGGACGTCCAATTTGGGGACTGTGATCCAGTTCGGCACGGTGCGTGACTTTTCGTTCGATTTGACGGCCCCAATCAAGTCCCTCAAGGCGAAAGCCTGGCTGAATACGAACGCCGTGGAAACAGAAACGCTGACTCTGAATGGTATCGGCTCGCTCGCGATTGCCGGAAATTTTGAGGCGAACCTCAACGATCGCAGCGAGGCTAACGGAAGCACTTTGAAAGTCGGAGGCAACATTCAGGGCAGCACTATCGCGACGCGCTCTGCGTTCAAAAAGATCACTGCGGTCGATGTTGCTAATGCCACTTTTAATCTCGGTGCGGCGGATCGAATCGCGGCGCTCGCAAGCGCGAAGAGCGCGCTTTCGTTCGGCAATGTGACGGATTCGGCAGTCACCGCTTCCCATCCGGTGACATCGCTGACTGCTGTAGCGTGGAAGAATACGGTTGCTTCGCCGGTTGAGGAACTGAGTTTCCGCGGTTTGGGGAGCCTGAAAATTGCGACCGACCTCGAAGCGGGCATTTCGCAGGAGAGCGCGCTTCCGGTAAAATCCATCGCGGTGGATGGCGTGATTCGTAATGCGGTAATCCAGTCGGCGGGTGATATCACAACGATTTCCGCGGGAACCTTCGATGGAGTCGATATCTTCGCCGGTGTCTCGGCAAAGCCGACCCAACTTTCCGACCTCGCCTCTGCGCGGAACATCGGTTCAATCACTGCGAAAAGCGCGTTTTTGAATACGGATGTGGTAGCCGCCCAAATCGCAAAAATTTCGGTATCGGGCATTACCGGAGCGTCGGTGTCCGGTCTATTCGGATTCTACGCCGACGTTATTAAGAGCTACGTGCGGAAAGGCGGTCCGAAGTTGAGCAATCTCGATGCACCAGCGCCCGACCCGGGTGCGTACGATACCGTCGCGCCGAGTTACGAAGTGCGCGTATTTTAAGCGCTTCGCGCAGCAGCTATGAAATCTCGCATCATCTGCGCATTTTTGATGGCCGGCGCGGTCTCGACACCGCTCGCAACATCGACGACTGCCGGGCGCACCACGGTGATCGCGTTTGCGACATTCTCCGGCTTCAGTCCGCCGGCGAGCCAGACGCGCAGCGTTGGGTTTTCCTCCCGGAAGCGGCGAGCCAGTTGAAGATCCACGCGTGCGCCAGTTCCTCCGAATTCGCCCGGGACGTGGGCATCGAGCAATATGTCGTTTGTCGAAAATCCCGCCGCTCCGCCGGCTACCGCAGGATCATTGGCGCGAACCGCTTTGATGATCGGCTTGCCGAGTGCAGCGATGCGCGCACATTCCTCGGCGTCCTCGTCGCCATGTAACTGGAGCGCATCGATGAAAGGAAGCGCGGCAATTCGGGCGGCGAATTCCCGGGACGCATTGATGAGAAGCGCGATTCTCGGCACTCGAAGCTTGGCAATCCATGCACCGTTTTGCTCGATGTCGATAAATCGCTTCGTGCCGCTCCAGGTATTAAAGCCCAGGAAGTCGACGCCCGCTTCGACTGCAGCAATCGCGTCGGCTTCACGTGTGATGCCGCAGACTTTTACGGCGGTGCGACTGGTCGGCAGGATCATCGGATGACCCGTCCTTTCACCTGCTTCATGCCGCCGGCATCGCGGGTTTCCTGTTCCTCGTTGGGAACTGACGGACGGAGGCTGGATGCTTGAACATTCAGCCGGACGCGCAGCGAGGAATGGAAGATGAAGCCGAAAATACCGGTGATCACGGCTCCTCCGACGGCTGTCGCGAGTCGAGGAACGTCAAATCCCCGAACGAGAAATCCCACCGACCAAAAGATGCCGACGTTTGCGGCGAAGTAGGCGAAAGCAAGAAGCGGAAGGGTGGTCCTGCGAATGGCGAACAGGGAACCGGCGATCAGGAAGGGCCGGATTACCATTTGCGAAAGCGCCAGCAGCGCACCGACGGCAATGAGTGGAAGAAAGCCTGAACAACGGATGTCCGTGAGCCACGCCGCGATCGCGGCGGCGGCCGACATGGCGATGGTTCGCTGGATGAATTGGTTCACTGGGGCGTGTGTTTAGCACGGATTGGCCGGGAGCCAAGCCTGCCGGCAGGCGTCACGACTCCAGGGCGAGTTCGGCGCACCCGATGATGCCGGCGTCGTTTCCGAGCTCCGCGGGAACAATTTTCAGTTGTTCGTGAAACAAAGGTGATACGCGGTCGCGGATGGTGCGCCGAATCGGGTCCATCACGAGTGGTCCGGCCTTGGCGATTCCGCCGCCGATCACGATCGCATCGGGATTTAGCAGCCACACGGCATTCACCAGAGCTGCGCCGATTTCCGTGCCGATTTGTTCCCACAGTCCGATGGCAATCGAGTCGCCCTGTGAGGCAAGGGAGGACAAGTCGGCTGGGGTGCATTCCGCTGCGGTGCGCGGGCGCCCGGCTGCGTTGTAGAGGCGGGCGGCGCGTTCCGCAGTCTGCTTGTTTCCCACGTACACTTCGAGGTCTCCAGGTGTGCCGTAAACGCCGCGCGGACCGTTCAGATCGATACTCGTGTGGCCAATTTCCGCCGCGGCGAATCGTGTGCCACGAAATAGCTTTCCTTCAAGCACGAGCCCGCAACCGACTCCGGTGCCGAGCGTGATGCAAACGGCGTTTTGTGCGCCCTTTGCCGCGCCGTGGAGAAATTCGGCATAGGCCATCGCGTTCGCGTCGTTTTCGATCGCGGCTTTCAGGCCCGTACGCTCTTGAATCATCCGCACCATCGGAACCTCATGCCAGCCTTTGACGTTGGTGAGTGAATGGACGACGCCGGACTTGCAATCGACAAAGCCGGGGAAGCCGATGCCGATTCCCGAAATCGCGGGATGCGAGGCACGGAGCGCCTTTACGACATCAAAAAGCGCTTCAATGAGCGTGAGCGAACTTGCGTGCTTCGCCGGGTCGATGATTGCGCCGCGCGCGACGATCGCGCCGTTTTCGACGACTGCGGATTTGATACTCGTACCGCCGAAGTCGATGCCGATGGATTGTTTGGAGCCGGACATAATGAATTAAAACCAGTGCTTCATGTGGTCGATCCATCCGTTGATGATTGGCCACAGGATCTTGCCGAAATATATCCACACTCCGAGGTAAACCCACGAGAGAATGCCCAAAACATGCCCCACGACCACGAGCACTCCATCGCGGCAAAGCATGCCTACGACCAGAAAGATAATCGAGAGCGCCGGCGGGCCGTTTGTCAGTGGTATGGGAAGCGGAAGCGCCAGAAAGAAGCCGCCGGAAAGGATACCGAGGCCGATGAAGCTGGTCATTGCCGGTCCGGTCGCGAGCCACTTCTGTCGCGGCTTAGTCCAGCGTTCGAGTTTCTCCATCAGATTGGCGATGAACGGAACGACGCGCTGAAGAGTGGAGAACTCAAGGGTCGTTTTCATGACCCGATCAGGCAGCCTCGGCCGGCTGCGAATCATGAATGCCCAGCCGATGAAACAAATCGCGATCCCGAACGGCACCGACAGGCCGGGAATGTTCGGAATGGGAAACGGTGCCGCGAGAAAAAGCACGAGCAGCGCGTAGCCCCGGTCTTTGAGATGCTGCTCGATGTCGTGCAGAGAAAGCGGGCCGCCATTTGCACGGGCAAGCAGTCCACGCAGGTCCGCGGAAATAGGATCAAGGACTTCCTCCGAACTCGGAAGCGGCGGCTTGTATGGATCGTCGCTGTTCATGCGGACTTCGGCGAATCCGTTGGCGTGGACGCTCTGCCAAGGAAATACCCTGCGACGACCAGTACTCCGGCAAGCAGCCAGGGCACGGTAGCTGCCGCCCATGCGGCCCCCGGGTGATTGCCAAGGATTTCAGCGATGCCTTTCGATGAGGTCCCCGGCACGACTGTGACGCCCATCCATCCCAGCACGCTTGGATCGTGGAAAATGATTCCGCCGGCGACGTGACCGAGCACGCCTCCTCCGAGCCACACGATCCAGCGATGGGTGTGCATGAGATTTGCAATCAGGGAGCTTCCCCACACGACCAGCGGAATCGATAGAAGCAGGCCGAACACGACCAGTTTCGTGTCGCCCTGAGCGATGTTCGCAATCGCGACGACATTATCGAGGCTCATCGTGGCGTCCGCGACGATGATCATCCAAATTGCATGCCGCAGCGTCTGGCCGTGCTTGTGGTGCCCGGACGCGTCTACTTCATCCTGCTCTGGATTGACGAGTTTCCATGAAATCCAAAGGAGGAGGACTCCCCCGACGAGTTGCACGTACGGAACTTTGAGCAACCACGCGATGATCAGAATGAAAAGAACCCGGAGCAGCACTGCGCCTGCACTCCCGATGATTCGTCCCCAGAACTGCTGCTTACCTTCGAGCGCGCGGGTCGCCATCGCTATGACGAGCGCGTTGTCACCGGCGAGCAGGATGTCGGCGATGACCAGCTTGAAGAGTTTTGTGAGAGTTTCGGGTTCGAACATCAGGTCTTGGTGTTAGCGTTTCCGGCTGCGTCGTCACTTCGAGCAATCCGGCTCGACTGGCGGGCCGTGTAGCGTGCGAGCGATTCGTGCGATTTCGGTCGGTCTACTCGAAGTCGTAGATGACGGCTTTGGCGCAGTTGGGCTTGAAGACCTTTTCGACGAACTCGAGATGCAGGGGATGGACCTGGTAGACGTCTTGCGCTTCTTTGGTATCGAAAGTGATATTGAGCGCGACCTGATAGCTCTGCTCCACGACCGGGCGGGGGCTCGTCACCATCCGGCCGGCGTGGAAAAGGCGGATTCCGGGAATCGGGCGAAGGTACTTTTCCGCGCCGGTAATCAGCTCTTCGGTGGCATTGGGGTTTGCGGGATTGGTCCAGAAAATGACGACGTGACTAAACATAGGCAGCCAAACTACCGGAACGTTCGCGAGCGCGGCAAGCCCTCGTGAGGAATCTCATCAGTTCGTCACGAAATTATTGAAAACCTCGACAGCGGTTGTCTGAAGGCTACGCTCAAACCCAGCACATGAAACTTGTCCGTTGGAAACGATTCACCTGGGATTTGTCGAAGCTTCCCGATTTTGAGCCGCAGCTTCCGCCGAATTACAACATTCGCGCTGCTGGCCGGGATGAGGAAAAGACAGTCCACCGTGTCATCATCACGGCATTCGGCCTCGATACGGCTTGGGGAGACAGTTTCAACGATGTGAGCGGATTCATCGAGAACCAACTCACATCGAGTTTTGTGCACCGCGCTGTGCCTTGCCTGGTGCTCACGCATGGCTCCAGAATCATCGCTGCATCAGCCCTCGATGTTTCCGAGAATGCGACGAGTCACTTGATTTCCGGTCCGTGCGTATTGTCGGAATACCGCAGTCGCGGACTGGGAACCGCGCTGCTGTATGAATCGCTTGCCCATTTGAAAACGGCGGGCATTCAAAAGGCGCTTGGGATTTGCAAAGACAATGTCCCGGCGGGCAAGTTTGTGTATCCGAAGTTCGGATCAACGAGTGAGGCTGTGGATTTCTCCGTGCTGACCGCCGGGGCCTAGCGTTTCGTCAGGAGTTGGCGAAGACGGCGGGAGTCAGTTCCGGAAATCGGAAGCCAAATTTTTGAGCGGTCGCAACTGCGGGAAGAATGCGGCGCGACCATAGCAGTTCGTCCGCGAATTCGCGTAAAAACAGACGCAGGGCAAACGCTGGAGCGCGGAAAAACGCCGGTCGCCCAAGGCTCTTCGCGAGTAGTTGGGTGAAGTCTGCATTGCGCACCGGCCACGGCGCGGTCGCATTCATCGCGCCGCGAACGTCCAGATTGAGCGCCGCAAAGAGCAGCAATTCCGTGAGGTCCGTGACATGGATCCATGACATCCATTGGCGTCCATTGCCTGCGGGCCCGCCGAGTCCGAGTTTGAAAATGGGGCGCATCACGCGAAGTGCACCACCGTCGCCGAGCACGATTCCGATGCGTGCGCGAACTACCCGGCAAAGGTGTTCCGCATCGAGGATCATTGCTTCGTTTTCCGCACAGGTCTCCGCGAGATAGCCGGTTCCCGGCGGAGAGAGCTCCGTGATATCGGCGTCTCCGCAGTCTCCGTAAAAGCCAATCGCGCTTGCGGCGATGAGTACCTCGGGTTTTCGCGTCGCGGCGCGAATGCCGGCGAGCACTTGCTTCGCGCCGTCGATTCGGCTGTCTCGAATGCGCCGCTTTTTCGCCGCGGTCCAGAGCCCCGCGACGTTCTCACCGGCGAGGTGAATGATGGCGTCGCACCCTTCAAAATCCGGCGTTTCATTGAGCGAGAACCGGCGCGTTTCCACACAATCATGGATCGGCGAGGCGGGATTTCGCGTGTAGCCGATGACCTCGAATCCGCGCCGAATGGCAGCCTGAATGAGCTGCTTCCCCACAAATCCTCTTGCACCGGTGATTCCGAGTTTCATGCAGGAGTTACGCGCCGCACGAACCGCCGGGCGCTGACAAATCAGAACCGGCGCAGGAAGCTGTACGGGAACTCGTCACCGGGGCAGTCGGTTGGCCACCGCGGTGGATTGATGTTTCGGTGCGGCTGAACCACGGCCTTCTGTCCGTTGACGCGACCTACGCGATCCCGGACGACTTTGATCAGTTCTTCCAGCGATGCTAGTTGCGCGGACGTGGGGCGATGGTTGTTGAAATCTCCCACGAGGCAGATGCCGACTGAAATATTGTTCAAGTAGTCGCTGTGGACGTGTCCACCTTGAATCTGGCGGTGCCAGCGGTTGCCGACCTCGATCTTTCCGTCGCCCGTCGAGGTGCCATTTCCGATCACAAAGTGGTAAGCCATTCCATTCGACATTTTGCGAACGTAACGATGGTAATTCTCAAATGCAGCCGCGCTTCCTTGCCTCGTGCCGCTGTTGTGTACGACGATGTAGCGCCAGCGCCCTTTCCTCACAGGAGCATTGGAAATCGCGCGTTTCACGGGGCCGGTCACGTATTTGTATGAAGTTCCGCCGCCGAAAATGCGGGAGAAAAATCCGCGGCTTTCTTCCTTCGGCGGTTCATCGTCATCGACCTGCCCCACTGCGCTTTTTTCGACGCGGAACGGAGTTTCCTGCGGCGGGAGTTCGGTGATTGGCGCACGCGGCGGGAAAGGCGTTGGAGCGGGTGTCGGAGGGCGCACCACTGGCGGTGTCATTTCCCTTGGTTCAAAAGGTTTCGGAGTGGGAGGAGCGATTTTCGGCGCCACCGGTTCGTTGTCGGTCGGCGGCTTTGGCTTCGGTTTGGGCTTCGGCGCAGGGGCGTCGGCGTTTGCAGGAGGTGTCCACGGAATGGTGGTCATCTCCTCGCGTGCTTTGAGGAATAGACGTTTCTTTTCCTCATCCGACAGCGGTTGCTGTGCGGAAACGCGGTTGGTGATTAGCACGGTCAAAACAAGCAGTAGAACGGAAGAGCGGCGCACGGCTCCGGAGCATTTCAGATGCGTCTACGGAACTCAAGGAAGTAACCGACGATTGCGCGGAAAATTCAGGCTTCGTGCGTTTCCTTCGGCACTTTCATCACGATGGCCACGACTGCGGCTGCGATGAGAAACCACGCTGCCCACGTGAATGCGGTCAGGTAGCCCTGCTCCAGCGACGTCACGGTGATAGCATCCAGCGGCTTTGTCCGGTCGAAGTTGGTGAACCCCACTGGCAGGGCCAGTGCTGCGATTAACGGACCGAGCCAGCGACCGAGGCTTCCCGCTGCGGAGTTCAAACCAAGCACCCGGCCTTGAGCGCGACCGTGGACGTGTCGCGATGCCATCCCACTCAGCGTTGGCACAAGGAGGCCGTTGCCTAGAGCGAGAAGCGCCGTCGAGCCGAGAAACGCGGCGGTCGTGTGGCTGCGAGGCAGCAGCCAAAGACTCGCGGCGAGAATTACGGCGCCGGTGATTGCGAGCTGCTTTTCGATATCCCGCTTGAGCAGCCGCCGCAGCAATCCGCCCTGCACCACGACGCCAATTACTCCCACGTAGGCAAATGCGAAGCTCATCTGGGCGCGGGAATAGTGGAGTTGATCCGCGCAAAAGAGCGAGAAGAGCAGGTGAATCGATGCGAACCCGGTTGTGGAAAGCAGATTCGCGATCAGCAGGAGGGCGATGAATGTGCCGCGTCCGTCGGCGAAGACCTCGCCAAGCGGTGCTTTGCGATCGGGATGGTGGCGCTTTTCCTCGGTGAGGGTTTCCGGAAGCATTTTGATAACGAGCACGACGTTCACCACCGCGAGCAGACCCGCGAAGTAGAAAGGCGCTGCGTGGTGCCAGAGGCTGAGCAGTCCGCCAAGTGCAGGCCCAAGCACGAAGCCGAGCCCAAATGCAGCACCGATCATTCCCATTGCCTTGCTGCGATCGGCCGGAGTGGTCACGTCCGCGACGCAGGCCTGTGCGGCGGCGATATTGCCTCCGCTCGCTCCATCGATAATCCGCCCGAGAAAGAGCATCCACGCAGAGCCCGCTGCGCCGGTGATGAAATATCCGATTGCCGTGCCGATGATGCTCACGATGAGCACCGGCTTGCGCCCCACCCGGTCGCTGACTTTTCCGAGCAGGGGGGCCATGAAAAGCTGAACGAGCGAGAAGATGCCTGTGAGCCAGCCGAGTTCGGTCGGCGACAGCTTGAAAGGCTCGTTCTTCGCGTAGTCGGGCAGGACCGGAATTACGATACCGAACCCGATCATGCTCACAAAGATGGTGAGAAAAATCACGCCAAGCGTGGCGTGTTTCCGGCGTTTATCGTTGTCTGTTTTCTGCTCCAAAGCGGGCGGATGAGAGCGGGACATCGCGCAGAGCGCAAATGCGGAATGTGGAAAATATTCCCGAGCGCCCTTCGCGGCATTAATGGAATTGTCTTGGATGTCCGCCGGATTGCGGTTCATCACCAATACGCCATGCAACGCTCCGTCTTCCGTTCTTTGTTCGCATTCGCCGCCGCTCTCCATATCCACGCCGCCGACGCGCTGGTGAGAACGGAGTTCATTTATGAATCCGCGCCATTTCCGTCGTGTCATGCGTCGACGATTGCGGAAACGTCGTCCGGTCTCGTAAGTGCATGGTTTGGTGGCACCGGGGAGAAGAATCCGGATGTAGGCATCTGGCTCTCGCGGCAGGTTGATGGGAAATGGACTGCGCCGGTGGAGGTGGCGAATGGAATTCAGTATCAGGATGCGGCCGGAAAAGTGATGCGGCATCCTACGTGGAATCCGGTTCTGTTTCAGCCGCGAACCGGACCGCTGATGCTCTTTTACAAAGCAGGGCCATCACCTTCGTCGTGGTGGGGAATGCTCACGACTTCCGACGATTCGGGCCGGACGTGGGCCGAACCGCGCAGGCTGCCGGAGGGAATTCTCGGGCCGGTGAAGAACAAGCCCGTCCAACTCGCAAATGGCGACATTTTGTGCGGTTCGAGCACCGAAACCGGCGGTTTGCGGGATGTCTGGGCTGTTCATTTCGAACGCACGTCGGACCTCGGAAAAACGTGGCAGCGGGTTGGTCCCGTCCACGACGGACTGAGTGTGCAAGCAATCCAGCCGAGCATATTGTTCGCCGGCGGCGAAAGGTTGATCGCGATTGGCCGGTCGCGGCAGCAGAAGGTGTTTCAAATTGCTTCTGAGGACTCCGGAAAAACATGGGGAACCATGTCTCTTGGCAGTTTGCCCAACCCAAATTCCGGCACGGATGCCGTTACTCTGAAGGACGGCCGGCACCTGATTGTTTACAATCACATCGGCGGGGATCCATTGCGATGGGGCGGGCGAAGGACGCCGTTGAATGTCGCGATTTCCACCGATGGCGTGACGTGGCAGGCTGCGCTCGTTTTGGAAAACACGCCCGGTGAATACAGTTATCCGGCGGTGATCCAGACGGCGGCCGGGATGGTCCACGTCACGTACACGTGGCAGCGGAAAAAGATCCGGCATGCGGTTATCGACCCCGCGAAGCTGACGCCGCGCGCGTTTGAAAATGGCGAATGGCCGAAGTAATCCGTCCCGATGAAAACGACCATCGCATGTTTGGTAGCGTCCGCTTTCCTTGATTTCTCGGCGACTGCGCTGGAGCGGCTTCCTTACAACAATCCCGGGCTCGTGGTCGATCTCGGCGTCGGTTTGTGGGCGTGGCCGGTTCCGTGCGATGCAGACGGTGACGGCGACTATGATTTGATCGTCTCCTGTCCCGACAAGCCGTCCAACGGTGTATATCTCTTTGAGAACACCACGGGCGACACTTCGCGGGAAAAACTGCCCGTTTTCAAACCGGCCCGGCGACTGAGTGGAACGGTGCATTACGTGATGCCGAGCTACGTGAATGGGAAACTTCGCGTGCTGACGCCGGGTGCCGAGCACCCGAACTTCGAGCGCACCGGAATCGATGAACGCGTCGCGCTGCCGGTAAAAAACGGCTTTTACAAACCGACGGGCACCGCGAAAGGCGGCCCGCGTGTGCGGCACAACCAATGGCGCTACTCTGACTACGACGGCGATGGGTTGCCGGATATCATCGTGGCGATCGAGGATTGGAGCCATTACGGATGGGACAATGCCTGGAATGAGCGCGGTGAATGGACTGCGGGCCCGCTCCATGGATTCGTGCACGTTTTCCGGGCAACGGGTGAGGGGACTTTCGCGCCGCCTTTCGTGATTTCCGGAGTCGATACGTTCGGCTGCCCTACGCCGAATTTCGAGGACTTTGATGGCGACGGAGATCTCGATCTTTTGTGCGGCGAGTTCCTCGACGGATTCACGTATTTCGAGAACATCGGTTCACGCAAAGAGCCCAAGTACGGTGCAGGACTGCGGCTTCCTGTGAAAATGGATTTGGAGATGATCGTCCCGATCGCGTTCGATTGGGACAAGGACGGCGATTTCGATCTGATCGTCGGCGACGAGGACGGGCGCGTCGCATTCGTCGAGAACATCGGTGGCGCGAAGACCAAAACCCCCATGTTTGCTCCGCCGGTCTATTTCAAGCAACAGGCGGACACGCTCAAATGCGGTGCGCTCGCCACGCCCGTAGGCATTGATTGGGACGGCGACGGCGACACGGATATCCTGAGCGGAAATACGGCGGGCTACATCGAGTTCTTTGAGAACCTCAGCGGACCAAAAGTGGCCCAGCCGTCGTGGGCTGCACCGCGTCGGTTGTCCGCGGGAGGAAGTCCGTTTCGAGTCATGGCGGGTCCGAACGGGAGCATTCAGGGCCCTGCCGAGGCGAAGTGGGGATACACGACATTCAGTGTTGCCGATTGGGATGGCGACGGTCTTCCGGATATTGTTCTGAACAGCATTCTCGGCGACATCGTCTGGCTGCGGAACGAAGGCACGCGCGTGCATCCGAAACTCGCCGCGCCGCAGCCGGTGGAAGTGGAATGGGACGGCCCGCAGCCGGCGCTCGCGTGGGGTTGGCGCAAGCCGCAGGGGCGCGCGCTGCTCACGCAATGGCGCACCACGCCGGTCGTGTTTGATTTCAACGGCGACCAGCTTCCGGATCTCGCGATTCTCGATACCGAGGGATATCTGGCCTTCTTCGAGCGCGCCCGCCTGGATGGAAAACTCGTCCTCAAATCGCCACGCCGCGCATTCCTTGACGAAAAAGGCGCGCCGCTGCGATTGAATGGAAAAACCGCTGGAGGCAGCGGGCGGAGGAAACTGTGCGTGACCGATTGGAACGGCGACGGGCAGTTCGATCTGCTCCTGAATTCGAGCAACGCCGACCTGCTCCGCCAGACATCGCAGGGCAACGGAGTGTGGCATTTTGCAAATGCCGGAACGCTCGACAAAAAGAACATCGAAGGCCACGACGTCAGTCCGGCCGTGGTTGATTTCGACGGCGACAAGATCCCCGATTTCCTCGGCGGTGCGGAAGACGGGCGATTCTATTGGATGAAGAATCCCGGGCGCTAGAGCCGCTTTTCCGCCTCAAGCCACGGAGCCGCATCGCCGGGTTCAAAGTGGCGCACGGGGAAGGAATCGCGGACGACGCGGCGAAGTTCCGCATGGGATTTCACGTGGCCGAGTGCGAGGGCTTGGAGCAGAACATTTCCGATCGAAGTGCCCTCGACAGGTCCGGCGATGATGCGGCGGCCGGTCGCGTCGGCGGCCATTTGATTAAGAAGGTCGTTTTTGCTGCCGCCGCCGACAATGTGGAGGGTGTGGATCGTTTTGCCGGTCACCGATTCGAGCGTTGCGAGCATCCTGCGGTAGAGCAACGCGAGGCTTTCGAGCGCGCAGCGGGCGAACTGGCCTTCACTCACGGGTTCGGGTTGCCCGCTTCGGCGGCAGTACTCGCGGACGGCCTCCGGCATGTCATCGGGACGCAAGAAAATGGGATCGTTCGGGTCGATGATGGAGCGGAACGGCTCCGCAGCGGCAGCCATCGCGGTGAGGGCGAAATAGTCGTAGGCGTGGCCGGCGCGTTTCCATGCTTTCCGACATTCCTGAAGAATCCAGAGGCCGCTCGCGTTTCGTAGAAAGCGGCTCGTTGCGCCTACACCCGTTTCATTTGTGAAGTTCGCAGCACGCCCTGCTGCGCTGAGTAGAGGCGCATCGAGTTCCACACCGATAAGCGACCACGTCCCGCTGCTTAGATAGGCCCAACCCGAGCCCTCGGCTGGTACAGCAGCGACCGCCGCACCCGTGTCGTGCACGCAGCCGGCCACGACGTCGATTTCACCGAGACCGGTTTCCTTTTGGATATGCGGGGAGAGTTTGCCGAGCGTCGTGCATGGCGGAACGACTTCGGGGAATATCGCCCGCGGCAGACCCGTTTGCTGGATAAGGTCTTCGCTCCACTCGCGCCGGACCGGATTCCACAACTGCGTGCAGCTTGCATTGCTTTCCTCCTGCGCCCTGCGTCCGCAAAGCAGGTAATGGAACCAGTCGCCGATCATCAGGAATCCATCCGCGCTGTGCAGAAGCTCAGGGTCGTTTTTCAATTCCGCGAGCAGATGGTAGAGCGTGTTTATCGGGATGAACTGCACGCCGGTGATTTCATAAATCCGATCGCCGAACTGCGACAACGTGGGCTCAAACGTCGCGTCTGTGCGAGCATCGCGGTAGCAGAACGGCGCACGCAGCATGGGTTCATCCCTCCGCATCAAAACATAATCCACGCCCCACGAATCCACGCTGATGCTTGAAATTGGCAGTCCGCGCCGCGCCACGATTCTGAGGCCCTCTTTGATCTGCTCCCACAACCCGAGCACGTCCCAGCGCAGCGTGCCGGCGAGGCGAACCGGGCCATTTGGAAACCGGTGGATTTCCTCGAGTGCGACACGTCCGGATTCAAGAGTTGCGAGCATGACGCGCCCGCTTTCGGCTCCGAGGTCCACGGCGATGTAGTGGTGAGTGGTCATGCGTGGCATTTAGTGTGCGGCTGCGTTTCGCTCAAGATGGGATTGGCGCGCAGCACGGTATTCTGCACAGTGTCCCGAACACCGAGTGCCAAAGTCATCATCTGCTCCTGCTTCCGCAACGCTGCTGCAAAAGCTTGCCGCCTTTCTGGCTGCCGTTTTGTTTAAAGCGCTCGCGCTCACGCTGCGGGTCCGGTGGACAGACGAAGCCGGTTTCTATTCCGCGGCGCGGCACCGCCCATTCATTCTGTGCATCTGGCACAACCGGCTGCTTGGGGCGATTCTTTGCGATTACCGGGCAGCGAAGACGAGGCGTGTGCCGCTGAGTGTGCTCACGAGTGCGAGCAAAGACGGCGGCTGGCTGGCATCGGTCGCCGCCAGATTCCGTATGGGCGCGGTTCGCGGGTCGAGCTCGCGGCGCGGCGCGGCGGCGATTTTGGAAATCTCACGGCATCTCGGCGGCGGCGGCGACATCGCGATAACTCCCGATGGCCCGCGGGGGCCGAATTACAAGATAGCGCCGGGAATCCTTTACCTCGCCAAGCACGCAGGCGTGGGTGTCATTCCGCTGGAGATCCAAATGAGTAGTTTCTGGCGGATTGGAAAAAAGTGGGATGCTTTGTGGATTCCAAAGCCATTTTCGAAGGTCACGATGACCTTCCACAAAGCGCTGGAGATTCAAGGCAGTGACCAGGAGGAGATTCCACGACTCGATGCGGCAATGGGGGAGAAGTAAGGTCGGCTGGCTTTCGTTCTGGCTGCCCAACGTTTGCGAAGCAGACGCAAATAGATTGCAATTGGATGTCGGCCTGCTATTCAGCGGGGTATGAAGAAACGGTCGTTCATTCTTTCCATGCTGTTGCTCGCGACTGGGCTCTCGGGTCGGCTCGTTGCGCAGGACAAAATCAAAGTCTCGTCGTTCTCCACGATCCTCACGGAGATTGCGACGACCGTCGGTGGTGCGCGCGTGGATGTAACGGCTCATTTGAAGCCCGGAGTGGATCCGCACGACTTTGAACCGAAACCAAGCGACATGCGCGCCGTAGCTGCATCGGACCTCGTTTTGTTGTCGGCGAAACACATGGAAGGCTACGTAGGCCGACTTCAGGAAGCGACCGGAACCCGTGGAAAGTTCGTGCACGTGGGCGATTCACTGCCTTCGCTAAAACTCACGGTGCAGCACGGCGACCACACGCATGATGGCGAGGATCCCCATTGGTGGCACAGTATCAGGAACATCGTGCGGGCGACCAAAACGGTGCGGGACGAGCTGACGCGTATCAGTCCGGCGGATAAGGCTGCATTTGCCGCGAATGCGTCCGCTTATATTTCCCGACTCGAGGCTCTCGACCAGTGGGTGAAGTTGAAGGTCGCCGAGTTGCCGCGAGACCGAAGGAAACTGGTGACGAATCACGATGCGTTTGGCTACTTCGCGAAGGAATACGGTTTCACGGTGATGCCTATCGCTGGCGTCTCGAAGAATGCACAGCCGGGCTCGAAGGCTGTGTCGGAATTGATCAACGCGATCAAATCCGCGGGCGTTAAGGCGGTCTTCTCGGAGGACGTGGCGAACCCGAAGGCGGTTCAGGAAATCACCCGCGAAACCGGTGCGGTATTCGGCGGCGAGTTGCTTTCCGATGGACTCGGACCGAAAGCAGCCACGGTCGAAGCGATGTTCAAATATAACGTCACCACAATCGTGGATGCCCTGAAGAAATGAGAGGTTCGCCGGTCCGCCGGGCGATCGTCGCCTTTCTGGTTCTCCTCTCGTTGGCGCCCATTCTCGTCAAGGTAACCGCAGCGCGGGTGCAGACGGCTGTTCCGATTGATTCGGGGGCGACGGCGAAGAAGGTTCAACTCGCGCTCGCATTTACCTCGAAGCCGGAGCGCATTGCCGTCGTGCACCTCGGGCGCGAAGTGTGGAAAAAAGAGGCACCGGAGGCGGAGGAGGAAATCGGTCTTGAGATCCCGTGGCCAGAGCAGGGCGGGGAACTCGTTTTCCGCGTCGGATGGCCGGAAGGTGCGCCGCTTGCGGCGATGCGCGCGCGACTCACCGACTCGCGCGATGTGGAAATCGAGCGTTCACTTTGGAGCGCCGGTCCCGTCGAAGCGGTGCTGAACTTCCCATGAGTCACCATCACGATCACGCGCTCAAAATCGCTGACCTCACGGTCAGTTACGCGAGGATTCCCGCGCTGCACCACATTTCCTTCGAAGTGCGGTGCGGACAGTGCGTAGCGCTGCTCGGCCCCAACGGCGCTGGGAAGACTACGCTGCTCAAGACTCTTGCGGGTCTCGTGAACCGGGAATCTGGAACGATTCATTTCCACGGCCGCGAAGTGAAAGGCGCGACGCCGGACATCGCCTACCTTCCGCAGCGCGGGCAGATCGACTGGGATTTTCCCACCACCGTGCGCGGGCTTGTTGAAATGGGTCGATACCTGCGACTCGGTTGGTACCGAACTTACGGAGCCGACGACGACCGTGCAGTGAATCTTGCCATCGAAGCGATGGACCTTGGTGCATTGCAGGGCCGGCAAATCAGCGCACTGAGCGGGGGGCAGCAGCAGCGTGCATTTTTAGCCCGGGCGCTCGCGCAGGAGGCTCACGTGTTGTTGCTTGATGAGCCGTTTACCGGTCTGGATAAACCGAATCAGGACAATTTGAAGGCCACCCTCCGCAAGCTGCGTGCGCAGGGGAAACTGCTGCTGGTTTCCCATCACGACCTTCCGAGTGTGGCCGAAATATTCGACCGTGTTCTGCTGCTCAATGGCGAATTGATCGCCGCCGGTCCGACGGCTGAGAATTTCACGGACGAGAACATCCGCCGAACCTACGAAACGAGCGTGTTTTCAGGCGTATGATTTCAGAAATGCTTCAGCACGATTTCATGCGCCGGGCACTACTCGGCGGAATGGTCCTCGGTTTTACAAACGGATTTCTCGGTTCGTTCATCATCCTGCGTCGAATGGCGCTCATGGCGGATGCACTTTCCCATAGCATGTTGCCGGGCCTCGCCATCGGTCTGATGGTTGCCGGCCTCAACGCCGGAAGCCTTTTCATAGGCGGAATCACCGCGGCATTTTTTGTAGCGATTGGCTCGATGCTGCTTTCCCGCGGGTCACGCTTAAAGGAGGATACGTCGCTCGCTATTCTCTACACGTTTGCGTTCAGCGTTGGAGCCGTGCTGCTTCAGTCCATACCGCCAACGCAGGTGGAGCTGAAGCACTACCTTTTCGGAAACATTCTCGGGATGGACAACGCTGACCTTTGGATCACTTGGGGCGTCGCGCTCGTAGTCATTCCGGGGCTATTGCTGCTGCAACGTCCACTGGTGCTCACCCTTTTTGACCCCGCGGTCGCCCGGAGTCAGGGTGTGGCAGTCGGAGCGATGCAGATCGTAATCGTAGTCGCGAGCGTCCTCACGATGATCAGCAGCGCCCAGTCGGTGGGGGTGATTCTGATGCTCGGTCTGCTGGTCGGGCCCGCAGCCACGATGTATCTCATCACCGACCGGTTTCCGGTGATGCTGTGGGGTGGGGCGGTTTTGGGCTGTCTCGGGACACTTTGCGGCTTGCTGCTTTCCTATCGTTTCGAGGGGATTCCGAGCGGGGCGGCGATTGTGATTATCCTGTTTTCGGTATTCATCACCGCCTTTGTCTTCGGGCCGCGATACGGGTTGGTCGCTAAGATTCGGAAATCCAGACACATGCACGACGAATCGCTCAAGCGGTGGCACCGTCACCCGGGGGAGTAAATGCCGTCCGTGTTGATCTACCAGCCGGGATTTCATCCCTCTTAAACAGGGCAATGGAAATGCGCTCGGGCCTGCTTTCTGCTCTTAACAAGTCTGATTGCTGACCCACCTCGGATGCATCCCTGTACCGAACGAAGAATTCTGAGCGGCGGACTCCTCGCCATCGTCGTCCTCGCTGCACTTGTGGCGGCTGGCTTTTTGCTGTCCGGAGAACTCCTGCGATGGTTCGTTGCTGGCGGAGGCGTGTTTCTCGGCGGGCTTGTGTTAATGCTCCTTCTGACGGTCCGACGCGAAGCTGAACTTACCCGCAGAGCATCGGGAGATGCTCGGATCGAACGGACGCGTTCCGAGCAGTTGATGAAGCGATTCTTCGATGGAAACCCGGATGCCAGCTTTGTATTGAACGCCGCCGGCAGATTTGAGTCGGCTAATTTTGCGGGGCTTATGCTCCTCGGTGACATGGGTCTCGACTCGCTCGACCGTGTGTCGTGGCGTGAATGCTGGCAGGGCAGCCAGCAGCGGAATGCGGTCGCCGCGTTCGATGCGGCGCGCAACGGAGGGGAGGGGAGCTTCCAAGCGGATTGTTACGTGCGCTCCGGCCTGCGCCTGGCGTTGGAGTTCACCCTAACGCCGTTCACCGATACATTCGGCCGGCCGAGTCAGGTTCTCGTCGTTGCGCGCAACAACTCGGCTGTCGTCGCTGCGGAGGAGAAATTCCGCGTGATGTACGAAACATCGTCGGGTGCATTCTTTATTTTCGACGGCGCGGCGATTGTGGATTGCAACCATGCCGCAGTGGAGATTCTCCGATGCGCAACCAAGGAGCAGGTGATGTCCATGTCGGCGGACGAGATCGCGCCCGCAGTTCAGCCGGATGGCGTTTCCTCCGCTGACAAGCGCGAGGAACTTTGGCGACTGGCAAACGATACCGGCTATTTCCGCTACGAATGGAATGCGCGTCGCATTGATGGGGAGGAATTTCCAGTCGAAGTCTCGGTTGCGCCAATCAACTTCAACGGAAACTCCATGCTGCTCGCATCATGGACGGACCTTTCCGAGCGGCGCAGTGCAGAGCGCGCCCTGAAGGATTCCGAGGAGCGTTTCATTGCATTCATGAACCACAGTCCCACGTTGTGCTTCATTAAGGACGATCACGGACGTTTCCTGTTCATCAATGAGGTCATGGCCGAGGCCTTTGACACGTCAATGGACGAGATGCTCGGAAAGAATGATTACGACTGGCTACCGCTGGAATCCGCCCGTGCAGTAACCCAATACGATCGTCGCATTCTCGAAACCGGAAAGGCTGCCCAGCAAATCGAGGTGATCACACGCGGCGATGGCAAGGAATACGAATGGCTCGTCGTGAAGTTCCCGATTGTCACGCCCGAGCGGCGAATGATCGGCGGTATCGGGGTGGATATCCGTGAACAACGCCGGGCTGAGCGGGCCCTAAAAATGAGCGAGGCGCAGTTTCGCGAACTCTTTGACGATGCGCCGGTGGCCTACCATGAACTCGATCGCGAAGGGCGCATCACACGCACCAATAAAACCGAACTCGTGCTCCTCGGCTACGAACGCAAGGAAATGGTGGGCCTTCCGCTTGCGGACTTTGTTGTAGAGCGCGAGGTGAGGGAGTCGATTGCGGCGAAGCTTGCGGGCAACGCCTTTCCGGACGACGGATACCAGTGCACATTCCGGCGCAAGGACGGGTCCCTGGTTCCCGCGCTCGTCACGGACCGTCTTCTGCGAGACGCGTCGGGCGAAATCACCGGCCTGCGCTGCACCATGCAGGACATCAGCGAACTGAAGGCCCCGAGCGTGATATCCGCGAGGCCGAGGAGAAATACCGGAAGATTTTCGAGAATGCCATCGAGGGAATCTTCCAGATCACGCCAGAGGACGAATACCTCAGCGTGAATCCCGCGCTCGCACAGATTTTCGGATACGAATCCGCATCGGAACTCGTGGCCGCTGTTACCAATGTGGGCGGCCAGTTGTACGTCGAGCCGGAGCGCCGCCGCACCTTCCTCGACATAATGAGCCGCGAGGAATCCGTGTCCGACTTTGAATCGCAGGTGTATCGAAAGGACGGGTCGATTATCTGGATCTCGGAGCATGCGCGTACGGTGCGGGATGAAACGGGACGCGTGATTTACTATGAGGGGGCGATTGAGGACATCACCGCGCGGAAGGAGGCGTCGCAAGCGATGGCGCTTGCGCGCGACGCCGCCATCGAATCCGCCCGTCTGAAAAGCGAGTTTCTTGCGAATATGAGCCATGAGATTCGCACTCCGATGAACGGAATCATCGGCATGACCGGGCTTCTGCTCGATATGGAGATGTCAACCCGCCAGCGGGATTTCACAAAGACGATTGCCGACAGTGCCGAGGCGCTTCTCAAGATCATCAATGACATACTTGACTTCTCCAAGATCGAGGCCGGGATGATGAGCTTCGAGGAATTGGATGTGGATGTGCATGATGTTGTCGAGGGAGTGGTCGATCTTTTTGCAGGTCGGGCCCTGGTGAAGGGGCTCACGCTTGCTGCGGTCGTTCTGCCTGAGACGACACGAGCGCTGCGCGGCGACCCGGGCCGCATCCGCCAGGTTCTCGCAAATCTCGTCGGTAACGCGGTTAAATTCACGGAACGCGGACACGTCGTAGTTAAGGTGGAAATTGTCGAGGAGGGCGTCGGCGAGATTCTGATCCGTTTCAGCGTGAAGGATACCGGAATTGGAATCGCGCACGATGAACACGCAAAACTATTCCACGCTTTTGTTCAGGCCGACGGTTCCACGACCCGGCGGTATGGCGGGACTGGACTGGGGCTCGCCATCAGCAAGCGATTGGTCGGCCAGATGGGTGGCGAGATCGGGATGGAAAGCTCGCCGGGAATGGGTTCCAACTTCTGGTTCACCACGCGATTGAAAATAGGTCCCGGCGCGAGGGACCGTCGCGATCACTTCGGCCTGTTCGCAGGGCGGCGGGCGCTGATCATTGAGAGATGCCCCGCCACCGTGGAGTCGCTCGTTACCGCGCTGGGTGGATGGGGATGCAGTGCCGTTGCTGTCGCGAACTCCGCGGATGCGCTGGGCCTCGTGAATGCTGAGACCGCGACTGGAGGGAAATTCGACTTTGTCATCGCGAACCTCGAGGATGAGTCGCTGGATGCCATGGCGTTTGTGCGGGTTGCGAAGACGACTCCGCGCACGGCTGCCATCAAAATCGCGTCGCTTGCACGATTGAATGAACGGGACTCGGCGGTGGCTATGGAGCAGGGGATAATCGATGAAATTCTGTCTGTCCCGATCAAGCGATCGGCGTTGCAAGAGGTAGTGGGGCAATTGCTGGGATCCTCGCCGGCGCGGGCGGTTAAGAGAAACGGTCGCGCTCCTCTTTTCAGGCCGGATAAGGCCCAGCCAGCAAAAGGAGCCAGTCTGCGGGTGCTCGTTGCGGAGGACAGTACCGTCAATCAAAAGGTCGTCGCGTACCAACTGCAGAAACTCGGGCATTCGGTAGAAATGGTTTGCGATGGTCGTGCTGCCGTGGATGCAGTCAGCCGCGGGGGATTCGACGTGGTTTTGATGGATTGTCAGATGCCCGAAATGGACGGCGTTGAGGCGACACGGCTCATCCGCGAATGCGAGCGTAACGGCGATCGCAGAGTGTGGATTGTTGCGATGACGGCGAACGTGATGCCCAAGGACCGCGATACGTGTATCAATGCAGGGATGGATGACTATCTGGCAAAGCCGTTGAGGCTGGAGGAAATAACAGCTGCTCTGGAGCGTTACGGAAAGATCCGGGAGTTTTCCGATGCAGATGGCGTCTGGCGGGACGTTGTCAATCGAGATGCGCTCGATGGTTACCGCGAACTTGAAGCAGAGAGCGGCCGGAGCGTACTGGCCGGGCTCGTGAGAATCTTTCTGGAGAACACTCCGACAGTGATCCGGGGAACAAAGGAAGCCGTTGCGGCCGGTAACGGAGCACGGCTCGCCCGGGAGGCACACCTCCTAAAAGGGAGTTGCTCAAACTTTGGCGCGGCGCGGATGCGCTCGGTTTGCGAGAAACTTGAACTCGCCGCGAAAGCCGGAGAACTCGGACGGATGAATGAGTTGATCGCCGAGGTGGAACGCGAGTACGACTACGTCCGAATTGCGCTCGAACATGAAATTGGCGGAATCGCTTTATGAGAATACTAATTGCCGAGGATGACCCTGTATCCGCGAAGGTGCTTCAGTTTACGCTGGAGACCTCCGGACACGAAGTGCTGGTGGCCGAGCACGGCGCCGAGGCATGGGCGATATTCAATGCAAACCCGATTCGCTGCATTATCAGTGACTGGATGATGCCGGAGATGGATGGCATTGAGCTTTGCAGGAGGGTGCGGAGCAGGCCAAAAACCGATTATACATACTTCATTCTGCTCACCGCGATTTATACAGGCCGCGATAACTTGAAGAGCGCGATGGATGCGGGGGTTGATGATTTTTTGACAAAGCCGCTAGATCGCGAATCGATCATGATGCGGCTCAAGGTCGCCCAACGAATCATCGAGTTTACGATTCAGATTAAGCAACTGAAGGACCTCATCCCGATTTGCATGTACTGCAAAAAGGTGCGGAACGATGAAAACTTCTGGCAGGGGGTCGAGAGTTACATCGCCCAGCAGACGGGGAGCAATTTCAGCCATGGCATTTGCCCCGATTGTTTCACGAAGCATTCCCGTGTGCTCCCGATGCCCGGGGAGGTTTAGAAGCGTCCCGTCACGCGAGGATGCCTTTGATTACGTGTCCGTGAACATCCGTAAGGCGGTAGTCGCGTCCCTGAAAGCGGTACGTTAGCTTTGTGTGATCGAATCCAAGCAGGTGCAGTATGGTCGCTTGGAGGTCGTGAATGTGGACCTTGTCTTGTACGACGCTGAATCCCAGTTCGTCCGTCTCGCCGAATGAGAATCCGCGCTTCAATCCCGCGCCGCACATCCACAGGGAGAATGCGTCGGGGAAGTGGTCCCGTCCAAGAACCTGCCCGCCGCTTGTCCGGCCCTCGCGGAACGGTGTGCGCCCGAACTCACCACCCCAGATGATGAGCGTATCATCAAGCATGCCGCGTTGTTTGAGGTCTTCGATCAAGGCGGCAATCGGCTTGTCCGTGCGTTGCATTTTTTTGGTGAGACCATCGCGGATATCCTCACCGGGATTCGTGCCGTGGAAATCCCAGCCCCAGTCGAACAATTGCACAAAGCGCACGCCCTGTTCGAGCAGTCGCCGGGCTAGCAGGCAGTTGTTGGCGAAAGACGCATCGCCCGGCACAGCGCCGTAGGCTTCGCGGGTCGCAGCCGGTTCGCGTGAGATATCCATCACCTCCGGCACGCTTGTCTGCATGCGGTAAGCGAGTTCGTATTGGGAGATGCGGGTCGCGGTTTCGGGATGCCCAAGCTCCTTCACCTGCTCCTCGTTAAGATCGCGAAGTGCATCAAGCGTCTTCCTCCGTAGATCGCGATTCATTCCCGCCGGGTCGCTTACGTAAAGCACAGGATCGCCTTTGGAGCGGCACTGTACGCCTTGGAAGACTGATGGAATGAATCCGGTGCTCCAGCAATTCGCGCCGCCGCTCGGCTGGACGCCGCTGGAGATGAGCACAACGAATCCCGGCAGGTTTTGATTTTCCGTGCCGAGCCCGTACGTAACCCACGAGCCCATCGATGGACGTCCCTGACGCGGCGAGCCGGTGTAGAGCAGCAACTCCGCGGGTGCGTGGTTGAATTGGTCCGTCCACATGCTTTTGATGACGCAGAGGTCGTCTGCGACGCGGTGGAAGTTTGGCACTGCGTCCGACATCCAGATGCCGCCCTTCCCGTGCTGGGCAAATTTCCGCGGGGTGCCCATGAGTTTCGGTGTTCCGCTCGTAAATGCGAACGTTTTGCCCTTCACGAATGCATCGGGAGCCGGTTGCCCGTCACGTTTCACGAGTTCCGGCTTGTAGTCCAGAATGTCGAGGTGCGGCGGAGCTCCGGACATGTGGAGGTAGATGACCCGCTTGGCTTTCGCTGGAAAATGCGGCTTCCGCGCCTCCATCGGATTGGGCGTGGCAGACGCTTCGGTGTTCCCAAGCAACGCCTCGAGTGCGATTGCACCGAGGCTGAACTGCCCGGTTGTGCTCAGAAACTGACGGCGTGTGGTGTGAAGGAGATTCGAAAGGTTCATCGTTTCATCAAGGTTTCATCGAGGTTCAGCAATACGTTCGAAACCGCGGTCCACGCCGCGAGTTCGGTGATGTCGGCACCCTTTGGAGCCGCGCCAACTGGATTCGTTGCCATGTCGGCGGCCTGCTTCGGGTCTTTTGCAAATTGTTCGCGGGCCTCGGTGAGCAGTTGCGAAATGCGGGCGGCCTCGCGCGGCGACGGTTCGCGTTGGAGAACGATGCGCCAGGCTGTGCGAATTCGATCCTCTGGTTTGGGCGCGGATTCCATCACGCGTCGTGCGAGGGCCTGCGCAGCCTCGATGTAAACTGGGTCGTTCAGGGTGACGAGCGCCTGGAGCGGTGTGTTGGAGCGGTTCCGTCGAATGGTGCACACCTCGCGGCTGGTCGCGTCGAATGTCATCATGGATGGATACGGTGAGGTGCGTCGCCATTCCGTGTAGATGCCGCGTCGGAAGCGGTCTTCGCCGGTGCTCGTCTGCCAGTCCAGCCCTCCTCCGAATGCTGCGGAAAGTCCGGAATTCGGGCGCGCCGGACGAACACTTGGGCCATACATTTTCCGGCTCAGCAAGCCACTCACTGCCAGAGCTTGGTCCCGCACCATTTCCGCCGTTAGACGGATGCGCGGTCCGCGGGAGAGGAACTGATTCTCCGGGTCACGTTCCATCGCTTCGGGCGTGACTCGCGACGACTGACGGTAGGCGGACGATGTTACGAGAGTCTTGAGAAATGCCTTCGTGTCCCATTTCAGCGCGATGATTTCCGTGGCGAGCCAGTCCAGCAATTCGGGGTTCGACGGCAGTTCGCCCTGTGCGCCGAACTCTTCGCTGGTCCGAACGAGGCCGATTCCAAAAATCGATTCCCAATACCGGTTTGCGACAACGCGCGAAGTGAGCGGATTCTTTTCATCCACGAGCCAGCGCGCCAGCGTGAGACGGTTCATCGGTGCATCCTTCGGCGGCTGGTGGAATACCGCAGGAACCCCCTCCGTAACGGCATCGCCTACGTTCAGGTAGTTGCCGCGGATATGAACCTTGGTGGTGCGGCGTTTATCGGAAGCGAGTTCCCGAAGGATCGGAACCGTGTCCTGTTTGAGTTCGTCGATTTGCTTCCGGAGGGCTGCGAGTTTTTCGCGGTCCGGTTTGGATTCCGGCGCGCGTTCGCGGATGAAATAGTCGCGCAAAAACGCGGTCCGCTCCGCTGCTGCGACTCGGTGCAGTGCCCAGGGGGAGGCGTTGCCGGACGCCTGCTTAACCAGCGCACTTTGTGCGGCGTCGAGCACCTCCATCACTTCGCTTGCGCGCGGGTCGGAAGTCGTTGCGATGCGAATAAGTCCTGGATTATGGCCCGAATGCGGGGACTTCATTTCGAGCGTCACGACCAGCTTGGAACCGGCGGGAAGCTCGGTCGGAGCCGGGGAGACGAGCACCAGCGAATGCGGTGCACCTGTGCTTCCGCCGATTGCCCAACCGCGTTGCCCGGCCTTTTGTCCCTTGCGCTTTTTCTCCGTCGTAGCATCCGAGAGCACGGTGGCTTCATCAAAGTCAGGCTGGGTAAAATCCGCGACCGCGTTCGAGAAAGCGATTTCCCGGCGTCCGGTCAGGTCGAAGGGAATCGAGGCTGCGGCTTTGTTGCCGCTCTTTTCCCATACAGGATTCCGCGCATCATCGAGTGCCACCACGCGGAATCCATCCAGACGTTCGCCTGCTTCCTCGCGGTTCCAGACGACAATACGGTCGAGTTCCTGCGCCGATTTAAGATCCACCTCCCACCATGGATTGTCTGATTGTGCCGAGTGCGCCACCGAGCCTTTCGCGTACTGCGGCGCTGTGTTGCCGTCGATGGCACGTTTGGCTTCCGCGTTCTCGTACGTGGAGCTTTGCGACGCAGCTCCTTTGGTCGCCACGTTTTGCCCTCCAGAGAACACCTGAACTTCAGCGAGCTGCAGGAAAGTCGATTTTCCAGGCAGTTCGATCCGGACGAACCGTGCTTTTGGTCCCTTCGCGGAGGCGGTCGGAACCACTTCGGCGCGGACGCGTGTGATGACGAAGTTTCCGTTCGCGAATCCCGGGCCTTTGCCGGGCAGCGAATCATGAGTTAGCGTGTCAAGCTTGAGCGCGGTGATTCGATGCGGAGCATTCACTGGATACTCCAGCGTGCAGGTATCCGTTTTCGCCTCGTTCTTGGCAGAGAGCACGCTGCCGTCCGGCTGAATCGTCAGCGCCGCGCCGGATACTGATTTCGCTGAGGCGGGCAGTCCATTCCGCCATTCGACATTCGAGGGCAACTCGGCTGCCCACTTGTTCGCGGCTGCGATAACCTCCGGCTTTGGATCCTTTAAGCGACTTTCGATCTCCGCGATCTCGTTTGAGAGCGCTGCGCGCTGTTCCTTCTGGCGTTCGCCAGCGAATTTCAAAACCGGTTCTTCATCGCGGCGATCGGCGTCCTCCGTGTTGTTGAAGAACGCAAACATCCGGTAGTACTCGTGCTGCGAAATCGGGTCGTATTTGTGCGTGTGGCATTCGGCGCACGCGAACGAGGTTCCCATCCACACGGCCATCGTCGTGTTCGTGCGGTCCACGATTGCCGCATTGCGGAATTCCTCATCCTGCGTGCCGCCCTCGGAGTTCGTCATCGTGTTGCGATGGAATGCAGTGGCAATGAGTTGATCCTCGGTCGGGTTTGGGAGGAGATCGCCGGCGATTTGTTCCACCGTGAATTGGTCGAACGGCTTGTTGGCGTTGAATGAACGAATGACGTAATCGCGAAACGCCCAGATGGTTCGCGACGGGTCGTCGGCATAGCCTGCGGAGTCTGCGTAGCGTGCGAGGTCGAGCCACGTTCGCGCCCAATGTTCGCCATAGGCGGGCTTCGCGAGCTGCGCATCGACGAAGCGTTCGAATGCATCCGCTGCGGTGTCTTTTACAAAAGCGTCCACTTCCTCCGGCGAGGGAGGAAGACCCGTGAGGTCCAGCGCCACGCGGCGTGCGAGTGTTGGGCGATCGGCTTCCGGTTGGGGCTTCAGATTCTCCTTTGTGAGGCGTGAGTAAATGAATCCATCGATCGGATTGCGAACATTCCACGCCGATGCAGGAACGGGAGGAATCGCGGGACGTTTCGGAGTCTCGTACGCCCAGTGTTTTGCGTAAGGAGCCCCGGCCTTAATCCATTCTCGGAGCAGCGTGATTTCGCGCTCGTTGAGCTTTTTTCCGGTTTTCCTCGGCGGCATGAATTCATCGTCGTTGGTCGTGACGAGCCGCTTGATCAATTCGCTTTTTTCTGGGTCGCCCGGGACGATTGCTCTGTAGCCACCAAGGTCCACCGCGGCCCCTTCGGCGGTATCGAGCCGGAGCCCGTGCTCTCCGCCCTTGCGTTCCTTTTCATCGGGGCCGTGGCAGTGAAAGCAGTTGTTGGAGAGAATAGGTCGAATGTCCCGATTGAAATCAGGAACGGCCGCAGGAGCGAGCGTGGCGGCGGCTGAAAAAAAAAGGATGGCTGGAATACGGACCGTCATGAGTGAATGAGAAGCGCTGTTTAGCGTGTTTTCTTAGCGTGGAAGGTGTGTCGCGGGAAGGTGGAGGCGGATGAGGCGAATGTGGAGGTCGCTTTGGAAAATCCGCCGTTCGATTCCCATATCTGTCGCACGTTGCAGTCTGCCGCGATGAGCGGTCAGCGAGTTGGAAGCTTCTCATAAGCCTCCAACGTGGGAACGATGGAGCGAAGTGCGGTCGCCCAAAAATCGGGGGACGTAAGATCGGCGCCGAGCGTTTTCATTGCGACGTCCTCGCACGAAGCATTTCCCGTTGCTGCGAGGAATGCTTCGTATTTTGGGAGAAAAGCATCGCCCTCAAGTTTGAAGCGCGCGAACAGGGCCTGTCCGAGCAGATAGCCGAATACGTACGGGAAGTTGTAGAACGAAACGCCGGTGATGAAAAAGTGCATCTTTGAAGCCCAGAACATCGGGTCTGTGCCATCCGGCAACAGGGTGTCGCCGTAGAGGCTTCGCTGGGCTTCATTCATCAATTCGCGGAGGCGCGAGACGGGGACTTCTCCGGCGGCGCGCGCCGAATAAAACGAGTGCTCGAATTCGTAACGCATCGGGATGTTGATGAGATACGCGTGCGCCCGGAGCATTTCCTGATCGAGCAAGTAAGCCTTCATTTCCGGAGAGAGGGAGGATTGATTCAGCAGCCCATCGAGAAGAATCATCTCGCCGAAGTTCGACGCTGTCTCCGCAAGTGTCATCGGGTAGTTTGACGCGAAAGAGCGCGTCGGACGCAGAACGCAGGAGTGCCATGCATGACCGGCTTCATGGGCAAGGGTCACCATGTCATGCACCGTTCCGTGCCAGGTCATATATACCCGCTCCTCGCGACGAAGCAGCGAGCCGGTGCAAAATGCGCCGGGCCTTTTCCCTGCGCGTGGTTGGGCCTCGATCCAGCGGTTTTTGAGCATCGTGTCGAAGTATTCGCCGAGCCGCGGGTATGCGCGGTGAAATGACGTGCCTACGGTGTTGCACGCTTCATCCCACGTGAGCGGTTTCGCGTCCGGGGCGCTGACCTGTGGCGCTTCCAAATCGAAGAAGTGCAAGGCCGGTGTGCCCTGTAGTTTCGCCGCGGTGCGAATTGCACGGCGGGGGAGGTCAATGTTCGCGCGGATGGCGGCGAGCATCGCATCGAGTGAAGCGCGGCTCATGCCGCTATCGAAAAGTGGAGTGTCGAGAAAGTGGTCGATGCCGCGGTGCCCGTAGAGGCTCAGTCGGGTGCCCGCGATTCCATTGAGAGCAGCACCGAGCGTGTCTGCATGGTCATTCCAAGGCGTCTGCCCGGCATGGAACGCTGCCTCGCGTATCTTGCGGTCTGGTTCGGACATCAATGCACGCCGTCTCGCCATGGGCACGGTTTCCGTGTGCCCGTCGGGAAACGTCATCGGAAACTCCATTTTGCCGGTCAGTGTGTCGTAAAGTCGTCCCCAGGCGTGGAGACCGTTCACATTGAGGTCGGCTGCCAGTGATTCGAGAGCGGGTGCCATTTGTCGACGCCCCTCCTCGCGCATGCGACTCACTGCATATTCCGCCCCTTTGAGCGTCGGGCTTGCGAGGAGTTGAGAAAACGCGGCTTCGTCGAGCGCGGCGAGCCTGGCTTGAATCGTCGCACGCAGTTTGTCCTTCTCCGCGTCGAGCGTGGATGCCCAGGCCTCGTCCGTCTTCACCGCTTCATTCGTTGCATCGTCCGCTGAAAGGCAGCCAAGGAATGCGGAGAGATGACCGAGATGGTCCGTCAGCTGTTCGAAATCCACGAGCACTTTCGCCAGAACTTCGTGCGACGAGTCTGCATTGCCCGCAGCCAGGAGTTGCGCCCGTAAATCCGCTGACAGTTGGATTTTGAAGGATTGGTAATCCGGTGCACCGAATTCTGTGAACCAGGATTCAAGAGACCAGCGGTCGGGTGTGAGCGGTTGAGCGGAAGTCATGCTGCGGGATAGGGGATTGGAAGTGCGCGGTAAATGAATTTGAGCGGTTCCGACGATCCGTGCGACCCTTGGTTCCGTGCACGCTGAGCTTGCCGCTGGTGTCCTCAGTGCGCATTGTGGATCCTCATGCCTAGAGTATCGGACGTCCACATCATTGCCAATACCGCGCTGCCAACGCCGCGCGAAATGTTCGCCGCCATCCCGCGGCTGGAAAAACATGCCGCGCTTGTTGCCCAGGCTCGAGGCGACATATCTAAGATTTTGAGCGGGGAGGACAGCCGCTTCATTCTCGTGGTGGGCCCTTGCAGTATCCACGACTTAAAGGCGGGGCGTGAATACGCATCCCGACTCGCCAAACTTGCCGACGAGGTTCGGGATCGTGTGCTCGTGATCATGCGCGTGTATTTTGAAAAGCCGAGGACGACGATTGGCTGGAAGGGTTTGATCATGGATCCCCATCTCGACGGCACCAACGATATCCCTGAGGGATTCAGGCAGGCGCGGCGTTTTCTCATCGATGTGCTGGAACTGGGCCTTCCTACGGCCACTGAGATGCTGGACCCGATCACTCCGCAGTATATCGCCGATTTGATCTGCTGGAGCGCAATCGGGGCCAGAACGACGGAAAGTCAGACCCACCGCCAAATGGCCAGCGGTTTGTCCACACCGGTCGGATTCAAGAATGCCACCAGCGGGGCTGTGCTGCCCGCGATTAACGCCATCAAGGCTGCCATGCAGCCGCAGGTGTTCCTCGGAATCGACAATGACGGGCGGGCGAGCGTGGTCAGCACGGAAGGCAATCCCGATTGCCATGTCATCCTCCGCGGTGGAGACGATGGGCCGAACTACGATTCCAAATCTGTAGCCGACTCGCTTTCACTTTTGCAAAAGCACGGACTGCCCCGCGTGGTGATGATCGACGCGAGCCATGCAAACTGCGGCAAGAAGTACGCGGCGATGCCCGTGACATACCGCAGCATCCTCGAGCAGCGAGCGACCGAGAAGGGAATCGTTGGTGCGATGCTCGAAAGCAATCTGTTTGCCGGCGCGCAATCGCTTGAAGGCGGCCGTGATGCGCTCGAGTACGGGAAGAGCGTTACCGATCAGTGCATTGATTGGGACACAACCGAAGCTCTCATAAGGGAGACGGCTGCCAAGGCCTGACTGGCCAGTTCGCTTGAATAGCCGGGCGCGTCAGCGCTGGAGCGTGGTGGCTCGTCGGAACTTCTCGTTTAGGTTCGGGTGGTCGAGATTGTAGTGGAGTCCACGGCTTTCCCGGCGGAGGATCGCACTGTCCACGATCAGTGATGCGACCGTGACGAGATTGCGGAGTTCCAGCAGGTCGGTGGTGACCTTGAAGTTCCAATAAAATTCCTGCACTTCGGACGCGAGATTCCGCAGGCGTGTTGATGCGCGCAAGAGGCGTTTGTCGGTGCGCACGATGCCGACGTACTCCCACA
>SXGQ01046874.1_pt1 | contig 44229 bp, 59 predicted proteins | sample 3178371 | NCBI WGS metagenome assembly SXGQ01 (sample SAMN11356859, study PRJNA531348) | freshwater metagenome | isolation source: freshwater sample F1-20 | place: China: Fuxian Lake, Yuxi | collected 2017-12-25
GCACCCAAAGTGCCGCACGCAGTCCAATCCGTGCTTCTTCATAAGCACGAGCGTTGTGTCCAGGACATCCGTATCTCCCTTGAGCGGACGCTGTTCCAGGATGCGCACAGGATTGTAGGTCTGAATCCACTTGGGTCCGAAGCCGCATTCGTAGTAGGCGTAGGTGTGTTCAACGTTCTTGGACTTGCCGACAAAGTACTTCCCGCAGGTGAGTTCAAGTGTGTAGAGGTGCTCCATGGTGTTCGGGGGGCTCTATGGCTGGCTGTCCCCACGCAATCCGTTTTCAGTCACTCCCCTGGAAGGCACGTCGGCTAATCTCAAACTGGAGCCGTTTGCGCACCTGGTCGTACAGCTCCTGCGACACAGGACCAATGAGCATCACGGACATGCGGTGCGTATAGAAGGACACGGACAATGGTGAGTGGTCAAACGTTCCACCCGACGTGTGGTTATACCCCGTCATGGTCTCCACCACAATGCGTGCAAAGTCGGCAGGCGCGGTTGTGGGTTCCGTGAACACAAACTTCTCCTTTGCGTGTTCAACCAGTACGAGAATACCCAGCATTGTCCTACCACTCTACACATCCTGTAAATTCGGAGAGTATATACAATGCATCTGTACCAAGTGTACTTTTTGGTCCTGAAGACGGTCGTGTTGGCGCAGGTCACGCTCCTGACCCTAGGCTACAAGGTCGCAGAGAGCCCGCTGTTTGCCGTCGTGGACACTGTGTTCAAGGTTTCCCTGGGTCTATTCCTCGGTATCTACTTCTGGCTGTTCCGTCCAAAGGGCATCACATTCGAGGATGGCATCATCATCTCGGTCGGTGGCTTTCTGATTCTGACGGAGGTTGAGTTTGCTCCATTGATGGCGCTGTATGCCGTTCGCGACGATACGACTAAGACCGTCGGCCGTACAGTCGGCGTATAGGAATGTGTGATTGCTTGAAGATAATCTCATCCACAATCTGAAACGTCGCCGTCACGGGGACAAAGGCAACTTCGTGGTTCAGCAGGGTCGTAACAACAGCTGTATCTGGGCAATCTCGCCCTATAAACCGCAGAGCGTCCCGATACGTCTTGATGCCCTTCATCTGGCTTTTCCGCACGGTCTTTGTTCCTATCGTCATCATCGGCTTGTCTACAAGTCCGAAGCAGTTGCCCATTGTCACAGCGGCTTACACCAATCCAATACTATCATCTAAATGCCCGACTGTTCCGTGTGCATGCAGGAGATGGATATGGAGGAATTCCAAGACCCACGCGAGTCGACGCCGACCTGTGTGAAGCTTGAGTGTCACCACGCATACCACACCCGGTGCGCGATTGACTACCTGAAGCGAAGCAACTTTGACTGCATCCTGTGCAATCGCCACAAGGAGCCGCGGGAACGACTGGAAGAGGAGCAGCTTGCACTGAACACCTTTGCCATCGTCAAGCGCGACCCGGCATACCGTGAACTGAAAAAGGAGGCATTGGTGAAATTCAAGGTGTACACAGATGCGAAGAAGGCCGCCAAGAAAGAGGTGAACGACTTCCTCGCATCCCGAAACTGGTTCGGACTCAAGGAGGTTAGAGTAGCCGCCCAACGGGCAAGTAGTAGGACGCGCGCATATTTGTGTCGCACGGCTATTCGTCGGGTTCCACTTCTTCGCGCCGTCTTAACAGGCCATCTGCAGCGGGGGAATAGGTTCCATCTCAATCATTTCTTTGGATTGCCACATGCGTGGAAGTTTCAGAAGGGATTTTACATACACGGGTTTTAAAGGTGGAAAGACATAGTCAATATGGAGCAGTTCGGTGCCAACTTCAAGACATTGTCCGTCGCTGAGCGCAAGGCTAAGCTGGACCAGATTACGACGTTCTTGCGCCAACAAAATGCACACGCAGAGGCGGATGCATTTCAGGCGTTGAGGTGTTGTTATCCATCGTTTCCGTTATCGGCTAACGAGCGGGTGTTCCAGGAGTACATTGCGTGGGGGGAAATTATGAAGGTTCAAGACCATCCGACGGTGCGGCACATTGTGTCGCAGGGCTAATAGTACTGCGGGAAGGTCATGCGCAGACCGTAATAGACGGCGCCGAACACAACCGCGTGGGTCACGGCCTGCACCTGCAGGGACGACCCCGGCGGCAGCGCCACCAGCACACCCGGGGTCAGCAACACGAACAGAACCATGGGGATGATGATATTGAGATCCATTTTATATCTTATGCGCGACAATTCCTCCAGGCGTTCGGCTGACAACCACGACCTCCTGATACTTGCGTTGGAGTGCGACCACGACATCCTCTATGTGTTTCCGGAGAACGCAGGGCTTGTATTGGCGGTCACCCTCGGCAATCTCGGAATAGAAAAGTTGGGTCTTTCCTTGTTTGAGCATCTCCTCAATCTGGTACGAAACCGTCTGGACTGAGAACTTGATCTGCTGTTTGTTCGTAGCCTCCTCCATTGAGTCCATTACTCTTTACGCAGATTCGTATCCAGCGTCTAATTTGGTTCTCGTCTCCATGAGTTGGAACTCGCGGTGCATCCAGTACTCCTCCTTGTGCGTGTTGTTGCGCATGCGGTATATCATGTCCGAGTAGCTGTTCCATGCGTAGGTGGTGTCGTCAAACAACTCCTGCAAGAACCAGGCCGTGGCTTGGTCATCCGAACACTCCTGCATCGGGTCGCGAGCCGCAACCACCTGTGGAACTGCCTCACGATGCTCAACCAGCATCATGATTGAGTTGACAATGCAGCCTTCGTACCGACGCAATGCACGCACCGCCTCACCTCGCGTGACGTGTGCGTGCTCCATGACAATCCCCACATCTCCCTCGGATACAGATACGCCGTCGCCGATGTGGATGATACGGGTATTCAGGGCAGGCCGCGGCGGAGGAGGAGGCTGGACTGGCTCGGGTCTCACTAGCTCCCGAAGAAGGTCAACAGATGCACTCTGTATCAATAACTCGGTGGCGGCGGAGGTAGTCCACGTCCATCTTGGCATATCCTCCGTGAACAACGACATAACGTGCCGTTCCACGAGCTGTTTGGCGGGCGCTTCGGTCACACCGAGCGGGTTGCGGCACATGGGACAGCTGGGATTCTCGTTTGACCAGCGAGTCAGACAGGCAATGTGGAAAGAGTGCTTGCACGACAGCGTGCAGTGACCCGTAGCCTCGGAGACCTTTTCATAACAGACTGCGCAGTCGTCCATGCTTGATACTCTGCAAGATATGCGATTCCGTTTTTCAGTCATACAATCCGTCTGGGCATCGTGGAATGCGAATGCGCAGAGGGGCCAGCGCAGGCGGTGGCGGTTCGGGTGCAAACCCACCCGAATGGTTAAAGTGAATCTCAGAGATGTTTCCAAGGTCAGTCAGGCGCCCCTGCATCCACAGCCACATGATGGCAAAGGCGTCACGCTTCCTGTTCTTTGGACGGACGACTCCGCCCGCCTCCACGCAACGGAGTACAATGTACGACAAGTCGTCTGCGGTTACACTTGCTCGGATGAAGTCGGGGGTCAATGTGTGGGCTGCCTTGGCGATACGGGGGATGTTGATGGTGTGCTCGAACATATCAATGCGGGAGCGGGAAGCAGGGCGGATCAATGTATCGTAGGCGTAGGCGTAGCACTGGGGACAATGGATGCAGTCCATGGTAAAAGTTGTATTGCTGTAGACTCGCCAATCCGTTTTCGTGCTTACTTCGTCTTGCTCTCAGCCACCTTGGCTGCGAGCGACTCCCAACCGTTCTTGGCGATATGCTCCATAACCCGCATGGTCATGCCGAACGATGCACCCGAATGCCCCTTGTACTCCATCTTGTCGGTGATGGTTGAGATCAGTGGGTGGTTGGAGAACATGAAACTCTCCTCGTTGAAGGTCTCAAGCCAAGACCACGCCCCTGCACGCGTGCAAGCCCGGTGAGCATCCTGAAGCATTGCAGAATCCGCCTCATTGTAGCCGATCGAAGCGAAGTCGTGGGTAGATGCCATCTTATGTAAAAAGTGTTGTATTGTTGGTGTGCGAATCCGTTTTTACCGGCGGCTCTGGAGATCCAGCTTGCGGAGGTCGTCGGCGTCGTAGCCTGCCCACAACTCCTTCTCAGCCTCCGCGAGGTCCGCGCGGCGGTTCAGGAGAAGCCAGACCCAGTCGTCCCTTTGACCCTTGGTCATGTTCGTCTTCAGACGCGCCTCAATCTCGGCAATCTCGGTGCGCATGGACTCAAGGGACGTGTGTCGCGGTTCCGGCGACGGGGGAAGCAGCGGCATGGGCACGCCGTAGCGATCATCGTAGCAGGTGACGCAGTAGCGGTCGTCGCGCAGATCGCTGTTGACGCCACATCCGCGGCAGGGCTCCTTGTACTCCTCCGAGCAGAGGCGGCACATGAGTCCCGTCTCGCGGTTGCACTCGCACTGCGGCTCAGGCACGCCGCACCAGATGTCGTACTCAGCCTCGTCGGCGAGGTAGCGCGCGCAGTGGGCGCACTGTTCGCCGCCGTAGCACGTGCACACATCGTCACGCTTCTGCTGGCACCTATCGCAGATGTTCGGCAGAACGACCGTGTAGAGGTCGCACTCGGGGCACCAGCCGTCGGCGGCGGGTGGGGCGTTGCACGGGTGATTGCGGCGCGAGTCGCACTCGTGGCAATAGTTGGACCCGAGAACGGTGGCGCCCATGTCCCCGCAGTCGGGACAGCAGCGCCAGTCTTGGCGGCAGGTATCGCAGGTAGAACCGAGGTCGGTTGTCATGTTGGAGCAGGAAGCCTGGTGGCAGAAGAAGATGTGGGAAGGCATTGTAGCGTTGTTGATGTCGTGGGCGCCCCAATGGAAAATAAGTTGGGGGTAAATGAATCCGTTTTTAAGGGTTTGCTGCTCAGAACCGAGAGCCAATGTCGAAGAGCGCTCCATTGTGCTCCCCAGTCGGGGCCGTCACTGGGAGAGCCATTGTCCAGCTATCCGCACTCGCTGCCTCCCAGTAATCATGCATCTGGGCAGCCTCGTAGTCAAGCTGCTCATCCGACTTGACCTTCTTGACATGAATCTTGCGCTTGATGGTTGTCCATCCCTTGGTGTCGTCTTCCATGAACGGGTACGAGGTGACAGGGTAGTGGTCACCCGTCGGGAGAATCACCTGGTAGGCAGGTGCGACGCGACACTGCTGGAGACGGTGGATGTAGTCCTCGCGCAGCTGCATCTGCGACGGGAGCGGGTAGCGGGTAGCGGCGAGGGCGGAGAAGGTGGAGACGGTGTTGGAAGACATCTTTGCTGTGTGTGTGCGGGGGTATGGTTCTTCGCCCTCCACCGCTCGTTTCCGTTTTTAGCGATCCGTTGGAGCAGCCGTGTGGCTGCGGTTGGGATGCTGTGTGGGGATTACGGAGTGCTTTACTTGCGCTTGAAGATAAGCTTGTACAGGAGGCTGCAGACGACAGCGAAGAGAAGTGCGTGGGTCAGGTTCACCGTCATCGTAGAGCCACCCGGCGGGAGGCGGACGAGGACACCCGGGATGAACGCATAGAACAGAACCGCGTGAAACAGAAGACTGCCAAAGTTCATTTACTCCTAGCTGCGACAATTTTCACGCGACCCAATATAAATGAGCAGCACAGGAGCCGCTCCTCCTCCCGCGAACAAGGTCGCGACGACCACGACGGTTGATACTCCTCTCGGGACAGTAGGTGCGTCGGCGTTGCTTCCCTCTTGGATGGCGGGGACGTATGCGATCCTCGTCCTGATTTTTGTCCTCGTGTGGGTCGTGCTGTACTGGGTCGGCGCGGCGAAGCTGTCGTACGACACGTCTGGATCCGCAGTGTGGGCCTTCCTTGCGTTCCTGTTCGCGCCGTTCTATTACCCGTACTACGCGTTCTTTGTGTCCAAGCCTGCTCCCGCACCTATGATGGGTGGTGGCGACCCGCTTAGCAGGTTAGCCGGTGCGGCCTCGAAGGTCTACAAGAAATTCAAGTAGTCGGTTTGGGTTCGCCCCTGAACAGGAACAGCATCTTGTCTGATAAGTCGTCAAAGAAGATGAAGATTGCATACAGGAACATGAAGTTACTGCCGTACTGCTCAATGTAGTGCTCAAGCGACGGCCTTAACGGCACAACCGGAATGATGAATCGCACCAAGTACGTCACCCAGAAGGCTGCGATTACCAGGAGAGAGACCTCCGCAATCACATCCGACCACTGAACCCACGCAGGCTCCTTCTTCCATTCGTCGGTGAAGTCGGGGAAGAGCAGACCGATACCGTACGATACAAAGAATCCGAGGGCTGCATTGAGTAATCCCAGGATGACCAAGTTGATAGTCAGACTCACAACGTATCCTTCGACTTTGGGTAAGGTATTGATACCGCCGTTCTTCATTATTTAAACACGAGACAAAGAGTATACTCATATGGCACTGGTCTCCAAGGCACCTACGGTTCTCCGCACCTGGGGTAAGCACCTGATTCTTGACGCAGCGGGGTGTTCTCCGAAGATGATTGGCTGTCCGAAGGTTGTCGATGGCTTTGCTCGCTCGCTGGTCAAGCGCATTGACATGGTACCGTTCGGTGACCCGCAGGTCGTCATGTTCGGGTCGGGGAACAAGAAGGGCTACACGCTGGTGCAGCTCATCGAGACCTCCAACATCACGGCTCACTTTGTGGAAGAGAACAACTCCATGTATCTGGACGTGTTCTCCTGCAAGGACTTTGACCATGAGGTTGTGGAGGAGGCGGTGAAGGAGTTCTTTGACGCAAAGTACTTCAATAGCAAGGTGATTCTGCGTCAGGCCCCCGTCAGCGTTGCGACGGCGCTCGGCAAGTACCATCTGTCTTAGGGCAGGTAGGTTACACCGCTGTTCTGCGTGTCCAGCGAGCACTGACCCTCTTTAGCCCGAGTCTTGTCGCCACACGTCACTGTCTGTTCCATGACTCCATACGGCGCTGGATCCAGCCCCATATTGATGTCAGTTGTCGGACCAAAGCCTTCGCGGGAGAAGTAGGCAGCCAAGACGACCAATGCAATGGCGGCATACAGCAAGTACTGGCGCTTCATTTATGAATCTGATTGAAAATCATTGGCGTCCCGCGCGGCCTGCTTGGGACACGACGCACACTTGGCGGGTGCATTGTCAAACACCTTGCCACCCGTCAGGGCACCAATGTTCGGAAGGAAGGTCATAGCCGCGATGGCTAACAAGACAACGACAAGGAGGATGAGTTCCCACATTTACTTACGAGCGAGAATCCCATCTGCGCAATCGGAACACACGAATCCCCATGTCGCGTAGAGCTCCATGTTCTCCTTGAGAGGAAGGTCGTAGGCAGAGCACGTCTTGCATTCCACCTTCGGATCCGGCGCAGGATGGAATTCGGTGGTGGTGTTCTTCCTGCGGCACCCGCAGTGCCGTCCACAGATGAGGTCGTCACACGTTGTGGGTTGGCGGCGGCGCCCGTGTTGGCGGCACACGATGGAATCACCGACGCGAGTCACGTGCGTGCAGTAACGGTCGCACGGCGTCTCGGGCTCGGCGCGGAGGGGGCAGAAGTAGCGTGTACCCCAATGACACTTGGGACAGACATGCTTCTCACAGGCGCTGCAGTTGGGCTTGAAGTGGACGACGAGGGTAGTGGAGCAGTCAGGGCAGGACATTTTGGCACACTGATGTTTACTTACCGCCACGTTAAAATCCGTTTTTAGAAGCAATGGCGCCGAAGGGACATAAGACACGGTCACGACGGAGCAAGAAGCAGACACGCCGTCGCCCCCGCGTCGCTCTTGCGCGTTTGTCTTCGTCTGTGGGCATGATTGAACCTGTGCGTATCCAGCCTCCTGCGCTGGTACCAGGGAAAGGCTTACAGATGAAATCTGTGGAGAAAACAAAATGAGCACAGACACAGCCACTGTTCCAGAGCCAGTGAGTGCCACGGGTCCGACAGGTCCGACGGGGACGTGCTGCAGTGGTCTCACGGGCCCCGCGCCCGTGGATATCGTGACAAAGACAGCAGAGGAGATTGCGGGTATGTACAATGTGGTGGACTGGAAGAAGCCCGTGCCGACGGCGCTGGCTATCTTTGCACACGTGTCCACCATGACGGCACTGAAGGATGAGGAGCGCCTGAAGGCTGTTCAGCATGTCATTATCGCCATCGCCAAGCGTTCGGGTACGTCTGAAGATGAGACCGCTGCAACGTTCTTTGCGAATCAGATCTTGCCCCACATTGTCAATGCGGTTGAGACGCTGTCCATGGGCAGGATGCCCTCGGTGGAGGCGGTCAAGGACTTTGGACAGAAGGAGATGAAGGCCGTGTTGGACCTGGTGGTTCCCGAGGTGAAGAAGGTTTCAAGCTGGTGCTGGAAGTAAAGTATGGGCATTCCGTATTACGTAGCCAGCCTGTTGCGCAAGAACAAGCAAATCCAACAGCACTACACTACGTTTGAGGCTGATGCGTTCGGCATTGACTTTAACTGCTTCATCCACGCAGTCCTTGATGACATGGACCCTGTGGGAAGTATTGTGCGGGGACTCCGAGAGTACCTGGCACGCATCACATGTCCTAGGATTTATGTGGCCTTTGACGGACTGGTGCCGTATGCAAAGATTGTCCAGCAGCGGTATCGCAGGTTCAAGATGGCGGATCACACAGGTGTGTTTGACCGCCACCAAATCTCGCCTGAGACCCCGTACATGATTGAGCTGCTGCGTGAACTGCGACTGGCTTTCCCGTTGGTGACGTTCTCAGGAACAGATGAGCACGGCGAGGGGGAACATAAGATTTTTTCGTGGCTACGAAGCCTTGAGCCCACTGACCGCAAGCGTGTGGCCATCTACGGGCTGGATGCCGACCTGGTGCTTATCGCGCTTGCGCAACGCGCGCTGGGCGATATCTACCTACTGCGAGACGATAGTGCCTTCTCCATCCGAGTACTTGCTGGAGCTCTTCCAATGGACGTGGATGCCTACGTTCAAACGGCCATCCTCTGCTTCGGCAATGACTTCATGCCTACGCTGGCTTTCTACTCTCTCCGGGAGGACGGCCACTCCCGTGCGCTGAAACATACGCTGGAGCAAGCTGGACCCATTGAGTCCAGGGTCTTGACGGAGCATCGCAAGCCGGGTATGGGGTCTCCAGACGGCCATATGCTTGAAGCCCAAGTGGGCGCCCAGCTCATGGACGGTGTTGTGAATTGGGAACCTGTATGCGAGGCGTTCTGGAAGTCGTTCATGTGGACGCACGAGTACTTCACTACGTCTCGCGTCCCCGACTGGTGCTGGGTGTATCCCTACGCAGAGGCTCCGTTGATTCAGACGTTGCTTGACTTCTCTCCGCAGCCGTATGAAATCAAGTGGGAGCACCCCACGCCCCCATTCCACGTGACGAACCAGCTGCAGTGCATTCTGCCTCAAGCGTCTCTGAAGACAGCCAAGCGCAGAGTGCGCTACCCCGACGAGATGTACGACGAATCCAAGGACACTCGGTACTCGTGGATGAAGCGGTTTGCATGGGAGACGGATCCCTACATTTCAGTACCATGGCATCCAGTGCACCCGCTTACTTCCGCAACCGAAATCGTCCTCCCGCGATTCCCAGCTTCTGCGTCAGAGAAGGAGCAGGCGGCATCACCGACTTCGGCTGGATGCCCTCCGGGGGCAGTTGGATTACCCCTAAGAAAGTCAGCCCCTCGGGGACGAGTTCGCTAAAGTCATCGGAGCGGGGCGCGGCGTACATGGCTTCAATCTTGTTCATCTCCGCAATCTTGCGGAGAGCGGAAATGCCCGACGCATCCTGCATTATCTTCCAGTGACGAGTGATGTGTGCGTAGTATGCTTGACGGTACTGGGTAGCAGTCCGTGTCTTGACGTTGTTCTGCAACACCTCAAAACACGCGGCCACAGTTGACTGGACGGGCTTGTTCAGGCGATGGTTCACCGAGTTGTGAACACGGAAGGAAAACAACAAGAACGATGCCCGAGACTCAAGGAGCTGGGGAAAGCGCGACTTGTATGCCTGGAGCTGTTCTTGGAAATGCCCTTGGCAGGATGGACATGTGATGGTGCCTGCGAACAGATCCAGCCATGTGTTCATAAGCGCCCGTTCTGCCGCAGTTGGATCATCAGGATACAGGGATGCCATTGAGTGGAGTGTCATCCACCCTAATGGACCCCAGATGGACGTCATTACTCTTTCCAAGGAAATCCGTTACTTCAAAAAACCACCAAGGTTCGCAGCCTTCCAAATCTGTCGGACAAGTGGGTCCGGGGCATTCTTGCTGACCCCGTGCCCAGCCTTACCGAGTTCAGCGCGCATCCTGGCAACGGGCATTGTCCCTCCTTCCTCTTCCACCTTCTGTTCCTTCTTCTGTTGTCCGATGGGGGTCAAGACACGGATTGTTTTGCGTACATCCTTCATTGGTGGGCTCCTGCTGGGGTTGTTCGTGGGCTCAAGCTTGGCTCGGCGGGTCTGTCGTGTTCCCTTGAGTGCACCCATTGGGTATGTCTTGTGTGCAGTGGCTCTGCGAACAGCAGGTTTAGATTTAGGCAACACGCGACGACTCTTCTTAATATCGGGTGTGGGTTGGGGTTTGGAGGACTTCACAAAGACCTGCTTGACCTGGTCGACGACGTCCATGACGCCTTTACTTAAAAACGGATGATTTCGTTTACAGCGAACCGAGGGCACATAGTATGGAGTGGGAAGCCGTCAATGCCTATTTTGAGAAGGGTGTGCGCCGTCTCGTTGACCATCAGATTGACTCGTTTGAAGACTTTGTTCGCAACAAGCTGCCCTTAATCGTCCAGTCAACCCCTCCCATCACTGTCTGGCACGAGCAAGACGAGAAACTGAAGAAGTACAAGTATGAGCTCCGGCTGTCCTTTGAGAACGTCACCTACCTGAAGCCCCGCCTCCAAGAAGCCACTGGTCGCGTGAAGCCCATGCTTCCGTCCGAAGCCCGAGTCCGCAACTTCACCTATGCTGCACAGATGCACGCCGACGTGCGCTTTGTGGCTCGCACCTACAAGGGCCCGTTGCTGGACACGTACGATGAGGAGTTCCGCGTGTTTGAGGGCATTTCCCTGGGCAAGCTGCCCGTGATGCTCGGGTCGTCGTTGTGTCTGCTGAAGGATTACCCTGCACCCCTGACGGAGCTGGGCGAGTGCTCTCACGATCCGCTCGGGTATTTCGTGGTTCACGGCTCGGAGCGCACAATCCTCTGCCAGGAGAAGGTGGCCGACAACCGCATCATGATCTTCCAGAACAAGAAGACGGCGTCCAAGTACTTCTATTCGGTGGAAATGAAGTCCCTGCACGAGTCCTTCACCACACCGCCCAAGAAGCTGGAGATTCGGCTGAGCTCCAAGTTCAACGGCTTTGGATACCCAATGGTGGCGTGCGTGCCCCGCTTTCGTGAGGACATTCCCATCATGGTGTACTTCCGAGCCATCGGCGTGACCCGTGACCGCGACGTCGCACGGTTGATTTGGGGCGATGATTCAGATTCCCATGTGGAGATGCTGGGTGCGTCCTTCCGTGATGTGGCGGAGCTGGGTATCTTCACCCAGCAGGATGCGGTTCAGTACCTGACGGGTCACTTGCAATATGGAACCAATCAGGAGGACAAGTGCGCCTACGTTCGGCAGCTGCTCACCACCGAGTACTTGCCCCACGTGCGCTTCGCAGGCGAGACCACGACGCCTGAGGTCTTGAATGCTCGTCGCGCCCTGCTGACGGCATCCATGATTCGTCGGCTCCTGCTGACGTATGGCGGGCACATTCCGCTGGATGACCGCGATGCTTACCCGAACAAGCGGGTGGTGACCACGGGGGCTCTGCTGACCCACCTGTTCCGCCAGCTGTTTCAGAAGGTCTGCAACGACACTCGCAACGAGTTCGTGCAGGAGGTGAACAATGACTCGTGGAAAAAGGCAGCGGACGGCAAGCCCGCTCCACTGGAGATTCTGAACATCAACAACCTGTACAAGATTCTGAAGCTGTCCACGATTGAGGGCAAGTTGAAGCAGGCGCTGGCTACAGGCAACTTCACGGTTCAGGGTCTGGGCACCTCCAGCTCCACGTCACTGTCCAATGCGACCAAGGTGGGTGTATCGCAGGTGCTGGCTCGCATGTCCTATGCCGCCACTCTGTCCCATCTCCGCCGCATTCAGACCCCCGTGGAGAAGTCGGGCAAGCTGTTGGCACCTCGCAAGCTCCACGGCACCAGCTGGGGGTTCATGTGTCCTGTGGAAACTCCCGAAGGCCATTCGGTGGGTATCGTGAAGACCATGTCCCTGCTGACGTCGGTCACGCAGCACGTGCCGAGCCACACGGTGCTCCACTTTCTGCAGGAGACGCCTGGAATTACATGGATTAAGCAGGCGGTTGTCTACCCAGGCACCTCCATCACGGTGAATGGTGTCCTGACGGCGTACACGGAGAGCCCACACGATGTGGTCAAGTCTCTGCGTGCAGCCAAGCAGTCCTTCCGCCTCCATCCCCACACATCCATTGCGTGGTACACTCTGCTGAACACCGTCATCATTGAGACGGACGGCGGTCGCGTGGTGCGCCCAGTGTTCCGTGTGGGTGCCGAGCTGCCTGCACTCGCCGACCGCGGCGATTGGAACAACTGGGTCAAGGCGTGTATGGAGTACATTGATGCCTCCGAGACCGAGACGCTGCGGATTGCCTTGACCAAAAAGGAGGTGACCACGCATTCTCACCACGAGATTCATCCCTCTATGCTGGTGGGTCACATGGCGGGAACCATTCCTCTGTCAGACCACAACCAGTCGCCCCGAAACACCTACCAATCCGCCATGGGCAAGCAGTCCATGTGTGTCTACGCGACCAACTTTGCCAAGCGGCTGGACAAGAACGCGTATGTGCTGTGCTCCATCAGCCGTCCGCTCGTGGAGACGCGATCCATGAACATTCTGAAGATGCACGAGATGCCGTTTGGAATGAATGCGGTGGTGGCCATTGCCTGCTACGGGGGCTACAACCAGGAGGATTCCATCATCATGAACCGCACAGCCGTGAACCGCGGTCTGTTCCGTGGTCTGTATTACACCCTGTATAAGGACGAGGAGCATCGTAACGTGACCAGCGGTCGTGAGGAGAAGTTCATGCGCCCGCAGAAGCACGCGACGCGCAAGTTCAAGACCACCAGCTACGCAGCCATCCACGAGTCGGGCATTCCGATCCTGAACTCGATGCTGAAGGAGAACGACGTGGTCATTGGCAAGGTTGTGAACCTGCGCCACGACACTGCGGGCTATGCGTTCCGCGATGCCTCCACCACCCACAAGAACGGAGAGGATTGCCGCGTGGACGGCGTGTGGCAGGATAAGAACTCGGATGGCTACCCCTTTGTGAAGGTGCGCGTGGTCTCCGAGCGCGTGCCGCAGATTGGGGACAAGTTCTCTTCCCGCCACGGACAGAAGGGAACGGTGGGGATGCTGCTGAACGAGGAGGACATGCCCTTCACGGGGTCTGGGTTGCGCCCCGACTTGATTATGAACCCCCACGCAGTTCCGTCTCGCATGACCATTGCCCAGCTGATGGAGAACATCTTCGGCAAGATTTGTGTGCGCAAGGGCACGCTTGCCGATGGCACGCCGTATGATCACATGAAGGTGGACGACCTGCGGGCTCACATGGTAGAGATGGGCATGCATCCCTACGGCAATGAGATTCTGTACAATGGCCAGACAGGGGAGATGATGCAGGCGGAAATCTTCATGGGACCCACCTTCTACCAGCGCCTGAAGCACATGGTCATCGACAAGCAGCACTCTCGGGCTCGCGGACCCATCGTGTCGTTGACTCGGCAGCCTTGCGAGGGGCGTGCGCGCGATGGCGGGTTGCGTGTGGGAGAGATGGAGCGCGATTGCATGATTTCACACGGTGCCTCAGTGTTTACCAAGGAGCGTCTGATGGATGTGTCCGACCCGTTCCTGACGGGCATCTGCAAGACGTGTGGAACGTTGGCGGTGGTCAATCCCGCCGAGGGCATCTACTCCTGCGGTTCGTGTGGCAACAAGACGGACTTTGTGCAAAAGACCATTCCGTATGCGATGAAGCTGTGGATGCAGGAGCTGGAGGCCATGCACATTGTGCCTCACATGGTGATGGAGTGAGCATCGGCGCCGCTCTCGCTCATAGGACGGCGCTGACGAGCGCGATACCAGTTGTGCGCGAGACACAGGGCGATAATAATAGCAATTGAAGACGCAATACCCGTTGCGAGGGCGGAATCCGTGTCCATTGCTTTTTTTTGATGTGTGCGTATAAATGACCACAAGGCGCACTCACCGTATGCTGTTCAAGAAGTGGGCTGCTCAGGAGGCGCGTGAGATGAGCCACAAGGGCAAGCGCATGACGTTCCGCAGGTGGGCTGCGCATGAACTGAAGGAAAAGTCGCACCCTGGAAATCCGTCCTTCAAGAAGTGGGCCCGACAGGAGATGCGGGAAAAGTCGCATACACGCCGGCGCCGTTGAATACCAAATGTCGGTTGAAGTGGTTCTCGGTCCCATGTTTGCAGGCAAGACGTCGTATGCCATGAGCGCAATTCGCAAGCACACTGCGTTAGGACAGCGCGTGCTGGTGCTCAAACCCGCTTGCGATACACGCTTTGGAGTGACCTCTGAAATCACGACCCACAATGGAGACTCATTGCCTTGTATGACAACCAATACACTGAATTCCGTGACGGATGAGGTCTTTGCGAGCTGCGACGTGATTGTGATTGACGAAGCCCAGTTCTTTACGGGACTGCTCTACTTTGTCGTGGCTGCAGCCGAACAGAGGCAGAAGTCCGTGTACGTCATTGGGCTCTCGGGCGACTACCAGCGCAGGTCGTTCGGAGAGGTGCTTGCAGTCATTCCGTATGCCGACAAGGTGACGAAGCTGTCGGCAATTTGCGCATGCGGAGGTGACGCACACTTCACTCGCAGGTTGAACCCCAACACAGGACAGGTAATCATCGGAGGAGCAGAGTCGTATGAGGCAGTGTGTCGTTCGTGTTTCAGATAAGCAACCGTAGTACTCTCATAAATGACCGTGTTCGTCTTCGTGTCGGGTCCCATTCGCACATCCGTATCGGATGCCCTCCATGTGATTCGGACATTCAGGTCGCGCGTTGGCGAATGTAAGGTGTGGGTATCCACCTGGGAAACATCGGAGCCGCTAGACGAACTTGCATCTGAGGTGGACAAGCTTATTGTATCTCCCCAGCCCGCGACCGATCATTTAACGGCGAGATCTATCCAGGGTGCGACATACATTGACAATGCGGATAGGCCAGACCTTTACAACTGGCTGATGAATGCTCATATAGGGTCATTCTTGTCTGTGCAGGGCATTACCAAGTTGTTTGAGCTCGGAGAGTGCGCAGACGACGACATTGTCATCCGCCTTCGCATAGACGCCCTTTTCTTGGTCGACCCCTCCCATATTCGGGAGATGATTGCGTCCCCCGAATACTATCACGTAATCCAACGGTACGTGATGGGCGACAGTCACTTTGACGAGTGGTTCGGTCTTTCAACCTATGAAAATATGAAGAAGGTGTGGTCATTTACAACCCTAGAGGAGCACGAGTCTCGGCTGTCTATAAGTTTCAATGGAGAGGACTTCATCAAGAAGTCCGTAGAGAAACACAATATTCCCATCAAGTACATTGACGAGACCAAAATTGACATCTGTTTGATACGTGCAGACGGGATTCATGTTAGATACTGAATGTGCGTGTTTCATGGGGTGGTCGTCGCGCCCACTATTTTTTCTTGCCAGTGAACATAACAGCAATATGGGTGGTGGTCTCTTACAGCTTGTCAGCTACGGCGCGCAGGACATCTACATCAGCGGCAATCCCCAGATCACGTTCTGGAAGGTGCTGTTCAAGCGCCACACGAACTTCGCCATGGAGTCCATTGAGGTCACCTTCAACGGCCAGGCGGACTTCAACAAGCGCGTGACGGCCATCATCAACCGTAACGCGGATCTGATGTACCGCACGTACGTGCAGGTGGTTCTCCCGGCGGTGGACCTCAGCGCCGCGAACACGGCGGTCTCAACCTACGTCAAGCGCTTCCGCTGGCTCAACTACGTGGGTCACCGTCTCATCAAGACGGTTGAGCTCGAGATTGGCGGCCAGCGCATTGACCGCCAGTACGGCGACTGGATGCAGATCTGGACCCAGCTCACCCAGGATGCGGGCACGGTGCGCGCGCTCGACGAGATGGTGGGCAACAGCCACGACCTGGTGCTGATGAAGGATCAGATGGGCTATGCGCTGGATCAGTCCTGCTCGGGTGCCGAGCTGACGAACTCGTGCGCCCCGCGCGCGGGCACCCCGGCTCGCACGCTGTACATCCCGCTGCAGTTCTGGTTCTGCCGCAACCCCGGTCTGGCCATCCCGCTGATCGCCCTCCAGTACCACGAGGTGCGCATCAATGTGGAGTTCGAGCAGTGGATCAACTGCTCGTACACGGAGCTTCTGACGGGCTCTGCGCCGACGAGCATCCAGTCGCTGACGGCCGCGTCGCTCTACATTGACTACGTCTACCTGGACACGGAGGAGCGCCGCCGCTTCGCCCAGCAGACGCACGAGTACCTGATTGAGCAGCTGCAGTTCACGGGTGCCGAGTCTATCACGAGCTCGTCCAACAAGATCCAGCTCAACTTCAACCACCCGGTGAAGGAGCTCATCTGGGTGTGCCAGCGCGACTCGTTCGTGGACTGCTCGCAGCCGCCGCCGGTGCCGATCGCGGAGGTCAACGGATGCCAGCCGTTCAACTACTCCGACGACTTCACGACGGAGGGTGTCATCATGGACGTGCTGGCTCGCGGCTCGCTGGGTGGCGGCAGCAACGCGCGCGTTGTCCCGACGACTGCGGATGGTCCCTCGGGTCCCTACCTCCCGGGTCTGGGTATCGCGTCTGGCCCGTCGCTCGGTGGCGCCTCTTGGCTGGACGCCCTTGCGACCAACGACCAGTCGGCGCTCTTTGAGGACACGACGAACTACCTGCTCGCGAAGGTGCTGCTGGAGTCGGGCGTCAAGTGCTCTGGCAAGAACCCGATTGAGGTCGCCAAGCTCCAGCTCAACGGCCAGGACCGCTTCACGGAGCGCGAGGGTCGCTACTTCAACTTCGTGCAGCCGTACCAGCACCACACGCGCACGCCGACGGTGGGCATCAACGTGTACTCCTTCGCGCTCAAGCCGGAGGAGCACCAGCCCAGCGGCAGCTGCAACTTCTCGCGTATCGACAAGGCCACGCTCCAGCTCACGGTGTCCGTCAACACGGTTCGCGGTGGCCGCACGGCGCAGGTGCGCGTCTACGCCGTCAACTACAACGTGCTGCGCGTGATGAGCGGCATGGGCGGCCTGGCCTACAGCAACTAGAGGGTTGCTTCAAAGCAGCAACCGAGACCTCCGAGATCCCCAAGGACTCCCAACACAAAACCACAAATTGGCATGGAAACCCAGTCCAATTTGCGGTGAAACTACGAGGATCAAAGCGACATCTATTACAAATGCCTGCCGTGCATACGGTCATCTTGTGTGGAGGAAAGGGCACTCGGCTCGAGGGACTGGATCTTCCCAAGCCCATGTGCACCGTCCGTGGAAAGTCCATCCTATATCACGTCCTTGCCAACCTTCCAACGGACGTAGAGGATGTGTCGATCCTCTACAATGAGGCACTCGATCGGGTGCAGTTCCAACGCCACACGGTTCACACGTGCCATGGACTCAAGAAGCTGAACTTTGCAAGGATTGGGATGGATACGCGAGGTCCCGTGGAAACGGCATACTCAGGTGTTCACATGCTTGGCTTTGATCTGGCAACCCCCATCTTGTTCGCCGACAATGACGTGATCAATCGGTTCTCCATGACAGACATTGACAAGGAGTATCTTGGGGTAGGTACCTTTCATACAGAGGACCGAACGCAGCCCTCCTCCTTCGTGACGATGTCGCCCGATGGCTTGGTAACTGACATTAAGGAGAAGGTCGGTATCTCAAACACCTACTGCACGGGTCTCTACTACTTTCCGTCTGTCAAGGTCTTCTACGAGCTTGCCGATGCCTTGTTTGCAGAGTACCCCACGAAGAAGGAGTACTTCATGAGCGATTTGTATGCGCAGGCACTCCGCATTGGGTCTCCCATTCACACCTTTAGCTGCTCGGAGAACATCTCGCTGGGCACGAAGGAGGAGATTGCTCGCAATCTCCATCGGGTCAAGCACTACCCGATGCGCATCTGCTTTGATATCGACAATACCATCATTACCAACTCGGATGTGCATGGACGCGGTACCGGCATTGAACCGATCCCGAAGATGGTGGATATGATTCGGCGGTTGCATACCGAAGGACACACTATTGTGCTCGCGACGGCGCGCAGCATGGAAACCTGCAACTCTAACCTGGGTCGGGCGGGAAAGCGTGGCATGATGAGCGTACTGAACAAACTAGAGGAGTTCAAGATTCCATACGATGAAATCTACTTCGGAAAGCCATGGGCTCATTTGTATGTAGACGACAAGGCGTGGAATCAATACACAAACCCCAACTTTCCCGAGTTCATGTTCAATTACAGTGCCACGTCCGATCCTGTGTGCCTGCCTCGCAACTGTTCAAACAACGAGAACTCCCTTTTCCAGCGCGGATCCACACTGATCAAGGAGGGTCCCGCATCTTCCTTGGAGGGTGAGATCTACTTCTATAAGACAGTGTCGGGTACGCCGATGCAGAGCATGTTCCCTGCGTACTACGGCTCCAAGCACACTGTTGAGAAGAGCACGATTGAAATGGAATTTATCCAAGGCGTTACCCCAAGCGCCTTGTTCCGCAACAGCTTAATGACGCGGAATATTCTGTCCTCGATCTATGCTGCAGTGAATGGTCTGCACACATCGACCCTCGCCGACGGCTCAGTGGTAACACCCCAGGACATCCTTGACAATTACATCAAGAAGTTGAATGACCGTATTCACAACGAACCGGAGGTCTATGACCTTCCCCGTATCCATGAGGTTGTCTCCATCATCAGTAAGGTCATAACTGACTATATCATGAGTCCGTCCTACACGGTAACCAACGTAATCCACGGAGATCCCTGGTTCGACAATATGATCGTGACCTCGGACAATGAAATTCGGCTGCTCGACATGCGCGGCAAGATTGGGTCGGTCTTCTCGCTGAAGGGCGACAAGATGACCGATTATGCGAAGCTGTACCAGAGCGTCCTTGGGTTTGACTTTCATATCAATCATGAAACATATGACCCCGTATACGAGGCTCAGTGTCGCACGTGGTTGAAGGAGCTATTGCCGGTTCCACTTGATGATCCGGTGCTTGAATGTGCGACAGCGTGCATGATTCTTCGGGCATTCCATTACTTCTCAGACCGTTCGTGCATCCCCGCAGTCTATGCAAGTCTAGGCAAGATGAAGCTCTTTTCCTTCTTACTGGATGCGTAGTCCACCCTTCAGTGCGTGATTCCTGAAGGTCGTGACGCGCTGAACAGACAATGCGTTTGCATCCTTTGTGATGTCCAGCTTCTCCATCACGGCATCGGGAACCGTGATGATGTGGCACCCCGCGGCCTCGGCACGCTGAATCGTGTACGGCTCGCGAGCTCCAGCCCAGAGAATCCTGCTATGAGAGCGTCCGGCAAAGGCCGTGACGGTGTGCTGGACGAAGGGTGTTGGATCCACCCGAGTATCCGATACAGGACCAGCGAAGATAGAGATAATCTCGGGCGCACTTGACGTCTCAAGGAGAGCACGGACATGAGTGACCTGCTCCTGGGTATGGAGCGAGGTCACATTCACAGGGATGCCGTTCGTCACGACATACCGGAACAGCTCATCATTGTACTCACCGCGCGTATTGATAATCGGAATCTTCACATAGATTGAAGCATCAATCGCGTGAATATCCTTGATCTGCTGCAGTGCTGCCTCTGTGTCATCCTCCCAAATCTGAAGGGAGAATGGGCGCCCCGCAATGAATGGCTTCGCACTTGCATACACAGAGGCGTAGACGCGATCCGTGTGGGTGGAGAGAAGCGTGCAGTTGGTTGTGAAGCCCTTGACTGCAGGGTGTGCGCCCCACTTCTCAAAGTGTGTACCGTCGTAGAAGATGTCAATCATTTGAGTACTCTATTCAACGTCTCCCTAAATCACCGCTAGGATGGTTTTGCTTGAAGGCTTCCTTTGTGAACCCGGTTGCTTCAGCAAGTCGGATACCAAGACGATCCAGGAAGATCATAAAGATCACAGACGACACTGTGGGCGCGCAGTTTGCAGGGTCTGCCTCCACGAACTTGCTGGCACCTATCATCACATGTCCGCTAACACTGCCGACTTTGGGTTCCGGGTTGTTCGTAACCAAGAACTGTGAGACGAATGGTTTGTGCGCGTTAAGATAGTCTGTGCACTGAATCAACTCTTCTGTGTTCCCTGAATTACTCGTGTACAAAACGACATCAGCCGGTTGCAAGACACCAATGTCTCCATGAAGCATATCTGCTACACTCAAATAGTGACACGGAAGTCCAAGACTTTGCCAGCTTGCCACGCATTTCCGAGCAACCAGTCCCGATTTACCAACTCCTGCCAGATAGACCTTCGCGTTCTTCAGTCGGGGCGCAAACAAATTGATCGCGTCCTCGATTGACTGAGACGCAGCACGAATCTGTCTTGTATACAGGTCGCAGTAGGTCGACTCGGGGCGATTACCTGTCAGCTCGTTTTGAAGACTGGCTGGATTAATGCTAAAGTCTCCTCCATTAAGCATCTCGTTTGACGGGAGCAAGGTCAGTGTATTTCGCTCACGGATTCTATCGTAGACCCAGTCCATATGGGTTCCGTCACCACCGTGACCAAATGTATAATTGAGAACGATGACACGACACTCCCTGGCAAACAGTGCTGCATTCAAAAGCGGTGACCCTTGCTCAAGAATGAGCACCTTTGCTCCCTGCACGATCCGTGCTTGATCTTGGAATGACTCGAGGGTATCCACTTGGACGATCCGAACGTCATTGTCTCTACACACGGACACGATCTCCTCATGATTCAGGAACTTGCGGGCACTTCCAGCGTAGTTCTCGCGAAGTGAGCGCGTCATGTAGATCCGGTCGCGAGCGTCAAAGGACTCGCGGAAGCGCTTGAATGCGTCGGTGTAGTCCACATTGGTTCGGTTAACCGACGAGGGAAATGTGAACGGGGGAATCAGAAGCGTCGCGCACGTACCCGGATCAGGCAAGATGTATGCATGGTACATGTTGTCGTCCTGGCTTTCGGAGAATGTCGACCCCAAGACAATATCGGACTCGCTGATACCATAGTCGCGAAGCACCTGCATCTTGAACTTGCGGATACGACGAAGTAGGATCTTCATGTTCGGGTACGTGTGCTTGTATGACATGATCATGGGCAGTAGAACTGCACACTCGACAATCCAGTGTCCAAAACACTCCGATCCCTCTACGGTGTCGAGGCTGCAATAGACTCCACCTTCGCTAGCGAGCGTTCGGATCTCCATGTATATGTATTGCAGTATACGCCGAAAGTGCGAGCGTAATCTCGGACGCATATTTGCATGGACACACAAAGACCTCGGACAATGCTGTCACAGAACTAGGGAGATAGCTGATGCAGCCTGTCCCATACAGACGCTTTCCATGCTTGTCGGCGCTATTGTCAATGAATCCACGAATCAGCTTACCTCGTGCCTTTGCGCAATACCATAGCATTTGCCCTATCATTCCCGCAGGAGAGACGAACACATCGTCCTTCGCATCCTTGATGGTCTCTGCGTAGTTCCCATGAAGGGAGACGATCTTGTCTGCAACCTGGATAACGGGGAGAGGTATCGCTGGACATCCAACGTACTTGAAGTGAATCATGTGCGTTGGCACAGCCCGATCCTCGTGGGAGTGATACGCATTCATTGCGTAGCCACGCAGAGCAAACAAGTAGCGTATCTGCTCAAGATCACAGTAGTAGGTGTGCTGTGTGTTCAAGACGTGGATCTGAGAATCGTTCAGCTCAGCTTCGAAGTTCGGTATAGCCAGGAATACATCCTGGACACCGCCGGCTTTCAAGGCCGCCACGAATTCCCTGGGACGATAGAGGTGTTCGTACACGTGAGACAAAACAACTGCGGGATGTCCAGTGTAATCGAATGACTCGCAGTTTCCTTGGACAAATGTCACGGAGGACGGCATGTCCTTGTGACGAAACATATCCAGAACGGAATACTCGACATCCGGAAGCCTTGCCATGAGAGCCCCGGCGTTTCCACCAATCTCAAGGATGCGCGGCGTAGAGAGATTCGTCTTGACAAACTTGGCAAAGACATCGTGATGAGTCTTCCACGAAGGGGAGAATCCTACCACCGTGTATTCATCCGTATAGAGCACCGACGGATCAACCAGGTGTCGTAGCTGAGCACATCCACACTGTTCACATGCAGCAATGGTGAAGTTGATGAGGATATCTGCCTCGGGGGGCTGATTGGTAGCGAGAGCGTTGGCAGGAAAGTTCGGGTAAGAGACCAGGGTGGACAGGGTACCGTGTCCACAGATGACACACTGAGTTCGCTCCATACTACTTGCGAGCAACGATTGCCTTCAGGAACACCGCGGGGAAGTTGATGGACATTGCCTCTGCAAATGTAAAGTTGGCATACTCCGTGTGAGCCCAAGGGTCTGCGACAGGGTGGAAGATATCGCCGCACATGGATATCGTGTTTGCATATCCGTGCTTGCCTGCGAGGTAGGACGTGATGCGCTCCATGCACTCAAAGTCGTACTTGGTCTTGATTTTGGGGATATAGTCCAAGAACTCAAGTGTCTCCACAAGGTCGTGATCCAGAACCATCATGTTCCCGAAGCAACCCGTCTTTGTATTGCTAAGCATTGGCTGGTAGTCGTCTGCCGGAAGGAGGCGCGCATACCCCTCGTCGTTCCTTGGGCGATCCAATGACGCCTCATTGAAGTGGTAGACAAACCGAAACCTGTCCACAGGCTCCACAGGGCGCGTCAAGACGACGCTGTCGTGAATCACAAAAGCCTGGTTCGCATAGTGATGGTGGTGAAACAGGTACAGACATCCCCACGTAGCAAAGTGCGGGTTCTCAACCACCTGCGTGTGCTCATCAAATGTATGCGTCAGAGTGCTGCCCTTTGCAAGTGCGATCACCACGGGCGTCGTCGGGTGAAAGTGGCGTATGCTTTCAATGCATCGCAACAGGATACGCAAGTGATCTGGTGTCTCTAGCTTCGTCGGGACCATGAAGCAAAATGAAACAGGCATTAATAAATGATAGGAATATCACTTGGACATAATTGCGCAGCGGCGGCGGCGGGAGTCGGGTTGGGATTACGTGGCGTCAAGGCGAATGGATACATGACGTGTCCATTCGACGAGATGAATTCAAGCTACGAAGGGATGGTCAAGTGTCTGGAGGAAGACTTTGCACACTTCGCAGACCCTGCGGATCTGCAGTTGGTTGAACGTCCATCCGAATGTGCCTACTACCCGGGGGAAACGCTTCTCTGCAACACTCGGTATGGGTTCATCTTCAACCACGAGTCTCCTGGGCACGCCGACTTGTACAAGACACAGGCATGGGCTGGCGGGAAGATGCACTATATCAACGACTCCTTCAGGTACTTTCGAGAGCGGTACGATAGGCGCATTGAGAATTTCAGGATCTATTGCAGGTCGGGCGGGACGGTGACATTGCTCATTTCAAGTCACCCACGTTCGTTTGATGACCTGTTGCGGATCCTGGGGACTCGGTATCCAATGACTACGTTCGTCGTCCATCGGCTGGATATTAACAACACCGTGGCATGGGCATATCACATGGATCTCATGGATAGAATAACCCAACCAACGTATCCATCATCTCCCCTTCGTGCATCCGATGCGACGAATCGCCTGGCTGACGGAGCCGCATGTGAAAGTAGTCAGGTGGAAGTGACCGAACGTGTTCTTTCACACGACGGTAATTCGGTAAATCAAACCGACCAAAGCATGTCCTAGTCACATCGTGCAGCGCGCGCCCGAACGATACGTCGTCCCACTCAAAGTATTCGCCTCCAGACTGGTACACGATGTCCTTGCGCTGTAGCAACAGCTCGGCGATATCGCGTGTCATGCAGATGCCCGCCCCTGATATGCCCTGACCCAAAAAGACGCCTCCATATAGACCAGTGGGCGGACACGCCTTCAATCGGTCAACCAGGCGCGGAAAAATCCAGAACGACGACAGGTTGGTTCGCACAACGTGGGTATACACAGGGTTCCGGAGAAAGTACTCAATGCTGTCGAGCGTCTTGCGGCGAATGTTCTGGAACGACTCTGTGCCTGGGAGACGTAGAGTGTCGCCGTCTTGCTGGATAGCTGTGACGGGGTGATACTCAATGAAGAAGGAGTCAATATCGGGATGCCTGTGCATATAGGTTCGCCACGCCCGATGCAGCCCAGGGTACGCTGCGTCTCCGGAACTGGAAATAATAAGGAGAAGGACTCGCATTATGCTTATATCCACTTTCAGTATCTCTAAACAAACCATATAAATGGATTGGACAAGAGAGGACGTCATTACGACCGACAAGTACCTCGCCGCCTTTCCAGACGACTATATCAAAACAGATGTGCTTATCACGAGGCGGAGACTGCTGTGGCGGGGGCGTATTGTTGCGCCGCCTACATCCTTTCGTCCACGCATCCTCTGTGGACACTCGGATGGCAGCGTTACAACTGAAATGACACGAGAGTTTCCGGCAGGCAGTTGGTGGTCTGTCAACTCGCAGTCTGAACATGTCCATGGGCTGCCGCTGGGTATCACGAACCACACGAATGAATCTAATCTCCACCCCGTATTCGGCGACGTCCAAATGATGGTGGACGTGGCTGCAGAGCCTAGACACGTGAGGGGGCTCTTGTATGCGAATTTTGTTGTGGACAATCACTCGTCTCGCGGCCCACTGATGGAGTTTGCCAAGGCCAACTCTTGGGTTACCGTTGGCACGATAGATCTGACACTAGAGGGACGTCGCGCCTTCTTGCAGGATGTTCGTAACCACTCCTTCGTATTGTGCCCCCCAGGAGGTGGTGTGGATACGCATCGGTTGTGGGAGACGCTCTACATGGGCAGCATCCCCATCGTCAAGCGCGACATTGCCCACGCGGGGTGGACTGATTTGCCCATTCTGTTCGTGGATTCATGGGATGAGGTAACAGAAGAGCGACTGATAGCAGAGAAGCGGCGCATTGAGGGCGCGACATGGAACATGGAGAAGCTGAAGGTTGGGTACTGGATTGACCGGGTTCGGCAAAGCCAGATGAAGATCGGCACTGTCGTGACAGCGACGGATCTGAACCCACTGTATTCCGACTTTATCCCCAGTTTCGTGAAGGCGTGGAAGGCCGTGATTCCCGAAGCCGACGTGCGCATCGTGTTGGTTGCCGATGAGATTCCCCCATCCCTGCATCCATGGGCTGAGAACTTGGTGTTGTTCAAGCCGATTCCTGGGATGCTGACTGCGTTCCAAGCTCAGTGCATCCGTCTGCTGTACCCTCGCGAGGTGCAACGCGACGAGGGTGTCCTGATTACGGACATGGACATGCTGCCCGGGAACCGCAGGTATTATGTGGAGTCCGCGGCATTGGCTGGAAAGGATAGGTTTGTGGTCTATCGCGATGTCTGCTTCCCTGGGGAAATCGCCATGTGCTACAATGCTGCCCACCCCAAGACGTGGACGTCCATGTTTGGGTCGGAGCCCACAGAGGTACTCTTGAAGCGATGGTACGAGGGCACTGGATACGATGGTAACCATGGAGGTGTCGGTTGGGGAACCGACCAGGTCAAGTTCAAGCAGGTCTGGGACGCCTGGAACGGACCCAAGGTGGTACTGAACGACAGCATCACCAAGTTTACCCGTCTTGACCGCATTCACCCGTGGAACTTTACGAATCGCACCCAGCTGCGCAACACCATCCTCGCGGGATTCATCTGCGATTACCACTGCCTTCGTCCGTATTCCGAGCACAAGGACATAAATGACTTTATCGTTTCTTGCCTAGAGGAAAGAAGATGGTGAACGCCTTTTCGTTCTGCCTGTTTGGCGAGACAACCAATCTATACCACCGAGGGTTCCTTGAGAATTTGGATCTGATTAAGAAGTACTACCCCGGGTGGGTGGTCTACGTGTACCTAGGATCCGACACGGAAAGCGGATTCAGGAACTACCTGCTCCGCAACCCCGTAGTTCGCGTCCGAGATACTGGTATTGCGGGATTCAAGAACACTGTGCACCGTTTCTTTGCGATTGACGATCCCGACGTGGAGGTGTGTTTTTTCCGCGATGCCGACAGCAGGATTCATTGGAAAGACCGCTGGGCTATCAATGGGTTCATGAACACGTCCAGCGGTTGTCATATCATTCGCGACCACGTAGAACACACTGCTATGATTGCAGCTGGCATGTGGGGGCTTCGGCAGGGCGTCTTGAAGTCATCCATTCGCGAGTTGTTTGATTCATGGACACCGATCCACGCGGGGAACGGAGACCCAGAGTCCGCCGAAGGGTTCGGCATTGACCAGAACTTTTTGGTCAAGCTCGTGTATCCTCGCATCCAATCCATTGCCTTCGTTACGTTCAGCAACGGAAAGCGGCATACGTGGGAGAACGGAACCGAGTTCCCGTTTACTTGGACGAATGACATCTACTGCGGCAGACGCGAGTTCCCACCGTTTGTGGACACGTCGCCAGATGCGACTTTTCCCCGCCGCCCACCCGTGTTCATAAAATTGTCCCATCCATAGACAATGCACATCAAGGCAACTGGATCCCGTCGCAAGGTATGGAACGGAACTGCACAGAAGACCCCAGGCGGTCTGACCCGGAAGGATCTTACCCAGAACAAGTATGGGCGCATCGTGTCCCGTAAGCGCGCTGCTCGTGCGCGTTCGGGTCGTGCCTTCACTCGTCGTCACAAGTAGACTTTTTTGATACGCAAGAGTAATGGCTGAGTTCCTTGCGGTGGGACCTTCACTGGGCACGATATTGCTCACAACCTTTGTGCTTGGAGACATAGCCGCGCTCTATGCACTGAGTGGAAAACCGTCTACCGGGACGTCGTCTACTGGGCCCACACAAACAATAGTGAGTTTGTGGAAGACGAGGGGGCAGCAGGCGAAGATTGTTCGCGCACTTCAAGAAGAGCTGTCCGAGTTGAAGCGTTTGGCACCTGGGCAGGCTGCTGCACAACAGACAGGTATCCAAAAGCAGATTCTAGATGCTCTTTCGGAGGAAGTGGCTGCCATGTCGACTCCAGACCTTCAATTCGAGATTGCGTGGCGGAAGGGCATGGAAAAGAACCAGTCACTGTCCCCTGCAATCACTATCGCCAAACGCACACCATCCGTTCTTCAGCGCGACGGGTTCTTGGTCGATTTCGTCCAGAGCATCGTCGATACCTTAACGACAAACGGCTTCAATCGGAACTGGAAGCAATACGTTGGTGAACGCCAGGCAGCATACGACCAAATGGGAAAGAACATTATCAGGCCGTTTGGATTCTTACAGTCCAAAGGCTACACAGAAGAACTTGCTCTTGAACGAAAGCGCGCCGCAGAAGCCCGTCGTGGTGGCGCCGAACAAGAAGGCGGTGGAACGCTCTCTGAGGCTCGTCAGATGATTGACCTTGCATTGGCCCAGGACCAGCCAAAGGGTGCCGTTCAGGAAGGGCTCAAGCGGTTGGTTACCATTGCAACGACATCAGGCCCCACCATTGAAGTAGACCGCCTCTACTACATCTTCGACGCATTTGCGCGTTTCCGCAAAAACTCTCGCGATTCCGTCTTCCGCAAGACGTACAGTCCTGCGCGCATGGGTGATGCCGAGACTATGTACGATTTCCTGAAAGACCCCGATGTGAAAATCAACCCTGCATTTGCGAACATGGGTCTCAACCTCGGATTCACGAAGATTGATGTGGATACCAAGTTCAAGGAGATAGCGACGACTGCGGCAGAAGAGGCGGCGGCAGCGTCTCCAGAGGGGATGAGGAGGGCAGAGGCCGCGCGGGTGGCAGAGGAACTAGCAAAGTCCCGTGCAACTCAAGCGAAGTTCGCGGCTTCGTTGAGCGACGACTGGGGAGAAGTACCGATACCCGCTGACATCGCGGAGGAGAACATGGGGCGAGCCGCAGAGGCGGCTCCTCTCCTGGCGGCTCCTGGTCCTGGTCCTGCGGCGGCTACACCCCTTCCTCCAAGAAACGTAGCCGAAGACACAGAGGCGGCTCCTCTCCTGGCGGCTCCTGGTCCTGGTCCTGCGGCGGCTACACCCCTTCCTCCAAGAAACGTAGCCGAAGACACAGAGGAAGAGACATTTCAGGAGTTGAAAAACACCCAAGTAGCTGCTCTTATCAAGCAACTTCAGAGTACTGGTATCGCTACAGAGGAAGAGGCAATACGTTTAATTGACAGTGGATACCCAGTCATAGGGAGCGACGAGAAGGGCATGACACCGCTTATGATAGCATCGCAACGACTGATGTTACCTGTCGTCAAGGCAATATTGGATAAGCTTGCACGCTATGCGAAGACTGAGCGCGAAGCCGATGCAGCAAAACGCTCAGAGGCGAACAAGGTGAACAAAGACAAAAAGACCGCTCTTGACCTCGTCAACGACCTTCCGGTTGAAATCAAGACCCACACCCAATACACCAATAGTCTTCTTAGACCCGGTGCTGATGCGGTGAACTTACAAAGACAATTAGACGACGCCGAGATGGACTTGTCTCGTGTTCGGGCTGCACAAGCAATGAAGGACGAGGCCGCCGCTAGGAAGGAGGGTGCCTTTAGTTTTAGTCCAGCAAACGTAGTCTATCCCAAGGGAGGTCGCGCACGCCGGACCAAGAGCCGCGGAGGTCGCAACATCTTCACCAACGACCGTAGTGATATCCTGAAGTTACTGGCACCGATTACAGAGTCGCTCGCCGTCCGAGCACAAAGAGCAGATATCTTTGACCCCCTCGCGACCTACGACCCGGCCGCCAGCAACGCTCTTAGGATGTTTGAACGTGCGGGGGTAAAAGACCCACCGCCTGAGGGACTTGTTCTTCGTACTCCCCCTCCACCTAGTCCGAACCCAGCAGCAGGGGTGGGGTTCCTACGCCCGGCTCCTCCTCCTGCGGCTGCTCCTGCGCTGCCTTCTCCGGCTCTTGCGCTCCCGGCTGCGGCTCCTGCGTTTGCGGCGGCGCTCCCGGCTGCTCCTGCGCTGCCTTCTCCGGCTCTTGCGCTCCCGGCTGCTCCTGCGCTGCCTTCTCCGGCTCTTGCGCTCCCGGCTGCTCCTGCGCTGCCTTCTCCGGCTCTTGCGCTCCCGGCTGCGGCTCCAGTAGGTCCTCCCGAAACAACCAAAACTCCCAAGAATTGTCCTGAAAACAAAGCTGTTGGTAAACACGTGTCCATCCGTGGAGAGCAGGCTAACTCAATCCGTGCAGGTACAGTTGTTTCGTTTGTACCGTGGGAAGAAGCTGACCGTAGGACCAATAAACGCTTGACGGACTACAAATACGGTCAGTGCCATATCAGGGTTCGTTGGGCAGACACCGATACAGACCAAATATTAGACCCTTCAAACGTAACGTCTATGACGGATGAAGAGTTCAATGCGTATGTTAGCAACTTACCCCAAAAGGCGGCAGCTCCTGCTCCTGCGCTCCCGCCACTCCCACCTCCTGCGCCCCCGGCTGCTCCTGCTCCCAGTGCGGCAGCCGAGGCCGAGGTTGCTGCGAGAGTGGCCGCAGAGGCCGCTGCGCGTAATGCTGCTGCGGCTCCTGCGGCTCAAGCGGCTCCTGCCGGCCTGAACTTTGCAGACGAAGCGGCAGCGATGGCGGCGGAGGCAGCTGCGAAACGGACCGCGATGGTGGCGGCACGGGCGGCGAATAGACCCGCTATCACTGGAGGTGGCAAGCGTCGTCGCCACAAGACTCCCAAGCGGAGGCGGGCCGGCAAGTCGCGGAAATCTACTTTCAGAAGACGTCGCAAGCATTAACAAATGAGTTCCGACGACCTGGTGGTAGCGAAGACTGTCCAGACCGCTCCGATTCGCATCCTTGCCGAGGGTCTCAAGTCCATGCTGGTGGAGATGAGCCTGGTGTTCGACAAGGACGGAATCCGCATGATTGCCATGGACAACACACGCACAGTCTTGACGCACATGCGCCTGCATGCGTCCAAGTTTGAGCACTACGAGTACAACCACACTGCACCCAAGCTGGACGTGGGACTGAACACGGACCACTTCTACCGCATTGTCAAGACTGTAACGAACGATGATACCATTACCTTTTCAGTCTCCAAGTCGGAATCCAATCACCTGTGCATCACCCTGGAGAATGGTGAGAAGAAGCGCCGTATCCGCAACAAGCTGAACCTGCTGGATCGCGACGAGTCGGACATCAACATGCCAGAGACAGAGTTTGCCACCCGCATCACGATGCCGTCGATGGATTTCCAGAAGATTTGCCGCGACATGACGCTGCTGTCGGCCAAGACCGTAGACATCAAGAACGTGGGGTCCACACTGACCTTCACGTGCAAGGGTCCGTTCGCGTCCCAGACCGTGACGATGGGAGACAGTACCTCGGACATTGCCATTGACAAGCAAAAGCCCGACGAGATTGTCTCAGGCACGTTCTCGTTGCCGCACCTGGTTCTGTTCACCAAGTGCTCTAATTTATCCAACAACCTGGAGGTCCACATGAAAAATGATTGGTTTCTGATGATTCGCTACGTCATTGCGAATCTGGGCGACATCAAGCTGTGTCTGATGCCGTGTTCTGCGTAGTCTCACTCGGGGTGAGCAGTATACCATGCGGCTGCCTCGTCGAGCTCGGCGTGCGTGGGGTCGAAATCGCACAGGAACCGAATCGTTCGAGTGAATCCAGAGCCATCCTTCTTACCTCCGAATGTACCACGCCCCGTCTTCTTGTTTCGATAGTTCTCAATCTTGAATCCGATTGTGGATGTGAACGGTACACCGTATGGGATTTCGCGGTCCCTCTTCCGCGAGCCGGTTGCCCGGCGCTCTTCGTCTTTCTTCATGAATGCGTAGCACGCGATGTTCATGAGGTTCGTGAAGACCCGGTCAGTTCGCGGAAACCGCAGGACGCGCGGCGGGGGGGTGAGGAGCCCCGCCTGCACCAGCGCCACCTTTGACAATCCAACGCGGAGGCGCTTCTTCACGGCAACCGCGCCCACCCCGTTGTTGAGAAGATAGGTGATGGCGGCGTCCCTTGCCGCCTGGCGCTCGGTCTTGTCCAGTTGCCTACGAAATACGAGGAAGTAGGTGACCACCGCGTCCTCGTCAAACGGATTGTAGACGAGGGCGGGCGGGACGGCATGCTTGTTGATGATGAAGGAGCAGATGGAGGTAGGCATTGTAGACGTGTGGAGGTTGGTGGTGCGTGTCGGGGACACTCTGGGTAACGTCTAGACCTACAGAATCCATTTTCAACCATTGAAAAACGAATATCTCACTTGGAAAGCAATCTGGTCATATGGACATTCAGCATGGTAACTGTTTGGAGTTGATTCCTGCCTTGGTTGACGGGTCAGTGCAAACGGTGTATGTAGACCCTCCTTTCAATAGCGGTCGCAGCTATACCCTCACAGCTGGATCCGACGTTGGGTTCAGTGATAAGTGGACCGATGAGTCCTACAAGGAGTTTGTAGAGTCATTGGTTGACGCGTGTCTTCCCAAGATGAAGAAGGATGGCTCGTTCTTCTTCCACATCTCAACCGACCAAATGTGGATACCCGAGCAGGTGCTCCGGGCCAAGTTCAAGCACGTCCGACCCATCTTCTGGAAGCGGTGTCGGTCCAAGAACAATGTCAAGAAGACACTGGGTGCGTCTGTGGACATTGTCTTCTGGTGCTACCAGACGGAGAAGCGCAAGTTCAATATGGTGTACCAGGCCCTGGACGAGTACTACACGGAGCATTCCTTCACGAACAAGGATGCACGTGGCGCGTTTGCACTCGGACACATTGTGCCTGACCGTACTCGGACTGGGAACGTCTATCCGTTCACGATTGAGGGGCGGACCTTCAATCCTGAGCGGGGATGGCGCATGAAGCAGGAGGACCTCCAGGCTCTTGCAGATGATAACCGGCTGTATGTTCCGAAGGGGACAAGGGCGAATCTCTACAAGAAAATCTACAAGGACGAGTCACTGGGTAAGCCCGCACTTGACTTGTGGGACGACATTCCCAGCATTGCGCAAGGGTCCGAGGTGCGCAACTACCCAACCGCCAAACCGGTGAAACTACTGGAGCGTATCCTCGCAATGACCACAGGTGAAAATGATTTGGTTCTTGACCCATGTGGTGGGTCGGGCACAACAGGCGCGGCCGCGTTGGCCTTGGGTCGCAAGTGTGTGTTGATGGACATGAATCCCCAGGCTGTGGAGATTATGCGAGCGCGATGCGGACCCGCCGCACCGACGCCAGCAGGGTCGCAACCGCATCCTGCTGAATCTTGAGCGTCAAGATTGAATTCTTGTTGGCCTTGGACAGGCCTAGGAGCGCCGTGATACCGTTGTTGGTCACAAGGCGAAGGCGCAGATGGGTGTTGGTGTCAACCCCATCCTTGGTCCGCCACACTTGACGCGACTCCTTGGCGCGCGCGGCGCGAAGGCTGTAGGTAACACTCGGGTCCTTGGGGTGCTTGGCGAGCTCCTCCATCTCCTCGTGGCGGAAGACCGAGATCTCAGTCTTTTCCTTCACAGCCATCCACGCCGGCGTGCGGGCGTCAACGGCATTGAGCAATGCGCGAATACCCTCAGAGGTCATGGAATCCCACGTCGAGTTTGTGGCCTCCTTCAGGGTTACCCGCGCAGCAGGGACGGCAGACGCATCGCCGCGGTGCTCGGTGCGCAGGCGATTTACGGTAGCAACCAGTGCATCGCAGGGGATGTACTCGGCCACCTTGCTGGTGTTGATGTGGTCGAATGTGCCGTTACGGTGCAGCTTGCTGGAAATTTCGTCGCGGCGCACACCGTCTGCATAGACGGCCACGTCGCTCACGGTTTGTGTGCCACCCTCCTGTCGGAAGGTCAGCGTCTTGTCTGGGTAGGCGGCGGCGATGTTGGAGGGGGGTGCAGAGTTGAAGAGGGTGACGGTGTCGGCCTCGGCGCCAACACCTGCGTGGTGAACTTCTCCAGTGGTGTCGTAGGGCATCTTGTATGTGTGTGAAGGGGCGACTCTAGGTACCTTCTGGACCTATGGAATCCATTTTCAGAACAACTCGTTCAGCAGCAGCTGGATGAACCGCACTCGGTCAATGCGAAAATGCAGGTCGCTTGTAACGGTCCACACAGCCTGAGCAATGCACACACGGAGCTCAGGTATCATTACTGAGTCTCGGGCTTCTTGGGTAAACCGCATTTGCGGCAGCGGCGGTAGGTGCGACGACGGCCACCGCCGTACGTAAACTCTGCATCAGGTCCCTTGGTTGATTTTTCCAGTTTGGTTTCGTCTTCAATTTCTTCCTTAACCTTTTCTTCACGTGTCCGCAGATTGTAGTCGTGACCACCCTTCTTCTTGAAGCTGCCCGCTATCTTTGCGTAGACGGTGTTTGCCGCAGCCTTGCTAGCGGGGTCATTTGACCCACTGCGAGGTAAAAGTCCTCCTTGCGTCCGAGTTTCACATACTGACGGGCTTTGGTTCCCGACATGTTGGCATCGTCCTTTTTCTCCAAGTCTTTGTCGCGGTCCGCACTCGATACGAGTACAAAGTTATCGACAGGCAGCGTTTGTCCTGCAGCAACCTCTCCACCTGGTCCAAATCGGTGAGCAGGTTTTGTCGTACCATCTTCGTTCTTCTTCTCCTTTATGTTCCATATCGGCGCAGTTGGACCAAAGTCATCACGGTGGTCATCGCCTACGACCAAGATGATGTCCTCTGCTTTGTGCTTCTCGTGGTCCAGCAAGTAGTAGAACGCCGCAATTGCGCCGCCACACGGGTTTCCTTCTTCCTTGCACTTCGCGGTGTCCACGAACTCCACACCATCCTCCACCAAGTGCCGCAGAATCGGCATCTTGTCTGTGGATTCCAGTGGGTTCTTGTCCTTCGGGGTGGTAGTTGACGACACAAAGACATACGCCTTTCCATCTGGTCCCGCCACAGTCTTTACTTGTTCTATGAGCGACTTGTGTCCAATGGTCGGCGGTTGGAAGCGACCGATGGTATACGCGACCTTCATTGTTATTCCTACTGAAAAAGCAATGGACTCGGAGACGGGTACAGCCATTCTAGTGGTCAGCACCACGATTTTCCATGCGTGGATACTCTACGTGTCCTTCTATTGGATAACGAACAATTGCGAGTGCGTTTGACGGTTATCAGCACCTTGCATAGGGGGCACACCCTACAGGCGTGCCTCCGCTTCACTTCGGCCTCTGATTGTGTGCCTTGTAGGCAATGTCGTCACCCAGCTTCATCTTCAGCGTGGGATTGAAGAGCTTGCGGTCGGACACCTTGGTGGTGGAGTTCCAAATCTTCACGATGTGGAACTGTCCCTTGGGACTGACCGTCACGCCCGACACGGTCTCGTTCTGTCCTTTCAGGAAGGACTCGGCGATGCAGTGAACCATGCAGTCCACGAACACCGCATGTGTGTCGGCGGCGTCCACCTTCTTGGACCACGCACCGCCCTTGTCGTTCTCGGGCGCATCCCACAGCGGTGGAATCCCCGTGCGCATGAAGAAGAACATGCCCGATTCCCACATTTCCTTGGGAATGCCGTCCACGATGGTCCAGAAGTCAGAGACATCCTTGACCTCAAAGATGCGGATGTAGCTTTGCAGAGAGTAGTCATTGTTCGCAGGGTCGTGATACCAGAGAGTCCAGCTTTGCGACATTCTGGCAGTACGTCCTTACCCTTGTCTTACCGTATCCGTTTTTCTGTCGTACCACGTATGACATGGCTTGCATAGATACCACATCGGATGCATTCTATGTTCTTCAATAAATGCACGCATAAATGTGGCTTGGTGTACGGGTGCCGACTCGTCGGAACGAATTCGCTTAAGAGCGTCGAGCGCAACGTGCGGCCTTCGTCTTCCCTTGTTGTGAGCCCGTTCGTATTGAACATTGACGGACTTGGTTCCACAACAGTCGCATCTCTTCTCCGGGAAGACCTTTTTGAAGAACGAAAGTACGAGGTTTCTGAGCTCACTGTCTAACGATGAGATGATATCGTCATTGGAGTTCGTGAGAGTGAGCCGAAACTTGTTAAATTGCCTAGTCTTCTCTAGACGTTGGTCGATACATGTCTTCATGTGGGCGGTTCGGTCGGTGGAGCGAGCCTGCATACATGTGATGAGCTCACTCATCAGACGGGTGTAGACAGCTTTGGGGTCGGCGATTCCTAGGTGATTGCAGACCTTGATGATTGCGTCTTTGAATAGAAGAGCCATTGTGTTCACAAGACGACGTGACACCCTGCCGTTGAATCCGTTTTCCGCCCTCCGTCGCACCCACCAAAAACGAATCTATGCACTAGCAAGGGAACTTGAGGGTGGGATGGATACTGTAACCAACATCTACAGCAACCGTGCTACCCTCACTCGCCCCCTTCCAGCCGAGATTGCGACGCTGCTTGCGCGGCTCGCCACCTCGTTTCGTCCTACCTTCCGCCGTCCACTCCGTCGCGAGCCGCCTCCTGTTCAGAATGACAACTGGCGCACCAATGTGCTGGTGGAGGTGGCGCGGAAGGTCAGGGACAAGGACGACCCCGACTACGACGAAATCAACGCCTTCCTCAACAAGCTCTCCAAGCAGACGTACGACAAGCTGCTGACGGCCATCAAGACCAAGTTGGCCGCTCGCGATGCGATGTTCCGTCTTCGCATCACCACCCTGCTGTTTGACCGCGGGATCAAGCAGAATTTCTACGCATCCATGCTGGCGGATGCCTACAACGACATCATCAAGTCCCACGAGGACGCCCGCCAAGACCTGGCTGTTCAAATCGGAATGTTTGACACGCTGTACGAGACGACTGCAGTGGTCATTGTTCCGTCGTCCACAGATCCCACGTTCAATGACATGATTATTGCGTGGACCAAACAGAAGGAAACCAAGCGTGGTTTCGCCGTCTATGTGGCTGAGCTGTTCACGCGTGGACTGCTGCCGCCTGGCGTCATGGAGACCATGGTGCGCCAAGTGGTGGACGATGCCAAGGAGAGCATGCGCCTGCCCAAGACACCTCAGGGCGAGGAGCACGTGGATCATCTGATCCGCTTCTTGGCAGCCATCGCACCCAAGGTGAAGCTGGTCAAGGAGCTCGCCATCGGATTGTTGGCGGTTCCTCGCGCAGAGACGCCGTGTCTCTGTATGAAATCCAGGTTCAAGCTGGAGGACTGCACGCGCTAGCGGCACAGCGTTCAAACGCGACACTTCCAAGACTCGGGGTGTTACAAAATGAGCTGCCCCTCCGCGACAGTCATGGCTGCGGCCGCCAAGATTGCCATTGAGCAAGACCGTCCGATTTACCTTGATTACTACGGCGACAGCATCAGCAAGGCGTGCTGCATCGGCGTCCGTGGAGACGAGAAGTGTCTGGTCAAGTCCGACACCGAGTACACATCCCCTATCGCCTCCATCATGCGCCTGAAGGAGGAGAAGGTCTTTTTAGTCTTGACGGAGAACAGCCTCTACGTGGTGTCTGCCGATATCCCTGTTAAACGCATCGTGGCGTCTACTACGGAAGCAACTGCGTAATGTCCTCGGTGTCCACGTTCCCCCCACCCCACCGCATCTTGTACGAGTGCATGAATGACCGCCTCTCTGCCGACCACTGGGCAGAGTACAAGGCAAAACACAGCCACGAGGCTGAGTTTGAAGAAGTGGACGCAGCCGTCATGAACTCCATCGACGACTTTGCCCCCTGGTTAACCCAATGGATGTCCTTCGTTCCCTCTCAAACCCATTTCCGTGCGCGCATCCTGCTGGTGTGGCACGCCCATTTCTTGAGTGCAGCCTGTCAGCAGACCCTGCGGCGCTCCTTGGAACAGCGGTCCTTCCGCTGCCGAATCTGGTTTCACGTGGAGGAGCCGTTGCTCCAGCCTGCAATCGTGAGTCGCTGCAGCGTCACCACGTTTCCTCGGTATGAACATGCGCCGACCGTGGAGGGAGTGCTGGATACCTCGTACTGGGATGATCCTGCGGCCGCCGAAACGGAATTACAAAAGACAAGAGAATAAGAAGTATGCGCGTATTTACAGATGGATCTTGCCCGAGTAACGGACGTGCAGGTGCGCGTGCTGGATTCGCAGCCTGGTTCCCCGAGCATCCCGACTGGTCCGAGGGTCGTCGAGTACCCGACCATGAGGATCAAACGAACAACCGTGCGGAGCTCTCTGCTATCCGTCTTGCAGTGGAGGTTCTGGAAAGACAAGGTTGTCTGGATGAAGACATCGTGGTGTATTCAGACTCGGATTATTCCATTAAGTGCGTCAGTACGTGGGTGACTGGGTGGATCTCGCGCGGCTGGAAGACGTCAGACGGCAAGGCTGTGTCCCACCGCGACTTGATTGAGGACATTGTCACACGCATCTCCAAGTTCAAGTCTCACCGCTTCGTCCACGTCAAGGCTCATACGGGAGGCTCCGACGACCTGTCCATCCAGAACGACCGCGTGGATCGCATGGCTCGTGAGGCAGTGGAAGGCAAGAAGGAGATTGTGCTGCCTCCACCCTCTGCAGAGATTGTGGCGGGATGTCCACTGGCTATCCTGGGTCCTCCTGTTGCGCAGGGGACACTGCTTCATTGGATGCGGGAACATCTGGACTCCTTCGACAGGGACTTGATAGACAAGCACCTGTACAAGGCATTTCAGGAGGTATGCAAGACACGAAGCATCACGCTGACCAAGAACGTCTCCCAGCGCACCACCATGCTGCGAGCCGAGCTAACAACCGTGTCCATTGAGAAGACAGACGTCTAAACATTGCGTGCCCATAAAGATAAATGAGTGTCACTGCCTTTCACTTCTGGTCTCCTACGTGCGGACCCTGCAAGCACATCAAGCCCGTCATTGAGCAGATGAAGGAGGACTTTCCTACTATCAAGTGGGAGACGGTCAATACCCATGACGACGACAAGGGTATTGCGCGGATGATGAAGGTTCAGGTGGTGCCGACAGTCGTTGTCTACAAGGATGGAGTAGAGTTTGGGCGCCACTCAGGTACGAACGTGATTATGTATTTCTCTCTTTTGCGTAAGGCATTGGCTTAACTGCATGTAGCCGCCTGCCCGGAACGACCTGTGCCCACCGTGCCCGTCGTCTCAAGCGCGGTTGACATCTCGTCGGGAGACAGCGCTGTCTTGTTGGCAATTGCCTGCTGCCCTTGGGGAGACGATGCCGACACGAGCCCAACACCGGGCACATACACAAATCCAGTATCCGAGATACTGAGGTCTGAGATTGTGTTGGACAGAGGGATTACCGTGCTCGGAAGGTACATTGGGTAAAAGGACTGGAAGAACGCGTAGTACCCTCCACCAATGATCACACCGAACACCATCGCGTAGAGCACACCTGCTGTCAATGACTTGTCGCCGGGCTTGAAGCAGTCTGAGATGACCATGGCTTGTCCGCCCATCAGCAGGATACCGAGTGTGAGAACGCCGAGTGCGTTAATGATGCCTCGGTTGAGCCACAAGTCCATGAAGAAGTACGAGATGATGGATGCAGTCACCACGAGCGATTGCGCTGTTCGGTGGGTTGGGTCAATCGTCCCGCCCATGATACCGCATCCAGTAAACGGTGGAAGCGGTCCAGCTCCGTTACCACCACGCGCCCCGCCGCTATTGACAACTATGTTAACCGGCGTCTTGCTCTCACTAGGTGCCGGTCCAGAGATTCCCGCCATCATCTTCTCAAAGAGAATCACGAGTCCGTTGATTATGTACTCAAGTTGCCCGTGGAGTGGCATGGCCGACAGACCTACGATGGTGGATGTCCAGTAGACTCCGTTGTACGTAATTGCGTCAGCCATTATACCGAAGAGCATCAGCGCGTGAGGAACCAGCTTGAGAAGGTCATTGACCCATGAAGCGACCGGCACGCCACTGGCGTCAATCTGCTGCGTCGTCGCCATAACCGCAGCAATCACACCTGCGAGCGTGCACGCGAACGCAAGAAGGAGGGACTGCCACCAATTCAGGTAGCCTGGCTTCAAAGCCAGTGGGTTGTTGCTGGACATCTTGTTACTTTGGGATACTTGATTTCTCTGCTCCTTACAATGGGAGGTGGTGGATCTAGACCGCAACCAATTACAATAACGCGCAAGGCTACGCGCCCGCGCCTAACAGACAATACCAGCAAGGGAATCAAGGTTGCCGACACCGAGGGATGTGGAACGTGCAAGCTGATAATTGACAAGGGCGTGACCTCTGCGTCTGCAAAGATTACCATCAACCCAGAACCAACGCCAGACAAGGATGACCCAGAAAACATTACTGTTCCAGACCCAACTGACCCGACCGGCACAAGATTGGTCAATCCGAACATCTACATTCCATCCAACTCCATCACGATTACACCTTCGGCGCCCTTTACGGGTTCGTTCAATACATCGCAGACTAACCCGTACGGCGTCGGTCAAATCCAATGGGACCACATGGAGCTGTTCTGGGGCGCTCCGATACGCGTTGAGAACTCTGCGGGCGCAGCTTCACAGTCCGATGCGTGTCTACTCGTGAGGTCAACGTCGTCCTATCTCATCTTGATGATTCCCATCCAGAAGACAGGCGACGCAAGCAAGAAAGGGGCGGCATTCTTCAACAAGATTACGGTGCCTCTGCTTGCACTGTCGGGACTCACACCGCCTGTGGGTGGGTACGACCCCAACGACGATGAACGTATTTCTGAAGCGTGGAAGAAGCTGGGTGCGGGTGATGCGAAGGCAAAGGAGAACGAAGCCGCCATCAAGGGATATATCAAGTACGCATCGGGTGGCCACTACGACCCCGACGCCAAGCGCGAGCGGCCTAAACCATATGCGAATACAACCATAGACACAGGCAGTGAATGGTCTTTGAGTTCGTTAGTCCAAGGCAATGAGGCGTATTTCACATGGATTGCCACCGTGTATGGACGAGCGGATGACGGCAGTGAAATTGAGGACAAGGGATGGTTGAGGTTTGAAACACAGTACAAGAGATGGGCTCCACTCCCCAGTGCGTCCAACGCGACCGTTGGCAAGCTCAGTCCGCGCATTGTGTACTTCCAGGAACCCGTGTACATGCTGGAGACAGACTTTTCAATACTGCGTGACACAACCAAAGCCCGTGCGCCTGGCGAGATTGTGCAGGAGATTATCGCAGACCCACCCCCCGCACCCCCCGCTACCCGGACGACTGAGCCAAACCCTCGCCGCGTCTTCTACCATCCTGCGTGCTGCGGTGCCAATGGAACGAGGAGCGGTACCTCCACACCGTCGCTTGCCCAAACGTTTGCAAAGGTGCAGAACCAGCGGATACTGGACGTGTGGAATACGGAGTGGTTTCAGTACATGGTTACTGCGTTTGTCTTGATTCTCATGTTCGTGTTTTTGTCTTGGCTACTGACCTACGTGAACGAGGTTCCTAACAACATCTTTTCCATGGTCGGACGACTGATTACAGGCCGCCCAGACCCCCCTACTTAGAAATGGAGTTTACGCAACCAAGTCAATGAACCCCAAATGGTTGTCGCAACTGCAATCGGTGTGTCTGGCACGCTCTCTGAGCTCGTCGTTCCTCCAAAGACTGCGGACGTCCTTGAGTGGCTCCGCAAGAAGACCCGCCAGCCCGCTCTCCAGTTCCAAGGCAAAATTCCACACGAAGAAGAGGTCTTCGCGGTCTTTGGTGTTCCATCCGATGACCCTGACGACGAAACCACGAATCAGCACATGCTGCCACCGCCCTTCAACGATGACGTCTTCTCGGGGACGCTGGTGGTCATGAAGTCTGCGAACAGCAACACGGACGACTACGACTCCCATGCCAACCAGTACCACGACCTGAAGGCCACGGAGTATGACGACTTCTACCAGTCGTGTACGTTCCGTGAAGAGGAAGAGGAGGAGGTTGTGGAGGATGACGATGAGGAGGGTGCGGGTCCAGTGGAGGACGATGATGAGGAGACGGCTGCCGAGGCTCGTCAATCTGCGCCTGTCCACACGATTCACGCATCCAACGTGTTTGTGGATCATGCCTTGCGTACTCTGGTTCGCAACTCCTTCGACAGCAATGACGTGGAGACCGCACTCCTGCAGAGGTGTGTCCGCGAAGCCCAACAGTGGTTGATTGACATTGACTGGGACAACCCTGTGTTCCTTGGACTGTATCGCAATCGGGCTGTGGAGCTGTACCCGCTCCGTGGACAGCTGGCGACCATGGATCCTGCCGAGTTTGCCGAGATGTCACCTGTCCAACAGAACCCTGCCCGCTGGGCAGACCTGATTCAGAAGTCAGTTGAGAAGGACAAGGCATTGTATTCCAAGGAGGTCACGGCATCCATTGTGCTCTACTGCTCTCGGTGCAAGCGCAAGACCAAGTGCGACTACTACCAGATGCAGACACGCTCCGCCGATGAGCCCATGACGACCTTCATCACCTGCTTGGAATGTGATAAGAAGTGGAAGTTCTAATCTCAAGGAATGAACAATGGCGACTACTCTCCCCCCAGTGTTTGGACAACTAGAGGCGGCGGTTACCGCTCTCCCAAAGGAGTACACAGGGAAAGCTGGATACACAGCTTGGATTGCAGATGCGAAGGCAAAGTATACTAGCCCATCTACTGACCCTACTGAAGTTGATACGTTCATAAAGACTCTAAAAGCGGCGGGCACTGCGCTTCGGGAGAAGAGGGATGTTGATGTTCCTCCTCCTCCTCCTCGTCCGCCGCCTCCTGGGCAACAGTCTCCTCCTCCGCCGCCTCCTGGGCAACAGTCTCCTGGGGAACAGTCTCCTCCTCCGCCGCCTCCTGGGCAACAGTCTCCTGGGGAACAGTCTCCTGGGGAACAGTCTCCTGGGGAACAGTCTCCTCCTCCGCCGCCTCCTGGGCAACAGTCTCCTGGGGAACAGTCTCCTCCTCCGCCGCCTGGGCAACAGCCTCCTCCGGGACAGGCGGCGGCGGCTTCTGGGGACGTGGTGGTGTCCATTGGGGAGGCTTCTTCTGCTGCGTCTCCTGCGGCTACGGAGTCTCTTGGGCCTACGGAGCTGGACGGCAATCCATTTGGCTCCTCGGGAAGGCCTCCGGGGAAGCCTTCCGGTGCGGGACGGAGAACCCGTCACCACACACCCAAGCGGAAGAAGCTTTCAAGGAAAAAGTCAGTCAAACGCAAATGAGCGCAGACCCCACCGTTATCCGCGAGACGCTCCGCTCGTGGATTGCAGCCGATGATGAGATTCGCGCACTTCAAGCCCAAATCAAGACAATCCGTGAACGCAAGAACCAGCATGGTGCTGCGGTTCTTGAGTTCATGAAGGGGAACAACCTTGACAATTTTGTTCTGGACGGTGCGGGTGGCGGCGGTACCATTGCCCGTTCGGAGCGCACGGTTCGTCCTGCCCTGAAACGATCTACTCTCCGTCAGCAGCTGCTCTTGCAGTTTGCCGACCAGCCAGAGCGTGTGGCGGAGGCTCTGCGTGCTATTGAGGGTATCCCCGAGGGAGACGACATGTCTGCAGGTGGGACCAAGCGCGATGTCCTGTCTCGTCGTTTGCCTCGTGCCCAGAATATCACGCTGGGGTGATAATGGAGTGGTGGGTCTTTGTGCCTGGTGTGGTTCTGATTACGTACATTCACCTGTTCAATGCCATCGCAACCATGTACCTTGATTCAGGACGGCAGCTGCAGCTGTCCGACCTGTACCGACGCGTGGTGCCTCCGATGGAGTTCAGTGTAAAAATATAAGTTCACTTCTTGCCCTTGGTGGCCTGCGCCACGGCGCGCTTCGCCCACAGCTCTTGGATGTTCATCGTCGCCGCAGGTCCCTTGACGACGATTGTCTTGCGAACCACCTTCTGAGGTGGCATCTCTTGGAAGTGCTTGAGGCAGAGGGCGTAGAAGTCAGTGATGGTCTCAACTTTGTTGGCTTTGAAGGCATGTACGAAGCACCAACGGTGATCGTGGTTGGTCGTTGAAGGGCTGAAGAGCTTGTGGCAGTCAATGCAGCGGAGGGTCGCCATGGTGTCCATTTGTGCTGGGGACAGAGACAAATTGCCTTGGCTCCACGGAATCCGTTTTCAACGAGCGCGCTGCTAGGGTAATTTGTTCGTTGATAACCCGTTTGAAGGCATAGTGTTCTAAGCGAGCAAGCCTTTCCTTCTTGTGCGCTAGACTCCCGAAGGTTGGCGCGCCCATCATGCGCAACCTTGCAGTGACCTCCGCCTCGGAAAGCATTTTGCTAGACATGGAACCTCTTCTTAAAATCCGCTACACTGGCGGAGAGTGTGGGCTTGTTCCAGAGTATCCACCTGGACAATGCACCCGGTGTGTCGGGCTTGTTCCAATGTTCACCCATCCCAGAATGCCGTTTGATATACCGTGCCCTACGAGTCACATCCTTGTGCTTCGTATAGTCGCTGTACCCCGTGGCTCCGAAGGGAACCACGCGCTCCTTGTCATCCTTCTCAAACACCGCATCCCACTTCTTGCCCTTTGTTCGTGAACGACGCAGAGTCTTCAAGCGAAGGCGTCCCATTGTAAAAAGGTTGGATTGTTTTGTGTGGGATCGTCATCGTCCCTCAGAGCGCGTCAATCCACGGCTCCCACTCGTCCTCGGGCACGCCCCACTTTCGTAGGCTCTGTACGCCCTCGGCTACCTTCTCCAGAAGGCTGGACTCCTTTGCCGACAAGGCCGCGAAGAGGTTCTGCACCTTCTCCGCCGTGGTCAATTCTGGCACAAAGGCGTCGTCAAAGCCCGCCAGCACATTGATTAGCCGCGTGATATGGCCGTCACAGCACATGCCTGCCGAGTCCTTCATCTCCTCAAACAGGCGCTTGTACAACTCAAGTCGCACATCCTTCTTCGGGTTCTGACAGATCATGGTGACCAGTCCGTCAAAGACCCGCTTGTAGAGCCAGTCGTCCGGCGCGCGGCAGGTCCGCGTGCCGTACCAGTGCCTGAAGTCCGTCAAGATGCGCCCAGACCCCTGC
>SXGQ01080883.1_pt1 | contig 44170 bp, 71 predicted proteins | sample 3178371 | NCBI WGS metagenome assembly SXGQ01 (sample SAMN11356859, study PRJNA531348) | freshwater metagenome | isolation source: freshwater sample F1-20 | place: China: Fuxian Lake, Yuxi | collected 2017-12-25
ACAACGTATTCAGGGGTTGGGTCACAGGATTTCCTGTCGAGTTTGTTAACGCAGGCAAGGAATGTTACGTCACGTTGCAATGTTTTGATGCTCTGGGTTTGCTCGGTCTTGTTCGGACAGGAGGCAATGCGTTTGAAACTTTTGTTTTGAGTAATTCTCCGACAGCCTTATGGAAAATGAACGATCCTGATGGGACGTTTACCGTCAAGGACAGCATTGAACCAGTCGTGAATCTTCTGGCGGAGGACGATGGGGAAGAAACAAAGTCGTTGGGTCCGTCAATAATTCCGCAGGTGTTAACGGGTTGCCAAACCAACCTTTCCGAAAATGGTCTTGCGACGGTGGATTCGGATTATGGCGGTGTTTGGCAAAAAGACACGACACCGTTTGTGGCGTTTTGGTTCCAAACATTGTGGCGGGCAGGGGACACGGAAACAACCATGTGGTTTTATAATTCTTCGGCAGGTTTAAACCAATTTTATAATTATATTGTTATAAACGATCGGGTCCGTTTCTACCAACAGTATAATATACCCCCCTTTACTACCGTTACTAGTGAAGTTGCTCGTTCCGCTGTCAAAATTAATGATGGCAAACCGCATTTTTGCGTCATTAAAAACGGAACTTCGACCGCAGATGAGGTGAAGATTTGGATCGATGGCGTACAGCAAGGTCGGGCGGGTTCGCTTTCGGGCGGATATTTATCTACTTTTCCGTGGGCAACAAAAAACGCATTCGTCAACCCCTACGTCTTTTCTGCCGTTGGACCCATTTTTGCAATTCAATTTCTGTCCTTGTTTCCATCATTGTCTGATGCTTCAATCAAAGAAATGTGGGAAAAAGGTACGGGATATTTGAGGGAAAGCAGTTCGGATCGGTTTACACGTTTGAACACGATTGCAGATTTGTCTCAGATTCCGTATTCGGCTGGCGAAATCGGAACCGAACAAGATGTCGGGGCGTATTACGTCAACGCTGAGAATGTCTTGGAATTAATGCAACAAACGGCTTTTTCGGATAACGGTGAGATGTATGCGAAAGCCGATGGCACCCTTCAATTTTTTGGTCGTGACGGGGTGTTTGGTAACAAAACAGTTTCGACGGTGGCGACCTTCGCTTCGGCAAATATTAGGTTTCGAGGAGATCTTGAGATCGATCTGTCTGCTGAACAAGTACGGAACGTGGTGGTTGTTGAGGACAGTTTCGGGCAACAAATACAGGCTGTTGATTTGACGAGTTACAACACTTATGGAGAATCATCGGAAGTTATTAACAGCATTTGTGCGGACGAAACAGCGGCCGCAAATGTCGCTGTTCGACGGGTGCAACTATTCAAGGATGCTAAAATACAGATCAGCGAGTTTGTCGTTGATCCGCAAGTGGATACAGCCAACTGGAGTACCATGTTGACGTTGGATTTGTTAGATCAAATTGATTTGACAATCGTCCCGACTACAGGATCGTCAATTACTGCCAAAATGCTTGTTCAACAGTTGAGACACGAAATCACTCCCGCCAGATGGGCGATTGGTATTCTTGGATCTAAAAGAATGACAGGCTATTTCATAACAGATTCATCGTTAACAGATGGATCAGACGTGGTTTTATAAGGAGTTATTATGCCGAATATAAGTGGGTGGCAATCCCTTGAATCAGTTGACTCAGCAGATATTAATGCTTATCTATTGAGAGGAAACCGTAACCTTTTGGTCAACGGCGATTATCGTATTGCCCAGCGAGGCACTTCGTTCACGTCAACAGGTTCAAAAAACAACGATGCGACGCAGGTGATCGATTACTGGACATTGTTGTCAGATGGTAACAACACCGTCAATGTCGCTCAAATCACCACAGGGCAACCCTCAGACACGGTTAATGCGATTAGCCTGACGGTGGCAACGGCAAACCGCAAGTTCGGCGTGATTCAATATGTCCCCCAGAAAAACATTGCTGGTCTAATCGGTAACACATTGACCGTTTCGTTCAAAGCCAAAGTGTCATCTACTACCAACCTAGACAATCTCAAGTGTGCCATCATTTCGTGGTCAGGAACGGCAGATGCGTACACAACTGACGTGGTTTCCGCTTGGAACCTTGAGGGTACGAACCCAACATTGGTGGCAAACTGGACATACGAAAACACACCAGTTGACCTAAATCCTACAACCTCATTTGCGACCTATCGGGTACAGGGTACGGTCGATACATCGTCCGTGGCTAACGTAGCCGTGTTTATTTGGTCTGATGTCACCGTTACAACAGCCACCTCGGACGTTCTTTTTTTAGCGGATGTTCAGGCTGAGATCGGAGACGTTGCTACGCCGTTTGAACGTAGGCATCAAGTTTCAGAAAAGTTCCTCGCTAACGATCAGTTAAATGTTGTCCCCTTAAAAACGGCTTCGACCACCGCTCGAGATGCACAAATCTCAAGTCCTGTGATTGGGGATCTGAACCTTTTGACGGGTGCCAGCATTTTTGACGGTGTGTATATGTATGATGGTGTCGGTTGGCGACTGCCGTGGATTCAACCGTGGGGTCATGTTCACGTTTCGACGCAAGGTACAGACCTGACTACTTCTGCCACAACCGCATTAACAATCGCTAACACAACGAACGCAACTGCTTCCTTGTATGGAAATCGTCGGCTCAGATTGACGTTTTCTTTTACATATTCTGGAAGCGCATTAGGAAATGAGTTTGACTTCAAGTTTTTTTACAGCAGTTTGGGTACTCAAATTGGTGATCCCTCCCACCAACACGTCACCGTTGCGGGTTATTCTCAAGCCATTACGTTGGTAAAATATTTGACAACGCCAGCCGCAGTAGTCGCAAACACGGTTTTCAACGTCACCGTGACACGAACTTCAGGCGCAGGAACGATGACAATTCGAAACGGTTCCTACGGAAGCACGTTCATTGTTGAAGATATGGGTCCAGCAGGCGTTCCAATCTAATTTTGGGGTTCGCCCTCACAACAGGTGTCTTTATGTCCGCACTTCGGGCAACGCCAACGGTATGCGATTGGGTCGTACCCGTGCCCACAGTTTTCACAATCAAGCATGAAACTACGGTAGGGATACCAAGTCGGGTCTAGGCGACTAGAGCGAGGTAAAACTCTTATTCTAGATGAGTGAATACCCGTTGGCTCATATTCCTCCCCGTTGCCGTGTTAGCGTGGTTTGCTACGCCTGTCGATGCGACGAATTACGGTTTGACAGCAGTCGGATACACCATCTCCGACATTCCGCCGATCATGAACACCGATACTTATCCTGAGTGCGGAAACACGGTTTACAGTCAGATCAACTGGACTTGGGACTACGAACAAAACCAGTTAGGGGTCTGTGGGTGGGATTCATTCATGGTGCATTATTTTGGGGCGATCACGATTCCGTCTGGCACCTCGAGCGTCAGATTTGGGGTCGCTTCAGATGATGGCGGAATGGTGGACATTGACGGCATGGAGTTCGGTAGTTGGTATGACCACGGATGCGATGTCTTTTATAGCGACAGGCTTGAACTCCCCGCCGAAATCCCGCTCCCTTTAGATGCTTGGTTCTACGAAAATGGTGGCGGAACGTGCTTCATGCTTTTTTGGCAGTTAAACGGTGATGATCAGAACTGGGAAATTGTCCCGTGGACAGCGTTCACTTCGGAAACCCCGTCATCAACAACGATAGTTCAAACCACAACAACCGTCGAGGAAACAACAACGACCGTTGAGGAGACAACCACAACGGTGGAGGAAACCACAACCACGGTTCAGGAAACGACAACAACGGTCGATGCGACGACAACCGTGCCAGAAACGACAATCCCCGAAACGACATTGCCAGAAACCACAATTCCTGAAACCACTACGCCAGAAACTACGGTGCCTCAAACCACAGTTCCACCGACAACCGTAGAGACAACAGTTCCAGAACCGCCCATAACGGTTCCCGATGCGACGATCCCAGAGGTCACGATTCCAGATCCAACAGAAATCCCGTCGCTAGAACAGGTCAATAATTTACTTGCACAAGACAACCTTTCCAATGAGGACGTTGCTGGAATCGTTGACTTGCTTGACTCTGGTAATCTTGCCCCTGAACAGGTTGAAGAAATTGTTAACGCCTTGCTTGAACAAGAGTTAACAACCAGCCAAGCAACGGATCTGGCAATGAGTTCGACCGTTTTGGAAACAGTTACGGCTGAGCAAGCAATAGAAATCTTCGAATCGATTGACCCGTCAGCCATTTCGGAAGCGGAAGCCGATGCGATTGTGGGAGCGTTGGATGAAGCCCCGAAAGCCATCAAAGAAGCCTTTGAAGAAAAGATCAACGTATTTTCAGGCACATTCGACAAATACGTCCCCTCGGGATCAGCAATTAGTGTTGGTGAACGTCGTGTTGTGGTGGCTTTATCTGGCGTTCTCGTGGCTTCGTCCGCCGCTATGGGGGCAATGCCCTCCTCTGCTCCGTCTGGGTCGGGTGGGGCTTCTGAAGGCTCCTCAAGTGACCGTAGGCGTAAGCATGGTTAACCTGCTTACGGGCGGTGAAGCCCCTAAAATCGGCTATAGCGGATGCTGAGTGAGATTACCCGTGGGTAGGCAAACTGCACGGATTGGCTACGCCGTCCTCGTTTGGTGTCCTTCACGACCCCGAAGGAGGCGAAATGAAGAAGATCTTGAACGAGTTCCATGCGTTGACATGGACGCTTGCTGGCACAGGATTGGTTCTCATCACGCTTTCAGGGGACACGAAAACGATGGGTCTGTGGATAACAGGCATCGCCGTCGTGATTCATTTGATCGGACTGATTGGAAAAGAGTGAACATGAAGAACATTACGGGACGTATTTTGGCAGTTTTTGGCTATTCCGCCGCTGGTGTGATGGTCGGTGGAGCCATTTTCGGTGTGGAAATCTGGAAAGCCGCTCTTATTTCGGCTTGTGGCGCAACCGCCCAAGTGATCGAAAAGTTGGCTCGGGCTTACGCAGATGATGGAAAGATCTCGAAAGCCGAACTAGACGATGCGTTCAGCACCGCAAAAGGAGGCAAAAAATGACCCGCCCATACACAGGCAACTCGGATGCTCCCGCTTCAGGGAAAAAAGAAGGGCTAGAAAAGTTTGTTGACCTTTGCCAGTTCTTTTGGAAGTTCAGCAACCTCGGCACCTACTCAAATCGCCTTATGCGTTCAGCACCAGCAGGTATCACCCCTGCTTCTCCCGACTACAAGAAATGGGTTTCGGTTCACGCCACAGGACGTGCCTGTGACCTCGGATGGGCTGACCGCCAGAAGGCTCTGGACTTCATCGGCTTCCTCGAGAACAGCGCAGATGCCCTTGAAATTGAAGAGATCCACGACTACTACCACACAGGACCGTCTGGGCAATGGGGTCGTGGTTGGAGATGCAACCGCAACGGCGTAGCAGGCTGGAAGATTTACGATGCGAATGATAACGCAGGCACCCCCGGTGGTAAGTGGGTTCATGTTGAAATCTCACCTCGTATGGCGAACGATTCAAACCTCGTGGGGGAAACCTTCAAACAGGTGTTTGAGAAGATTAACCGTGATGCGAAAGTCCGTGAATACCTTATGAGCCTTGCCAAAGAGGCTGAGGAGAAGCAGAAGGCGGAAGATAAGCCCGCTAAGAAGAAGAAGTGATGCCGTGGACGCTGGCATTGCAACTGTTTTAGCCGCAACTGTCGCCTCTGGTGGGGCAATCATTGTTGCCTTGTTTCAATTTAGGGCTGAAAACCGCAAGGATCACGCTGTTGTGGTTGATCGGATTGATCGTTTAACCAATTCGGTTGAGCGGGTGGAGGGCAAGGTGGATTCCCACATCAACGATCACGCTAAGGGTAGACTCTAGCCACCTGACGAAAGGGGGCTAGATGAGTGCCAGAAACAACGCAACAATTCTTGTAGGCGATGTCAGAAAAAGACTTGCAGAAATACCTGACAAAACGGTTCAATGTTGTATAACGTCACCACCATATTGGGGTTTAAGGGATTATGGTCACGACCGTCAGATCGGGTTGGAACAAAACCTTGACGATTACCTTGTTCAAATTATTGAAGTCTTTAGAGAGGTTCGGCGTATCCTCACCGATGACGGCACGTTATGGTTGAATCTGGGTGACAGTTACGGCAAAAATAAAAACCTGCTTGGTATCCCGTGGAAAGTTGCTTTTGCATTACAAGATGACGGTTGGTTGTTACGTCAAGACATCATTTGGCATAAACCAAATCCAATGCCCGAATCGGTAACTGATAGATGCACAAAATCGCATGAATATTTGTTCATGCTCACAAAATCACGAAACTATTTTTTTGATAACCAAGCCATAGCCGAACCAGCAAAAACGAAACCCGGTGCTACTTGGGCGGAACGGAAAGCGGCTGGTGCGACAGCGGGAAACGTAATCGTTGGGCACGAAAAACGTAATGGTACACAACGAGTGGTACACGGTAAGGGTGTCACAAGTAATTTGACACGGCAAGACGGTTTGCGTAATAAACGTAGCGTCTGGACAATTAACACCAAACCATTTAGGGATGCTCATTTTGCGGTGATGCCTGAAGCACTTGTAGAACCGTGTGTATTGGCATCAAGTAAGGCTGACGATTTAATTCTTGACCCCTTCACGGGTTCAGGCACGGTTGGTGTAGTGGCTTTGCGCCACGACAGACATTTTATCGGTGTTGAATTAAACCCAAATTACATTGAAATAATACGCAACAGAATTGAATCATACCAAGCGATATCCAACGAAGTGATAGTGAAATTGGATGAGGCAGGATGAGGAACCATAGATGAGTGCAAAGAAAAGCAAACTTTTAGAAGATCTTTCAAATCAGCCAGAAGTCGCTGTTTGCGGTGTCAAGGTAATTCTTGATTCGGTAACTCCTGACGAAGCCGATGCGTTGAGGAAGATCTTCGAACAGAAACTTCAAAATACAAACAATTCGGTGCCGTGGCAAAAAAACAAAATCACATACTCTTGGTTGATGGATGTTCTAGCAAAAAATGGACACCCGATCAGCCGTCAAGGGTTGACAAATCACATTTGGAAACGGTGCGCCTGCTATGGCTCTGTCGGATGATCTGACCCCACCCCAGTCCATCAAAGAAAAGATGGGCAAATTGGTGGACTTGCTTGAACGCTCAGGCATCGACCCTGATGACATCGGCAAAGTCGAAAAAATCAACGTCTGGCAAGGATTCTTAAAGGATGGGAATGGTGAGCCTCAACTGGTTGACATGGCTGGTGTGGTGTTGTCGCCAGAATGGGCGTTACCGCCTGAATACCCTGTCGTACAACCAGCCGCTCCGACAATCGTCAAACCCGTTAGACATCAAGGCAGAAACACGGATGCGATTGTTTCGGTCATACTTCCCGATCCACAAATCGGTTATCGGCGGATGCCTGATGGCGAAATGATTGCCTGCCACGACGAGGTAGCAATGGATGTGGCTTTACAAATTGCGAAATCGGTGAAGCCGAACCGAATCGTCAACTTGGGTGACTTTATTGACCTCCCCGAATGGTCATCAAAGTTCCTTGTGTTGCCAGAGTTCGTGTTGACAACCCAACCAGCCATTGATCGCTCCCACCTCTTCCTTGCTCAACAGCGGGCGATTGCGGGAGAAGATGCCGAAATCATTTTGCTTGGAGGCAACCACGACGACCGTTTAACAAAAGCCGTTGCCAAGAATGCGATGGCGGCGCTCCGTCTCCGCCGTGCTAACGTGCCTGACGAGTTCCCCGTATTATCAATCCCATATCTGTTACGTCTCGGGGAATTGGGCGTGAAATATTTGGGTGGCTATCCAGCGGATTCATACAAGATTGCTGAAGGCGGGGCTGGTCAAACCCCTTTTTACGCTATCCACGGATTCAAACTTGATGTGGCGAAGGTCGCTCGATCAGAGCGGCAGTCGTACATTCAGGGTCATATTCACAGGATTGCTTACCATTCGGAAACCTACGAAATTAACCGCCGTCCTGAGACTGTGATCGGGATGTCGTGTGGTTGTTTGTGCCGGATTGACGGAGTTGTGCCATCAACCAAAGGTGGGGTGGATGACATGGGTCGCCCCATTACCCGTTACGAATCGTGGCAACAAGGGATGTCGATTGTGACAGAACTTGAAGATGGGACGTATGCGATTGAAACTGTTGCTATTCATAACGGGGTGGCGATGTTTCGTGGTCGTGTATTTAAGGCGGGGAACATTGAATGACAACGATTGTGGCTATTCAAGGGCGAACTTGGGCGGTTGCTGGTTGTGATTCCCGATGCGTTGAAGAATCAACCCGTGTGTATTCGGTTGGGCGTGGTTCAGCGAAAATTGTCAAAAATGGGGATTATTTATTTGGCGTGGCTGGAGATTTTCGAGCCATCAACATCTTGTCCTATGTGTTCACACCGCCTCCAACGAAGGGCGAAACAGGAATCAACTTGGATCGCTTTGTCACAAAGAATCTCATCCCTGCTATGCGAACTTGTTTTGAGTCACAGGGCTATGCAACGAAAGGCGCAGAGAGCAAGGAACAGGCTGAACAGGGATCGACCATTCTGGTAATCGTCAATGGTGTTGTCTATGAAATCGGTGGGGATTACTCGTGGGTTCGGGATCAGTCAGGGGTTTATGCTTTTGGTACTGGCGGGCAGTTTGCTTTAGGGGCTTTGATTGGCGGTAAATACAACTTCAGTTCGATGACTCCTCAAAGGGCGCAGAAGATTGTGGAAAATGCTTTGAAGGTGTCAGCAAAACTTGACCAGAATACGTCTCCGCCGTTTCATATTTTTCTCCAACAAAATGCTTGACGTGGGTTGAGTCAGCGTAGTAGAGTTAATCAGAACGGAAGGAGCGACATGGATGAATGTCGATTTTGTCATGGTAAGGGGTACATGATTGTCCCCGGTTGGGAAGATAACGTGCGGGATATTCCCTGCATGATGTGTCAGTCGGATCTTTGGGAAAACGAAATACTGTCACACCCCTCCAATACGGTGAAGCCATGCGAATAACACCGAAAGCCCTACACGGCAGTAAAGAATGGCACCTTGCCCGATGGCGAGATGAAAACGGCAAAGTGGTCTTTGGTGCCTCCGATGTGCCCGCTCTGATGGGTGAATCGCCGTACACGACCAGAATGGATCTCTTTGTCGACAAGATGGTCGAGCCAGAACCGAACGAAGAGACATGGGCTATGCGTCGGGGCAATCTGATGGAATCGTTGTGGTTGACGGAAGGCTCAAAGATTTTGGGGGTTGACTTCAAAACGCCAGAGGTTGTGTATCGGGATCATCGTTTTGCTGTCTCAATGGACGGCGTAGACGACGAGGAAAACCCGACAGTTGGCGGTGAGGTCAAAACTACCGTCAAGTATGCGATTGATTCGGCTGATGATCTTCCGCCAGAATGGCGTTGGCAAGGTTGGACACAAATGGCGGTCTTGAACGTCCCGATCTTTTTCATTGTCTTTGATCGTCGCCAAATGTTGACGGTGTGTGAGTTACCAAGATCCCAGAAACACATCGACGCAATTTGGGCTGAGGCAGAGCAGTTTGCCTCGAAAATTGAGAACGGTGATGTTCCAGAGGAAATCTTCAACGGGTTGTCGGCTGAACAAGTTGCATCGTTGTATCCCGCATCGGACAACAAAATCGAATTGGATTCGGCTGTCGAGTCGGCTATCAAAGAACTTGAGTTGGCTCGCCAGTTGAAGAAGATGGCGGAAGAGCAGGAGAAGTCGGCTAAAGATGCGATTGCTCGAGCCTTGCGGGATTCGTCAGTTGGTTTACTAAACGGTGTTCCAGTAGTGTCGTGGAAAGAATCCGCTGGTCGTGAATCTCTTGACGTTAAGACTTTGACCGCCGACCACCCTGATCTAGTTAAGCAATACATGAGAAAAGGTGCTTCGTTCCGCACGATGCGCCTTCTGAGTAAAGGAGAATAATGAATCTCACCGACGTAATGAACAAGTATGCGACACCCGACCCGTCGATCGTGTCGCAGTTGAAGAAGTCATGGAAAGACAAAAACGGTCAATGGCACGAAATGTACCTTGATTACGTTGGTCATGCTGACTTGACAAAAATCCTGATCTCCATCGACGAGAATTGGACGTGGGAACCGCTCGAGATTCGTGACGGTGCCCCAGTCATTGTTGTCAACGGGGACATCGCTTCCATGTGGATTCGGTTGACCTTGTTAGGCAAATCGATGCTTGGCGTAGGAACCTGTAAAGCCGATAAGGACGATGCACCGAAAGAATTGATCGGTGATGCCTTGAGAAACGCCGCTATGCGTTTTGGTATCGCTATCAACTTGTGGTCGAAGTCGGATTCGGGCGATACTGCTCCAGCCCCAAAAACGTCTTACGCTCCTAAATCGGCACCGTCACCGTCAGCGGGCAAGCCACAAGCCAAAGCAGGCAACAAGGCAAGCGAGAAGCAGTTGGGTTTGATTTCCAAACTGGCAAAAGAAAAGAACATCACCAACATTCTTGCTCGAGCCAATGCGACTATCGCTGTGCCCGTGCAGTCACTAACTGAACTGTCCTCGAAAGAGGCTTCAGAACTGATCTCCGATTTGATGTCGGATAACCCGATGGAAACATTCTTCAAGGATGAACCAGCACCACAACCAATGTTTGATGATGAGGAGGCTTTTTAATGAAGCGTATTTTGACCACCCTGTTTGCTTCGATCCTTCTGTTCGGGTGTAGTACCGACACCCAAAGGGATTTGTTAGACAGCCAGTATTCGCAAATGCCGACAACCACGTTGCCTGAAATGCGGGCTTCGCAAATGTATCTGGCTGTGATTTATGACGAATATCCAAACGTCCGTGTGTTGGGTGACAAGTTTTTCCTCGATCTTGGCTATCTGCTATGCGACCAAATTGATGTCGGTATGACCGCAGTCGATTTGGCTTTGTATTCCGTCGATTACGACATTGACCCTGTGCTATTGGGTTTCGTGACGGGTGCCGCAATTACAACCTTTTGTCCGTGGAACGACGATTTTTTCGGCTGAGTCATCCGCTGATGTAAGGTGTCGGCGTTGAAAGGACAATATGGCTGTAGAGGCTATTTCATGGGCTTTGAATCATGCTCAATGCGAATCATCGACTCAGAAGTTGGTGTTAATCGCTTTGGCGAATCACGCTTCACCTGACGGGACGGGGGCGTTCCCGTCGGTGGAGCGGATTTGTCGCTACACCTGCCTCTCGGAGCGGACAGTTCGGGCAACTCTGGCTTCTCTAAAAGCATCTGGGTTGATTGTTGAATGCGATCCTCGGATCGTAGAGGCGTACATTCCTCGTAGTGATCGTCGTCCTCGAGGGTACAACCTCGTGATGAACGAGGTGCGGGAGGTGCAGGTCGTGGAGGAACGGGGTGCAAATGACGGTATCAACGGGGTGCAAATGACGACCGAACGGGGTGCAACTGTCGCACCCAAAACGTCATATAAACCGTCATTAGAACCGTCATTAAATAACAAGTCTGAACAGGCTGTCGAACTGTGTAATTTGCTGTCGTCGATGATGGTGAAAAACGGTTGCCGTCAACCGACGATCACGGATCGGTGGATTGATGACATGGATCGCCTGATGCGTTTGGACGGTCGGGAGTATGACATGGTTCGGCGGATCATCATTTGGGCACAAGGCAACGAGTTTTGGCGTGGCAACATTTTGTCGCCCACGAAATTAAGGCAGAAGTTTGACACGTTGTTGATGCAGTCTCAGCGTGGGTGTCAGCCGAAAGGTTTTCAAGGGGTTCGAGATTTTTTGGAGGATGCCCGTGACTAAACATGAGTTGGCTTCCGTGTTGGCGTATTTGTCGTCGGCGTACCCGTCGGTGCAGATTTCGAAAGAGACAGCGACAGTTTATTTCGATGTGTTGCGGGATTTGCCTTTTGAGGCGTGTCGAGATGAGGCGAAAAGGCTTGTGAAGCAGTCTCAATGGTTTCCGTCTGCCGCTCAGATTCGCAAGGGCGTGTGTCGTTATGCGGGATTGCTGGCTCCATCGTCGGAGCAGGCATGGTTTGAGGTGACGGAAAATGTCCGCAAGGTTGGCATTTACGGGCAGGTCGAATGGTCGAATGCGATTGTGGGCGAAGCGGTGAAGGCGATTGGTTGGCGGGATATTTGTATGTCGGAAAATCAGGGTGTCTTGAGGGCACATTTTTTCAAGGTGTATGAGAAACTGGCAACGACGACGGATGCGAATGTTATCGGGGCGGAAGATCTGTCTCTGGTACTTGATTCGAGGAAGGCTTTGGTTGCTGGTGAAACGAACACCGTTAAAACGCTCTCAGACCCCGCTCAAACGGTCGCCAATGCGACCGAAGCGGAAGAGTGGGTATGAGTGGCAGAAGGTTCGAAAATCGGTTGTTGCCCGCACGGACAGATGCGAAGCCCAGTCGGATGTGTGTCGTGGGTCGGTCGATCATGTTCACCATATTCTTCGACGGTCACAAGGCGGAAAGGACGAACCCCAGAACCTTTTGGCGTGTTGTTTTGCTTGCCACGAGTTTATTCACCGCAACCCAGAGATCTCTTATGCGAAAGGTTGGCTGAAGCGTGGAAACACCGTATCTGGTGACGATTAAAGACGGTTCGCTGACGACGGTCACGTTCGAAATCAGCGGGGTGCGCCCCAGAACTTTGAACAAGGAGAGGTCTGGCAACCGTTTTGAGCGGGCAAAGTTCACCGCCGAAACAAGGCAACTGTTCGGGTTGTTGTTGAAAAATGAGCAAGTGCCGAAATTGACTGGGGCATCGGTGTCGGTGAAGTTGTGGCAGAAAGGTCGTTTGCAGGACACGGGGGCTTGTGTGCCGTATGTGAAAGCCGCAATCGACGGCATGGTTGACGCAGGGATGTTCATCGATGACACGGGCGATCATGTGGTTTCGATCAATTTCTATGCACCAGAACGAGCAAAGTACGACAAAATTGTTATCAAAGTGATTGGAGAAAAATATGACGGAGTTGTTGACTCAAGCACGAATTGAGAGAGAGTTGTCTCGGTTGATGGAGATGCTCGAAGAAGAGACAGAAGCGTTTCGGGATCTGGCGCAGAAGTCAGCGGAAGCGGAAGCCGAAGTGAAATCTGGCTGGGCTAAAGAGTATCTGGCTGGTGTCGGTTCGATTAGAGATCGGGAAGCGTATGCCGATTACAAGATGGCGGATGCGTTCAAAACCCACAAGATCGCTGAAGGTTTGATGAAGGCAAAACGGGAAAAGTTGTTGTCGCTCCGCACGTCGATTGATGCTTTGCGGACGTTGAATGCGAATGTCAGGGTGTTGACGAACTGAATGGCTAAAGTGATGTCAAGTTTGAAAGGAGACAAATGAGCAAGTTTGGGTATGGAGACACGGGCGGTTACGTCAACCGTGACACGTCGATAGATCGGGCGGTGGATGAAGCATCGTCTGGGGTGCTGTCGGCTCGTCTGGATGCGATTCTTGGCTGTTTGCGGGGAGCGTGGGGTGACGGGATGACATGGAAAGAGGTGGCGGATCGTTTGGGTCTGCACCACGGGCAGGCATCAGGGGCACTTTCGAACCTTCACAAGAACGGGCACGTTGTCATGTTGAAGAAGATGCGAAACAAATGCCACCCATACGTCATTGTCGAGTTCAAAGATTTCTTCACACCAGAGGACTATTGGGAGAAGCCCGTCAGAACGAAATCGACGGAGAAGATCGAACTAGCGGATGCGTTGGTTGAGGCGTTGAAAGAGTATTTCTTTGGGGTTGAGGACAATTCCCGTTTGGATGACCCTGATCTTCAAGGGGTTCGGCAAGCCTGCCGTGCCTACATGAATGCTGGCTAGACAAGCCATACTCAAACCCAGTAACGTGACCACAGTAAATAAACACAAGGAGAACAAATGGAGTTCGGAAAAATAGAGATGAATGAGCCAATACAGGACGGCGAAGCCGACGATCTGGAGAAGGTCAGGCTTTTGACTTCGATGATGAGAGAACACCAGCAGTCGGTTGTCAGGCTGGGCAAGATGCGTCGAGAGGCGATCAGGCGACTTCGTAGCCGTCGTGTCCCGTATCGCACTATTGCGGACGCTTGTGGCGTAACGGATCAAGCCTTGTTTGCTGACCTTCGGAAACATCCAGAAGATTAATACTTGACATAGGTATAGTCGATCTGGCAAAATGGAAGTGGAGGGAAAAGGGTTCTCTCCAGAAAGGAGCCAGAGATGGCGACAAAAGTCAAGCCAGACTGGAAAGCAGTCTACGATCTCGCCCACAAGGCAGGTCTTGAAGCCGTCGACAAAGCAACACCGACACCGATGGTTGTCTACGAGTCACTAGGACTTAGCGACATACCGAAACCCGGTGGGAAATCTTGGGTGGTGCCCAGCGGGTTGTGCGGATTCGCATGGATTGTCATCACGCCTGCTACCTCAAGTTTTGTCCGCTTCCTCAAAGCAAAAGGCATCGGACGTAAGCACTACTACGGTGGCTGGTCAATTTGGGTGCCTAGCCTTTTCTCAGACGCTCGAGATCAAAGCGTCGAATACAAGGAAGCCTACGCTCGAGCCTTCGCCAGCGTCCTACGGGAACACGGCATCACGGCACGGGCAGAATCACGACTCGATTGACTTGACTACGGTCAAGTAATGTGGTTAAATAAAAGTGCGGAAGGGAATCCGCAAGAAAGGAGAAAGCATGAAAGTAAAACTGGCAGTAACCCTCGAGGTTGATGCGAAAGAATGGGAATACATCTACTCCGTCGATAAGAGCGAAGTTCGAGCAGATGTGTTGACCTACTTCATTGGCACTCTTCGGGATCAAATTGAACACGCTAGTTTGCCCGTCGAAATCGTAAAGGAGAAAGCATGACAGTCAAAAGCAGTCTTTACCTATCGGGTGAAGAGGGACGAACCCTGCTTCGCCAGATAGGCACCATGAATCTGTTCGCCATATCAGGCGGGCGTTGCGTATGGGGATACGAGGACGACCTGACCCTGCCCGTCAAAAACAATATTGACGTGCGAATCCAGTACGTCCGTGGCTTGGATCTCTACCTTGTCCAGCGAGTACGCCGAATCGTTCGGGGTGCCCGAAAAGGTGAACGGATCGTAGAGAAAGAGTTCACCCACGTCGGAGCGGAAGAAATTGGTGAGGTTGCTTACCGAGCATCGCTCGATGACTAATCCCAAATGACGTGACATAGGTGGAGTATCTTGAACAGATGCTCCGCCAAAACTCAGACCTTCGTCCTCATCGAATCTGGAACTGGACAATCCCTGCATGGTACATAACGGATGCGAACGGCAACCGATTTATGACCTGCCCCAATGCTGGTGCTTGTGCCCAATATTGTTACGCACGAAACGGCACCTATCTTTTTAGGAATGTTCTCGCCGCACACACCGCCAACCTAAATCGGGTACTCGAGAATCCCGAACAATGGAAAGCGGACATGATCGAGGAACTCACCAAAAAGAAATACCGCCCAACTGGGCAACCCCGCCTCGATCTCGTAGGGATGTCAAACAACCCGTGGCTCGTCGACTGGGTTCTCAAAGGTGGTTCTGCCGTAAGAATCCACGATTCGGGCGACTTCTTCGCTGACTGGTATCTCGATCTTTGGACACAAATTGCCGATGCCCACCCAGACATAATGTTCTATGCGTACACGAAAGAAATCGAACTGTGCAAAGGTCGCACTTACCCCGATAACTTTCACCTCATCTTTTCAACAGGCGGACTTCAAGATCACCTCATCGATCCAGACAATGACCGTCACGCTGACGTGTTCCCCACATCGGAAGCAATCACCGAAGCAGGCTATCTATCACAAGATGTTTCCGACCTGTATGCGATTCTGTTACCGACAACAAAAGTCGGTATCACCGCTAACAACATTCGCCATTTCAACAAGAAACTAGCGGGCAGACGATTCTCAGAAGTTGTACCCGTTCGACTGCGGATGAAAACTGAGTGATTTGGATCGAAAAAGCCAACTGTCGGAACCAACCAACGTCCCTGTTCTTCACGACAGAGGACGAAAAACCCGCTCAACGGCGGGCACGAGAAGCAAAAGCCAAAGCCCTGTGTGTGCAATGCGAAGTTCAAGCCGAATGTTTCGTGGCAGGCTTCAACGAATACGGAATCTGGGGCGGTAAAACCGAAAGGGAACGGCGAGAACCAACAGCCCGACCGATCATGCGACCGTTAGCAACGCCCACATTCAAAGCCGATGATGGTGCCCCGTGGATGGTGCTGGAAACGAACGGCACCGTCGAACTGTGGCAACGAGACACAACCCGCACTTGGCACGGTTCAGAGTGGGCGGTTGCCCGTAGGGGCGAAATCCTCAAAATCTGCACCAATCTGGAGGAGGCTTACATTGGATACCACGGGATGATATGCTGAAACCAATGTTTGCAAACAGAGGTGGTTTCCCTTGCCCGCCCTCCGCTTCTTCTCCTTTCTAGCGGGGGCGGGCACCACCGTCTAAGGAGGCTTTGTGGAGTTAGAAATGGTGCCAGTAAAAGATCTGCACATTCACCCTGACAATCCACGCCACGGCGACATTGACAAAATCGTTGCCTCCATTAATGCGAATGGTTTCTACGGGGCAATCGTCGTACAACGATCCAGCAACCGTATTCTGGCGGGCAACCACCGTTATCAAGCGGCGGTCAGATGCGGGATGCGAACCATCCCAACGATCTTTGCCGATGTCGACGACATTCAAGCCAAAAAGATTTTGCTCGCTGACAACCGCACCTCCGACTTCGCTACCTACGACACAAACCAACTCCAGAACCTCCTCAAAACCGTTCTGGCGGATGGTGATCTTGGTGGGACAGGATTCTCAACCGCCGACCTTGACAAATTGGTAGCAGACGTAATCGACGAACCGAACGACAAACGGAAACGGAACTTGGAACCATTTGAGAATGCTTTCTGGCTAATCAAAGCCCCGATCTCGATGCAGGGCAAAGTAACCGAAAAGATTGCCGATGCGTTGAGAGACTTCGAAACCATTGAAATAGTTTCAGCGAACAACTAAATGGGCAGAAAACAGGTTTTCACCGAAAACAGCCACTTCTGGACAAAGATACGGGTCAGGAAAGAGGCGGTTGAACGAGTCGACAAAGACCAGATCCATGTGCTTGATGCGTTTGCAGGACAAGGGTTGGTTTGGCGGGAAATGCAGAACCAATTCCCAGACCGTCGCTTCACCGTTCTAGGCATCGACAAAAAGAAATACCACGATGTCAACGTAATCATGGGTGAAAACGTCAAAGTGATGAAAGGTTTGGATCTCAACGATTTCGATTTGATTGATCTGGATGCGTTTGGGTGTCCAGCAGAACAGTTAGCAATTTGCGCCCGAAAAGCCTTGACCGTGCCCGTCGTGACGACCCATATTTCGGTCACGCTTGGACCAGTTCCGAAAGAACTTTTGCAGGCAGGCGGAATCCCCGACGATTGGCGACTTAACCGCAATGTCCCCAAAGCCCTGTTTGGTCGGTGGCGGTGGGAATGGTGGGAAAATTACTGTGCCCACCTCGGCTATACCGAAACCCATTACGAATTACATCTCGACAAGTCTGCTGTCAAAAGGTACGAGACGCTCTATTCACTAAAGGGTGCTTGACTTGAACTTGATCGGCGTGTAGCCTTGACCGAGGAGGTGTTATGACCATCGAGTTCTCAACGGAGATGTTTGACAAAATGCAAGTACGGTTGGCTGAGTTGATCTCAGAACGAGACGAATTGAAACGTCAGAATGCCGTATTGCAGGATGAACTATCAATCGTGACAGCAATCGTTGAAAGGTTACAGGCGGAATCGACTTGGGAAGAACCGCCCCACCACATCAGCCATTCCTGAATGCGAATAAGAAAGGAGACATCATGTTTTTTATCGAACCCTCAAGCGACCTACGACAATTTGCTTCTCTCATCAGGCAACTTTACGTTGCTTTGACGAACGAGGGTTTCACCGATGATGAAGCCATGACAATCGTGTTGAGTGTGATTGCCAGACACGCCAAAGGAGAAGGAAATGGTTTCTGAATCGATGTTTGAAGCCGACCAACTTTGGGCAGATAAACAAGCGGCTTGGATCAAGATCGGGATCATGGAGGGGTTTACTTCGGCTCCCTGTTGTGTCCAATGCGACGGAATGCCCGTTACACCCGAAGAGGATGAGTTATTTATGGAGGGAGAAGGATCGTGTATTTACACAATGCGTTTGTACCACGACGATTTCGAACGGCTGGCGTGTGAAAGTCACCACCCACCAGCGAACTGGCGGAAAAGCGACTGGCTATGAAGTTCATCGAACTGTTCGCAGGCATCGGAGCGTTCCGTTTAGGGCTTGAAAACACAGGACATGAATGCGTTTGGGCAAACGAATGGCTTGAAAAACCACGGAGGATTTATGAACGAAACTTCGGAGAACAACCTGATCCAAGAGACATTGTTTTCGTCAGAGGAGATGAACTACCGCCTGCCGACCTGCTTGTGGGCGGATTTCCTTGCGCCACTTTTTCAGTTGCAGGAAAACGAACTGGATTCTCTTTGGAGGACACACGAGGGACACTTGCTTTTGAAATGTTTAGAATCGCTCGTGAACGGCGAATACCTTACATCCTCTTTGAGAACGTCAAAGGACTCCTCAACCACGACAAGGGACTTACGTTCCAAATCATTCTCGAGGTCTTGGATGCGATGGGGTATGACGCTCAATGGGAGTTGCTTGACAGCCAACACTTCGGAGTCCCGCAACACAGAGAACGGGTGTTCCTTATCGCAAATCATCGAGATTTCCCCCGACCAAAAGTATTTCCTATCGGAATCACAGACCGAGAAGATTCTGGCGAGGACAAAAAATCCCAAACCGAAATCGAAATCGCCCAATGGATCAGAAGAGACAACGCTTTTCGACGCTTTAGAGACGGAATAGCCCCCACCCTTTTGGCTCACATGGGCACAGGAGGCAACAACGTACCGTTCGTGACAGGTCGCCAACCGAAATCAACCGAGGTGTTCCCAACCATCGACGGACACTACTGGAAGGGGATCTCCAATAATCAAGGGCGAGGCGCAATCAAATCTGTTAAACCCGTACTGGACGTTTCCCGCTTACACAAAAGCCCAAACGGCAGAATGATTAAAGACGACGATGATCCCGTTTACACGATCACGGCGCAAGATCGACACGGCGTACAGATCGACTCCGAGTTTGAAACCCGAATCAGGAAACTCACACCGCTCGAATGCGAACGCCTTCAAGGATTGCCAGATGGCTGGACAGAGTTCTATTCGGATGGGAAACGGGTGCCAGACTCAGAACGGTATGAACGGTGCGGGCGAACGATCACAATCCCCGTCGTAGAGGCAATCGGAAGGAAACTGTATGACTTTTTCGTTTGACACGATCGAAGATTTCGACAACCACATCTCGAACTCAATCCCAAACTATTCAACTTTGACAGAGATGATCCTTTCGGTCACACCGTTCATCACCGTGCCAAATACCTCAGTCATCGATATCGGGGCAGGAACGTGTGAATTGCTGAACCGACTTGACCACGATGCGAACCTCAAATACGCCATCGAACCTTCAACCAATCTGCTTTACCAGAAGGATTTCCGTTTGCACCGATGGAACATGACCGTGGAAGATAGCCTCAACATTCTCCCGAACGATGCGTCGCTCATGATGTCAATCTTCACCCTCCAATTCATCCGCAAAGACAAAAGGCAAGAGATCGTCAACAAAATCCACGACTCGCTGGTGCCCAACGGTGGTTTTATTTGGGCAGAAAAGGTCAGATGCGACCATTCTCTCCACCAAGAAATGCTGACATTCGCCCACTATGACTTGAAACGTAAAGTGTTCACAGCGGACGAGATTCTCGACAAAGAACAAGATCTCCGCAGGCTCATGCGACCGAACACCACGGTCGAAAATCTCCAAATCGCCAGAAATGCTGGATTCAAAAACATTCCGCTATTGATGTGGAAAATGTTCAATTTTGAGTGCTACCTATTTCGAAAGGAATCGTGATGCGATTTATCGCCTCCGCTTATCTGCTTGGTGTTGCCGTCCTTTTGGGATTCGCCGCCTCCCTTGACGACCAAAACACCGCAACTCGACGAGTAGGAATAATTACAGCCATTGGCATCGTGTTGTCCCTCATCGCTTTGATCTAAGGGAACTCATGGAACCAAACATCCCCGACAAGGCTCCCTACTGGGGAAGGGCTGAGGCGACTTGGACGATCTCGAGCAACGTAGGAAGAATGAGAAAAATACTCCGCAACAAAGACGGTTATATTCGGATAAACATCGTCCTCTTCGCCTTGAATGCGTTTAGTTCGTTGATGTTTTTGTTAGCGTTGTGGATTGGGAAGAAAGGATAGGTATGAGTGACCAGTACGAACATTTGTATTACAAGATGCGGGAGTGCGCCATCGAACATAACCTGAAAGCAGACAGGTTCGAAAAGGTTGCCAAAGACCTTTACGAAGCCTTAGCCCAAGAACTCGACGGGAATAACGATCTGCCGATCGATGACCTAAGAATCCAAGCCTTGTGGGCGTATGAGCAACTGGCTTTCCCATTTATTCTTTAACTGGCTCCTGTTCGTTATGAGTGTTGTCCTAAACCCGACAGTCGCCACGATCGGATGCGAACACGTCATCCACATCGGGGATTCGCTGTCGGTTCCAATGCAAACCGAATTGAAGAACAGTTACATCATGTTGGGCGCACCTAACGTAATTCTCAGCGTCGGCAACGGGCGATCTATTCGCTACGCACAAGCCCCAGACACGCTTTCGGGTCTGGATGCGATCAAATACTGGCGCAACAAACTGCACGGATCGACAGTCTGCTGGGTAATTGCTTTAGGAACGAACGATTCAGCAACGAACCGCCCAGACGAATGGCGACGCAGGATCGATGCGTTGCTTGAAGCCGTCGACGGTGATCCAGTTGTGGTGGTGAACGTCTGGTACGACTCAGACAACCGTCCCGAATACAACGAAGAGGACGCTTTAGAGTGGAATGCGACGCTATTTGAGTACATAGCGAAGCACAGCAACTTCAACGTATTCGACTGGGCGACTTTGGCACAGTCACACCCCGAATGGTTTACCTTCGACGGCATTCACTATGGTAAACTGGGGATGACAGCACGAGTTAAATGGGTATCAGAAGGGTCGATGTCTATTTTTGCAACGAAAGGAATGATTGGTGGGGACTGATTACGACAGTTGGCTTTTCAGCATCGTCGAAGGTGAAAATGGATGCGGAGAGTGTGAAGAAGATGTGGATGACTGCACTTGCGGCGATGAAGATGATCCCGAAGAGCAGGAGTTCGATGAACGTGGAGCGGTTGTCGAGGCTGAACGCCAGTATGCGAACTGGTTGGAGAGCCTAAAAGATCGTGCCTAAGCCGAAACGGAAGATTGACCGCACCTTGAACCCTGAACCGTTGGTGCATTTCGTTCGCACCACGACAGGCACGGACGTTGTGGATGCGTTGGGGATTTCCCGCAATGCATGGTGGAGGTACAAGAAGGGCTACAGAATCCATTACTTGTTAGCGGATCGGTATGCGGTCGCTTTGGGTGTTCACCCAATGGACATTTGGGGTGATGATTGGTTGACCGTGATTCAGGATGCGTCGCCTTGTCGCAGGAAATAGAATCGTCTCCCGTTCGTTTCTGAGGTGAGCCGTGGAAAAACACTATCTGCAGGATTGTTTACATTTTCTCCGCCGTGTGGTGGTGCATGGAGCCGAACAAGAACGGTTGTTGACCACCGTTGATGCGTTAGAACAGGAACTTTTGGGGCAAAACACCCGTCACAGCACTATGACAAGTGATAGGGTTGCCTGATGGCTAACGGTTTTTATACAAAAGATGCGAAAAGGGTTTTTCAAGCCTCATACTCGTTTACTTTAGCGGGGTCAAGTGGAACTCAGTTCGTGCAATACAAAACAGGTGCGAAGGTTCCCATCCTGCTTCTTAGTCAGGCAACAACCGCCTCGTCGGATATCACGTTTGAACTGATTGAGTCACCAACGATCACAAACGGCACAACCTCAGTCAACTCGTTTGTAGTTGACCGCAATTCGACAAATACCGCCGTCACGACTTTGTTTTCCGACCCAACCTCAGTTTCGAGTGGAACTACCCTTTTCACGGAATTAGTCCCGGGGTCAAACCAAGCATCTTCAGAACACCAAGATTTGCTTACCCGCCCCTTGAAAGCCTCAACAAGTTACGTTTTTAAGTTCACGAACCTCGGCAGTTCTTCACCATGTCTCTTAAACGTCGTCTGGTACGAGTAAAAAAAGACCGACAAGTCCCGAAACAGGTCATGCAAATGCTTGACCGTTGTTTCCCTCCAACCCCAGCAGGACAAATGTCGGACTGCTGTCACCTTTGCGGATCGTATGTCGCTAAGTCGTCTCGGATCGTTCACGCAGAGTTTCACACCGCCCTTTTCTGGTAGAAAACCGCTCCGGGGAAAACCCCGCTCCTGAAAATAGTGCCCAAAACCCCTATACCCGACAACAACACCACCCACCCCAAAACACCCCAAAAACCCGCACACCAAAACAACACCAAAACACCAAAAACACCCCAAACCCACCACAACACAACACAAAACACCACCCAACACCCCACCAAAAACACACCCCACAAAAACCACCCCCAAACACAAAACCCAACAAACACAACAAACCAACACCACCAAACACCCAAAAACACCTCTGCACACGCCCGTTGCCCGCCTCCCGAAATGGTTGTACCCTTGTTAGTTATGGCACGACCCAGCAAATTAACCCCAGAAATACAAGCGAAAATTGTTGAGGCGATCACGGCAGGGAACTATTTGGAAACGTCTGCTAGGTATGCAGGTGTCGGTGTGGCGACGTTTTATACTTGGATGTCTAAGGGTGAGGGGAAACACGCTAAGTCGCCTTACAAAGAGTTTCGGGAGGCAGTAGAAAAGGCGAGGGCTGATGCTGAGGTGCGGAATATTGCTTTGATTCAGCGGACGGCTCAGGAGGGGACTTGGCAAGCGGCCGCATGGTTTTTGGAGCGTTCTCATCCGCAAAAGTGGGGTAAGCGGTCAGCGGTTGAGGTGACTGGTTCGGACGGTGGTGCTGTAAAGTTGGACATTTCCGTTGATGAATTGGAGCGACGTGTCCAACAACTTCTCGACAAGGGTTGATGCGAAGGGTTCTCAAGCCCTTTTGACGTTTTTGCGGGAGGCTTCACCTGCTAAGCGGAAGGCGTGGTTGTCGAAGTTGTCTGGTGAGGATCGTCTGGTTGTGGCGACTTTGTTGGGGCAGTTGGAGGAGAATCCGTGGAGCCAGTATGCGAACGATCCCATCGGGTTTATTGAGCGGGGTTTAGGGGAGACGTTGTGGTCTAAACAGCGAGAGATCCTCGAGTCGGTAAGAGATAACAAACGTACAGCGGTGCCTGCCTGCCACGCCCCCGGGAAAAGCCACCTTTCCGCCAGAATCGTCGCATGGTGGGTAATGACTCACGCTCGAGGCACAGCACAAGTAGTCACCACAGCAACCTCATTCAGACAAGTCAGAAACATCCTCTGGTCACACATCCGCCGTTTACACGCCACCCACAACCTCGACGGCGAATGCCTAATGGTGGAATGGAAACAACAAACCGACACAGTAGCGTTCGGTTTCGCCCCAGCCCAATACAACGAAACAGCCCTACAAGGAATCCACGCACCCAACCTCCTAATCGTCGTAGACGAAGCGGGCGGAATATCAGACACCATAGGCACAGCCCTAGAAGCCCTAATGACAGGCGGAAACACACGCCTACTACTACTAGGCAACCCACCAACAGACAACGAAAACTCATGGTTCGAACGAGCCTGCCGATCAGACCTATACAACACCATCCAAATAGGTGCCCTCGACACACCCAACTTCACAGGCGAACAAACAGGACTCTGTACCACCTGCCCACGCTCAGTACCAGCCCACACAGTAGCCACACACCTAGTCGACCAACAATGGGTGAACGACGTAATCCAAGAACTAGGCGAAACATCCCCATTCGTAGAAGCACGAGTCCACGCCAACTTCCCCAAAGTAACAGGCAACCGAATCATCCCCTCAACATGGATCGAAGAAGCCCTAAACAACACCAACCCAGCAACCTCCCAAACAATCACACTCGGAGTCGACATCGCCGCAGACGGAGGAGACGAATTCGTAATCGCAAGACAAGACGGCTACACAATCAGAATCATCCACACCAGTAGCGGAGCCGAAAACGCCTCAGCAATCACAGTCGCCTCAACAATCCTCAACCACATCCACCAAGCCGAACAAGACGCACAACACCTAGCCGACGGAAACCCCCACCAAATCCACTACACAAACCCCAACGGACAAACCGAACACCCATTCGTGACAACCAACACACACACAGGGGGTGGGGGTGCAAAAACCGTCACAACACAAGGGGGCATACCCAACATAGTCTCCGTAAAAATTGATGCTATTGGTTTGGGTTGGGGTGTTGTTAGTTTGTTGCGTGAGTGGGGTTTGGAGGGTCGGCATAATGCTCGGATTGTGGGTGTGAATGTGGCGGAGCGGGCGGTTGATGCGGGGAAGTTTAAGAATCAACGTGCTGAGATGTGGTGGAATGGTCGTACTCTTCTTCAGCCTGATCCTGATGGTTTTCAGATGTTGCGGTTGGCGGTTGATCGGAAGGTGGCAGGGCAGTTGTCTGCCCCTGATTTCATGGCTGATTCTTCTGGGCGTATCAAGGTGGTGTCTAAGGAGGAGTTAAGGAAACGTGGTCAGGGTTCTCCTGACCGTGCGGAGGCTATTTTGTTGTGTTTGTATGAACCGAAAGGTTTCATTTCTGCTCCTGTGGTTTCTCCTTTCCAGTTACCTCAAACAAATGTGTGGGCGATCTAACTTTTGTTCCCTTTTTTCCCGCAATCCCGTTCAGGGATTGAGGGGCTAATTTTTTGAAAAATATTTTTTTGGGCTCCGCCCCTATTAGTTCAGATTGAGGGGGGTTGAGGTGTTGGTGGAGAATATTATGGCGGGGTGTCTCTTCCTCGATCTTCTGAAATCAAAATAGAGATGCGAAAGGCTCAGTTCTCGAGCCGATCTGAGGCTGGACGATACGCCGCACAGCAACGGTGGAAAAATCACCAGAAGGAAGAAGAACCGAAAACGGTAGGGAAATCGTTAGAAGAATTGTTCGGCAAATACGGCAAACCGACTTTGGTGGCAGAAGATGACAGAATCCAGTCGGACGGCTACCAAAAACGGAAGGTCACCGTCGATATTGAAACACCATCAGGGGATGTTGTGCGAATGTCTTTTACAGCAACCGCAAAACCTGACGGAACCGAACAAAGCCTCGAAGTTTCATTACAAAAAAGTGGCGAGAAACTGGATCTCGGGTTTTTGTGGGCAACCCAAGACGAAAATGTGACGGGTGTTACGAGCGACAAAATGGGTGTTGCCACGGTTGATGTTAGGAAGAAAGACCAGAAAAAAGGTTGGGCTTCGCTCATGTGGAACGTCGCCCAGAACTATTCGATTGGTGGAAAGAGGGTTTACCATTCCCCGAATCGGACTGAGGCTGGTGATGCTTTCGCCCGTGCCAACCCAGTCCCCGAATGACTTGACATGGGTATAGTCAATCTGCTTAAATAGTAGTGGGGAGAGAGAAGCCCCCAAGAAAGGAGCCAAATGAGCAAGCAAGTGTTCGAGTTCCGTCCTGACGGGTTGGATCTCTTCGATAAGCGACCACATCATCCGCCCGTGGGCGCACGGGTCGTAAAGACTCAGCCAGCGGGTTGCCCGAAGAACGGCACGATGGGGCACACTTTCATCGCTGACGCTGAGACAGGCGAGTTCATCGGGCTGGTGTTGGTGAAGTCGCTCAAAAAGGTGACTTGACCACGGTCAATCAATTTAGTAAACTGATCGTAGAAAGGAGAAAGCAAATGGCATACGTCAAGAATCCACATCGCTCATGCGAACAGGGTTGTGGCAAAGAGGCTGAGGTGTACGGAGGTGGGGGCAAGGCTGGCGATTGGGCTGGCTTTTACTGCCACCCATGTCTGAATGCGTTGGGATTCCACGCTTGGGATCTCTTGGTTGAAGATCCCGAATAACAAAGGAGGATGCGATGACAACGAAACCCGAACTATCAAAAGAGGATTTGATTTTTGTTCTCACCACACTCAAAGATGAGTGGGATCGCTTGATACCGTTATACAAATCATCTGGTTTGACGGAAGAAGAAGCGATTGCCAAGTTTGGTGAAGAGTTCAACAAGTTCCTTAATCGGCATCACAAAAAATCTTGACTACGGTCAAGTTGTGTGATTAAATACAAGTGTCAAGAAACCACAGAAAGGGGAAACCATGACAGCAACAGCAACCATCCCACGGATAGGCGGTTCCGCCTCCTATCACATCGGGAGCGATGCACACCATGAGATCATCATCGGGGTTGAACGAAACGGCAAAACGGTCAAAACCTATTCCGCCGAAGCGATCCTCAAATCTGCTGATCTTTCGCTGGAAGAGTGGAACAAGTTGGACGAGAACGACCGATTCCATGCAACCCGAAAAGCATTGAGGGCAATCTTTAACGATTACTACGAACACGCTTTGGGGTTCGCAACCGTTAGCGAAGCCACCGCTTTGGCAAAAGGTTGGGTTCAGTCCAGAACGCAGGAGTTCACCGCTCGTGTTCGCAACGGCGAAACCTACTTCCTGCTCAAAGGCGAGAAGTACGGATTCCTCAGTATCGGTTCACAGTATTCGTACCGTGACCCACACTTCTAAGAAAGGGAAAACATGAGCCTAACCAATTACGATTCCGAAATTGCTTACATCTGCAAAGAGTGTGGGCTTTGGTGGACAATTTGGGATGATACCGACGAATGGGCATACGGTCACGACTGCGAACCAAAACCACCCACCACGAAACGGGAATTATTTGAACGAGAAATCGATAACTCCGTCAAGTTTCTGAGGATCGGGCATCGTCCACGGTGCAAAGAATGGATCGCTTTTAGCGAACGATTCGTCGAGCGATACACACGGGAGTTTGGCAACTGGGTTGCAGACGTAGCGATTCAGGAATGGATCTATTACCTACAGGTTCCCGAGGGTGAGTACCAAGAATTGTTTCTTCCAGAAGGCTGGAACTTTCGGGCGGAAACCTACAACGATTTCAAAAAGGAGGAAGTATGAAGTTTGCGGTTTGGTATGCCTCCGCTGGATGTCTTGCTGATAGCGAGTTCCCCGAGTTTGTGGGAACACTCGAAGAATGCGAGAATTGGCTTGAGGAGAACAGGGACGATTTCAAACGACCAGACGTTGAACACGATCTCTACAGTTTAAGCATCGGAGAATGGGAGGAGGTAGATGTTGAGTAAGGGACTTGTTACGTTCTACGATGAAGAAAAGCAAAACTGGGACACTAAAGAGTTTGATGATTTCAACAAGTCGTTGGATTTCTTCTGGGATTTGAAGTCGTCGATCTTGATGCGATTCGTCGGTCGACCACAGTCAGATCTTGACGATGTGAAGATGCCAGTTTGGCGGTGGGTCAACGGCGATTTGCTTTTAACCGAAAACGATCTCAACTAAAGAGTAGGGTGAATGACATGGCGTTCCATGTTGCTGATATTCCAACCCCGTTTTACTGTTATGTCAAAGACGAGTTCCTTTATGACCTGACAAAAGGGTTTGGGGAGTTCACACCATGTTTGGCATACGGTATTTCATCGCTCGAAGGAAGAGCGTGGGGCATTTCAATCTTGTTGAACAACGGGGCGATGGTGCAACACGTCCCGCTTCATGCGTTGACAACGAAACCAGATTCGACACATAATCATCCGCTCGATCATCTACAAGTGTGGTCATGTTACGGGCATGAGTTTGCAACTCATAGTTATTCAGCCCTGTCGGAAATGCCTATCAAAGCGTATTTGAAGGGTGGCATCTGGGAGAATGGGCGATACCTGTTTTCGGCGTGTCCAATCAATGACCAATATTCGTTAACACCCGATCAACATAAACATTTCAACTTCATCGAATTGGATTGCGGGAGTATTGGGGCACTACCGGGTAATCGAATGTTTGTTTACGACTCATCGTTTGTGACGATCCCGAAGGAACGCCCCAAATACCTAACCAACAGTCATGTTTGGTATGTGGAATGTTTAGAAAGTGACGACCCGTTCGATGAAACAATCTCGCCAGAAACATCGCTATAAACTGAATGGTGGTTTACTGCCGTTTAGTTGTGGTGGTAGGTAAAATCGGCGCATGGCTGAAACTCCTGCATGGCAACGTAAAGAAGGGCAGAACCCCAAAGGCGGTTTGAACGCTAAAGGTCGCCGTTCCTACGCTCGTGAAACTGGTGGCAAACTAAAAGCACCAGTCAAGCGTGGAGACAACCCTCGTCGTGCCTCGTTTTTGGCTCGAATGGGGAACGCACCCGGTCCCGAGTATGACGAAAACGGTGAACCAACCCGATTGCTGTTGTCCCTGCGGGCGTGGGGGGCATCATCAAAGGAAGATGCTCGTCGGAAAGCCAAAGCCATCTCTGCCCGCAATGCGAATAAAAAGAAAGTCAAGAAAGCCGAAGGCGGGCTAGATCAATGGTTTGACGAAAAATGGGTTGATCTTGCTCGCCCCAAAGAAGGTGGCGGATATGAGCCTTGCGGTCGGGAGGATGCAGAAAGCGGAAAATATCCGAAGTGTGTTCCCGCAAGTCAAGCCTCGAGGATGACCTCGAAGGAGATCGAATCGGCTATTCGGCGCAAAAGATCGGCAGAGTCACGAGAGACACGTCGGGACAAGAAGCCAATTAATGTGCCAACTTTCAAAAAGAGTTCTTTGCCCGCCGAAGCGGAGATCAAAATTGAGATGCGTTTGAAAACGGCGAAAGCAAAGAATGAGCCGACCGATAAAGAGTTGTACGCCCGTGTGAAAGCGGAAGCGAAGAAGAAGTTTGACGTGTATCCATCGGCTTATGCGAATGGTTGGCTGGTGCAGGAATACAAACGGCGGGGCGGAAAATATAAAAAGGCTTGACACGGGTGTAGTTCCTGTGGCAGACTGATCTTATGGCAAAAAATGAAAGGAGAGCCATGAAAGAAAAGGAATACTGTCCATCATGTTGGGCGGAGATTGAACGCCCGTTTGTGGCGTTGTCCCGCAAAGACAACGAAACCCACATTTGTCCAGAATGCGGAATCCTTGAAGCCATCGAGGATTACAACAACTGGGCGAAGAAGCAAGAAGTGGCAATCGCTCGCTGGCTTAAAAGGCGTAGAACTGATGCTGTTTGAGGAGCAGGTGATTGACTCGACCGCCCGCCTATGGGTGGAGATGTGTAAGCCACACGTTCCTAAAAACGCCTGCATTCTTGCTTCCCGAACCGTGATCGAGGTGTTGAAGTATCACGGGTTGAAGTCGGCTCCGCTGGCGGTCAATGCGATGGCTTACAACGACGAGATGTGGGAGATTTTCGGTTCCCCACCTGAAGAATGGACACCGAAAGCGTGGAGTGTGGGCTGTTCAAATGACCCTCGTACCTACGGTACATTCCGAACCGACCGAAGCGGGGGCTACGCAGGGCACCTCGTAGTGGTCACGGGAACGTCCTACGTTGATTTGACCGCAGATCAGTTCGACCGCCCCTATAGGGGCATTCTGACGGGCTCTCCGTTGATTGTGGGGTTGAAGAGCCTCGAGAATCATCCTCACGGGCTTCTGGTGCCGATCCAGCAGGGCAAAATGCTGGTCAACGGCAACGACGACGATGCGTTTAAGCATTCGCCAGATTGGCGGTTTGGGTACAAGGATTTTGCGGGCTGGATCATTCGACGGCAAAAACAAGACTTGACTGGGGTTGATAAATCTGCTTAAATGGTAGTGGGAAGGAGGAGCGGATGACAGAAACCACGGTGATAAGACTCCCAAGCGGAAAAGTGGTGGTGCTACTCAAAGGCAAGATCCAAACACTAAAGGAGAGCAAGTGACCAAAACCCTCCACGAACTAGCGGTTGAAACCGACACCGCTCTAGAGCAGATCTACCACAAACTAGGAAAGATCGCTGACAGCCTCGAGTCGCTTGAACGGTCGCTCCACGAAAACGCTGGTGATCGAGGCGAAGGCTACGGACGAGACAAGCGGTTCAAGAAGTCCCTAGAAGAGTGCATCGCCACCATTGAGGCTGAAGATTCGTACTTTGGTAAGCAAAGCCTCGAGAGTTACCGCAAACTGGAAGCCAAAAGGCTGGCACTTGTAGCCGAACAGGATGCGTTGGAGGCAATCTGGAGAGAACACCGCTGGTCACGATTCTTCCTCGTTCTCAACAGCAACGGGCACATTCATTCAAGCCTGTCCTGCTCAACGTGCTACTGGACAACTCGATACGGCTGGTTGCCTCGTCTCTCAGGACTCACCGAAGCCGATGCTGTGGCTCAGGAAGGCGAAATCCTCTGCTCAATCTGCTTCCCTTCCGCTCCTGTCTCTTGGACAAACGGAGAATCCCGCCGAGACAAGGATGCGAAAGCAAAACGTGAAGCCGAAAAGCAGAACGACTCGCCAAGAAAGCAGAAAAGTCGCTATCGGCTGACGGTTCGGTCGTTGAGATTCGAGGCAAATACCACAAAGAGTTCAAGACGCTACGAGCGGCGGAAATCTGGTTGGTTGAAGCCCTCGCTTGGGTGGAGATCGGTAAGGACGAAGGCAAAAAGACCTACAAGACTTGGCTCACCGAGCCTGACGGTTTCACCGATGCGAACCTTGAACTGGTGCTTGACCTGATCGCCAAAAAGAAGGGTGTGACGGTTGAGGCAGTCAAGGCGGAGAACGCCAGCAAGGTCGCCAAGAAAATTGCTAAAGAAGCGTGGGTGTGACTTGACTGGGGTTGATGAATGTGGTTAAATAGGAGTGGAGAAAGGAGGAGGATGAAAGGTCAGATCGTCAAGGAAGTCATCAAGCACTTGTTCTTGAGCAAAGTCCTAGATCGTGCGCCAGTAGGCGACTTCCTCAGCCGCTCCTATCTGGTGCCAGTCACCCGATATACGCTCGCCAAAGTTAGTTACTAGGAAAGGAGAAAGCATGACAGCAACACTCATAGCCCCGAAAGTAGGTGACATTCTCACCTCGTCGTGGGGTTACGACCAAACCAACGTCGACTTTTACAAGGTCGTCGGATTGACCGCCAAATCGGTCAAGATCGTCAAGATCGGTCAGTCAATCGTCGAGCAAACAGGATGGGCATCCGAGAACGTGGTCGCTGACCCAGACATTGTGCTGAGTGAACCAGTCACCCGCCGATTCAGTCCCTCACGGGACGGATACAGCATCCGAGTTTCGGATTACGCATGGGCAAGGCTCTGGGATGGTCGCCCAAAGCATCAGAGCCACTACGCCTAACAAGGAGGAACTGAATGGGAATCCCTATCGGTGAAACGCTGACCGTGACATTCACGGCAGAAGAAATAGCCAAATTGGAATCAATTCTCCAGACACAACTTAGTTACGGAGCCGAGGAAGGAACCCGAGAGGGCAGGTTCCACGATTTCGCACAAGCGATCTACGATCGGCTTGCTGGAGCGGATCGTGAACGAGGCTGGCACGGCATCTAACTGAACTACGGTTGAAAATCATCAACCCTAGTTAAAGGTTTATTGTGATGCGATGTCAATGGATGGGGAATGGTCTGATCTTCGCACCGCCTCTATCGCTTTGAACGAACTTTTCAACTCGCTCATGGAGGCGGGTTTTTCCGAAGCACAAGCCTTGCGTTTGTTAGGATTCGTTTTGCACGACGTAACATTCGGTGAAGAATAAACCGTGTTCAATCACAACGCTACCGACCTCAAGATTTAGACTGGATTTATGGCTGAGAAACCCGATTTTGCAGAACTAGGCTCGTCTGGTTTACGCCGTACCAGCGGATTCATCATCGACGATTTCCTTGTCGATCTTCAAGGAATCCGAGGGGTTCGTGTCTACCGAGAGATGGCAGACAATGACCCTGTTGTCGGAGCAATGATGTATGCAATCGAAAGGCTGATCCTCGCTATCGATTGGGAAGTCAAACCGTTCCAAGAAGGCTTAGACGACATCAAAGAAGAGGACAAAAAGAACGCCCAGTTCGTCAAAGAGTGCATGGACGACATGAGCGAATCATGGGGTGCGATGCTGTCCCAGATCCTTTCGTTCCTTGTCTATGGTTTCGCTTTCTGTGAGATCGTTTACAAGAAACGAAGCGGACCAGAACAGAAAGACGGCTCGAGACGCTCCAAGTTTTCGGACAACAAAATTGGTTGGCGCAAAGTTGCTTTGAGGGCACAGGAAACGCTTTGGAAATGGGACTTCGATGACGACGGTTCAATTCGTGGTTTTGAACAGTACGACCCATCGGTCACAAAAGGCATGGTTGTAATCCCAATCGAAAAAGGTTTGTTGTTCCGTACCGCTAACCCCCGCAACAACCCTGAAGGTCGATCGATCCTTCGTAACGCTTACCGTCCGTGGCGGTTCAAGAAAACCATTGAAGAAATCGAAGCCATTGGTATTGAACGTGACCTTGCGGGACTCCCAGTTGCTTACGTTCCACCGTCGATGCTGTCAAGCAATGCCTCAAGTGCTGAGATCTCTGCCCGTGATGCAATCGCTGATCTCGTTCGCAACATTAAACGGAACCAAAACGAGGGCGTACTGTTTCCGCTCGCCTATGACGAACAGGGCAGGGAACTTTACAAACTGACGTTGCTGTCATCTGGTGGAACTCGCCAATTCAATACGGATCAGATCGTTGCCCGATATGACCAGCGGATTGCAATGGTCGTATTAGCCGACTTCATCCTTTTGGGGCACGAGAAGGTTGGCTCGTTCGCTTTGGGCGCATCAAAGATTGACTTGTTTACGTCTGCTATCCAACAGATTGCAGAGTCGATCGCTGACGTGTTTAACACTCATGCGATTCCAAGACTGTTCAAATACAACGGCATGGACACGTCACGCCTCCCCCACATTCATTCAGGCGAAATCACCCACGTCGACTTGGGTGTGTTGGGCGACTTCATCTCGAAGATGGCTTCCGCAGGTGCAATGCAACCCGATGCCGAAATGGACAACTATCTCCGTTCGCTCGCCAACTTGCCTATGCGTTCAGAAACCGAAGGCGGACTTGGGTCGACTGGTATGGGCGGGATGGATTTGTTCAGTCAACTTTCAGGTCAACAACCTGAAGGACAAGTCGCAGAACAAGGCACCCAAAATGGCACACCTGCTCCACAGCCAACACCTGAGCAGATGCCGAAAGCACCGAAGCCTCAAGGGGCGTAACCGTGTCTGGTGTCCGCCAGAGAGTTACCAAAATGGGCGAAATCATCGACCCAGAGTTGGAGGCTGAGATCGATGCGTTGAAAGACGTGTACGCCGAAAGCATCAAAGCAATGCAGGATGCTGTTCAGCGGGCACGGAACATCATGGCGAACCAGCAAACAACTGGTGCTACTGATCTTCGACTGTTCCAAGAGGTGTTGTCCGCAGAGGTTGTCAAAGCCCTCCAGAGTTCGCTTAGAGACGTTTCAAACTCAACTTTGAGCCAAGTCCTTCGGGACGCAAAACGGGCGATAGAGAACCTCCCAGCAGGCATTTCTATCAAACCAACATTTGACGCAAAAGACCCACGGGCGATCGTGTGGGCAGAAAACCATGCAGGCACTCTCATCAAACAAATCGAAACCGAAGCGTTGTTGGCTGTCCGCCGAATCGTTTCCGAAACGCTCCTCCGTGGTGGTGGAGTCTTGGGTGCCTCCAGCCGAATCGCTCGAGTGATCGGTTTACATGACCGTTGGCAAACCGCTGTCGACAACTATTACCTGAGAGAGTTCGAAACGGAGTTTCTCCGAACTGGCGATGCGACGATAGCCGAAGAGTTCGCAAACCGTGTTGCAGGTGATTACAAGGACAAACTGATTGCCACACGAGCGACCGTCATCGCAAGAACCGAAGTGATCGCCGCACAAAACATTGGGCAGATCATTTCTTGGTATCAGTTAGCGGATCAAGGCTATTTGGATTTGTCTCGAGCCTACAAAGAATGGGTGGTCGGTCCGTCAGGTTGGCGAGGTGTAGAGGTTTGTGAAGTTTGTTTAGAGTTGGGCACCATGCCTCCCGTGCCTCTCAATTCGGTGTTCACAAACGGTGACATTGCCCCGCCCGCACACCCGAACTGTCGTTGCACCCTAAACCTAATCCCGCTTGCCGAGGATGAAGATATCTGGACGGATCTTGCTAGAGGCGAAACAACCGATGCGACGGAGGTTGGCTGATGCCGTGGCACATGGAACGCAGGGGCGACAAAGTAGTGGTAGTCAAAGATTCTGACGGCAAGGTTGTCGGCACCCACTCCGATCGTCGGAAAGCGATTGCTCAACTCCGTGCCCTGTATGCGTCTGAAACCATTAGCAAAGCCCGTTTTGCTTCACGTTCCGAAGCAGGGCGGTACGCCGCAGAAATCCGCTGGCAAGGTCATATCAAAGATGACGTGCAACGGTCAATCGTGGATCGTGTACGGGAGTTCAGCGGGCTGACTGTCAAGATCTTGTCTGGTGAGGCTCCAGCCACAGGGTTCGTGGTGGCGATGAGAGAACACTCACGGATCATTCGTGAGCAAGATTTCTTCGACCCCGCCAAAGGCAAAGCCATTTTGGCTCAATATCTTAAAGACAAACGAGATATGCTGGTAGGTCAACAGTTTTTGGGGCTGTGGCATGACAAAAAGAATGGAGAAGTGGTTTTGGATGTGGTTGACAACATCCAAGATCGAGACGATGCGATAAGGATCGGTCAAGAACGCAATCAACAATCTATTTGGGATGTAGTTAATGAAGAAGAAATCGACACAGGAGGAACAGGTGACAGAGAAACAATCGGAACTCAATCTGGTGAAACCACCAAAGCCGTTGAACGAGATGACGGACGAGGAAATCGAGATGTTCGCAGAGAAGGTCTACGACGCATTTTCGAAGTCTACGGATCAGAAGTCCTAAAAGGCAGGTTCGCTTCACGTTCGGAAGCGGGACGCTATGCGGCGAACATCCGCTGGCAAAACAACCAGAAGGAAGAGGACGACCCGAAGAAGCGGGCTGAGGCGTTACGGGTGCGAGGTGCCAAGTTGGCTGACCGTTGGCAAGAGATTCAGGACAATATTTCTGTCAATCCAATTAAAGATATCGACGAGTATGAGGCAAGCGGTGATGGTCCCCCATACCGAAAAGGATACCTAACGGTACCCCTCTTAGATGCCGACGGTGTTGTAATCGGTAAACAAGAAGCGGGGGTGTCGCCTAAAGCGGAAATGGATCTACATGAGGACATTATTGCTTTCGGTGCGGATTTAAGAGCCGAGGCTATGCGTCGTCTTGGTATTACATCGGTTGAAGAGTTGGAAACGGAAATTAAAACAATTCGAGAAGAGTTGTACAACGAGTATCAACGGCTCTTAAAGGTACAGGATCAATATTACGCCGCTTTCCAAATCATTAATGGTTTCAAAGCAACATACGAGGACAGCACGTTGGCAAAAGGCGAAGCATTAGCCGACGAAATGTTGGCGCAGTTGACACCTGCTGAATTGGAACTGCGGTCTGGGATGCAGGATGCGTTGAAGGTTTGGCAGGCGGAACCAAATAACGTCGACAAAAGACGGGCATTCGATCGCCTCGAATCACAATTTAACGACGTACTTAAAACTAAGTTCGGATATAACAAACTTGGGTATAGGGAAGTTATCAGAGAAGATTTGAAGTCGATAATTGACGAATTACAAGTAACAAAATCGGCTCCAGCACGTTTGGCGGAAACCGTACAAGAGTTAATCAAAGAGATTCTTCCTGTAGGCAACGAAGAGGTGTATTTATTATCAAACTCTAAGACAGCCAAAGGTTTGTCAAATACCATAAAAAAATGGATTCCTGATGCGATTATGGAAGTTGTAAATAAACGCCTTATACCCACTAGAGGTTTGAAAGTAACTAAAAGTCAAGGTGGTGGGCATTGGCAACCATCGGCAAACAAAATACAAACCGATGGATCAGAAGGTACGAACATCCATGAGGCTATGCACATGATTGCCTCATCTGATCCATTTTTTAACCGTGCTGAAAAACTTATTTTGGAACGTCGAAAAGCAGGAACATCTGCGGACAGCCGTTCATCGACACGGTTTGTAGATCGTCTACGGGTAGGCGTTCAACAGTCCGTCGGTCAAATCACAGACGGTGGATTTACCTACGGAAAGGGATACAACTATTTTCCAGACAATTTCTACCGCCAATATGCAGGCAAGGTTTATGTGGATGGTTCAAGAGAAACCTTAACGACAGGTATCGAACTGGTGACAGGGACGGTGCGGACATATACGAATGATTCTGCTTCAGCGGGCACCGACTGGGATCATTACGATTCAACACTTGGGCTTCTTATCGTTGGCGGTTTAAGGTTGCAAAATGCTAATTAACTTTCAAGTCGACGGGATAGAACATTCGGCTGAATGGTTAGAAGCCGACAAATTGTTCACCGATTACGAGCCGTTAGCCCGAATGGTGGAAATGATTATCGATTTCGAGGTCGATGTTCCAACATCGGTAACGGGATCGTATGCTCCAGCAAGTTTGGACACTCCGCTTTTGGCGTTTGGTACGGTGCTTCGTGCCGCCGAAGATTTGCCAGAAATAACCAATATCACAACGGATGAATCGTTGCCTGCGTGGGACGAAGAAGAGCAGGAAGAGGATAATGCGATTGAGAAACGGCGCACGATTGCTCGTTGGCTCCTTGAGAAAGGTCGTTTTGCTTCCCGTTCAGAGGCAGGTCGTTATGCGGCGAATATTCGTTGGCAGAACAACCAGAAGGAAGAGGATGATCCTCAGAAACGAACAGCGAATCTTCGTAAAAGAGCGGAGGATCTTGCTAATCGGTTACGGGAACTTGAGTTACAAAACCCGTTGTATCACTTTCCTCAAAGGAACGTAACTGCAAACGATTTGGATGAGGCGGGTAATCCAATGTTGGGGGCGGATGGTCAACCGAAAACTGTTACCACGGTGACGTATTCGGAAGAGTTGATGAAACTGCATGACGACGTTGTTTCTTTCGGTGCCGATATTGAAGCGGAAGTCATGCGACGTGCTGGTGGTGATGTTGAGGCGGTTATTGCGGCGCAAGAACAAGAAATCGTTGCTCAACTTGGGGAGTTGCAGAAAAAAGAAAACGACCTATCTCTTATGCGTTCGTTTCTTGCTTACGGTTCGCAAAGGTGGTTGGAAGCAAATGGGGCGAGGGTTGATGAGGTTCTGGCTAAATATTGCACACCAGAAGAAACGGCGTTTCTTAAAGATCCCAAGAGTCGATCGGCATTCCAGTTTGCTTCTTCCGCTGAGGCTAAAGACATCCGTAAACAAGTGTTGTCGATTTTGAAGAAGAAGTTTAATGCAAATAAAAACGTGATAGATACAGATCTTGCTTTGCGGTTTGCCCGTTTACAACAGCGCAAAAACGATTTGAGTGTATTGTCGGCTGTTACCGATATTACCAGAGAAGTGTTGGGTGAAATGGTGCCGATTGGCGGTGTTGCCCCAGAAGTCGGCAACGGTGGGAAACTTGTCAATGCGTTCAAATCGGATGTTCAAAGCATTTTCCCCGATGCTTTAGTAACACGGGTGAATTATGACAACAAGTTCTCTGATGTAGGCAAACTGACCGTTAAATCAACAAAATACGGTGGATCGTTCTCGTTGCTGGATAGAACAGTTAAAACGTCGGGGGAGCGAAGCACAAACGTACACGAGTTCATGCACAACGTCACTTATGCCGATCCATTCTTCCGATTTATGGAAACAGCAGTTTTAGATAGTCGAAGGTTTGGTGCTTACGAACGACCTGAAAGCCTGAAACCATTCGAGGAGCGTGTAGCGGTTGGGGCACAGGGCGGGTTTTACAGCGTCGGTTTGCAGTTGCCTGCGGGCGGATATTTTAGAGACAGTTTTGTGGGGGGTGGATATTCGGGACGAGTTTATAGTCACGGCGCACGGGAAACGCTCACCAGAGGGGTCGAAGCCTTAGCGACGGGCAACCCGGGGGATATCGGTTTGTGGCGAGCAACCGCTGGAGCGATTATTGTTGGGGCAACAATGAATAGCCCATTATTTCAGAAGGCGACAACGCCGTCTGGTTATGCGACCAATACTCAAGGTAGGGAACAATGAGGTTTGATTTCAAAATGTTTGATCGTGACTATTTTGTTGAATGGTCTGAGGGCGACAAGGGCATCACGACAGATTTTGATTCTGTCGAAGAATTGATTGACATGATGATTGAAAACGAGTTGCCTGTTGTGGTTGACCTGTTTGGTATGACCGAAACGGCGGGTTTAGGCGACAAGTATGTGGCGTTCGGTACAATCAATACCGCCTTAGAAATACTCCCAGACGTTACGGATGTTCGATGCGATGATGTTCCAGAGTCTTGGGATGAACCAGACTTGTCTAATCTGACTGTAGAATCAGCCAAATAAACAGCGGTAAACGGTTTCTGGGGTGGGGTAAAGCATTATGCTGTAGCCCGTATGGCTGACGAGTTTGACCAAGATCTTGCCCTTGTGGAACGGTGGCTGGACGGCGAAATTGAATGGGAAGATTTGCCAAACAATGTGAGATCCGCTATTGACGAGGCGATGGTCGAGTTGATGCCAATGGTCAAAGATATGACCTCTCAAGATGTTCATGTCGATTCGATTATGGGCAATGCGAAGCGCAAGAAGAAGAAGCCGAAAGCCGACAAACAGGATGTGGAACTCGTTCATAAGGCGGACGATGAGCATCGGTTCACGTTGGGTCCGTGGTACATCCCGAACCGTTATGACGCTCACGGCGAATGGACAGATGCCGACGAACTCCAGAAGTCGCTTTGGGATTATGTGCGGAGCGGGGATCGCAACATCCGCCTGCAACACAATCGGGACATTGTGGCTGGCGAATGGCTAGAAGCCCTTTCTTTCCCTGTGCCCGTCACAATCCCAATGAATAAGGGGTTGGAATCGAAGGAAGTTACATACCCTGCTGGCACCGTATTTCTGGGTGTGCAATGGAAACCGTGGGCGTGGGACATGGTGAAAGGGGGTAAAATCACGGGCTTTTCTATTGGTGGTTCCGCCGCACGGCTTGAAATGGAGATGCCGATTGAAATGGGCAAAGCCCGTTTCTCGAGCCGTTCCGAGGCTGGACGTTACGCCGCTAATGTCCGCTGGCAGAATGAGGGTGGCGAGGCACAGGATTCGTTCCAGAACCGTGTCCACCAAGCGGTTATGCGTTACAGGGCTGGCGCAAGATCTGTTGCTGAATCAACATTGGGTTTGGCTCGTCTAACACCAAAGTCACGTTTGGGTAGGGCAATCATTCAACTTCTGGACGAAGGGGGAACCTACACCCGCCGAACAGAGGTTCGCCCATCATCGTTCCCCGGTCGTGTCGGGGGCTATGAGCGTGTGATTTATATGAAGTCTTTGGATGTTGTAAAAATCAGGGACGTAGGTGGAAGCGACTGGTCATTCAAACTGAGTGACGATGGCGAGTCTTACGCCGTGATGACGAACAGCGATGGCGGGTCGGCTGTCATCAAATCAACCGACGATGCGATTTGGGCTGTCGGTGACGCTCGTATTAGCGGGCTGTCGGAAGAAGAAATTGTTGCTATTTTCTTTGATGCTTTGGTGGAGAAAAGGGCATTCGCTTCTCGTTCCGAGGCGGGCAGATACGCCGCAAATATTCGCTGGATGGGGCAAGGATCGTTGAATCGTTTGCTGGGTCGCAGTTATGTGGGGGCTTCAGGAACGGCGTTCGATGCGAATGGTCAACTGGCGGGCGGGCCGCTTCCTGCACCTCAAACCGCTTCTGGTCAAGCGGTGCTGGGATTTTACCCCTCGTTGAAAGGGTATCTGGATTTTGATGCGGCCGCTCAAGAGTTCATTGATGATCCGAGATCTAGAGGAATCTCTACGGCACGGTTCGCTAGTGAAATCCCTTTTGACATTCTAAAAAATCATTTGACTCCCGAACGTGCGGCGACGTGGGAAGAAATCATCAATAACGAATTGGTCGGTAAACAGAGCGTCATTGGTCGTGATCCCAAATACGTTTTCATGGGTGGTGGTCCGTCGGCTGGTAAAACGACGGCTTTGAAAACGGGGGCGGTTGAGGTGCCAACCCGTGACGCTAACGGCAAGTTGTTGACTGGTGAAGCGGCCGCAACGAGCATCGAATTGGGTGCCGATATAACGAAGGAACGGTTTGCTGACTATATGGCGTTGATTGATGGAGAAGGATCAGAACAGGCACGGCAGGAAGCGGCTTCGCAGTTCCATGAGGAATCATCGATTTTGACCAAACAGATCAATGATCGGGCAACCACAATGAGGTTGGATGTCGTTTTGGACGGTACTGGGGACTCCAGTATCGACAATCTTACCCGCAAGGTTGAAAGCATTCGTCGTAAGGGTTATCAGGTGGAGGGCGTGTACGCCACCGTTTCAACCGATTTGGCTTGGTTGAGAGCACAAGCACGAGGGAAGCCGAAAGGCACCGTAACTGTCATGCCGAACGGGTTCCGTGTCACCGCCGAAGGTCGTTATATGTTTGAAAAGACGGTGAGAAGTATTCACGCTGAGGTGTCTCGTATTTTCCCAGATGTTTTGTCTCGCCAACTTTATGATCGTGTGACTTTGACCGATACCTCTGATCCGACTAGCCCGAAACTAATTCTTGACCAAACTGGTGGCAATTTGACGGTTTACGATGAGGCTTCGTACGATGACTTTTTGAGAAAGGCGAAACAATAATGGGAATGTCACCTGAAGAAGCAAGAGAGTGGGAGTTGTGGTCGTCACAGTCATCTTTGGATGGTCGACGGATGGAACAACTAAGTGCAATGGTTTGCAACCGCATTCCCGAGGAGCAGGCAGGGCTGGAGAACGAGGACGAGGTTATCTTTTTTCGTGCTATTCAAGATGAATATGACAACACCGTTTTGCCTGAAGGTGTGATTTGGTGGCTTCCAAGTGACTTGTGATTGCGGATGCGATGATAGTTCCCCGCTTTCGAAGGGGGAGCAACGGACGCTGGCTCTTTTAAGAGGTGGCGAAATGGCGTATCTGTCAGATTCGGATTGGCGACTTGTTGTTAAAGCCGTTGAGAACGCTGGGGGGATACGTCAAACAGGTGGCACCGCAGGTCGTTTAATTAGTGATGCGATTACTAAAGCGCAGTTCTCAAGCCGTTCGGAGGCTGGAAGGTACGCCGCACAGCAACGCTGGAAGGGGCACGTTAAGGCAACTCCCGAGGAGGCAATCGGGGCGTTAGCGCAGGGACAGAACGTGTCTTTGGAGGGTGGGAAACAGGTTTTCACGCTGATTGAAAAGATCGGTGAGTTTGCTGAACAGCAAAAAGATGCGGGTAAAAAGGTTGAGACGCTGGATCTTTGTAAGGTGTCAATCCCGGGGACAAACCTGTTTTGTGGGGACAATATTGGCAAGGAACGCATTGAGATGCCTCAACTTTCTGGCAAACCTACCGCTGGGTCTAAGGGCGACAAATTGCCGAAAGATGCTAAGGGGCGGATCAATATTGGTGAAGCCTTCCAAGAGGCGTTAACAAAAGAAGGCATTGAAACCGTCGATGGGGAAGTTCCTGCATCGTCTTTGAGGGCTAGTCAGAAAGAATTGATTGGTGACAAAGTGGCGGGGATCATGGAAGAGATCGCTAGCGGAAAGATGGACAGCGTTAAAGATACGATTTTCGTTTCTAAAGATGGTTACGTTGTTGATGGGCATCATCGTTGGGCGGCGAAGATCGGTTTGGATATGCGGGACGGCGGTCTTGGTGATATCAAAATGAAGGTTAAGGTCATCAATTTGGGGATTGAAGAGGTGTTGGCTAAGGCGAACGCTTTTTCTGAAGAGATGGGCATTCCGCCACAGAAAGCCGTTTCAGAATCGTCTTAAACCATACTAAAGGCGGGTGTTTGGAGTATTATGAGAAACATGAAACCAACCGATGAAATGATTTTGGCTAATCTCCGTAAAACTGTTTGGGCGGAGATGGATGACCAGACGTTTGATCTGGTGATGAAGGCTGTGGAAGAAGCGGGCGACATCCGTGACACAACTGGCTATGCGATGACGTTGATCCAGAAAGCGGTTGTTGAAAAGGGTCGTTTTGCGTCACGTTCCGAGGCAGGCAGATACGCCGCCAACATGAGATGGCAAGGTCAGGGTGACGGAACTCAAGCACCAAAAGGCGGAATTAGGTGGGAGGACTTACGTCCGACTGAAATCACAATAAGTGAATCTGAAAACTTCGCAAAATTAGAAGATGGTGAACTGGACTACCGCCAAGACCTACTAAATCGGAAGATGGACACACTTTCTGAAGAAGATAAAGTTATAGCCAACAGGATACTTCGCCGTTTAGATCAGGAGATTGCCCGACGTGAATCCAAAGCACAGGCTTCTAGGCAACGAGAGTCCTACGGATTAAAGATCAAAACTGGAAAACCGAGTGCTATTGCCAATGTGATTTATGACGATATACGTCGTCAAGGTAAGAAGGTTCCGCCCGCTCTTGAGCCTTATCTTGATGCGATGTCATCCCTTGACTCAGTTAATGACAATTATGGAATGGATAGTGGTCGGTCAATCGTTGCTTATGCTTTGAGCAACATGGGCACCTATAAAGGTGAAACGGCAAGAGCCGCCAAAGCGAAATTGAAAGAATTACTCAAGGGTTGACATGAGCGGTCAGCCGATTCCGCCTGTGGTGGAGGCTTGGGTCAAACAACTTCTTGATCCCGTGTTTGTTGAAACTGTTCGGAATCAACCTTATGACCGTATCGATATTCGGTTGTCTAGTTCTCGTGGGCGTGTGTCTCGTGATCCTGTGATTGTTTTGAATGGTGGTCAGCCAGAGTGGCGGGACGCTTAAATCGTCTTTTGTGATCTTGGTCACACGCTTGTTTATTGGGTTTCAACCGATGCGATGGTCTAAAAGCGTTTGTTTTCAACGGTTTTCGGGGATCTGCCAAAAACACGTTTGCTATACTGGGGTTGCGGACAGAAAGGAGAACCGTGAACCAGCAAACAGCAATCCGTGAAGTTGAGAAAGCCATTCAACTCTACGGTCGCCCACATTGGTTAGGGCACGTTGCCCGCAGTACCAGACGGGTGGCAGGGGCGGAGGCGATCAACGCCTTACTGGAAGGCGATTCCGTGCCTTCTAAGCCCCAGAAGCGGACGGACAAATACAAAACAATCGAACGGTGGGCGAAAGAACACTTGTTCGAGGCGGTGACTGTGGCGCAGATTGCGGAGATCGGGGATGTGTCGAATGCGACAGCCCGCAAGTTCATCAACGACAGGGTGGATCTATTCCGCAAGATTGGTGGGCGGGTCTGGGAGATTCGAGATCCCGTAGCGGACAGGAAACATTCTAAGGCTTGACTAGGGTCAAGTGATCTGGCATCCTTCATTCGGATTCTTCAAGCGTCCCACTACAGCAGAAAAACTTTCGCCAGTCGGTTAAGGTCGATGCGATGAATGATGTCATTCTTTCCGTGGTGATGTTTCTTGTCGCTTACACGATATTAAAAAATATCCGTGATGACTAAACCCCCGTTCATATAACAGACTGAACGGAATCCTTTTACAATCGCAAATGTCCAAAGACCTGCGGGTTTCGTGGTCAAAACCACGGACGCAATGGTCTTTTTTGTTTGGAAAAACTTATGTCAAAACCCAAAACGAAAAAGATGGTTGCTCTCAAGGTTCTTGAGACAAGCGGGGTCGATCATCCCGCCCATCTCGAAGAGGGATGGATTGTTATGAAGTCTGCAAATACACAGGAGAACTCTCACATGGAACAGGGTCTTGAAGAGGCTTATATCGAACGAGTAGTTGAGTTGGAGAAGGCTCTCACCACCTCCCACGACCGCATCGCTGAACTCGAAAAGATGTACGGCAAAATGGTCGAAGAGGAAGAGGAAG
>SXGQ01768472.1_pt1 | contig 44159 bp, 35 predicted proteins | sample 3178371 | NCBI WGS metagenome assembly SXGQ01 (sample SAMN11356859, study PRJNA531348) | freshwater metagenome | isolation source: freshwater sample F1-20 | place: China: Fuxian Lake, Yuxi | collected 2017-12-25
CCACAAGGGTGCTTTTTGCGTACGCGAGTTCCTCCAGCGTTTCAATATCGTTGAAGCCCAAGTGGTCGCCTTGCCCGATGTTGACAACCACGGCGGCCTGGCAGCTATCAAAACCCAAGCCTTCGCGTAGCATGCCTCCTCTGGCGTTTTCGAGCGCGGCGCTTTTCGCCATCGCATGTTGCAGCGCACACTTGGCGCTTTTTGGCCCGGAACAGTCGCCGGTGAAAAGGCGATGGTCACCCAAGTAGATTCCCTCGGTACAGGTCATCAACACCGGAGAGTGTTCCTGTGCGAGAAGATGGGCAATAAACCTGGTGGTGGTGGTTTTGCCATTCACCCCGGTTACTGCGGCTACGGGTATTCTGCCTTCATCGCCCGGAGCGAAGAGAAGATCAAGCAAGGCGCTGGCGGCATGATTCCAGCCCGCCTCATCCTTGATGTAATAGGAAATATCAGGATTTGCCCTGACACCGAGAATGGTGAAATTTGAATCTTCGGGGATAAAGTCCAGTTCAAGTTCCGCAACATCCAGCCCGACTACCCTTGCCGCCATTAGAAGGGCTTTGGAAAGTTTTTCAGGGTAATCAGAAATAGGCTTGGGGACCCAGGCACCATCGATATCCTCGAGGTAGGATGAAATTTCGGTCCCCACCACCAATGCGTAGACTCTTTTACCCTTAAAAATTGGCTCAGCAAGCATGTAATGAGTCTTGGCCTTGATCTGTCCAAATACGGTGCCAAGGTTTTCAGGTGATTCTATGGGAATGGCGGGGTTGCTTCTGGATGTGTAACGAGGCCTCAGAAGGAAAGGGAAACCAATTTGGGAAGCACTTGATTGAACCTCCTCCAGTTCTGAGACAGGGGTATTTGGAGGAACGGGCAGACCGACATCCGCTAGTAATTTTGAAGCGGTGAACCAGTCGTAGGCGATCCAAGATGCGACCGCGCTGGTATGATCGGTAAGCGATCCCTTGATGCGCCTTTGTCTAAAGCCATGCCCTAGCTGTATCATGTCATTGGCGAGGATCTGGAAAGGGATACCCCTTTTCCTGGCTTGTTTTCGAACGGCTTCCTGCAAAGGGGTGAGCCTATGTTTTTCATAGGTTTCCCTGATTTTCGCGATCCACGATTCAAGGTCGGGGTTAGTGTCATTTATGGCAGCAAGGCAGATGTTTCTGCCGGCTTCTAGGGCCACTTTTCCCGCATATTCCTCAACATATTCGATCGCAACCTTATAGACGCCATCTTGGTGGGTGAGCCGGGTTTTGCCATAACCAACCTTGATGCCCGCAAGGCATTGAAGTTCGATGACAACATGCTCAAGGATATGGGCCAGATAGGTTCCGCGTTCGAGGCGTTGGAAAAACCCACCGGGTTCCCCTACGCTGCAGCGATGTTCAAAGAGGGATGGAATCCAAAGTTTGAGTCGTTCGTTGAAACCGGGTAATTCAGCGGAGGAGGAATCTTTGAAGGTTCCAAGGTCCAACCAAGCTTCCAGCACGGTGAAGCTTGCCCAAATATTTGGTCCACGCAGGGCCAAAATCCGCTGGAATTCCATTTTGATGCGTCTTTCGATGTATTAAATCTACTTCAGGAACCGCTTGATAAACGGTTAGTACAACCCATTTGAAACATAGTCGTAAATGATTCAACATGTACAATTCGTGGGTGTTCCAAGTGTCTAAAAACCGCAGAATTAATAAAGTTCTGCCTGACATCTTGATTATTGCTGAAAATAAAAAAACAACTTGATTCAAACTCGAAAAGTAGGCGAGGAAATTGAGGCTTTTAGCGTTAAAATCGTTAAAGTTTGAACCTTGGGCTTAATTGGATTTCCGGAAGCAGGCTGCCTTGGAATTTGCTTGTCTCCCATGGAGTTTAGACATTGCAACATCATTTTTAAAGTAGAATTAGCCAAGGTGTGCAGTTTGAAAACACAGGGTATAACTTGAGCGCAAATACATATTCCAGAACTGGCCCGAACTCTGCTGGTGAGCCGATTTCTCCAGCAATTGATATCGACCTTGATGAAAACCTAGTTTTCAAGCCGATTCACTTGAGCCTGGAAAAAGGAAACAGGCTGGTATGCAGCAACAATGAAACGGGAAATACTTCCCGAGAGTGGACACTTGGGCCGGACACCCAATTTGAAACTAGTTACCAGCATGGGCTTGGCACTCTTAAAGTCATTTTGAATTCCGGTGAGGTGTTGAGTTGGAATTTCACCACCCAGATAAAGCCCAAAGTGCATCAATTCATCCAGGATTGCAAAAAGGTGCTTGGAGTCGTACTGCCTGCCGTGACCACCATCTGCCCCGGTTGCGGTGGCATATTGCAAACGGATGAACTCTGCCTGACCTGCAACCCTCTTCCGGCGGAAAAGGGAACCTCGCTGAAGATGCTGCTTAGGTTGCTTGATTTCGCCCGGCCCCAGATGCCCCTTATCATCCTTGGTTTTTTACTCACTTTGTTAAGCACCTTGGTGGGACTCATTCCTCCCTATCTGGTAATGCCCCTAACTGATGATGTTCTCATCCCGATGCAGCAGGGCATATTAAAGGAGTTTAATCCGGTCTTTTATTACATCGGATTACTGGCGTTGGCCGGGGTTGCCACCTGCCTTTTGGAATGGGCCCGATCCTATTTCTCGAGTTGGGTGAGTGAGCGCATCAGCGCCAGCCTTCGCATGAAAACCTACAGCCATCTGCACACGCTTTCCGTGGAGTATTTTGGAAGCAAAAGGACCGGCGATATCATGTCCCGGATATCAAGCGACACTTACCAGCTTTGCAATTTTCTTTCCTCACATGTGGTTGATTTTGCATCGGATATCCTCATGGTTGTTTTGACCGCAGTCACCCTGTTCGCAATCAATCCTTTCCTTGCACTGGCGAGCCTGACTCCGTTCCCATTCGTTATTTATCTTGTTTACAAGCTGCGCGGACACCTTTTGCAAGGGTATCGCAAGGGCAGCATTGTTTGGGCCGATATGACCAGCGTGCTTGCTGATGCCATTCCCGGCATTCGTGTCGTGAAGGCTTTCTCACAGGAAAAAAGGGAGATTGATCGCTTTGAATTTGCCAATTCGCGGGTAGTCCAGGCGAATGACCAGATCAACCTATGGTGGGCAATCATCTGGCCCTTGATCACCTTCACCACCACGCTTGGTTTGCTGGTGGTCTGGGTGGCGGCAGCATGGCAGATCTACCAGGGCCATATCACCGTCGGGGTTCTTACCGCTTTTCTGGCTTATATCAGCAGGTTCTACAGTAGAAGTGAATCGATGATCAGGTTCATGTCGTATGCCCAGAGGGCCTCCGCAAGCGCGGGCCGTTTGTTTGAGATACTCGATCGTAAACCCAGTGTTCCCGAGCCTGCGAGGCCGGTGGCACCCGGTAAGCTTGAGGGGAACATTGAGATCCGCAATTTGCGATTCAGTTATGGTTCCCGGGAGGTTCTTCATGATATAAGTCTTTCCATTCGCAAGGGCGAGATGATAGGTATCGTGGGACCAAGCGGCGCGGGTAAAACCACGCTCATAAACCTTCTTTGCAGGTTTTTTGACCCGTCACATGGATCAATTTCCGTTGATGGCACGGATATCCGAAGTTTTCCTGTTTCAGATTACCGTAGGAACATTGGCATCGTGTTGCAGGATCCGTTTCTTTTCTTTGGGTCCATCGCGGATAATATTTCCTACGGAAAGCCGGATGCTTCACGCGCTGAAATAATAGATGCGGCGCGGTTTTCGAAGGCGCATCCCTTCATTCTCAACCTTCCTGAGGCGTATGATTCCCTTGTGGGGGAAAGGGGGCAGTCGCTTTCCGGCGGGGAAAGACAGCGTGTCTCCATTGCAAGGGCCCTTCTTGTTAACCCCGGGATACTTATCCTTGATGAGGCCACATCCGCCCTTGATGCTGAAATTGAAAAAGAGCTTCAGTCGGCACTTGAGAACCTGGTCAAAGGCCGTACCACCATTGCCATTGCGCATCGATTGAGCACTCTCAGGCGTGCCGACAGATTGATAGTCATGGAAAATGGCATGATCGTTGAAACCGGCACCCACACGGAGCTTTTGCAGAGAGAGGGGCTTTATTACAGGCTTCATAAGGCACAGCAAACACTTGCAGCGGGATACACGATATGACCCAGCCAACCAATCAACCTGATTTATGGCATGAAGCCGATGGCAGCATTTGTGCAAGGTTGGGTGACGGCAGGATTGCCAAAAACCTTGTGCCTTTGAGCCTTTTTCCCCTATCAGAGGATCATAAAAACATCATCCTGCTTGAGGGAGATGAGGAGGTTTCTTTCATCGAGGATACCACGCAGCTTGAGAAGGGGCTTGCGAATGCGATCCAAGTGGCGCTGCTAAGGAACAGGTTCATCCTGAAACTTTTAAAGATTAAAAAAATAAGCGGCCTTCGCACGCCATCGGAATGGGAGGTGCTTACCGACAGGGGGCACGCCTCCATGGTTTTTTCATCGGAAGAGGCCATCCGCAGGTTGCCTGATGATGGTGCCCTGATCCAGGATTCCCAGGGAATTCGATATCTTGTTTCAGGGATCGGCAAAATGGATGCGTTTTCCCGAAAAGTCATTGAGTATTACATTTAAAACCATGAATAATGAATTCATCAAAGCAATGCGATTCACCAAGGGGCCAAGTGCTTGGTTCAAGCTTCCGGTTTGCACTTTTACCATGGAGTCCGAACGGGTCAAAGCTCCTGATGAAACAAGGATCGCGATACTGAAAGAATTGGGCCTGCCCTTGCCTGTGGGATTTTCATCAGCGGGATTGTGGTTGGCAAAGTTGGCGCAAAGCATCCAGGGTTATGCGGCAAACCAGGGAGATTTTTTCTCCTCGCGCCCAGTGAGCGAGCAATCAAAATTTCTCACCTTGGCATTCTCCTATTCTGAAGAGGAAGTGGCCCGTGATTCTTTGTTGTGCGCCCTTTGGTTCGCGCAAATGCCTGTGATTTTGCCTTGCGCTGATCCCGCTGAAATCCCAAATCACATAAGAAAATCCGGTCATAAGCATGGCCTTGGTCCCAGCACCCATGCCATCTGGCAGGCCGCCGTTGATCATCACATTCCTGTCTGGAAGTTAAGTGACTGTAGCTTGCTTCAAATGGGCGTGGGCAAAATGCAGCAACGGGTTTGGACCGCGGAGACAGGCCAGACGCCATTGCTTGCGGAGAATATCGCCCAAGACAAGGATTGGACCCGCCAGTTGCTTGAAACCATCGGGGTTCCCGTTCCGCAAGGAAGGGTTGTTGTTTCCCGGGAGGATGCCTGGGCCGCGGCCCAGAAAATCGGGCTTCCTGTAGTTGTCAAACCCCAGTTTGGAAGCCAGGGAAATGGTGTTTCCATCAATCTGCTTTCTGAGCAACAAGTGCTGGATGCCTTTGATAACGCCAACGCGTTTGGGTATTCGGTCGTCGCAGAAAGTTTCAAGGAGGGGGCGGATTATCGCATACTTGTCATTGGCGACAAAATGATCGCGGCTTCGCTTCGTGAGCCAGCCCAGGTCATCGGTGATGGGGTTTCCACAATCAACCAATTGGTGCAGGTGGTGAACCAGGACCCACGCAGGGCGGATAGCCATGCCGGCGTGTTGAGTCCCATACCGCTTGATCCTGTTTCCCTTGCTGTCATTGCCTCACAGGGTATGACCGTGGATTCCATTCCCGACAAGGGGGTGAAAGTTCTTATTCGCAGGAATGCCAACCTAAGCACGGGTGGCACGGCAAAGGATGTGACCGATATTGTTCATCCCCAGGTCGCAACATTGGCGATTTCCGCGGCACGACAATTGGGGCTTGATATCTCAGGAGTGGACATCATTTCCAGCGATATCTCCAAAACCCTAGCTGAAACCGGTGGCGCCGTTGTCGAGGTTAATGCTGGGCCCGGATTGCGCATGCATCTTGAACCTTCCGAGGGCAAGGGGCGCCCCGTGGGAAAAGCTATTGTTGAGATGCTTTTTCCCAAACCCGCCAGATCCATGGTTCCAATGATTGCATTTGTTTCCAGCAGGGGAAAAGCCTCGAGGGAGGCAACTTTTGGTAAAGTCCGAAAGTTGTTTGGATCCTCGGGCCTAATTAATTCCAAGGGCCTTTTCATTGATGATACAAAAATCGCAAACAGGTCATCCCATGCGGGCATGGATGTTTTGCGATTGTGCCAGCATCCGGATTTAAAAGCATTGGTGGCGGAGTTTAGCTGGGAGGAGTTCGTCCGTGATGGCTTGGGCCTTTCCTGTTACTCCTTGATTGTCTGCGAGGATTCCCCCCAGTTGGGTGATTTCTCTTCAGCCGAATTATTGCTGGAAATCCGGCATGCATTGTGCTCCTCGGGGATCATCCTGGTTCCCCAGGAAATTGCGGCATCGGCCCCTGCCCAACCAACCTTCTGGTCAAAAGCGGTGCTCTCTTGTGATTCGAAATGGAATGAGTGTTTGAAATACCTCGCCCTTAATCCCAGTGGTATCATCCATACCCGTGATCATAAGTTAAGCTTCTATCGTGGGGAAATCAAACAAACAGAACTTCCCATGAGCACCATGGGGGATAATGGTTCAAGTCTTGATGCCGCCATTGGTTTTCTGGTTGATCAAATAGCTTGTTAAATCCAGGTAAAGTTAATGGTTATCTTGTCCTGACCTGCCCATGGGTTTTCATGGTTGCAATAATCTCATTAGAGATTTCGGATGCGATGCGATGTTGCTGGGTTCCGTCCTTGAGTCCTGAGTTGGATACCACCATTTTGGAGGCGATCGCGATTGGATTGAAACCCGCGACAATTGCAACAGGTGCGGTGCCTGGCATTTTTCTGCCACTATCTGAAGTGTCCATGAGAAAAAAGGGTTGGCCACCACCCGTAGTCGGGTCGGAAAGCGCGGCATCCACCGCTATTTTCTTATTACCCGCGCCAAAACCGATGGCATTCTGGGCCACCTTGTTCCCTTCATTCATATGCACTATTTGGCCTGTCAGCCGCCATCCTTCACCCTGCGGATAATTGGGTTGATTCCAATAGACCGCGGGCAGGCCTGCATCCGCAAGATTTTTCGCTACCTGCATCGCGATGCTTTGGCCAATCGGGGTGTTTCGATCATGGCCGGTTATTGCATCGGTCACCCTGGGGCGGGACTCCGCCGCTTTTCGCAATGGACCCTTGGGAATCAAGGAATCATCCTTCGCAAGCTCGTCCGCAAGGGCTTTGTCCATGTAAAAAGGAAGCACATAAATTCTTGATGGTGGCCTTGTTGGCCATGAGACCTGGGTTTTTTGAGTCGAACTTTTTGTCGGGCCTTGTGCTTTTACGAAGGTTGTCAATGATAGTGCGCCTACGACAATTGAAAATATAATATGGTTGACCAGTCTCATTTTTTTCTTCCTTGAAAAGTTAAAACGCATTCATCATGAATTCACCAGCATCATCCTATGTGAATCACTCAGATTGTCGCAAGTTCAATAGTTTGAGATGCCTAAATCCTATGAAAACAGCAAATTACACACTGTATCGGGCATGGATTGGGGATTTCGATCTTATGTTAATTTCAAATAAAGCCCAATGCTGGGCGGATATCTAAAAAAGATTTTCATCACCCATGGAGCAATTGCATTGGCATCACAAGCTTTCGAATTGGTTATTTTTTTTCAAGAGTCAGTTGGATGCCCGGGACTCCACTCATCGGGGCATCATCCTGGATGCGGTTGTCGCGAATGAAACAGTGCTGTAGCAACCCTTGGTTATCGATGCCAAGGCTTCTTACATGGTTTTCGGGCACTTCGGCTTCGACCAATTTTTTTGCCACCATGTAAAGTTCATCCATGGTTCGTGCTTCGGGGGCATTTTTATGAGAACCGATCTCTTTTCCCGTTTCCATCCATTCCAGCTTGGGCGGTTCTGGTTTTCCCAGGAAATTTGGCTGTGATGATTCAAACTTACGCTCAACGACTTTGTTATCCCTGACGACGATGGTAGTCTCGGTTCGATGGCCTGTGAAACTCGATTTGATCACCTTGTAACTGTAGTTACCTCCACAAAGTTCACGGGTTTTTGCCCATGTGGCCAAGCTTTTTGAAAGCCTTTCCGCATCGAGGGGATTGGAATCGTTTTTCTTTTTATTCGCGCTTGGGTCAAAAGACTTCAAGCCAGGAGATGGGATAGGTTTTTTTTCCTGGCCTTTTTCCTCGCCAAATGAGTAGGCATAAGCACAAGCCCCAATCAATATGGCAAAAACCAGTCGGCTGATATTCAAGTTGTGACTCCAGTTTTTAATGCAAGTGCAAGTCTTTTTGAAACCAAATATTCTTGCATAAATATATAGCAATTTTGTCGAATTCAAAAGCGAATAATGATGCGGTTAAGAGGAAAATTGAGTGCAAATCGGGTGCAGTGAATGCTGTAAAACGGCTGCAGCATAAGTTTTGCCTAGTCGCAAGCAATCGCAAGATTTGAGACAACCCTCTACTAGATGAGGGTTAATGCGATTAAATACAACTGCTATCTTAAATATCAATGGGCGCTACAGGATTCGAACCTGTGACCCCCAGCGTGTCGAGCTGGTGCTCTAGCCAACTGAGCTAAGCGCCCTATCCACAATCTAATGTAGCTCATTTCATCGGGATTTAAAGAGGTAAACTTAAATCATTCTGCAAATCCCGGGAAAGTCCCAGGGGCCATGAATATTACTGCTTTGAGTGCTGCTTGATAAGGATGTCCGCAAAAATCAACATTCTTCCAAAGGGAAGTCCACCTTGGTTCTCATTGAAAGTAAGTAATTCGGTATTGGTGCCCAGTGGTTGGGTATTAGCCAATTCTGTTCCAGATTCATCTTTCCAAGTCGTGTTTCCTGATGTTGTGGTTGTCCTGAAGCAATAAATCCTGCCTGATGGCATGAATAATTGGTTTAAATAAAGGAAGCCAACAGTTAATTCAGATGCATCTGTGATGGTCCAATTTGCAAACGGAACCTTCAGTTTTGTAAGGGAAAATATTAGCGGATTGTCATCTTCCTCGCATACGGTCCATGACTGGCTTAAAAGGGTTGATTTGAAATGTGCGTTACCTAGTCTGGTTGAATTTTCCGGGCTTAGAAATGAAATGGAAGACGCTGTCGAAGATGTGGAAACCAGGATCTGTTGATGTTCTAGCATGATGCCTCATGTTAATCGAAAGCCTTGGCGGTGGGAACCATTTAAGGAGAATTCAAAGGTAAATGATTGACTGTATGGGGGGACAAGGTGTAATTTAAACCTGTTGGAAACCACACCTTTTGTTTTTTCAAGGGATAAAAAAATGAGTTTTTTCATGGACCGCAGGGAGTTTGTAAAAGATAGCGTTGTGGGCGCAGCCATTGCTGCTGCCGGCTTGGATTTCTCCAAGGTTGATTCCCAGGCAAAGGCTCCCGCCAATGCCCAAAATGCCTCTGGTGAGCAACTTCGGGTTGCTGTAGTAGGGGTCAATGGTCGTGGCATGAGCCATGTCGGTGGTTTCGCAGGTAAAAACAACTGCGTTATTACCACGGTTTGCGATTGCGATGAAGCGGTGATCGGAAATGCGATGAAAACCATTGAAAAAGTCCAAGGCAAGGCTCCCAAGTTTGAAAAGGATTTTCGCAAGCTCCTTGATGACAAGACGATTGATGTGGTCAGTATCGCAACGCCCAACCATTGGCATTCATTGATGGCGATATGGGCGATGCAGGCCGGCAAGGATGTGTATGTGGAAAAGCCTGTAAGCCATAATGTAAGTGAGGGAAGACGGGTTGTTGAAGCCGCCCGCAAGTACAAAAGGATCTGCCAGTCCGGAACTCAAAGTCGCAGTAATCCCGGAATGCGCCAATCCATCGAATATGCCCATAGTGGGAAAATAGGTGAAATCATGATGGCCCGTGGGCTTTGTTACAAACCCAGGGGTAGTATCGGGAAAGTGACCGCTGACAAGCAGATCCCAGCCACCATGGATTTTGATTTGTGGTGTGGCCCTGCCCCAGTCAATCCTGTTCATCGATCAAGGATTCATTACGATTGGCACTGGATCTGGGATTACGGCAATGGTGACCTGGGTAACCAGGGTATTCATGAAATGGACAAGGCTCGTTGGGCCCTTAAAGCCATGGAATTGCCAAAGGGTATTTTCAGCATGGGCGGCAGGTTGGGCTATGATGATGATGGTCAGACGCCCAACACACAGGTTTGTTCCTTTGATTATGGCCCGAAAGCCCTGATTTTCGAGGTCCGTGGTTTGCCCACCAAGGATTTCATGGGTGCGAAGGTTGGGAACATTTTCTACGGCACCAATGGATACATCGTGTGCCCCAGTTATGCGACAGGAATTGTTTTTGACAAGGACAACAAGGAAGTCGCAAGGTTTAGTGGCGGTGGTGATAATCACCATTTTGAGAATTTCTGCAAGGCTGTAAGGGCTCGCAATCATGAATTGCTAAATGGCGATATTCTTGAAGGCCATCTCTCCAGCGCGCTTTGTCACCTGGGCAACATAAGTTACAGGCTAGGCAAAGAGCAATTGCTTTCAGAGAAGGTGGAAGGGCTCGATGCTGAAACCGCCAAGTCTGTGGGCAGGATGGTGGAGCACCTTGCTGACAACAAGGTTGATGCCGGCAAAACCAAGGTCAAAATTGGCAGAAAGTTGGTCCTTGATCCAAAGACCGAAACCTTTGTCAACGATGCGGAAGCCAACCTGATGCTGACCCGCCCCTATAGAAAGGGCTATGAGGTTCCAGCCAAGATCTAAGGCTGACCTGTTGGGTAATCAATTTAGAGAGGGGCTTAAGGCCTCTCTCTTTTTTTATATAAGGTCAAGTTGGCGTTTTGGCATAAGGGCTATGTTGCATTCCTTGCAAACACCCCGGACTACGAAGGAGTGACCTTCGCTTTGAAAACCGTTGGCAAGGGATGCCTGCCGGATGGCTTCCTCGATGGATGGGTTTTGGAACTCAATTACTTTGCCACATTTTGTGCATTGCAGGTGGTCATGCTGGGGGTAGCCGTAATCATGCTCGTAGAATGTGCGGGGGCCAAGTTCAAGCCTTCTAAGAAGGCCGGCATCCACAAGTTTATTGAGGGTTCGATAAGCGGTGGCCCTGCTTATCTTGAGGTTTGCTGCTTGCATTTCTGAAATCAACGCTTCAGCATCAAAGTGGTCATGGTGGCTGAAAATAAAGCGAACCATGTCTCTTTGCTGGCCGGTGAAGCGTTGAGGTTTATTACCAGTGGTGAGGTATTCCCTGAATTTATCTTCGGGAGACTGGGATACGGCAACAGACTGCAGATTCACGGGTAAGTCCTTTCAGATCAGGAAAAGGGGGAAAATGGGCCATATCCCCCAATGATTATGATAATCAATTCCTTGGATATCTCAAAGGATTTACCATTAAGAGTGGTTTTTTAACCTAAATCGAGTTCGCCCAGCATTTTATCGAGGGCTTTTTCGAACTTTTCGGGGGTATCGTAGGTGCCAGCGGCGATTTCCTGGCGTACTCGATTTACCAGATCCTGTCGGATTGGCGCGCTCTCATTTTTGCGCTTTGCTACTGTTTTTGGCTGGGATTTCCACTTTTTACGGGTGCGAGAAACTGGTCCGCTGATGGTCGATGGTCCGTGCTTGAACATGATACATGTCCTTTCTCTGGGAAGCCTCCGGAAAGATGGGTCGGAGTTTCCAAGAAGATACTACAATCTTTGGCACCGAAATGCCAACCCTATTGCTGGCCTGTCAAGAAGAGACAATTTGGCCATTTGCAGATGGGTTTCAGGCTGCCTTCGTAGAGCTTCTTCCGAAGCCCTGCTGTTCGAACGCTCAACACCTGAATTGTACCATATTTATCGTCACAAGGATTGAATTAGATGAGAAAAAAACTGCAAAATTTACAAGTAGTAATCTGGGGGAGGGCTTGGGGGAATAACAAGACTTCAACATGGTTGCCTAGTTTTCGGCAACCCAGCCAAGTTGAAAGAGTTTTATCCAGATTTACAGTTTAAATTTTACCCTTGGAAAGCTTGTTGGTTACTTCTTGAATTATTTCTGCCGCTTTTTTTACCTGTTCCATCGATGCATCAAGATGCGTGACTACCCTCATCAGGCTTGAACCGCTGGTGTGAATGAGCAGTTTTCTTTCCTTGAGAGCGGCAACGAAATCGGGAACTGTCGCTATATCCTGGTCCAACCGGAACCATACAATGTTGGTTTCAATGTCGGGTTGGTCGATTTTCAAACCTGGGGAATTCTTGATAGCCTCACCCAGCAATTTTGCTTTTTCGTGGTCCTCCTTGAGTCGGCCGATATTGTGGTTCAAGGCATATAGCGCCCCGGCAGCTATGGTTCCTGCCTGGCGCATGCCTCCGCCGAATCTTTTTCGTATCCTTCTGCAGGAAGCCACAAATTCCTTGGAACCCACAATGGCGCTACCAATGGGCGCCCCAAGGCCTTTTGAGAAGCAAACGGAAATTGAGTCAAATAGCTTGCCCCAGGTTTTGGCCTCTATGCCGGTGGCAACTATGGCATTCCAAAGCCTGGCACCATCAAGGTGAAATATGAGGTTGTTTTTGCGAGTCCAGTCGCGAAGTTCCTTTACCAGATTCAAGGGTTGAACCCTGCCACCGCATCGATTATGGGTGTTTTCAAGTGTCAGGAGTCTGGTTTTGGGGTAATGGTCATTGGGGGGGCGAATAGCATCCAGAAGCATGTTTGGCTCGATCAGGCCGAAATTTCCCCGGATGGTTTTGCAGGAGATGTTACTAAGAGCTGCTGGCCCGCCACCTTCCCAATTAAATACATGGCAAAATTCCTCGCAGATCATTTCATCCGCGGGCTGGGTATGAGCCTTGATGCAAATCTGGTTGGACATGGTTCCGGATGGGCAGAATAACGCAGCCTCATGCCCCATCATGGCCGCAGTTTGTTCCTCGAGTTTAATTACAGTTGGGTCTTCCTTGTAAACATCATCACCCACCTCGGCTTCGTTCATCGCGGCCCGCATTTCATTTGATGGCCTGGTAACGGTATCGCTTCTAAGATCGATCCATGCGTTGGTCATTGTTGCGTCCTGTCTGGGTTGTTGGCTCTTATTTTTTATTATTTTCCATGTACCATTTGTTGTTTTCAAGCTTCATATGGATCACGAAATCCTTCAATCCCGGATCTTTTATGGTTCCCGCTTTTTCAGAGGATTCAAGTTTGCCGGTTTTTAGAAGGGTTTCGAGTGGTGTCTTGAGTCCATTCTTGAGTTTTTCTTTTGTTTCAGAAACTTGCTTGGAAAAATCCCCCTCATGAACTTCACGCACATTTTTTTCAATGAATGCAGGATGGGCCAGATGGGCGAGCATGTAGTCGATTTTGTCGGATTCAAGGGCTTTTAATAATGATTTACGGAGATTTTCAGGGGTATTTTGAGGGAAAGCCGCCTCATCGACTGCGATGCCGTATCTGCCGCTTTCCTTTACTGCCTGGGCTTGGATATGATTTTGAATGATTGCCAAGTTGACCATCATAAAGAGAACAATCATCATATTCTTCATGGTTGCCCTGCCTTGCTTAAGGTACTTGGGTCTGGAACCTAGGACATTGTACTCATTTTCAGTTATACTACCAGCATGCCAGGAAACTCATTTGGAGAACTGTTCAGGGTTACAACATCGGGCGTGAGTCACGGTCCCGGGTATGTTGCAATTATTGATGGTTGTCCACCCGGTATACCATTGGGAATAGAGGATCTGATGCCCGATTTGCAAAGGCGTAAGCCCGGGCAGTCGAAAATCACAACGCAGAGAAAAGAGGAAGACCTACCTGAAATACTCTCCGGGGTTTTTGAGGGGGTTACTGACGGCACATCCATTGGGATTTTATTCCGAAACAATGATCAAAGAAGCCATGATTATGGCGACATAAAAGATAAATACAGGCCCGGTCATGCCGATTACACATTTGATGCCAAGTATGGTTTAAGGGACTACCGCGGCGGTGGGCGGTCCAGTGCGCGTGAAACCATTTGCAGGGTTGCAGCGGGCTCGATTGCCAGGAAGTTGCTCGCCAGCCAGGGCATCCGGGTGCTGGGCTATGTTTCCCAGGTGGGTGATATCCGTTTTGAAGCCACTGATCCCGCTGCGATCACGCTGGAACAAGTTGAGAGTAACCCGGTGCGTTGTCCCGACCCTGTGATAGCTGAAAAAATGTACGCGTTGATTGATAAAGTGCGCATGGAAAGAGATTCGATAGGCGGTATATGTGAGATGGTCGCAACTGGGGTTCCACCAGGTTTAGGCGAACCGGTTTTTGATAAATTAAAGGCTGATATAGCCAAGGGTTTGTTGTCTTTGCCCGCCGTGCTTGGTTTTGAGTATGGTGCGGGGTTTAAAGTCGCGGAAATGCGAGGTAGCCAATGCAACGACCATTTTGTTCATGATGAAAAGCTTCCGGGCAAAGTTGGAACCAAGACAAACAATCACGGTGGAATGTTGGGTGGAATTTCGAGTGGCCAGCCGATTGTCTGCCGGGTTGCGATCAAACCCACCAGTAGTTTGCCTCAATCCCAGCCCACGGTGGATCGGGGTGGGGCTGAAACAGAAATTCTGACCAAAGGCAGGCATGATCCTTGTTTGTTGCCAAGATTTGTGCCGATGGGTGAGGCCATGATTTGCCTTGTGCTTGCTGACCACTGGATGCGTTGGAAAGCCCAATGCTCGTCCATGGTAAAAAGCTGATTCATATTTAAGATTTGTCTTAACCTTCCAAGACATCCATTTTTTGAAAGTTGATTCCTTGAGCGGACAACCCTATCTTGGGCTTTGGTTTTTAATGCGAAGTGATTTGCTTGAATTCAAGATTTCAATCTACCAGGTCGGGTTATAGCGATTGGCAAGTAGGATTTCTATGCGATGGAGGGTTAGAAATCTAATTGATTGTTAGACAAATGCACTTATTACAACTAAAATTTTACACAATATGGCCTTTGATTTAATCATGGAGATATTCCCTTGAGTCTGGTAGTACAGAAATTTGGTGGTTCGAGTGTCGCAAACGCCCAAAGAGTGATGGCAGCGGCTCGAAAGGCCATTCGGGCAAAACATGTTGGAAACCAAGTCATCGTTGTGGTGAGCGCCCGCGGCGACACGACCGATGAGCTGATAGAACTCGCCAAGGAAATTACTGAAAATCCGCCCGCCCGTGAAATGGACATGCTTTTGTCCACTGGGGAGCAGATTTCAATTTCGTTGATGGCTATGGCCATCCAGTCCCTGGGTGAAAGAGCGATAAGCCTGACAGGGGCGCAGGTGGGTATTGTCACCGATAGCACCCACACCAAGGCCAGGATCAAAAGCATTTCCACGGCAAGAATGCGCAAGGCACTCGCGGATGGTTACATTGTCATAGTCGCTGGGTTTCAGGGGATTGATGAGGACGATAACATCACCACTTTGGGCCGTGGCGGTTCAGACACGACAGCGGTGGCGCTTGCCGCCGTGATGAAGCATGATTCCTCTGGGCCGAAGCTTGATGTGGCCTGTGATATTTTCACCGATGTGGATGGGGTTTACACCACCGACCCAAGGATAGTTCCTGAGGCCCGAAAAGTTGATGCGATCAGCTATGATGAAATGCTAGAGCTCGCCAGTGCGGGCGCGGGCGTGATGCATTCTCGAAGCATAGAATTTGCGCGAAAATTCGATGTGCCTTTGCAGGTAAGATCATCTTTTACCGATAGCGAGGGAACTTGGATTGTTCCTGAAGCTGAATGGATGACAAAAATACCTGTATGCGGGGCGGCTCTGGTTCGGGATGAGGCAAGAATTTCACTTGAAGGTGTTCCGGATACGCCTGGAATAAGTCATCGCATATTCGAGGCTGTTTCAGCGAAAAATATTGTCGTGGATATGATTGCGCAAAGCGTTGGCAGCAATGGCCGCGCAAATGTTGGTTTTACCGTGCCCTCCAATGAATTGACCCCAACCTTGGATGCTCTTCAACCCTTGGTAAGGGAACTGGGGGCTCGGCTGGTTCATGACGCCCAGGTGAGCAAAATCTCGATAGTTGGCACAGGAATGAAAACCAACACGGGCATCGCGGAGAAAATGTTTGCCGCACTTGCATCCGAAAAGATCAACATGAAGATGATAACGACCGGGGAGATCAAGATATCCGTGCTGGTAGACAAGGCGGATGCGGCCCAGGCGCTGCGGGCAGTGCATGCGGTGTTTTCCCTTGAAAAAGCAAGGCAAGGTGCAGGGGGCAATGTTGGTGATGTGAATCATTCCAAGATAACTTCGGGCCATGACCATAAAAACACTGATGACCTACTTGAGATCACCCGCCAGCTTACAAGCATGGAGGAGATCCTGGTTAGTGAGGTTCAAAAGACTGTTGACCAGGGTCGGATCACTTTGTTTGGCCTGCCTGATAAACCTGGTAACAGCCTAGCGATTTTCCAGGCGGTTGCGGGTGGTGGAATTGTTGTTGATATGATCGTGCAAAATTTATGTGGCGAGAAGGTCGATCTCTCTTTCAGTGTGCCCCGTGATCAATTGCAATCCGCCTTATCGTTGGCGGTGAATGCCGCAAATTCCACGGGCGTGAAGGTTCAGGCGTCCGCGGATAGTGAAATCGCCACTCTTTATGTGCTTGGGGTGGGCATGAGAACCCACACGGGGGTGGCTAGAAGAATTTTTGGAACCTTGGCCTCTGCAGGCATCAACATAATAATGATCAATACCAGTGAAACCTGCATTAGTGTTGTCGTGCAGAAGAACCAAGGTGAACTTGCTGAAAAGCAGCTTAAAAAAGTATTCGATTTGGATTAGAAAGAAGCTGAATGGTAGATAAAAAGGAAAGCCGGGCAATCGCCCGGCTTTTTTTACCCAGATGGAAATTGTGTTAATAAACTTCGCCTGGTGCACCAGCTTTTGATTTGCCGGTGGATTGAAGGCTTCCGCCGTAACGAAAATGCCAGCCTTCCGCAACCCGGATGCGATGAAGATCATCCATGCTGAGGCCGTAGCGTGAAAACCATGGTTTGCCCTTGGCTTTGACAATCTCATGGATTTGTTGCACCCGGTTGACGCACTCGTTATTGGCGAATTTCTTTCGTGCATCCTCGGAGTCTTGTAGGAAATATTCCTTCCAGAACGCCCTTCCGCCCAAAACGCCGCTCGCGCCAGCCTGCATTGCCATCTCCACCTGCTGCTTGTAGGCGGGAAAATCAACCCCGGCGCTTAGAAGGACCCATGGTCTCTCGCTTGCAGCATCAAGGGCCTGAAGGTTTTTCTGCAGTTGGGAATCGGATTCATTGCCAAGGTGGCCGGGAAATTCAGCCTTGTAAATGTCGCAGAAACGGCTTGTCTGGACAGCGCTTTCAATCACGGTTTCAGCCTTGCGGTTGATGAAGCTCTTGCTGTCTTTTTTCTCATCGCCGAATGGGAAAGCAACAGTTTCCAAAAGCAACAAGATGTCATGCTTTTTGCAATCCTCATATACCTGTTGGATGAATTCGAACTGATGTTCCGCGCTGTTGGGTTCTGTTGGTTCGTATTGGGCAAGAAGTTTTACCGCATCCGCCCCGATACCCTTGATTTTTTCAACACTAAACCCAGGCTCAAATCCGCCCAAGGGAGCATTGAATTTGTTTTTTGCGCCACCAGACTGTTCAACTCGAACTAGAACACCTACATTCTTGGGGATGTTAAATGATGCCACGCTATTCCAAACCCCGTAGTAGCCATCAACCAGCACGCCACTTGCTTGCTTGGAAAGGGCTTCGGCAAGAATGATCTTGGCCTCAACGATTTCATCAAAGGTGGGTTCTCGGTCCTGTCCCTTTTTCTTTAGACTGTCGCGGATCATGCTGATCATGGAACTGTTTTGGTCGGTGGCCACCATGGTAAGGGTACCATTGTCGTTGCTGATTCTTTGGAGTCCCCGTAATTTTCCGGGTGTCAAACCCAGGCCAAGAAGTCGAGTAACAGAGATGCGGGAATTTTGATTGGACATGACTATTAAATCCTCAAATTTAAAAAAAAGTAATATGGTACCGTCTAGGAAATTCTATTTTTATTTGGCTTTATAGCAAGCGTTATCCATAATTATGAGGCATATTCAAGTCGACCTTCGTGTTCAAATAATATTTCACAAATTATCTGGTTGATTATAAGTTCAATTATCTTTATAGTTCCCCTGAGGTAATGTTGTTTTTTAATGATTAAATGGAGAATATTATCATGTCGATGTTCATTGGTGAATCTTTGGTCGGTGATGGAAATGAAGTTGCGCATATCGATCTTTTGATCGGGTCAAAGGAAGGCCCTGTAGGGGTTGCTTTTGCAAATGCGATCGCGACCCAATCCGCAGGCCATAACAGTCTGCTTGCTGTTGTTGCTCCAAACCTGATCTGCAAGCCAGCGACTGTGATGATCACCAAAGTCACCATCAAAGGCCTTAAGCAAGCTGTTCAAATGTTTGGCCCCGCCCAGGCAGGTGTTGCCCGCGCAGTTGCCGACAGTGTCGCTGAAGGCGTGATCAGCAACCAGCAGGCTGAGAGCATGGTTTGTGTTTGTGGCGTTTTCATTCATCCACAGGCCGCCGATGACAACAAGATTTTTGAATACAACTACAAGGCCACCAAGGATGCTTTGAAAAAAGCCCTTGCAAATGAGCCCAAGGTTGAAACCATTACTGCCCAGAAGGACAAGGTTAAACATCCTTTCTCCCCCAAGTAATTGATTGGATTGGGACTACTTTGAATCATGGGGGTGACTAGCCCCCATGATTTTTTTTTGCATCAATGTATCAAGGTGGTTTTTATGGAAAAGAAAAAGATATTGGTTCAATTTGATCCAGATTTGCATGCGAGTGTTTTTGATCGGGTTGTCGCGATTGATTCCGGAGTGGATGAATTGTTCAGCTATTCCAATGTGCAACCAGAACAGGTTCGGGATCTTGTCCATGGTGCGATTTTCACGCGTGGGCCCAAAGATCTTAAAAATACGGCTCTTTTCATAGGGGGCGCAAATGTTGAGAAAAGTGAAAAATTAATGGAAAAGGCCCTTGCAGCGATGGTGCCACAGTTTGGTTTAAGGGTTTCGGTGCTATTCGATGCAAATGGTTGCAATACAACTGCGGCGGCCGCGGTTAGAACAGCAGCAAAAACACTTGATTTAAACGGAAAAAAAGCACTTATTCTCGCGGGTACCGGCCCTGTGGGGCAAAGGGCTGCCCTTTTGTTGGCAAAATTGGGGGCACAGGTGCTTCTCTCATCACGCACACTTGAGAAAGCTCAATTTGCGGTTTTATCCCTGGCAAAAAAAATTGGAGAGTCCTTTTCCCCAATCGCTGTCCAAATTGCCAATGAGGACGAATTGGTAAAATCTCTGAAGGGTGTTGAACTTGTAATTTCTACTGGAGCCGCGGGGGTTTCTCTTTTACCGGAAAAAATCAGAAAGGCCATTGATTCGCTTAAGATGGTGATTGATCTTAACGCGGTGCCTCCCCTAGGAATTGAAGGTACTTCAGTGATGGATAAGGGCCTAGTAAGAGACGGCGTTGTTTGTTTTGGCGCTATTGGGGTCGGTGATTTAAAGATGAAAATTCATCGAGCTGCCATTGCCGCACTTTTCACTGCCAATGATCAGGTCATGGATGCGGCTGAAGTTTATGAGATTTCAAAGGGTTTTTAGCCAAGCGCTTCTTTGATTCTCTCACGGATGATAGTTTCCAGCAACGGATGGCGACCCAGATGCCCTGCCAGTTTGAATTGGACTGTGGGGTGTTTTTTTGAAAGTAAATCACAGGATTCAGTGAGATCTTTTCTCACATGGACTCCTGCTGATAAAAAATAGGGAACCATGATCACTTGCTGGGCCCCCCTCAAGACACATGTGTCTCCTCCGCTTTCAATACCCGGTTCAGCCAATTCCAGATATGAGGGTTCCACAATTTGAATATCGTCAGATACAAGCCTTTTTGCCAACAGAACCAGGTCTTCATTTGCCTCTTTGTTTCGGCTTCCATGTGCGATAAGTAGAAGGGCTTTCTTCATTTTTAAATTACCGTTTGTTAATTGCTGTTGGAAATCTCTTTTTTAGCCTGTTTGATCCAATTGTTGATTTCATCATCTTCCAGGGCTGATGGAACTTTCCTGATGTATGATTCCAAGTTGGAAAGCGCCTTGCTAGGTTGCCCCGCCTGAAGCAAAACCACGCCTAAGTCCCTGATTTGTGATGGGTCATTGGGGGCGATCTGCCTAAGTCTGTTTAATATGCGGATGGATCGATTGATATCATTTTTCCGCAGATAAATTAATTTAAGGTTGGTAAGCATTCGGATGATTACGGAAGCGGTCGGGAGGGGCGAGAAGTGAGACTCAGAAAGCGAAAGTTGTTCACCGGTGGCCTTGAAGGATAGAAGTTCACAATCGCTCTGGGAAAGGATTTTGCCCCCATTGAAAACATCAAAATAAACGGAGTGGTTTCCTTCACAGGCCATGGTGATGAAATGTCCGGGTAAGCCAACGCCAAAAAGGCGTAGACCGATTTTTTTTCCTATGCAAATCGCTAACACTGATAAGGAGATTGGTATGCCTAATCTTCGATCGATCACCATGTTCAAATAGCTGTTTTGATGGTCGTAGTAATCGTTTTTATTCCCCTGCAAACCAAGTTCATGCGCCAGGTAGCGGGTGAAAGCCTTGATTCGAACCTCGAGATCTGTCCCGCCGGGAAGTTTGCATCCATGTGAAAAAGCTGCAATTTCAGACTTGTAGGCTGGGATATCCAAGTTAGGATATTCATCCAAGGCAAGACTGAGTGCTAGTGATTCCAAACAAACACTGGCATTGGGGTTTTCAGCCAGTAATAAAAGATCGCTATCCAGGTTCATGTAGCTATATATTATAGATGGTTGTTTTGTTGAAGGAATAATTTTTGGGTCATTATGGAACTTACTGTTCAAAATGTTTATGGTTTGATACTTCGAAGCAAGCTGATGAAGCCTGATGAGGCAAAGGTCGTTTTGCAAAGATGGAAGGACGAGTCGAAATCCCACTATTCTGACTTGGGCAAGTTTGCAGGCTGGCTTGTAAGTCGAAAATATGTGACTGAATACCAGGCATCCCTTCTGATTCGAGGTCATGGTGAAGGCTTTTTCATCAACAGTTACAAAATTTTGGAAAGACTTGGTAAAGGCCGAATGGGCGGCGTTTACAAGGCTGAGCATGAAACAGGCCAGATTGTGGCCCTAAAGGTCCTGCCTCCTTCGAAATCCCGCGAGAAAAATTTCCTGATGCGATTTCACCGGGAAGCGCAGATGACCATGAAATTGGTTCACCCCAATATTGTAAGGACTTTTGAAACTGGCGTATGTAATGGGCTGCATTACATGGTCATGGATTATCTAGCGGGTGAGACACTTGATCAATTTTTAAAACGAAGTGGCAAAGTGCCCCCGGCGGAGTCGTGCCATATTGTTTACCAAGCTCTTAGGGGGTTAGATTGTATTTTTCAGCATGGGTTGGTTCATAGGGATTTGAAACCCGCGAACATGATGCTCGCAGGCCAGGTTCCAAATGCCAAGATTTTAGATAAAACACTCAAAATTCTTGATATGGGTCTGGGTAAACTCACCAAAAACAAGGAACCGGTACACCAAGTCGCCACGGCTTTGCACCTCACGGATGAAGGCGTGATCCTGGGTACCCCGGACTATATGGCTCCCGAGCAAGCCCGGGATGCCAGAAACATTGATATTCGGGCGGACATTTATAGCCTTGGTTGTGTTCTATATCATTTGTTGACTGGTCAGCCACCATTTCCAGACACGAACATTGTCAATCAAATGATCAGGCATGCCACCGAGGAACCAAAACCAGCAAGTTTTTTCAACCCCCAGGTACCTGATGGCTTGAACAAGATTATCAATACCATGCTTGCGAAAGATCCTTCCAACCGTTACGAGGTCCCTGAAAAGTGCTCTCAAGCGCTTGCTATTTTCTTGAATTCGGGGCCGTTTGTGTCCGCTCCTGGTGTTGAATCGGAGATAAAACTCAAAAAGTATTTAACCTGGCTTGAAACTGAAAAAACCGCCATCAAGGAAAAAAATAAAAATAATAAGGATGACGGTGTGCTTTACGATCCACCTTCTGAAAACAATTCAGACCAGGGCACTGAGAGTGATCCCGGAATCGAGCCCAATTATTCGGTGACACTGGTATCTAATATTCCACCAGATAATGATTCTTTTGATTTTAATGCTTCCGACCCTGTCTACATTAATTCCAGGAAGAAGACTGGTGAAGCTTCGAGTGGTTGGCTTAATTTGTCAAGATTTACTCGGAAAGAGCTTGTTTTTTTGGGAGTTGGAGTGGGTATGGGGGCTATTGCGACATTAATCGGTTGCATTATAGCCTTGGTGGTTTTTTCTCCCTTTAGCAATAAGTGATTGCAAATGATTTTCCGAGCAAGGCATTATCAAACTGAAGAACTCTTGGACATCATCTGTGAGGATGGGGTTATTGTTTCCGTGGCAAAGGCTGGAACCCGTATACCTGATTACATTTCAGATTTTGTATCCCCTGCTTTTTTTGATTTGCAAATAAATGGTGCATTAGGTGTTGCGTTCAGTGATATCAATCTTGATGTAAGCGGGATTTTAAAGGTTATTGAGGTATGTAAATACCATGGTATCTCGGCGATTTGCCCCACAATCATCACTAACTCGCACGAGATATTGCTTCACGGTTTTAAAACACTAAGGCTGGCATGTGAAAATGATCCCTCAATCTGCAGGGCGATGCCTTGTTTTCATCTTGAGGGCCCCTATATAAGTGCTGAAGACGGACCAAGGGGAGCTCACCTCAGGCAGCATGTGCGCATTCCAAATTATGAGGAATTCAAGCAGCATCAGGCTGCATCTGGTAATCGCATCAAGTTGATAACACTTGCCCCGGAGTTGCAAGGGGCGCTGGATTTTATCAGAAAGGTCCACCAGGATGGGGTTGTTGTTGCCATCGGTCATACCGCTGCAAGCCCCGGGGTTATTCGGGAAGCGGTTTTGGCAGGTGCGACTCTTTCGACCCATCTGGGGAATGGATCTCATGCGATGTTGCCAAGGCATGAGAGTTATTTTTGGGAACAACTGGGCTCAGATGCTCTATCGGCGAGTATCATCACGGATGGGCATCATCTTCCCGAGGCTTTGATCAAGGCCATAGTTAGAACAAAACCTTTGAATAAGCAAATAATCACATGTGACGCCAGTGGCTTGGCTGGCCTGCCCCCAGGGAGATACGCGCTTTGGAACCAGGAGATTGATATTTTGCAAAATGGAAGAGTCGTGGTTCCCGGCACCCCTTTCCTTGCAGGTTCAGGATCTTTCACTGACGATTGTGTCGCCCATCTTGTCTCCCTGGGGATTGTTTCTAAGAATCATGCCCTAGAGATGGCGACTAACGCGCCAAGAAGGTTGCTCAAATTGCCTGAAGTTAAAATCCAGACAGGGGAAATTGCAAATATGATATTTATTGATTCAAATGAATCTTTGCCATTTCGACTAAAGCATGTGGTTGTAGACGGTCTCTTGATCAGATGAAACTTACCAAAATCGACTTTTGAGACTCACGGGTCGTTTGATTTTTAATTTTTGGGGTTTTTGTAATTCCGAAGATTTTAAGAATTGAGGTTATGAATTTTTAAATTACGGGAGTTTCCATCAAGTGGATTCTAATTTTAAAAACAAAAAGTGTGTAAATGTAAAAGTTTATTTGTTGTAATACAAATATTACTGTCATAGGATAAACTTAATTGTTTTTTAATGATTTGTTTGAACTAATTAGGTTGAAGTAACTCATGAGCCAGGCAATTTCCAAAGCAAAAATCCATGTTGAAAGAATGATGCATCGCAGCAGTGTTGCAGTTGCTGGCGATTCTGTCGCAAGTTATTCGTTGTTAAAATTAATTCCCGCCATTGGTGGTGGTGCATCCATTGGAATTAACATGGCGATGGTCTTGGATGTCTCAGGCTCCATGTATGAGGAAGATGGGACCGGAAAGAGTCGTATCAGCAGGGTGCAGGAGGCTGCATGTTCCGCTTTGAATTTTTTAAGGCCCAATGACTCAATTGCAATCGTCGCTTTTGCTAATAATGCTGAATTGGTGCTTCCTTCCACACCGGTCTCTCAAAAAGATAAAATAATTGATGTCATCATGCGCATTGATATGTTCAATGTTGATGCCGGCGGCACATCAATGGATCAAGGAATTGATCTTGCACTTGGTGAACTTCAAAAAAACCTTGGTTCGGGGGGTATTTCCCATTTAGTTGTTCTCACGGATGGTGAAACTTCTGGGGAGCAATTGTGCAAGGAGTACGCAAAGTCTGCGGCTGAGAAGAAGATCAATTTTAGCGTGATAGGTGTGGGCACGGAGTGGAATTCCGGATTGATCAAGGACTTGGCTGCATTGTCGAATGGCAAATGGCACTACATTGATGTGAATCAGGTGGACTCTGCCCAAAAAGTATTCATGAGCGAGTTTCAAAGCCTTGCCGCGGTTGGTTTCCGCGATGTGCAAATTCATTTCAGAGTGATGAAGGATATAAAAATCAGACGGGTTCGCATGGTTGTTCCCGAGATAAAGGATCTCCCGCTTCAAGAAGTTGAAGATAGGCATTGCGTTGCACAACTTGGCACTTTGGAAAAAGATAAAACATCAAGGTACATACTTGATCTGAGCTTACCCAAGCGCCCTGATGGAAAGTTCAAGCTTTTGGATGTGGAAGTGACTTTCGACACCGGCACAGGCGTGAAAGAAACCAGCGGTTTGATTCCAATTGAGATGACCTACACCGCTGCTGGTAATGGCTATATCAATGCCGAGGTTGCCAAGCATATTGATGAAGTTCAGATCTTTGAGTTGAACAAGAATCTGCAAAATGCGATTTCCTCAGGAAATACCCAGGAAGCAACCCGTGTCGCCCAAAGCATTGAGAAAAAAGGGGAGGTCATGGGGGCCCGGGCTGCAAAGAAAACAATGCTTGCCAAGCAGGTTCTCGCGGAAATCAACCAAGGCGGAAAAGTCTCAAAGAAAACCCAGTTGGCTGTTGATGATGCTGCCAGAGCTGCTGATGAGTAATCCTGATTCTTTTTAAGGCAAGATGCCGTTTTGTTATAGGACTTTGATCCGAAGTTTAAATTTGAGTTCAAGAGAGGTGCTGGAATGGTAGTTTGCCCTTTTTGTCATTTTAGTAATGAAGATGGTGCTCTTTTTTGCGAACAGTGCAAATCTGATTTAGCCGGTGTTGAGTCAGGACCTGTTCCCGAAGCTCCCCCAATTCCAGTTGCTGAGGCGCTGGAAGAAGCGGTACCCTTTGCAATAGCAGATGCAGTTGAGATTCCACCCGAAGCTCCAGCCATTCCAATTCCTGAGGTTATCGCTGAAGAGGTTGCGCCAGTTCATGTGGCTGAGGCGATTCCGGAATTACCCGAGGTCGCTCCAGTTGCTGCGCCAATTGCCCCCGAGGTCCCAGCGGTGCCCGAGGTTGTCGCTCCGGCTCCTGTTCCAGTAGCCCCCCCTGCCCCACCATCCTCCGATGATCCTTACTTTGTTGATGATTCTGCCAACCCAAGGCTTTTTGTTGTGCGTGGGCAAAAGCCAAAGGTTGAATATCCGATTCTTTCAGGTCTTAACTTTGTTGGTAGGGCTGATGACAAACCTGTTGATATTGATTTGGAAGACCAGGAAAATCCTGAGCGTGTATGGGCCAGTAGGCAGCATGCTGTCATTGAATTTGAAAACAACAAGATCACCATTGAGGATCTTAACAGCTCAAATGGAACTTTCTTGAATAGGAACAAGATTTATCCCGGCCAGAAAATGCCTTTGAAAGCCAACGACATGATCCAGATTGGTAATATTCAATTGAAGGTCATGGTTTAATTGCCGCTTGGTAATTGGTGCTCTGGCGCAGTTCGGATAACAACGACTGCGCCATTCGTTTGAATCTTCTAGCTTGGTTAGTGTGAGTAATAGTAATCATGATGACTTGCCCCAAGTGTTCAAGAGCCAATCCACAAGAAGCTGTTTATTGTTATTTTGATGGATTTGTCCTTGGTGGTGCCGCTGCGGGAACAGGCCCTCTGGCCATCAACAGCCTAAGGTTCCCGAGTCCTTTTGTTTTCATGAGTGGTAGGTCATGTCTTAATTTTGATGACCTCGCGATAGCCTGTCACGAAGAATCCAAGCCCGCCGCTGACATGTTGAAACAAGGTTTTCTGGAGTCATTTCTCGCAAGCATCGGGCGAGTTGATTTATCAATGGCTGCCAAGGAAGCTGCGAAGTTTCCTGATGCCTCCAGAGGCTTGGATGAATTACTGGGTAAATTTCCGTCATCCGTGTTGTCTGAAGCAAGGCTCAATCTTTCCTCGCAGGACATAAATCTTGGGGTTTTAAGCAGGACTGCGAAAAGAGACCTTAAAATCACCATCGAGAATGGTGGAATGCGGCTGCTTTATGGTTCGATCACTTCCGATAGTCCATGGCTAGTGATTGGTGATTCTGGGACCGCATCCGTTAAACATTTTCAAACCAAGGGTGAATTGACGGTACCGCTTCGGATTGTCCCTGAAAAATTAAGGTCCTCTGACAAGCCACTTGTTGCCAAGCTTAAGATTGATTCCTCTGGTGGAAGTTCGGTGGTGATGGTTCGTGCTGAGGTTCCTGTTGTTCCGTTCCAGTTGGTTCCGCTTTCCGGTGCTGTGTCACCAAAACAAATCGCATCGAAAGCCAAGGCAAATAGCAAGGAAGCCGCGATTCTCTTTGAAAATGGCTCTGTGGCAAAATGGTATGAAAGTAATGGATGGTCCTATCCTGTCCAAGGGCCAAGTGCGTCCGGTTTGGGTGCAATTCAGCAGTTTTTTGAGGCTTTGGGCCTAACACCGCCACCCAAGACATTCATCAACCAGACCGTGATTAATCTCGCTGGTGACCCCGGTCAGGAGTTGGCTTTTGAATTGACTGTTGGCACTGAAGAGAAGAGGCCTGTTTTTGCGCATGGTTTTGCCGACCAGTCCTGGATAACTGCAAAAAACCCAAGATTGACCGGTAGTAGTGCTGTGCTTGGATTTGTGATTCCTCAAGTGCCTGAGCGTCCTGGGGAATTGTTGGTTTCAAAAATAGTTGTGACATCCAATGGCAACCAGAAGTTTCTTGTGCAGGTAAATGTGCAGGTTTCAGGGAAATATGTGCCTCCAAGATTCGAACCCTCTCCCGAGTTGGTTTTCACTAAGCAACCTGAAGTTGTCCCCAATGCGCCTCCCCCAACCGCCATTCCCGAAGCGGATGACACAATCAAGGTTGACCCGAGTTTGAGAAAAGGTGGAAAAGCGACAAAGTCTTCCGTGCCCCTGGTACATCTTTTGCCGTTTGCTGGGTTGGTATCGTTGATGGTTATTTTGTTGATTGCCGATGCGATTGGAATTGGGAGTGGTGGCAAGACCGAAAGTGGGACTAGTATTGCAAAAAATGAAAATCCCCAGAGTGGCCTCGGGTACTCATTCGATGTTGATAAGAAATCTGTTTTGAAACTTGATTATGGCCACAAACCAAAGGCCAGGAATTTTAGGTTTGGGCTAATTTCCGCTGATAAAAAGGATCCCAAGGACCCCTCGAAAAACCTCAGGCTCACCTTTGATCAGGAAGGTGATTCAAACAATACCCGAATTAAAATTGATGACAGGGAATTTTTGTTCGCCCATGCAATGAAAGAGGTTCGGGTTATCGAAGACAAGGAAGACACCAAGAGGCGTGCTTGGCGGGTTTCCTGTGATTACCTTATTGGCGGAGAAAGAATAAAGGTGACCCAGTTTATTCAAATTGTGCCGGGTAGTCAGTCTGGAGATTTGGATACTTGTCTTGTCCGTTATACCGTTGAAAACAAGGGGAAGAACAAACATAAGATCGGTCTCAGAATGATGCTGGATACTTTTATTGGTGGTGAGGATGGTGTGCCTTTTGTGGTTCCTGGAACAGATGGATTTGTGACAAAATTCACGGAGTTCACGCAGAAAGACATGCCGGACTATATTGAAGCCTTGGAAAACCAAAATCTTGATAGCCCTGGGGTTATCGCGCACCTTGGGTTAAAGGGATTCCAGCTTCCTGATTGTGAACCGGAGGCTTTGTACAAGCTTTTATTGGGTGAAAATCCAGGGAACAAGGAGTTTTCCTATGATGCTGACCCTTCAGAACTTGCACCCAAAAAAGGCAAGGATGGATCCAGGTTTACTGATTCGGTCGTATTTCTTTATTGGAACGAGAGGGATACTAATCCGGGTGAGGTTAGGGATTTTGTATTTAGTTACGGACTGGGTGAGATTTCTAAGCCAGATGGTAGTTCTGGTGGAAAACTTTCAGTCACCATTGGGGGTAACACCAACGCTGGAAAATCTTTCACACTCACGGCATTGGTTAAGGATGCGGTCAAGGACCAAAAGGTTGCCATAGTTTTGCCTGAGGGGGTTAGTCTTGCATCTGGTGAAACCAAGGAAAAGTCAATTGTTGAGGTGGATCGCGCGACTCAGATGTCGCAGGTTTCCTGGAAAGTCAGCGCATCAAAAGCTGGTGTGTTTTCATTGAAAGTCGCAAGCGGGCAATTTAGTTCGCAGGCCAAAGTCAATATTCGTGAAGCTTCAAGTAGTTTGTTCAGGTAAACGGATCAACGTCCCATGAGTTTTAATTTGTTTCTTTATTATTGTGCGATATTTGGCGCCTACGCGGCGTTAAGCGCGGCTTTCATTTCCAGGCTCGCCACCCACTCGATCGGATCTGAGCTTGTCCAATCCATAATTGATGGTGCTTTGGTTGGTGCGTTTATTTCCTTTGCTGTCGGGGCTTTGGATACCATCTGGAGCACGGGAAAATCAGATATCAAGAGGCTTGTTATACGATCCATGGGTGCCGGCTTTGTCGGGGTGTTTGGCGGTGTGCTCGGCGGGGTGGTTGGATCTCTTATCGTTAAAATTACTGGTGTCCAATTCTTTGTCTTGGCTGGCTGGACCATTTCAGGATTGTTGATTGGTTTGTCACTAGGGTTGTTTGACCTGGTGTATGCCCTTGCGACAAAATCGACTCCTCCCCATGACAACAAAATCAAAAATGGCCTCATGGGAGGGGCCTTTGGTGGATTTCTTGGTGGCGCTTTCTTTCTGTTCTTCAAATTAAGCCTGGGTGCCATATTTGGAAGGGAAAATCTGCTTAGTGCAAGTGGGCTGGGTTTTGTTGCCTTGGGCGCTTCGGTTGGTTTTTTTATAGGTTTAGCCCAGGTCGTGCTCAAGGAGGCTTGGGTCAGAGTCGAGGCGGGTAAGCGGATAGGCAAAGAACTTATTCTATCAAAGCCTGAAACTTTTTTTGGAAGAGCTGAAACCTGTGATATAGGTTTGTTTGGTGACAATACTATTGAAAAGATTCACGCCAAGGTTCTGATGCAAAAAAACCGTTATCTGATTGCAGATGCCGGAAGTGTTTCAGGTACTTTTCTAAACGAACAGAAAGTTACCAAGCCGATGGAACTCAAGGCTGGTGATATGATAAGGCTGGGAAGTTATATTTTAAGGTTCAACGAGAAACCCGGAAAAAAGAAATAAGTTCCAGGAGTTCCCGGGTTCAAAAATAAGGTTTAAATCATGCCGATTGTCTTTGGTTGCCCTAAATGCAATACGAAAATGCAGCTTCCTGATAACGCTGTTGGAAAAAACTTTGGTTGCCCATCGTGCAAGACTCCTTTCACTGTTCCAGCATCAGCGGCGCCCTCCAGTCCCTCCAATCCTTCGGTTAATGTTGCGGCGACCAATAAGCCGCCTGTTTCACCCGGGTCGAGTCCCGCGGCAGCTCAACCTCCTAAATCCGCTCCAAGTCAAGTTGCTTCCAAGCCAGCCGCTGCTGTTAGCGGGCCGGTGAATTGTCCCGCATGTACTGCCCAGCTTCTTCCCGGGGCGATTTCTTGCATGGATTGTGGCTATCTTTTACAAGCTGAAAGCACATTGGCTGAGGGCGATGGTGTTAGCCCTGCAATTTGCACCAATCCTGTGTGTGGAGCGGCAAACCCACCTGGGGAAAGAAATTGCCAGCGTTGTGGCCAGGTCCTTCCCTTTGCTGCCGGGCATTTGATTAATAATCGTTATCGAATTGAAAAACAATTGGCGATAGGTGGATTCGGTGCGGTTTACCTCGCCACTGACACCAAAGAAGGAAACAGGCCTGTCGCAATCAAGGATATGATCTGTGAAGATCCTGGAGAATTCGACATCAGGTTGAATTTTTTCAGGCGCGAGGCCGATATCCTTAAATCTTTGAATTCAGTTCCAATTGTTCCGAAAGTTTATGATCTGATTGAACAAGGTGAAAGGGCCTATCTAGTGCTTGAATTCATCAAAGGCAAGGATTTGATGAAGATACTTGAGGCAAATAATCATTCGCCCTTTCCCATTGAGAGCGTTGTAGAGTGGGGCCGGAATATTTGTGATGTGCTTCAGCATATGCACTCCCAGGTCCCACCCTTGGTCCATCGGGATTTGAAGCCAGAAAATGTCATGTTGCTCGAGGATAAAAAATCAATCAAGATGATCGATTTTGGTACTGCAAGAGATCTGGGGAAAAATCAAAAAGACAGACATGCTGCAAAAACCAAGGTTTACACGGAAGGTTATGCACCATTGGAGCAAATTGCTGGCAAGCCAGAACCCAGAAGCGACCTTTTCGCGCTTGCATGTACTCTTTATCAGTTGGCGACGGGTAAGGCACCTGAAGGATCGGTGACTGTTCATGAAATCGACCAATTATTGAAGGATTCATCCAACCCTATTCCTGCCCAATCAAAATGGCTGTTTGAGATGATCAAGGTCAATTTGAATGAAGACCCAAATGAGCGTTACTATAGCGCGCGTGAAATCAAGGCAGACTTGGAGAAAAAGCAGGTAACCAAGGAAATTCCATGTCCCAAATGTGCTGCGATGAATAAAGTCCGTCAGCCTTTTTGTGGTAAATGTGCAGAGCCTTTGACGGATTCCACCCCACCTTGTTATTACTGTGGAAAAAATAACAGGATGGGAAGCAGATGTTGTATTCATTGCGGCAATCGGCTTCGATAAATCAGATACACAAGTTGTTAGAATTTTGAGGTGATTTTTAATGTATACCGACCCTTCTTCATCTGGTGCCAACGATCCTAGTGCTGAATTACAGGGTGATGTGCCATTTGCAATGCCGGTTGAAAACATTGAACAATTGGATCAAGACTCCATTCCAATGGCATTGCCTGTTGATGTAGAGGCGCTTGCGACCCCGGTGGAGCAAGTTGAATTGCCGGTCCCATCGATACCGGGCAATATGGAGGATTTATCCTCACAGGGTGGTCCCAAAGTTGAAACAAAAATTGTTCTATGCAAGGTGTGCGGGGCCCAAAGAATTCCTGAGCATGGTTCCTGTCAAGATTGTGGTTATTATTTTACCGAGGCTGATCTCGCAGCAGGGCAGGATCCACAGTCCAATATGGGTTCCAGCGTTAATATTTCCGATGTACTGGTTGCGGGTAAATACAAGCCTTTAAAGTTGATTAGAGAGTTTGCTGGTGTGAAAGTCCATGAAGGAATCGATGCCTCAGTTTCCGGGGGCACGGTTAATGTCTTGATTTATTCGCAGGCCGCTGAAGAGGAGAAGAAAGAGGCTGAAAATGCTCCTGTGGATCAGCCGGCTCAAAATGATGAGGCAGATGATTTTTTGCCAAGTTTTGATGATGCATTGCTCTCCGGGACGAGTGCTATCGAAGTGACCAGCGAAATGCCTAAATTGCTGATGTGGCCAAATTTAGGTTGGCTCAGGTCTACTCTTGATTCGGCGGGCTCTCCCGGGTTACCTAAAGTGATTTTTGGTGGATTGGAAAATTCGGTTAATTATCTCGTTCTTGAAGTGCCTTCTGGTAAAGACCTATGGCAGGTCTGGGATGATGAAAACGAAAATGCCAGTGTAAGGTTTAATTATCTTCAAGACTTGGCTCGGGTTTTAATGTCATTGCATGGCGTTGGTGCTTTTCTTGAGTTTGTTCGTCCTGAAAGCGTCGTGGTTTCTAGTGACGGAAAATTAAAACTCAAAGATGTTCTTGAAATACTTCCTCTTCCTCTACCTCCCGGCAGTCCTGTTCGCGGAACCCTCTACACACCACCAGAGTTGATGTCGGGCAAAGGATGCACCTCTCCAAAATGTTCTCTCTACAGTTTTGGAGCTTTAATTTATTCCTTGGAAATGCTTCATCGCGAATTAAGTGAGAATGATTTTGAAAAACCAGGAGTTCCCAAGCCCTTCATTCCAAGATTTCCAGATATTCATCCTGGGTTCGGCAGACTGATTTCCAAGACATTTCGTGCCGAGGTGTTTGCACGGTTCCCCACAGATGAGGCTGGTCGGGATGATAAAACGGGATTCAGTGAGCTTTTGGCAACACTGGCAACTGTGGGCAGAAGCTTGGATAGGTGCAGGCTTGAAATAGCAAGCTGGACTACAACTGGCATGGTTCGCACGGGTAATGAGGATGCTTTTGCGCTTATGCATGCCACAGAATCTAGGCAGGATGACCTGACTGATTCAGCATTGGTGTTTTTGGCGGATGGCATGGGTGGTTATGAGGCCGGTGAGATTGCCGCTGCTATGACGATGCAGATCCTTAGGCAGAATTTAACCTTGCATAAGCAATTTTCACAATTTGCTGGTGGATCGGCTTTTACCAATGACGCAAGCAGTCCGCCACCAAAGGGAGAGACGCACGGCCCAGCGGATCTTGATATTGAGGCATGTAAACAATTGTTCAAAGCCGCCCTTAAAGAGGCTAACCGGCAGATTTTTTCCGCATCCCGTGCTCCGGGTAGTAAGAGGCGCGGCATGGGTTGCACGGCTGAAGCAGCTTATATTGATGGAAAAAACTTGGTTGTTGGTCATGTCGGAGATAGCAGAGTTTATCATCTTTCCCAGGGTGAGTTGGTACAGGTCACACGGGACCAGACTTTGGTCAACAGGTTGGTGGAGCTTGGAAGTATCACCGCTGAAGAGGCGGAAGATCACCCAAGAAAAAATGAACTTCAGCAGGCCATAGGTGGTCAACCGGATGTCGAGGTGGGCTTGTATCATTCCAGGCTCCATCCCGGTGACTGGGTTTTTGTTTGCTCAGATGGATTGACCAATCACATATCAAATGATGATCTCAAGACCATGTTGTTGAACGAGGCGCAATCCGCACAAATGGCTGCCAGAAGGTTGGTAAATCTTGCTAATATTGAAGGTGCCACAGACAACGCAACCGTGGTTGTTATTCGTTGTACCTAGTTGAAAACCCATCCGTTGGTTATATTTCTTGACAGATACAAACCGTATGGACTATAAATAGACTGATCGGTCTAAACGGTTTGGGTTTCATTAATGAATCAGCCTCGCATTGATATTTCATTTATCCGCAAAGAGCAGATTGTAGATGCTGCTGTTTGCGTGATTTCACAGCAGGGCCTTCAGAATTTCTCGCTATCTGAAATTGAAAAAAAAGCGCGTATGAGTCGTGGCCAGCTTACTTATTACTTTCCCGCCAAGGAGGATATTCTTCTTGCTGTTTTTGATCGTTTTCTCTTTTTAATGCAGTTGGATTTCCAAGTTCAGGACAAAAAGACAGGTAAACCTTCAACTGATAAACTCCAGGGCCTTGACCGCATTTGCAGGGTTATTGAAAATGTTCTGGCAAGGCCCGTGGAGGGTGATGGGTTTCATGCTTTGCAATATACATTTCTTTCGCAGATTTCCCACAGGTCTGATTTCAGGGCAAGACTCAGCGCACTTTATGAGGAATGGCGATCCAAATTGAACGATGACTTGATTCAGGAAATTGGTGCTGATACCGGTTCTCTGGATTTAAGAAATCTTGCGACTTTGATTGAGGCTGTTTTGCACGGTTTATCTATTCAAAGGGCGGCAGATCCGGCCGCATTTGATCCGAAAGTCATGATGGGTTTGGTTGTGGATGTGATTCTTACTTATATGAAATCAAAGTTTGGCTTAAATAAAAGAATCAAAAAAATAATTTTTGAAGGAGTTAAAACATGAACATTCTTAATAACCCCCAAACAACCACCAAAAACACCGCCAGTTTGGAAGAGCGTGTAAAGTCTCTCAAGATAAGTAATGTCGTGGAAATGCAAGGGACTAAAAAATCCACCATTTTTGCATGGGGACTTTGTTTTATCATGATGTTTGTCGCGGGATTGATGACTTGGCGAAGTTATAAGATCACACCTGCCGCATTGGATTCAACTCCGCAAAAAACGGTATCTCAGGTGAATAATTCCACAGGTTCCGATTCCGTGAAAACGGTTCGTGAAAACACCCAGCCTGGAGCTGTCAAGGGTAAGGAAAATATCGTCCTTGAAGCCAAGGGGTATGTAGTTCCTGTCCACCAGATTCAAGTTAGTCCAAAAGTTCCCGGGATGATTGAGAAACTTTATGTTGAGGAAGGGAAAAGGGTGAAAAAGGGAGATGTTCTCGCGGTGCTTGAATCGATTGATTATAAGGCGGATTTCGAAAAAGCAAAAGCTGTGTTGCAGGTGGCGACCCAGCGAAAGCTCGAGATCAAAAATGGTAACAGGCCCGAAGAGATTGAGCAGTCAAAACAGGAATATCTGGAATGCCTTTCAAATCTTGAGCAACTAAGGGGTGACCTGGTTAGGAATCGCAAATTGACCGGGTCAGCTTCACTTTCCCAGCGCGAGATGGATGTTGCCTCTTATAGTTTTGAGGGTATGGAACGAAAATGCAGTAAGTTGAAGTTTGCTTATGATCTAATGGTCAAGGGGCCAAGGGAAGAAAAGCTCAAGGTGGCTGAAGCTGAGGTTGATCAGGCCGCTGCGGAACTGGTAAAGGCCCAGTGGAGATTGAACAACTGTGTTATCACCGCTCCTGTTTCAGGTGTGATTCTGACAAAAAAATCAGAGGAGGGAAATATCATCAATCCCGCGGCTTTTAATATTTCAGCCTCCCTTTGTGAAATGGCGGATCTCACCGATCTTGAGGTTGATCTTTCCATCCAAGAGCGGGATGTTGCTTCAGTTTTTAAAGGACAAAAGTGCATGGTAATGCCTGAGGCCTTCCAGAATTTCGCCCCTTTTCTAAAACTTCATCCGAAAGGTTACGAGGGCGTGGTTTCAAGGTTGATGCCGATTGCTGACAGAGGAAAAGGTGCGATCCCGGTTCGTGTTAAAATCAGAGTTTCTCCTGAGGAGGAAGGTGTTTATTTAAAGCCGGACATCGGGGTCATTGTGGCTTTTATGAAAGATCAAGATTCAAAATAATTACTTCACAAGGAAGATTATGCCTGAAAATATTGTTGTTCGGGTTGAAAATTTAACGAAGAGTTTCAGCCGGGGCAGTGAAAAAATCTCCGTTCTTGAGCAACTGACCCTGGAGGTTGAATCAGGGGAGTTCCTGGCCCTGATGGGGCCCAGTGGTTCTGGTAAAACCACTTTGCTTAATATAATCGCTGGGTTGGACACTCCCACGACAGGGACAGTCACAGTTGGCAAAAACTTAATAAGCCAAATGAGTGAGTCGATGCTTGCATCCTGGAGAACGAGGCATGTGGGTTTCGTATTCCAATTTTATCATCTTCTTCCGGTTCTAACCGCATACGAAAATGTGGAACTTCCGCTTTTACTTTTGCCGATGTCCCGGGCACAGCGCAAAGCCCAGGTCATGAATGTTCTGGACCTGGTTGGTTTGTCATCAAGAATAAACCATATCCCAGGCCAGCTTTCCGGTGGACAGCAGCAGCGAGTTGGCATTGCCAGGGCCATAGTTACAGATCCCGAACTGATTGTTGCCGATGAACCTACTGGGGATCTGGATTCAAAATCAGCGGATGAGATTCTTGATTTGATGGGTGTTCTGCAGAAAACCCTGGGAAAGACAATCATCATGGTAACCCATGATCCCAGGTCCGCCGCAAGAGCCCAAAGAGTTTTGCATCTAGAAAAAGGCAAGCTTGTGAAGGATTCCAGGAACTTTTCTTATGTCGCGGGTAATGCCGGTAATTAAGGGTGGATAGCATGAATGATCTTGAGAAGTATCTTTTGGAATTTCTGGACAATCCTGCTCGTCTAGGGGCATTGGTTTTGTTTCTGATGATATCGCTCGCGGTTTTTGTTTTTGCTGGAAGCTATTTGTTTTATATTCGCCTGATGTTTTTAAATCTTAGAAGAAACATAATACGCACCAGTCTAACCGCGATAGCGTCGATAGTGCTTGTTTTTGTGGTGACATTGGTTTGGACTGTGCTGTGGTTCTTGAATCTGGTCACATCGGAAAAGGCCAAGGATTTCAAGGCGATTGTCACGGAAAAATGGCAGATTCCCAGCCAGATGCCCTACGCATATGAAGCAAGCCTAGCGGAGGGTGCCCCCTCTCAAGAGGGCGATTATAAGATTGATAAAAGCAAGGACTCGATGACTTGGCAGTTTTACGGTGCGACAATTGATCCCGAAAAAAAAACAAGGGATAACATTATTTTCTTCTTCAGCATGGAACCCATGAAGATGACGAAGATGATGGATGGTATGGAGGAATATAGCGCTCAACAGTTGGATCAACTGAATAAACTTTGTGAGGAAATGGTCAAGGACAAGCGCAAGATCATCGTTGGCACTGAAAGGTTGCAGGCTATCAACAAAAAAATCGGGGAACGAGTCAAACTTACAAGTTTCAATTACAAGGGTATCGACCTCGAGGTGGAAATCATCGGTACTTTTCCCGAGGGTAGATATAATCAAAGTGCGATTCTTAACCGGGATTATTTGAATGATTCGATTGATGATTACAATCGAAAAAATCCGGGTTCAAAACATCCCATGACAAACCGCAATCTGAACCTTGTTTGGATCAGGGTTCCGGACAAGGATGTTTTTCAAAAAGTTGAAAGGCAGATCTCGGAATCCCCCTCTTTCACCAGTCCCGCGGTGAAGGTTGAGACCGCCTCTTCAGGAATCTCCACATTTCTTGACGCTTATCGTGATTTACTTTGGGGCCTTCGATGGATTTTGGCACCTTTCATACTTGCAACCATGGCACTTATCATCGCGGTTGCAATTAGCATCAGTGTTAGGGAAAGAAGGAAGGAGATCGCTGTGATGAAAGTAATTGGATTTACCCCCATACAGATTCTTTTCCTGGTGCTTGGAGAATCAGTGATGGTCGGGGGGTTAAGTGGATTGTTTAGTTCCACCGCCACAACCATGGTCATAAACAATGTTGTTGGTGGAATAAAATTTCCAATTGCATTTTTCCCTATTTTTTTGGTTCCCCTTGATGCCATATGGTGGGGACCGGTTATTGGAATCGGTACCGCGCTTGCTGGAAGCCTTCTTCCCTCACTATCTGCCTGCAGGGTCAAGGTTTCCGAGGTGTTTGCGAGAATTTCCTAATGTGCTGGGGTTTTAAATGACTTTTTTTTCATTACTTGCGACAACGCTTGTTTCGGTAGTTGGGTTCAGCATATTGCTTGCCCTGATTGGAAAAGTCCCAATTAATTACAGCCTGAGAAATCTTGTTGTCCGTTGGCCAATTTCCCTGATGACCGCGCTTGCGTTTACCATGGTGATAGGTGTTTTGATTGTTATGCTTGCATTTGTGAATGGTATGTACAAATTGACTGAAAGCAGTGGCCATCCTGAGAATGTAATCATTCTTTCAGATGGAGCTACTGACGAGATATTCAGTAATCTCGGTTATAGTGATGTAAGCGAGGTGGAATTTAATCCCGGAGTGAGCAGGGATGACACAGGTAAGCCGCTAGCAAGCTGGGAAACTTATGTGATTGTGAACCAGCCAATTCCCCCGCATGCGAGGGTTGGTGACCGCCGCAGGCGATTCATTCAAGTCAGGGGAATATTGGACCCCGAAAGATCCGGGAAGGTTCATCATCTTGTCTTGAAGTCTGGAGACTGGTTTTCCACCGGTGAATCCGGCGGTGGGGTCAGGGAAGTCGTCGTGAACGAAGCGGGCAAAGAGCCCAGGAAAGTGAATGCCACCGAAGCGGTTTTGGGTCAGGGAATCGCCAGGGAAATTGGTCCTGATTACATGAAACCCAGCCTTGAAGTTGGTGATGTGTTTAACATGGGTGATAAGTACTGGGTTGTATCCGGAATAATGGATTCGGGCGGCTCCACTTTTGACTCTGAAATTTGGGCCAAATGGAAGACTGTTGCCGAAAGATTTGGCAAAGTGACATACACCACTCTCGTGATCAAAACAGAAGACAAAAATGTTGCCGCTGCCACAGCCAGTGACATTGTGAAAAATTTCAAAAAAGCGGCATTACAAGCTTTTGTCGAGACCGATTACTATGACAAGTTAAATAACACGAACAAACAGTTCCTGGTTGCGATTTTGTTTGTTGCCGCTGTAGTTGCGATTGGCGGTGTTTTTGGAATCATGAATACCATGTTTGCAGCGATAAGCCAGCGAAACAAGGATATTGGTGTGTTGAGGATTGTTGGATTCGCACCTTGGCAGATACTTGTTTCCTTTTTTCTTGAAGCCATAATTCTCTCATTTTTTGGGGGAGTCCTTGGCTGCGTAGTCGGTAGTTTTGCCGATGGGTTTACTGCAAGTAGTATCATGAGTAGCGGCGCTGGAGGTGGTAAAAATATTCTTCTAAGGCTAACCGTTGATATGAAATTGATTTTTAGCGGGATTTTGTTCGCTGTGGCGATGGGGATGGTGGGGGGATTTTTGCCCGCGGTTTCGGCCATGAGAATCAAACCGCTGGAATCTCTCCGCTAAATGGTGATTTAATCTCCCGGCATGCAATTGTTAGGATCTCCAAGGTGGTCCCATTCGAATTGATTTCTGTTCCGAAATTCACATAGACAATACTTTTTGAAATGTCTGTTTGGGTTTCATTTCTGAAAATACTCACTGGCACAACCGGGATTTTTAACTCCTTAATGATCTCAAGCACACTCGCAACCCAAGGAGACTTGAGGGAAATTGAAACGGCATGATTCTTTAAGATATTCTTGCGGATTCGCTGGATAATTTGATCTGTTGGGAGCGTTGTACTTTCGTGGGATGATGACCAGGCGAGGTTATGTTTTTTTGCAAGTCTGTTTATGATTGATGGCAAATCGCCCGATGCGGGATTAGGGTTAAATACATTTCTCGGAGTTCTGTCAGTAGCAGAAATTATTAAAAAGGGATCCTCAGGATTATTTCCTTCATGCACAATCAGCAAAGGACCATGGCCCTTAAGATTATGCAGGCCGTGGGCCCTCAATGTGTACCTTGAAAAAAAATATCCCCAGAGAATGGTTCTAAGAAACAAATCAGGCATTCGAATTCTTATTATAAATAAAGTTGCAAGGGCGAATGAGGCCGCCACAAAAAAGAGATATCTAGGGAGAAAGTGATTGTTGAACACCAAGGGTTGTGGCTCACTTTTTTCATACAGTTTACGGTGTTCAACTCCATCAAGGATGTAGGATTTTTCAATTACTTTGGCACCGACCTTTACATTTTCTGAGAAGTTGTCAATCGATGACTTTGGGGAATTAACAATAGTTTTCTCGGTTTTATCACCCGTTTCACCATAAGTGATTATTTCGTAACTAAAGGGCCTACCATTTTCAAATTGGATTGAATTGACAGTTCCCTCAGCGATTTTAGTGAGTTTTATTTCAGGACAAATGCCGGTAAAATGGGCGGTTTTTACGATGATGAAAAACAAAAATGAAGCCAGTATCGCCCCTGTTACATTGATTAGGTTGCTGGTTGCAATCACATCGCCCTTGCTGGATTTGGGCGCGCGATCTTGTAATAGGGTGAACAGTGGGACCACATAAAATCCTGTGAAAAAACCGGTTGCAATTATGAAAGAAACCAAAAAGTTAATATGGTCTAAAAGCAAGGCTTCCGCTAAAAAACCAACCATCATTCCGAAGAGTCCGATGGGGATAAGCCCCATTTCAATTTTTCCACCAGAGAGGAATCCCACAAGTGGACTGCCAAATCCAATTCCAAGTGCCACCATTCCAACTATCACACTTGTTTCCTGTTCAGACCATCTGGGTATTTGGGACTCGCCATGCATGTAAATTGTGGCTCTGCTGAATGCCACGATAAATGTGAAAAAGGCAATGCCAATCACCGCTATAGCAAGTGGTCTGGATCGGAACATTTCCCTGAGATTCGCGTAAACAGGCTGGTAAATATAGGGTGGGAATTTTCGGGTGGGATTTGCAGGAGGTATTTTTTCTATCCAAAAGCTTGCTATGGCACCAATCAGGGCGAGGATACAAAGTATTATCCCAATCCAATATTCCTGCCCCTTGAAATGATAGGATAAAACACCACCAAAAACCGTTCCCATGATTACCGCAAGGAACGATAAGGATTCAAGGATGCCATTACCTTTGGAAAGCATGTGAGATTTTAAAATTTCCGGCATCACCCCATATTTGGCAGGAACAAAAAAGGCACTGTGCATTCCCATCAAAAACACAGTGGAAAGAACCAGCCAGGGCCCTTCTTTAAAATCCTGAACACCCAGCCAAAATCCGAGCAACGCAACAGCGGTGATAATCACCTCGGCTATTTTCCAAAAAACCAAAGACTTTTGCTTGCTATATCGATCTGCAAGATAACCTGCCAATGTGCAAAAAATAGCCCAAGGTGCGTAAAACAGGATCGGCATCAAGGAAATCGCCTGTGCTTCATTTAAGATTGATTTGTTTATCGCAAAAAACATGGCTGATGCATGAATTGCCTGGTCATTAAATGCAGCTAGAAATTGAGCAATCAATAAGGCAATGAATGTACGGGATTTAAGCGTATTCGATGGCTGGAAGGTTTGAGAATTTTCTGGTTCGTTCAGCCCGGTTGACATATCTTCCGCCGTTTTGTGACTTTTTCATATATACATTTCAATTGAGTAGTTATACCAATACTAAGGGCGTAAAAAAGCTAAAATTTAGGCTTTTGGTCAAGAGGATGAAAGCGCCAGGTATCGTTCCTTGAGGTTGACATAATTATTTTGGTTTGGAGTGATGGAGTTCCTGGCCATATCCGGATTTGCATATCCATCGACCATAATGTCCATACCCAGTTGTTTTCCCCAAGAGATTATTTCTGCGTATTTTGACTTACGATAACCAGGTGTAACTAGTCTTATTTTTTCTGATCCGTTCAAATTATAGTCATTGCCTTCGAACCATCTGGTGATTTTCGAATTTTGTTTTGTTGAAAATAAAAGGTCTTTAGTCTTTAAATGAATGTATGAAATGGTTGTGCGTTTTATACCCTTATTCGCAAGAGATTCCAATAGCGGGAAAAGGTTTGACTTGGAGTCGTTCAATCCAGGGATGAGAGAATCTATGGAGACTTCAAAAGGGATTCCTAAGTTTTTTAGAGTATCCAGTTGTTTAAGTCTGTTGCTTGGTGATGGGGAAAATGGCTCAATTGATTTGGCGATTCGATCACTCAGGGTGTTAAACGGAAGAAGTAATTGAACTTTCTCCTCCATATAAAGCAAATTTTCAAATAATTCCAAATCCAAGACCGCCCGTGTTTGAAACCAGATCTTAAAACCTTTTTCAATCAGGTGTTTTCCTAGAGATATAGCGCTCCTTTTTATTTTTTCACAAGGTGCGAATGGTTCACAGGTTTGTCCAATTAAAATTGAAGTTTGCTTGGCTTCAATCGCCTGAGTTTCCTTAATTGCTTTTGCTTCGATATTTTCACTCAAAATATAATCAAGTAATTCAAAATCAGGTTTAAATTCAGGGTGAAAAGGTTGAAAGGGGCAGTTTTTAGTTAAATTTATTCCGTAGATTTTAGACCGTGAGGTGTCTAAAACATGAAACAAAATTTGGTCCGTAAGGTTTTGGGTGCGAACTTCCGGTGGTTTTTCAAAACCAGACCCGGCTGTGAAAAATTGAAGAGATATACCTTTTTTAAATTTGACCATCCTGGCCTCGGGTAAAGTTAAAATGTTTGATTCATGTCCTAATGGTAAATAAGAATTTAAAATTTAAAAGCTTAGCAGGACAATAACTGAGCTTTAAGCTAGCTCAGCTGAATATGATGAGCATTTGGAAGGTAATTTTTATTACGAAAGAGTGAAAAAGAGACTGTTTTTGATCCTTTTTTTACGCAAAAGGCTTAGAATTCTATTAAAATCGATATATTTAATACAAACCGGTTAAATTACCAAAGTTCCCTATATTTGTTATGATGTGGTTGTGATACTGTTGTAAAAGTTTTAGTTGATGCATTTTGTTGCAAGTAGGTAATGCAGAACTAAGTGTAAAGTAATTTTGTTAGATAGAAAAATTCATGGATGCGATTGATCAATTTTTGATGGCGGTCAAATCAAAATCTCTTCACCTAGGGAGGTTTTTAGGTTTGTTGAATTTATTGGTTGCCTACAAGATTATCGATGAGGGTGGTCATGTGGTCTCTAATGGATTGACTATCAAGCAGGTTTCAGAGAAATTAAAAAAGAACCGTTGGAGTCCGGAGGATGTTGAAACTCTGGGTCTTAAATATTGCGATTTGCCCCAAAGAGATCGATTGAGATTTTGGTATGTTGCCCTCGTGAGGGCGGGCATTGGTGGAACTAAAGCGGTCATGGAAGCTGATACATTGGCCAAAGCCGTGAAAAAGATTGGCTACGAAGCCACCTTGCCCCAAAAGAATTAATGAGTTCTTTCTTCCTTGTGATTGACCCATCATTAAATCCCATTTATATTTCATATAAGAGTGATGATTTTTTAACATGATCCGAATTTGTTCGAATCTTTTGGAGAAGCAATGAACAGCAATGAACAAGCCCACCATAATCCTTTGATTCAACCTGACGCGATGCGCATGTCATTCGCAGATTTCGCGGAAATTCATGGCAAGAAAATCATAGGAATTGCTGTTCCATTGGTGTTGTTGATCGCGGTTTATTTAACCACTTCCAAAATTTCGCGAAATGCGATTGAAGAAGAATCAAAACGATGGTCTGACCTTGGAATGCTCCAGCAATCAGCGGATCTTCAGGCTTTTGCAAAGAACAATTCCGGCACACCCCAGGCTTCGATTGCCAAAGTTGAGGCTGCAAGGGTTTTGCTTGCCCAAGGTTTGACCCTTTTCGCAAGCTCGAATGCCGAAATGAAAAAAGAAGCTTCTAACAATATTGAAAAAGCCATTGAGCTTTATGATGATGTGATCAAAGATCCGTTGTTGAACCCCGAATTGAAAGCCCAAGCTTTATTGAATACTGGGAAAGCGCATGAGGCTTTGAGGCATTTTGACAAGGCCAAAGATTATTATACCCAGGCTAGTTTGTTAAAAGACAATACAGCCGCGGGGAAGCTTGCGGCAAAATACCTTGGAGAAAACCAGGTTGAATTCGCTTCCTTCTACAAGAACTTTGATTAATTAAAATGGATGACCTTGATACGCCGGATCTTGAAGATATCGATTTCGACCCTAGTGAAATCGAGAATGATCCTTCACCTACTCGTGAAATCGAGGTTCATGCCAAGATCAGGCTTGAGGGGGTTCGTCTTGATCAGTTTCTAGTGATGCAGTTTCCTGATTACAGCAGGGCGCTTGTTCAAAAAGTGATCGAAGGGGGCGGAGTCACCGTCAATCAAAAGACCGCAAAGTCCAGTTATAAAGTCAAGCACGGGGACTTTATAAAGATCGTACCCCCTGCCCCTACCCATCCCTCCCCCAAGCCTGAAAACATTCCGCTAGATATCATTTATGAAGATGAATACATGGCGGTAATCAACAAGCCGCCTAACATGGTGGTTCATCCTGCCAAAGGCCATTGGAGCGGAACTCTTGTTAACGCATTGCGCTTTCATTTCGCAACATTGAGCACTGTGAATGGTGAATATAGACCTGGAATTGTCCACCGCCTTGACCGTGATACTAGTGGTGTTATCCTGGTCGCCAAGCATGAACAGACCCATCGGGATTTATCCATGTTGTTTGAGCTTCGCAAGGTGTTCAAGGAATATATCGCGATCACCGCTGGAGTTCTTGACAGGGACAGTGACTATATCGAGGGTAGGATCGCTC
>SXGQ01723017.1_pt1 | contig 44129 bp, 43 predicted proteins | sample 3178371 | NCBI WGS metagenome assembly SXGQ01 (sample SAMN11356859, study PRJNA531348) | freshwater metagenome | isolation source: freshwater sample F1-20 | place: China: Fuxian Lake, Yuxi | collected 2017-12-25
GAATGCTAAAGCAGCAAACGCTGGCTGGATGCCGAACGTATTCTTGACAAACACCTGCGCCTCATCGCTGATTTTGGCTGGTGCTGGCGCCGCAGCAGATGGCTTGTTCACTTCAAACAACTTGGTTGACGTGAACGATCCCGCAAACGCTGCTGTGCCTGCTGTCGCTGACTACATCGCATACATGACAGCCGAAGGAAATCAGGACATCATCACAACTGCGGGTGCCGGTTGGAACGTGGCCGAATTGACCGTGGCAATTTTGAAGCTGGCCGCAGAATCGCCAGAGGGACTGACCCGGGCTTCAATCATGAACGCGGCCCGCAATTACAGCATTGTGACTGCACTTGGTCGTGAAGGTGTGATCTTCAAGATGAACGGTGAGGCCGACGCTTTCCAGGCTGAATCACTTCAAGTGGTGCAGTTCGATTTCGCGAGCGGAACGTTCAAAGATATTGGATCACTGATTTCCGATTACGAAAGCTGAATTCACATACTTTTAGATGAAATGCCCGCCCGTGAGGGCGGGCATTTTGTTTATCGAACGACTTTTCCGGACACAACAGTGAGTTCGCGGTCGCCGGTGATTTCAATGATGAATTCCCAACTGTTGTCGTCATTGTCGGTTGCAATACATGCGTACTGGGTTCCGACTTGGATTGTTTGGGGTTGGTCACACAGTGCGTATTTGTATCGGTACCCAGCGCTCTTGGCGAGGTCTTCGCTTTCGAGGAACTTCTCACCCTCAGACTTGTAGTTCTTCGGTGATGTCGAGCATGCGGCCATCAGTGACATGCAACTGAGAACCGATATTGCGATTCGTAATTTTTGATTGGCTGTCACGATCAACAAGTCCTTTCGCCTAGAGCCTTTGGTTAATTTGTCGTTGGTGCGCGTCGAGCGCGTTGTATTGAATCAATTGTGACGATGACGAGAGCAATCCAAACAAGACTGAATCCAACAATACGGCTTGGTGTTAACTTCTCGTGATATACCAGCCAGCCAAGCAAGAAATTGATTGTTGGCACCGAATACTGCAGCGGTCCGAGAACGGTCAATGGAAGTTTGAGCGCTGCTGCAGCAAAGAGAAGGAGTGGAACTGCCGTTATGACGCCAGAGAGCAAGACCAAAACGACGTGCCAGAAATTTGCCGAATGAAGTACAGAATTGTCGTAGCGAGAAAACCATGCGATGAGACCAACAGCCGGGATCACCAGTAAGACCGTTTCAGACATCAGGCTCTCGAGCGGCTGTAGCGGAACTTGTCGTTTTAGGAGCCCATAGAGAGCCCATGAAGCGGCCATCGCAAGAGCAAGATACGGCACGCGGCCGTAACTGAAAGTCAGAACCACCACAGCAGATAGGGCCAATAGCGCACTCGCAAGTTGAATCGGCCGGATCTTTTCACCGAGAACTTTGACACCGATCAGCATGGTTCCGAGCGGAGCAATGAAGTAACCAAGTGCTGCTTCGATCACTTTGCCTTCGTGAACGACAACGACGTAAGTCGTCCAATTGACGGCGAGCAAAATTGCTGCGAACGACACCCTCGTCCATAAGTGTTCGGTCGTTAGTTTGCGAAACAAGGGGGAGAGTCGACCCCGAAGTGCCAAAAGAACGATGAGCAATATGACTGACATGAAAATGCGGTAGCCGATGAGTTCGAGCGGGGCGAATTCTTTGAGTGCTTTCCAGTAGACGGTGATAAAGCCCCACAGCAAATATGCTGCGACCCCAGCCAAGATCCCACTTTGATCGGACGAGGTACCAGAAGTTGAGAGATCGGCACTCTTCACGGATTGGTTATGTGACTCACGAGCGTTAGAACTCACGTCACTTTCCTATCATCCCTTGAGTTGTCCACTAGCGTTCCCCCTGTGGATGCTCTTGAGACGACCTCAGAATGGACTCAATTGCTCGCGACGATCGCCCCGAGTTCTTTGCTCGATGAGTTTTCTCGCGACGAAGCTCGAACTCGCAAATTGTCGTTGAGTGCAGTTGACCTCCACATTGACTACTCCAAGCAATTAGTGAATGACGAAGTCATGGATCGTCTCGTTTCTTTGGCGCGAGCGCGACAAACTGGTGCGGCATTTGAACAGATGGCTCAGGGTGATCCGATCAATTTCACTGAAGATCGGGCGGTCGGTCATATGGCCCTCCGGTCGCCGCGGGGCCAGAGTTACGCGATCGGTGGGCGTGATGTTGCGGCAGATGTCCATCGCGTGCTGGATCAGATGACAGTTTTTGCTCAAAGTGTTCGATCGGGCGAGCGTCTCGGATCAACTGGTCTCCGTATTCGCACTGTCGTCAATATCGGAATAGGCGGCAGCGATCTTGGCCCCGTCATGGTTTACGAGGCATTGCGGTCTGATCGCACTGGCGACATTGGGTGTCGTTTTGTTGCCAACGTCGACCCGGCCGATTTGGCGGACAATCTGCGCGGGCTTGACCCAGCGGAAACTCTTTTTGTCATCGCGTCAAAGACTTTTACAACCGTAGAAACTTTGGCAAATGCACGAGCAGCCCGAGCTTGGTTGGTATCTCAACTTGGCGAAGCTGCAGTTGAGAAACATTTTGTCGCAGTGAGTCAAAATGCCGCAGCAGTTCAGGCCTTTGGTATTGATACGAAAAACATGTTTGAATTCTGGGATAGGGTAGGTGGTCGTTACTCGGTACCCAGTGCTATCGGACTCTCAGTCTTGATCGCGATTGGCCCGAAGGTGTTTGGTGAATTTCTTGGCGGGATGCACGACATGGATCTCCATGCGCGCCGTGCCGAGGGTCGTGACAATGCGCCACTCATTCTGGCCTTGCTGAATGTTTGGAATACCGCAGCGTTGGGTGCACATAGTCGAGCAGTTATTCCTTACGCCTATGATCTGCGACGTTTCCCTGCCTATCTCCAACAGCTCATCATGGAATCCAACGGCAAGAGTGTGCGCAAGGACGGGTCACGCGTGAGCTACCCGACCTCGCCAGTGATTTGGGGCGAGTCAGGCACTAACGGTCAACATGCTTTCATGCAGTTGTTGCACCAGGGGACAGACATTGTCCCGGTTGATTTCATTGGCTTTGCCCAGTCAGCCCAAAGTGATCGCGAACGAACTGAAATGCTTTTTACAAACATGTTGGCTCAAAGCCAAGCGCTGGCTTTTGGTCGCAGTGCTGAACAACTTCCCGATCAATTGCATCGTGAGCATCGTGTGTTTGAGGGCAACCGGCCAAGCACAACAATTGTTGCCGAGAAGTTGACACCAGCGATTCTCGGTCAATTGGTTGCGCTCTATGAGCACGTCGTATTTTTTGAGGGCGCGATTTGGGATATCAATAGTTTTGATCAATGGGGAGTCGAGCTCGGTAAAGAGTTGGCGACATCTTTGGGGCTGCGACTCACCGATTTTTCGAGTCAAGATCACCGAGAACTTGACTCATCGACCCACACTTTGATGTCTTGGTTCGCTCAACATCGTTCCATTGACGATCCACCCACTCAATAAGGTCTCACTTACTGTGCATCAACTTGAACGAGTCACGAACTTATTAGCGCTACTTCTTTCAACGCGTCGTCATCTTTCATTTGAAGAGATTCGCAATGATCTCAAAGGTCAGTACCCCGAAAACTTGGTAGCGGCGCGAGCGGCATTTGAGCGGGATAAGGCGATTTTGCGGGACGAGGGGATTCCGATCGACTCTGAAGTTCTCGGTGGCGACAAAGCTGGCATGACGGGATATCGCATTGAGCGGAGTTCGTATGAGTTAGGCGACCTCGAACTCACTGGTCATGAAGCGGCGGCTCTACGAGTAGCGGTGTCGGCAATGCGTATGGGTCAATCATGGGGCGAAGAAGCTTTGTGGAAAGTGGATATGGACTCGGGCTCAACTCCGACCCAACAGCCTGTGGTCCAAGCAACACTTCCAGTCGATCAAAAACTGCCGACGCTTCATGAGGCAATGAGCCGACAAAAAGTTGCGTCATTCACCTACAACGGTCGACCTCGAATGCTCGAACCTTTTGGTTTGTTGGCGCGGTCCGGCTGGTGGTACTTGGTTGGGAATGATCGTTCAGTTGGAGCAATGAGAACATTTCGTGTTGATCGAATTGTCGGTGAAGTTGTTGTTGCTGAAGGCGAAACCTTCGAACGTCCAGTCGATTTCGATGTGAGAACGTCGTTTCCAGCAGATCTTAAGGAGTTGCCCGATTCAATCGATGTTGGGGGTGACGTAGCCAAAGTGCGAATTGACGCCACTGATGTCAACAATGTGCTGGGTCAATACGGCGTTGAATCTTTGATCGAGCGTAATGGTGATGGCTCGGCCGTATTTGAGATTCCGTGCGCCAACGTTCAGGCCTTTGAACACTGGCTCTTGGGCTTTCTCGACCGAGCCGAAGTTCTCGAACCGGCAAAACTGCGTCAACATGTCATTGATTGGCTCACTGATCTAGCGGTCGGAGGCACATCATGATTCGTCGTGGCCCTCGTCCCGTCAATATTCGTTTGCGCAGGTTGTTGGTGATGTTGCCGTGGTTGATGGAACGACAAACTGTCTCCACTCAAGAAATGGCCGATCATTTCGGGATGACAGTTGCTGACTTGGTAACTGATTTAACTCTCGCATCGATGTGCGGAGTCTCACAAGATCCCCGTGACCTCATTGATCTCTGGGTTGATGATGACGAAGTGCACTTTGGAATTCCGAAGTATTTTGAACGCCCTTTGCGGTTGACGGTGCCAGAGGCATTTTCGTTGATTGCTTCGGCGACGGCTGCCCAACAATTGCCAGGCGTCGATACATCGGGTGCATTGTCGCGGGCCCTTGCCAAAGTTGCCGAGGCGATTGATGTGGATGTCCGTCATTCTTTTGCGGTCGAACTTGAAACTCCAGAGTCGGTAGATGTCTTAAGTCGAGCAATTGGTGATGCAATGGTGATCGAATTTGACTATTGGTCAGTGGCAACTGGTCAATCAGCACGACGCCGAGTTGCCCCACTCGAAGTTTTCCTCGACCAAGATCACTGGTACCTGCGAGCCCACGATTTAGAAGCAAAAGCCGAGCGGACATTTAGACTTGATCGTCTTGATCAAGTGGTGGTGACACGCGAGTCACATCAAGTCGTCGTGACACCTCGCGATGAATGGTTTGCCAACTCTGAAGAGCAACGCAAGGTCGCCTTGCAAATCGACCCAGCCTGGTTGTGGGTGCTTGAGCAGTATCCAGGTGTTGCCATCGGCGTCGCTCCGACTGGTCAAGTCGTTCAACGTGCTGATTGGGTGAATGTTGAAGTGGTGGCGAATACCGAACGTTGGATGCAACGCCTGTTAGTGCGTCTCGGCGCACGGGCAATTGTCGTCACGCCAATTGATTGGCAGCAACTAGGTCCTGACACGGCTCGGACCATTCTGAGTCGTTACGGAAGTAAAAAAGGCTGAATTCCCTCGGTATTACTCACGCCATTGCTGCGGAGTAGATGAGGCAGAAGTTGCGCGGTTGCCGTGGCGTCGTGCAGGGCATCATGGGCATGTATGAGATTGATTCCGTATCTTTCGCACAGCGTTGCCAATTTGTGCGTCTGTTGCCGCTGAGGATCGAGTTTGCGAGACAACTTGAGTGTGCATACGACTCCTTGCCAGTGAAGATCGATGTTTTGTTGGGCAGCCGCCGTTCGTAAAAAACTGGTATCAAATTCGGCATTGTGAGCAACGACGATGCGCCCCGCCGTCAAGTCGGCGAATTTTTGCATGGCCTTGGCAGGAGTCGATGCGAAAACCAGATGCCCGCGACTAATTCCGTGGACATGATGTGGACCGAGGTCTCGCGAGAGCCAACGTGATGGTCGGACATAAGTCGACCATGAATGTGTGGGTGCGGAATTCCAATCTTGAAGAACGACCGCGATTTGCAGAATCGCGTCATCGGCGACGCGAAGGCCTGTTGTTTCGATATCGACGATGGCGAAGTTGGCTTGTGCTGGAGAGGGTGGCTGATTCACTGCCGTCACCCTAGATGGAGGGTCAGCAAAAGTTTTCCAACCAGGTTGATCGATCAGGTTGAAATTGGAGGATTAACTGACTGAGCGCATACCGCGCGCCCGAATGCCAATGGGTGCGGCAACAGTGAATCCTGCAAGGTGTCGTTCTTCTTCTGATTCGCCGCCCCAGAATCCGTATTCGCGGTTGTCACGAGCGAACACTTGGCAATGTTCATTCACTGGACACGTGCGACATAGCAAACGGGCTTGAGCCTCACGTCGAACTCGGGCCTGCGGGCGCTCGGCTTTTGGTGCAAAAAACAGTTTCGTGCGGCCTTTGCACACGGCGTCGTCCATCCAGTTTGATGACGGTTCGACATTGACTTCGAAGGCTTCTAGAGCTGACATGTCACGCTGCCTTTGCAAACTATGAGTTGGGGGGTACCGGTGGCGAAGCTTGGGGCTTCGCCACCGGTATCGGGTGGGCGGCGAGACCAAGAGGGGGGCAAGACCTCGCCGTACGCATTTAACACTAAAACTGAAAAAGCCAAGCGTCAAGTGTTTTTTGCAATTGGGCGAAAGTCACACTGGCGAGGGTGATTAGTGGGTTATAAGAGTTCGGCGGCGAGCGAGGCGACTTCGCTGCGCTCACATGATGTCAAGGTGATATGGCCGAAACACTTTTGTCCGCGGAAGGCCCCGATGAGCACGGCAAGCGCGTTATTTGATTCACCGAGATACGGGGCGTCGATTTGGCTGGTATCTCCGGTGAAAATCACCTTCGTGCCCTCACCGATGCGGGTGAGGATTGTTTTCAACGTGGTGGGTTCGAGGTTTTGAGCCTCATCGACGACGACGATTTGTCGATGTAATGAGCGTCCCCGCAGGAACGTCACCGATTCAAGCGACAACTGATTACGAGCGATGAGCTCATCAATCATGGTTCTTGCTTCGCGATTTGAACGCTGATCGGTCAAGGCAACAATGGCATCGTGGATTGCCGACATCCAGGGGTCGAGCTTTTCATCAAGGCCACCGGGCAAGAATCCGACGTCGGCGCGACCAACTGGCACCAAAGGTCGGTAGACCGCCAGTTTCTCGTATCGACGCTGTTCGACGACTTGGTCGAGACCAGCAGCGATGGCGAGGACTGTCTTTCCGGTTCCGGCGCGTCCATCTAATGCGATCACACTGACTTCGGGATCGAGGAGAAGCTCAAGAGCGAACCGTTGCTCTTTCGATCGCGACCGAAGGCCCCATGCTTCGGGGGATGTTTGCGGAATGAGATGTAAGGCATCATCGACGCACCGAGCCATGGCCGATTGAGAGCCAGACCGCAAAATCGCAAAAGAATTTTCGGCAAGTGATCCGGTAGGTGCGACTTCGGCCACATCAACTGAACGACCGTCATATAACTCGTCGACGAGTTCGCTTGGGCAGTCAACCGTGATCCATCCGAGCGGTCGCGAGGACGATTGGCGACCGACGAGTTGATGCTCGTGAGCCGTCAACCCCAAGTGCGCGGCTTTGAGACGAAGCGCCGCGTCATTCGAAACCATGTGGGTCGGGGCGTGGTTTGCTTGACCGAGTGCGGCGCCGATAATTCGGTTGTCGGCCTTATTCGAATCAAGTCCGTGTTCGTTGAGAAGGTGTTTTTGAATGCCATTGATCTCGATGTGAACAGTTGCATTGTTCGACGCTTCATCACCTTCTGGATGAATCCGTACTGGATGAGCGAGTGATCCACCAGCTTTCATTCGGATCTCTTCAAGTCCACGCAGCGCAGCCCGAGCAGCACGGCCGACATCATCGGGACGACTCTTCAAACCATCCAATTCCTCAATAACTGTGAGGGGAATGACGATGTCGCAGTCGGGGTAGGCCAAGAGACAGTTTGTATCGGCAATGAGTACCGAAGTATCAAGGACCACTCGGATTTGAGGTGTCGAAGGTTTCTCGTGCCGAGGAGAGGTTCCAGTTGATGACTCAACTTGGTGGTCGTCACCTTGGCTGTTTGTGAGTTCTTTGGCCCTCAGCAGTTTCGTCACCGAATCTCCTCTATGTTGGCTAGCTCGTTCTGTCCTGTCCTCTTAGTTTGGCTGGGGCGGGCACCTTCATGCGGGATTTAAGAGCAAACATTTTGTGAACGTTCGGTGCGGTGAGGGCCGGGATTGGTCGCCTGATCCGAAGAGATAGCGGTGTCCTGTGAGCATCCACCATCATGTTGGAGGTGCGTGACAAACTATCTCTGCTCGTCGAGGAATGGGCTTGTGTCACAACCGTTCACGACGCTTTTTATCGGTTCGATTTCGCCACTCGCAGGGACAGCGGCGCGCTTGTTGCATATGCAATTAAATCAATGCTTGTAATAGCTCTCCGATGCGTATCAAATGAGGAGAGTTCCACCCGAGAACTGAGAAGGATAAATCCGAATGACCAAGGCAGAGTTGATTGACGCAGTGGCAAAAGTCGCCGACGTGAGCAAGGCGGACGCCGAGCGCACGCTGGGTGCATTTTTTGACCAGCTAGTGGATGCGACCAAGACAGGCGACAAAGTGGCATGGCCAGGCTTCGGCTCGTTCACCACAAAAGTTCGTGCCGCCCGCACGGTTCGTAATCCGCAGACAGGTGCTTCGATGGAGTCTCCTGCGTCACGCCAAATGAAGTTCACTGCGAGCTCCACGCTCAAAGCGATTCTTAATCCAAACAAGTAAGCAATAACAAACAGAAAGGGATATTCCCATGGCAGCAAAGAAGAAGGCTCCGGCCAAAAAAGTAGCAGCAAAGAAGGCTCCGGCCCGTAAGAAGGCAGCAGCTAAGAAGGCTCCGGCCAAGAAGAAGGCAGCAGCAAAGAAGGCTCCGGCCAAGAAGGCTCCGGCCAAGAAGAAGGCAGCAGCTAAGAAGGCTCCGGCCCGTAAGAAGGCAGCAGCTAAGAAGGCTCCGGCCCGTAAGAAGGCAGCAGCTAAGAAGGCTCCGGCCAAGAAGAAGGCAGCAGCTAAGCGCGCTCCGGCACGCAAGAAGGCAGCAGCTAAGAAAAAGTGATTTCATCCCGATCACATCGGGACTGGAACTGATTGAGCGGGGGGCAACCCCCGCTCAATTCTTTTTTCTGGCAATGGTGCGGTTTGGGATGATCTGAATCGCTTGTGAACCAGTTCGATCTGTCACCATGAAACCATGACAGTCAACGCAATGATCGCCGACCTCGCATCTGAGCAAGACTCACTCGACCAAGTCGTTGCTGATCTTGATGCATCAACGTGGCAGTTGACAACAGATTCTCCAGGTTGGACTATTGCCGACCAAATCAGTCACTTGCAGTTTTTTGATGAGCGTGCAGCGTTGGCGATGAACGACCCCGACGCCTTCGGGATTGACCGCCAACACCTCATATCGTCAGCGCCCCGCGACCTGTCCGTTGAGTTAGGTCGACAGGTTTCGGCGGGTGAACTTCTCGACGCTTGGCGACATTCGCGACGAGCGCTGATTGAAGTCGCAATGAAAGTTGATCCAACAGTCAGAGTTCCGTGGTACGGGCCCTCAATGGCGGTGAAGTCATTTTTGACAGCAAGGTTGATGGAGTGCTGGGCTCACGGCCACGATGTCGCCGAAGCTGTTGGGGTACAACGTTCATCCTCAGCTCGGTTGAAGCATGTCGCACACATCGGCGTGGGGGCACGCGCCTTCAGTTTGTTCATCAATCAGTTGCCCGAGGACAGTCGGTCAATTCGGGTTGAACTAAACGCACCCGTCGGAGAGTTGTGGACGTGGGGAGACGAAACCTCTGATCAGCGAGTTCTCGGTGACGCCTTAGATTTTTGTTTAGTTGTGACGCAACGGCGAGCCTTGTCAGATTCACGATTAACAGTCGTGGGTGACTCAGCAACGACATGGATGCGGATCGCTCAAGCCTTCGCTGGAGCGCCGACTCGCAAATCCTGAGACGAGGTTGAGCTAAGAGTTGAGATAAAAGTTGGGCTAAATGTCCGACTAAATGTCGGAAATCTTTTTAAATATTTCGGCAGCCGGGCGGTCAATGCGTTGTCCAAGTTCGGCCATTCGTGTGCGCATTCGCTGCGAAAACTTATCAAGAGCCGTTTGGTCGATTGCCTTCATAGTGCTTTCAAATTGAGACTCGTGAGCAAGAAGTGCAGAAATCTTTTGATCGACGAAACTCCCAATGTCCTCGCCATGGTCGGGCTCGTCGGCTTCCCATAACAACAAGTGTTGTGGTCGGTGATGAGCGATGCCATGTTCCTTGAAGAAATGGGGATCACGCGCGGCGACGATGGCATCACAGGTGAGAAACCCGGCATGTCGGTGATCGGGATGAAGGCGGTAACGCTTCCACGGGTCATGACCAAGAACGACTTGGGGCCGGAGTCGACGAATGTGGCGCGCAATTTCGCCGCGGAGTTCGCGCGTGTCAGTGAGATCTCCGTCGACTTGGTGCATGAAAACAACTTCACCTTGGGCTCCCAGTCGGCGTGCCGCTTCTCGCTGCTCAATTTGTCGCAGAGCGATGAGGGCCGTGGTGTCGGCATCAGGATTCCATGTTCCTTTAGACCCATCAGTGAGTACTAAGTGATGAACAATACATCCACTGGCGGCCCATTTTGCCAAGGTTCCGCCACAACCAAATTCAATGTCGTCAGGGTGAGCGCCAATGGCGAGGGCAACTGAAGGTACTTCAAGGTCACTGCTCAAAATTGTTGTTTTAACAATGGGAACTGGTTGACCTGGGTCATTGCTTTGTGTCATGAAGGATTCCAATCGGGGATAAGTCTCGGCAAGATGTTCAAGAGATCGGGATGCTGGAGGTCATCGGCAGTGTCGAGGTCAAGCCCAATATGCGGGTCTTCAATGACACGAATGGTGAGCCCCGTGGTTTGAGCTTGTTGCACATGCTGAGCAAATGAACCTCGCCCATATTGAAACGTCCAACTGTCAATCAACGACGCAGGAATACCCAAAACGTTGGTGCCATCGTGGTGTCGATCGGGGATGATGATGATTGATTCTGATTCGTTGTTGTCGGACTTAAGGCTGTCAATGAGGAGATCGAGAGGCTCAGATAACGGCAGATCGGCGTGGGTGATGAGAAACAGGTCAACGCGTGATTGGGCTTTAATGAGGGGAATTGATTCAGTGAGCGAAGGATTGAGTCCCTGAGACGTCACGCGGATTGGGGTGGCATGTAGTGACATGGCCCATTGTGAAACCTCGTCGTTATCGCACACGACAAATTGTGAACATGAGGCGGCACGCGTCAGCACACCTCGAGCACAGTTTTGGGCGAGCGCGCGTCTTTGCGATGGATTTAAGACTGAACTCAATCGACTTTTTGCATCATCAAAGCCACGCACGGGGACGATGAGTGCAACATGCTGAGCCACGATGACGAGCCTATGACCTCGATTGAACTTGGGGACGACTCACAGCCACCTAGTGCCGTATACGCTCAAGTCATGGTCCATGCGGTGAACCACCAATTCATTCGTGTTGCGGTCATCGGTGCCGGATCATGGGGGACCACCGTTGCAAGTCTGGTAGCAGAAAACACTTCGACGGTTTTGTGGGCACGTCGAGCCGACCTTGCCAATGCGATGACTCAGACTCGGGTGAACCCGGATTACCTCAGCGACTTCTTGTTGCCTGAGACGTTGCAGTTCACCTCTGACATGGGTCTAGCGGTGAGCGACGCGGATGTCGTGGTGATAGCCGTACCTTCGCACGGTTTTCGAGAGGTCGCGGCCAAGGTGGCGCTGTTCATTCGTCCGATGGTGCCGATCGTGAGTCTGGCGAAGGGTTTTGAGCGAAGTTCTCTGAAGCGAATGAGCGAAGTCGTTGCCGATGAAATTCCAGGTCACCCCGTCGGAGTATTGACCGGTCCTAACTTGGCTCAAGAAATCATGCAAGGTCAACCGGCAGCTGCGGTTGTGGCGATCAACGACAAAGTGATTGCCGATGAATTGCAAAAGATTTTTGCTCGACCAACTCTGCGGATATACACCAATCCCGACATTGTCGGTTGTGAAGTGGCAGGCGTGGTGAAAAACGTCATCGCCATAGGTTCAGGGATGGCGGCGGGTATGGGTTTCGGAGACAACACGCGGGCAACGTTGATGACTCGTGGGCTCGCTGAGATGTCGCGCCTCGGTATGGCAATGGGTGGAGATGGATATACCTTCGCAGGGCTTGCAGGCATGGGCGACTTGATCGCAACATGTGCCTCGATGCAGAGTCGCAACAACATGGTGGGGCATCGGCTTGGCGAAGGTGAAGCAATTGCTGACATTTTGGAGTCAATGACTATGGTCGCCGAAGGTGTCAAGAGTTCACCAGCTGTGCTTGACTTAGCAAGGCGCTATTCCGTCGAAATGCCAATCACCGAACAGGTGGTGGCGGTATGCCACGAAGGACGAAGTGCGGCAGATGCAGTTGCACAACTGATGCAACGACGACGGAGAAGCGAAATTGGTTAACTCACTGACAACTGATGCAGTAGTACAAGGTCGAACAATCGGGATTCTTGGTCAAACGTGGCGAGCTACGGTCACTCCTGCTGGAGATGTCTGTCCGTGGGACGACCTTGAAGCCGTGCGGTGGTATGTCGCCGCCGATGATCGTTGGCATGTCCCAGCAGACGAAGTTGCGGTCCGTCAAAGGTCGATTGATGGCGCTCCAGTTTTGGAAACTCGGGTGCGTATTCCAGGCGGAGATGTCATCCAACGGGTGTGGATGGCCACGGGCCGTCAAGGCAGTTCGGCGTTGGTGATGGAATTTGAAAATGATTCCCCGATGGCGATTGCAATTGCTATTGATCGACAAGGCTTGTTGGTCTCAAGGCCAGTAGCTGTACGTTCAGCTGGTGGCGAATGGCCCGCTCCCGGTCTTGACATTCCTCACGAACCAACAGTGATACCAGTCGGCCACCGTACGTCGGCGCGTGTTGCACTGGTTGTTTCTGGGACGGTATCAGATCTCAGTATTGCCGATTTCGCTGATTATCTTCCGGTTGTGCGGGGCTGGGTTTCGTTGAGTGAACGTGCTTCACGATTTACCATTACTGATCTCCGTGATGGTCAGCGAGTTGACGAGCTGATCGTGGCTGAACGTACTGAAATCGCTTTGAATTCCCGTCCCTTGAGCGTTGAACCAGGTGCAGCAGTGCGTTGGTTATTGGAAGAACGTGAACTGAAGCGGATGGACTTGAAAGAAACAGATCTTGTTGAACTTTCTGGTGCAGTTGAAACTGTTTGCCGTGCGGTCAAACGCGGTCGGATGAAACGCGGTGTTGCTCTTGAGGGACTTAAGGCGGCAGCATTTTTATTGGGCACATCACAACCGAGGGCTTTGTCTGACTTACGCAAAGTCGTTGCCAAAATTGTTGGATCAAAGAAATCATCGTTAATGAACATGCTCAACGTCGATTCGAATTCGAATGAAGCCGAATTGATTGTCGGTGACATTGAAAACGAATTTGTGGCGATGTCCGACGATGGAGTCATTACCCTGCTGCCCAATGGGATCAAGACCGAACGATTAGGTGTTCAATTTGAGGTTCACGGCATTGCTGTGGGGCTAAGTCACAAGGTCTCGTACGCGGTCCGTTGGCATGGTCCAAATGCCGCCGTGATTTGGGAAGTGATCGGATCGAGCGATGTCGAACTTCGCTCTGGTGTTGACCTTACGTGGTCGTCGTCTCAATTGACTGGCGAAGCATTATGGCGGGTAGAAAACGTTCCAGAAACTGCATTGGCAGAATCTGACAACTTGTCATTTTCCTAAGTTGTTGACGGCGTCAATAATCGCTTGAAGTCGCGCTGTCACTAACTCTTCAATAGATGGGTCGCTCGTTGAGCCCTCTGTTGAAATGCGCTGGGCACCTTTAGGAATTTGTCCATTCGGTTCGTTGATCACGGTATTGCCCAGAATCGTCACGACCGTGCTGAGTTGCTCGATCATGTGAGATCCGCCGGTGCCCCCAGATGAACTAATCAGACTGATCACTTTGCCAGACATTGCATGCTGACCCATCGGACGTGTCGCCCAGTCGATTGCATTTTTCAGTACTGCAGATGGACCAAAGTTGTATTCGGGTGAAGCGATAAAGAGAGCATCAGAGTTGCTGACCAATTCGCGCCATTGAAGGACACTTGCTGGTGTGCGCGACGAATCTTCAAGGTCTTCGTTGTAAAACGGCAGTGAACCGATCTTGTCGTAGAAAGTGAAGGTGATATCTGCTGGTGCCAATTTCTGGGCCAACTTCACAAGGCCTTGGTTTGATGACTCTTGACGCAAGCTTCCGAATACTCCGAGGATCTGAATTGACATCTGTCAATTATGACCGTGAAGTGGTGTCTGGAACCAACTGAAATCGGGCAAGATAGAGGGGTGCAAGCACCTATTCGCGTGGCCTACACATTTGAACAGTGCTGGCATCGCGTGCCTGGAGGGACGGCATCTGCGGCTATTCGTGCCGCGGTTGCAATCGGTGACATCCCAGGAGTTGATCTCATCGGAGTTGCGGGAACTCATCGGCACCCGCCTGAACCCTCTTTTGTGCCTCCGGTACTGGTGCGTTCTTTGCCCTTCCGTCGACCTTTGTTATATGAAACATGGTTGAGGTTTGGTTGGCCACAAGTTGAACGGGCCACCGGTCCAGTTGACGTGTTGCACTGCACTGGTCTAATTCCGGCGCCTTCGAAAGCGCCGTTAGTCGTGAGCCTGCATGACCTGGCATGGAGACATCGCCCCGATCAATTCACTCGGCACGGAGTCCGTATCTTTGAACGAAGTTTGGTCGAAATTCGGCGACGCGCTGAAATCGTTTTGTGTCCTTCGACAGTCACGATGCTCGATGCCGAGCGAGCGGGCATCAAAGCCGAACGTCTACGGCTCGTTCCTTTGGGTGTTGAATCACAACCAGTTACTCCTGCTGATGTTGAAGCAGTACGGACCAAGTACTCATTGCCCAATGAGTTCCTACTATTCGTCGGAACAGTTGAACCGCGAAAAAACTTGCGCCGTCTCGTTGACGCGATAGCAATCTCTGGTTGCTCACTCCCATTAGTCGTGGCGGGTTCACAAGGTTGGGGCGAAACCGGTGTGAGCCCAACAAGTTCAGTTCAGTTCATTGGTTTCGTTACCGATTCTGATTTGCCGGCGCTGTATTCAAGTGCCGCGGCATTTTGTTACCCAAGCGAACGAGAGGGTTTTGGAATGCCAGTTCTTGAAGCTATGTCGTACGGAACACCGGTCGTCACCAGTCTCGGAACATCAACTGAAGAGGTTGCTGGTGGAGCGGCGGTTCTCGTCGATCCATTTGATGTCGAAGACATTGCTCGAGGAGTCAATGAGGCACTGACGCGGCGTCACGAATTGTCATTTTGGGGATTGCGCCAAGCTGCTCGACGCCAATGGTCGGAAACGGCTCGGCTGACCGTTGCTGCCTATCGAGAGGTCATCGATTGAACACTTCGCAAGGAAAAGTTGCGGTCACGGTCAATTTGACTTGGTGTGTGCCTGGTGCCGTGGGTGGCAGCGAAGATTATTTAGTTCGTCAACTCTTAGGTTTCCCGCAAGCCGAATGTGACATCACCGTTTGCGCCCCGCGTGGTTTCTCTGCGGCTCATCCTGAATTGGCGCAACGTCATCGCATCGTCGAAACCGATCACGACGGGACATCGCGGCCTCGTCGAGTGATGACTGAATCAACTTGGCTCTACAAGCAATCTCAGAATTCAGCTTTGATGCATCATGGGGGAGGCACAATTCCGGTTCGACATCACCGTCCGACGGTCTTGACAATTCATGATTTGCAGTATCGGGAATTCCCGCAGTACGTACGCCCACACAAACTCGCCTATCTGAAAACGGTCATGCCTAGATCGGCACGACGGGCAGATGTGATTGCCGTTCCCACACATTTTGTGAAGCAAACTGTGGTCGATGCATACGGCATTGATCCCAATCGGATTGTCGTTGTACAGCACGGTATTGAAAGCACACTTGGAGTTGGCGCAACGAGCGAGTCCGAATTACGTGCGAAGTTTGCTCTTGGCGATGGCCCGATTGTGATATTGCCCGCGATGACTCACCCTCATAAGGGTCATATATTTGTGCTCGACGTCATGGAGAAGTTTTGGACAGCACAAGGTGTTCAGTTGGTGTTGATTGGCGGACCTGGGCTCGCTGAAGATGCGGTGAGCCAACGAGTCAACACATCGACGCTGAAGTCAAGTGTAAAAAAACTCGGGCGGGTCAGTCGGGCCGATCGCGATGGATTAATCAAAATGGCGATTGCGCTTGTATTCCCGAGTGAATATGAAGGATTCGGCGCACCCGTTATCGAAGCCATGGCTCTTGGTACTCCAGTGATCTCGAGTGACATGGCCTGCTTGCCAGAAGTCGTTGGTGATGCTGGACTAGTTCTGCCGTTGCGGATTGAGGCTTGGGCCGATGCAATTAATCAGGTTGAAGCGTCACGAACCAGATATGCCGAAGCTGCAACGAAGCGTTTAGAGAACTTCACAGCAGAAGCGTCTGGTTGGGCCCTCGCATCGGCCTACCGATTGGCTTTGTCATGAATGAAGTACAGCAAGATGAACGACGCTTGAAGTTCATTGTTCTCTGTCCACATTTCGAACCAGACACTGCGCCGACCGGCGTTGTGATGACAAGGATTGTTCACGAGCTCGCCAAGTTGGGCCATGAAGTACATGTCGTCACCGCATTGCCTTGGTACCGCGAGCATCAAGTTGAAAGTGCATGGTCGCACTCAACCTGGAGTACACGGACTACCCCAACGACGTGGGGGACGGTGACGCGTCTGAACCCTTTTGCGGGAGATGACAAAAAGAATTTGTGGCGACGAGCCCTTGGTTTTATTGGCTTTTCGGTGATTTCAGTGGTCGCGGGCTTGAAAGCAGGACGTGTTCGCGGTACTCGGGATCATGTAGACGCAGTGATCGCCATGTCTCCGCCACTCACACTTGGATTAAGTGGTTGGTTGATTGCGAAGGGTCGCCGTGCTCCGTTGGTCTTCAACATTCAAGACGTTTTCCCCGATGCTGCGATTGAGACCGGAGCGATTACTAACTCGATCGTGATTCAGGCATCTCAATGGTTGGAAAAATTGTCATACCGAGCGGCCAACGTTGTCACGGTCTTATCTGATGACTTACGCAACAACGTTGCGGCCAAGTTGCCACAATCCCAAAACAAGAAAGTTGTGGTGATTCCAAATTTTGTCGACACCGAAGCGATTCGGCCGTTAGATCGAATGACCCAATATCGCAAAGAGTTGGGCATTGATGAACGATTGATTGTGATGTACGCCGGCAATGTTGGCTTCTCGCAGTCGTTGAATTTGATGCTTGATGCGGCGCGAAGTTTTCCAGAGGTCGCCTTTGTCGTGAACGGTTCGGGGGCTGCGCGAGCGTCCCTAGAAAAAGATGCCGAGAGTTTGGCCAATGTCATCTTTGGCGATTATCAACCGGTTGAGCGTCTGGCCGAAGTTCTCGCGACCGCTGATATCCATGCAGTTCTTTTGAAACGCGGTCTGGGGAAAGTCAGTGTTCCCTCAAAGACGTACTCGATCATGGCTGCAGGGCGCGCCGTGATTGCGGCGATCGATGCCGGAACCGAAGTGACGCGGCTGATCGACGGGGCGCGATGTGGGGTATCGGTGGCGCCAGATGATGCCGAGGCCCTCGCTGATGCATTGCGGAGAATGTTGGACAACCCCGGTGAACTTGGCCACATGGGGGTCAGGGCCCGGGGCTTTGTTGAGCAGGTTGCCTCGCCAGCATCGGTGGCTCGGCACTATGTCTCAGTGATCGATGGCTTGCTCCGCCGCCGATAAAAGCCAAGTTCGGCTCAGAATAAAGGCGAGTGCTCGGCATTTAGGTGTTGACGCAGGTAGCCTTTCTCCCTCGTGGGTAAGGCATCGTCAGCCAAAAAAGTCGCTCGGCTCGCTCAAAAGGGCAAAGGGCGCAAAGTTCGTTTTCAAGGTGGAACTCTGTTCCCCGCTTTGATCGTGGGTATCGCCGTTGTCGGCGCTGCACTCATCGTGTACTCGCGGGCCTCAATTCCTAACCAGAACATTCCTCCAACGGTTGAGGATCACTGGCACGCTTCGTATGGCTTCTACGTCTGCGACGAGTGGTTGCCCGATCTTCAGGGAAACAAAGAAGAACAAGACTCGGCTGGACAGTTGATCAGCGATGGATTCCGCCGCACTGGTATTCACAGTCACAACGATGGCGTCATTCACTGGCACCCTTACTCGTCCTCTGCCACTGGTCGTAACGCCAAGTTGGGCGTATTCATCGATGTGTACGGAATCAAATTGAGTGACGACAAAATCGAGTTCCCTGCCGACCAAGGCGGGGCGGTTTATGAAGAAGGCGTGACCAAGTGCACCGACGCCGATGGCAAATCGGTTGATGGCGAAATCGTCGTGTACGCCTTTGATGCATACGATTCGCCCAACAAGTACACGACGTACATCACGAATTTTGATGATGTTCGTCTGATGCAAGACGGCATGGCCTTTTCTGTAGTTTTTGCTCCGGCCGGCAGCAAGCCTGAATTGCCACCTTCGGCCGCATCTTTGCCCGAACTCGGCGCAGTTGACGGCGGCACGACTGGTCAGACCACATCGACAGTCGCTGGTGCTTCAACAGTTCCAGGTGAATCAACGACAACCCTTGCTGGTGAGACCACGGTGCCTGGCGCAACGACTGTGCCAAGTTCTTCGACAACCACGGCTGCAACAACAGTTGCTCCGGCTGGACCGACCACGACTGTTGGCTGATGCGAGCGGTGGTGCTGGTCGGCGGGTTTGGTACTCGTTTACGGCCGCTCACATTTACAACTCCTAAACCAATGTTGCCCGTTGGGCATCGTCCCATCGTAGAAAATTTGGTGAGGATGTTGGCAGCTGCCGGAATTGACGAGGTTGTCCTTGGTCTTGGATTTAAACCAGAGCCGTTCATCAATGCCTTCCCCGACGGAACATGCGCTGGGGTTCGTTTGCACTATGCGGTCGAGCCCGAACCATTAGATACAGCGGGAGCTATTCGCTTCGCCGCCGATCACGCCGATATTGACGACACATTTGTGGTTGTTAATGGCGATGTGTTGACCGACCTTGACGTTGACTCGTTAATTGCTTTCCATCGAGCAAAGAATGCCGAAGCAACAATTCACCTAACGCCAGTTGATGACCCGTCGGCCTATGGCGTTGTGGCAATGGATGCGGACGGACGTGTTGAACGTTTCGTTGAAAAGCCTGCACCTGGAACCGCACCAAGCAACTTGATTAACGCCGGAACCTATGTACTTGAGCCATCGGTTTTGCAACGTATTGAAACTGGTCGCAAGGTGTCGATTGAGCGTGAGATTTTCCCACTCATTGTTGATGATCGACGTTTGTTCGCGATGGCGACTGACGATTACTGGATTGATACTGGCCGCCCTGAGCCTTATCGTCGGGCCAACCTTGACATGATTGATGGTGTCCGCCGACGGATGTCTGCACCTGGCGTTGAGAACGGTGCTGATGTTCACCCGACTGCGTTGATTGAACACAGTTTGGTGTCATCTGGTGCGGTCGTTGCCCCAGGAGCAAGTGTGCAGGATTCGGTCATTCTTGCAGGAGCCATTGTGCACGAAGGAGCCCTTGTTCGGGACTCAATTGTGATGGGAACCGTCGGAGCGCGAGCGACGATCATCGACACAGTTGTCGGCGTCGCTGGCGTCATTCCTGAAGGCGCCACACTGGAACATGCGTTTGTTCCCGACCCTACTGCCGTTTAGGGTGCACATATGAACCAGCGCAGCGTTGCCAAGCAGCCAGGCGCAGTCATGGTTGTCGGCGGTGCTGGGTTTCTCGGCTCACACATTGTTGATCGATTGCTGTCTGATGGCTTACGAGTTGATGTTGTCGATGACTTATCGAGTGGGTCGTTGGCAAATCTTTCGTCGGCACGGACGTCTGCGCCAGATGGTGCCCTACGAATTCACACGCTTGATGTCACGATTCCAGAGTTTGTCGAAGTAACTCGTCTACGGCGCCCCGACGTGATGTATGTGACGTCGCTCTTAGCGCCGACAACGGGCGACGCTGATGGGTGCACGAAAGCCTATGCAGTTGCAGTTGCAGTTCTCGAAGCTGCGGTTCAAGCGCAGGTAGCTAAAGTTGTCATCACTTTGCCCGCCGCAGTGTTGTATGGAGAAGTGCCAACACGCGAGATGCCAATCAAAGAAGATCGTGAACGCCGTCCTGTTGGTTTGTCAGGCGTAACGGCGATGGCAATCATTGAATTGTGTGAGTTGTATCGCCGAAATCACGATGTGGAATTCACAATTTTGGCTCTTTCGACCGTATACGGAGCCCGACAACGACCAGAAAACAATGTCGTGTCGGCATTTCTTTCGGCCCAATCCATGGGTGTTTCGCCGAACATTTTTGGTGATGGAAAACAAACCCGTGATTTCCTCTTTGTCGATGATGCTGCCGATGCTGCGTCACGAGCGTGCACCAAGGGTGGGGGATTGGTGCTGCATATTGGCTCGGGACAACAAACCAGTATCAAAGATTTGTGGGCGCTCGTTGGTAAAGGAAGTCCCGCACAAACTTCTGCGAAACCGGCTCATCATTTGCAGCGCTTCGCACTGTCAACATCACGGGCGCGTTTACATTTGGGATGGTCGTCGTGGACATCAATTGCCGAAGGATTGAGCCAAGTAACCCCAACTAGTTGAGCCCAACTATCTAAAGAGATCCTCTTGTGCTGGTCGCACGATTTCGCTGATTGACGACTCGCGAAGCCACGATGGATCAAGACCGCGTACGACGGCGACTGGAACGCCGTTTGATTTGCCCATCACTAATTCGGCGGCCGAAGCAACTTCGTCAGCAATTGAAACTTCGGTGACTTGCATCATTCGACCGAGGGCATCAGGGGTTCCGCGTAGGTCGAGAACTCCGGCGACACCAGCAACCCCAATCGCGACATCGGTGAGCCCCTTGCGCCAGGGTCGACCGAAAGTGTCCGAGATGATGATCCCGACCGAGACCCCAAGTTTGGCGCGAATAATGTCGCGGATTCGTCGAGCCGAACGATCACTGTCGATGGGGAGCAACGCGGCCCAGCCCCGTTCAACGTTGGACAAATCGATTCCGCTGTTGGCACAGATAAATCCGTGTCGTGTTTCGGTAATGATGAGGTCGCCACGTCGGCGAACAACTCGCACTCCCTCTTCTTCAACAAGAGCCTTGTGAGATAGAGGATCATCGGGATCAATTTGCACCATACGACCTTCGGCCTTGGACACAATTTTTTGCGTGACGACAAGAACATCGCCGTCAAGTAATGGTCCGTTGGGCGCTTCTTGGCACGCTTCAACGATGACGTCGCCTAGTTGGTCACCTGGAACGATTTCGCCAATGCCTGTGACACCCCAAGCGGTCATGCGGAGTTGTTGATTCTGTTCGCTCATGATTCTCCTTCATTGATTGCTTGTAGAACTTTACGGGCAAGCACTTGAGTGATTTGCGGTGTTCGCATAATCGTGTCGGCAACGATGCATTTCATACCTTCGCGTTCGACTGCACTTTGTAGGGCTTCGTCTTGTTGATCGATAACCAACGTTGCACAAATGGGTGCGTAGATACGGGCGACGCCAACAACTGATGCTTCATGTCCAAGTTCAACCATCATACGATCGGCGGGTCCTTTCAGAGCCGAGCCAGCAACGATCGGCGAAATGGCAACAACTCGCTCACGAAGGCTTGTCAAAGCGGAATCGACTCCAGGTAATGCGCGGATTGGTCCGAGCGACACGATTGGATTTGACGGAGCGATGATGATGATGTCAGAAGAATGCAAGGTGGCGATAAAAGTTGGCCGAGCTGTTGTTGCACCAACAAACTCAACTCCGGTCACGGGAACGCTGTGTCGTCGCTTGACGAAATATTCCTGAAAAGAAATGGCTGAAGCGACGCCATCTTCAATGATGTCCACTTTGGTTGATACTTGATCATCAGACATCGGCATCATGTTGAATGTGAGTCCCCAGGCCCGAGCAATTTCCTGTGTGACTGTTGAAAGCGTTGCGCCTTCGGCGATTCGGGCCGTTCGATACAGGTGGGTTGCGAGGTCGCGATCACCTAGGTTGAACCAAGTTCCAGCCGCTGTCGAAGTGTCAGGTTTGACGTCTTGATATCGAGCGAGAGATTCCATAACGCGCCACGATTCGTTGGCCAAACCCCAACCGCGATCGGGGTCGATGGCATTGGCGGTCGTGTACGTGACAGTGTCGAGATCGGGAGAAATATTGAGGCCGTGCATCATCGTGTCGTCGCCGGTATTGACAACGACAGAGATGTTGGTGGGTTCAACTTCGAGGACGAGGCCACGTAAAAATCGAGCGGCCCCAACTCCACCAGCAAGAACGGTAATCATGCTTCCATTATTCCTTCTGGTCTTGTCAATGAGTTGCTATTTCACGAGATCTGCATAGAGATTGATTAACGATTCAACAGTTGTTTCCCACGAGAATGTTGCGTATTGGTTGACCGCTGCTGATTGAAGCCTAGAACGGAGATCTGAATTGTTGACAACCTCAGCTAGCGCCTCAGCCAATGCATGAACATCATCGGGCTCAACAAGTACTGCGGCCGCTCCGGCCACTTCGGGAATTGAACCGCGAGTAGACCCGACGATTGGGAGTAGTTCTGACATTGCTTCGAGTAGCGGAAATCCGAATCCTTCATCAAGTGAGGGATAAGCCATGGCAACGGCATGTTGATAGAGCCAAGTGATGTTGTCATCTGACACTCGACCGATGAGATGGACTCGTCGCGCAATCTGATCAGGTAACGCATCGAGAGATTTGTTAACTAGCGGTGAATCGTCCCCGGCTGAACCAGCAATGACGAGATGAAGATCGGAGTTTTCATCAGCGGCGATCGAGAAAGCGTCAATGAGGCGTGGATAATTCTTGCGCTTCTCAACAGTTCCGACCGCCACGATAAAAGGTGCTTGGCCAATGTCGGGCAATGTTTCTGGACGCTGAATTGATGCGGCGATACGTCGTGCTGGTGCGCCCAAATGAATCATTTCGATACGCGAGTGTGGAAAAAGTTCGTGTAGTGCTAACGCGGTGGCCCGCGACGATGCATGGATGATTGCTCCCGTGTGCACGGCGCGTCGTAGTGCAGTCATTGACTGTTGGACCACTGGTGAGCATCGAGTGGGATTGAGGAGAGCCCAGCAGTCATAAACCGTGACGAGTCGAGGAATTTTTGCAGGCGGCACGACGTAGTTCATCCCGTGGAGAATTTGTACGTTCGGTAGATGTCGTTCAACAGAGGGGAAATCTCGACGACCCCAGCTCTTGATGGTGACTCCGGCTGGAAAGGGGAGACGGCGCGTATTTGCATGCAATTTGGCACGAAAGCTGAGCACATATTCGGTGAGTTCGACCTCGTCATCATGCCGACGCAATTGGTATACCAAGTCCTCAACTGCGCGACCGACACCGGTCATTGGACCATGCAGTGGGCCAGTATCAACCCCAACTCGGATCACAAAAAGCTCCCAAGATCGCAAGACATCAAGCCGAGCGTAGGTCCTAAAGCGTAAGATAAGACAGTTCAGTTGCGATCTAGCGATCGCCCATCTCAGGAGTTCGTATGCCCCGAGCGTTTATCACTGGTGTCACTGGTCAAGACGGCCAGCACATGGCTGAATTCCTACACAGTAAGGGCTACGAAATCTTTGGCATGGTCAAGGGTCAGAACAACCCTAAGGGCGACATGCTTCGCGACGAATTTCCTTATGTGAATATCGTTCCTGGTGACCTGGCCGACTTGCCGTCGCTCGTGAAGGCTATGGAAGTCGCGCAACCCGACGAAATCTACAACTTGGCGGCGATTTCATTTGTTGCATTGTCATGGAATCAAGCTGAATTGACCGCCAACCTGACTGGAACAGGTGTCTTACGGATGCTTGAGGCGATGCGCATGGTGGGCGGTAACACCGACAACAAAATGCGCTTTTATCAAGCGTCATCGTCAGAAATGTTTGGCAAAGTCCGCCAGATTCCGCAGACCGAACTCACACCGTTCCACCCCCGTTCGCCGTATGGTTGCGCCAAGGTTTTTGGCCATGACATCACCGTGAACTATCGCGAGAGCTATGACATGTGGGCCTGCTCGGGAATTTTGTTTAACCATGAAGGTCCACGTCGTGGCGTCGAGTTTGTGACTCGCAAGGTGACCAATGCTGCGGCTCGCATCAAGCTCGGTCTGCAATCAGAGCTCGTGCTCGGCAATCTTGACGCCAAGCGCGATTGGGGCTACGCCGGTGACTATGTCAAAGCAATGTGGATGATGCTCCAACAAGATGAGCCCGACGATTATGTCATCGCAACCGGAGAGACTCACACCATTGAAGAACTCGTTGAACTTGCGTTCCAAGAAGCAGGAATCGGCGATTGGCGTCCATACGTTCGTCAGGATCCGAAGTTTTTCCGTCCCGCCGAAGTTGATTTACTCATTGGCGATTCGACGAAGGCGCGAGAAAAATTGGGCTGGAAGCCTGAGGTTGACTTCCCGGCTTTAGTGCGCATGATGGTGCAACACGATCTCAAATTCGAAGCCAAGAAGGCCGGTATTTCTCTCGCCTGAGAGTGCGACAGGTTTACGTCTCGAAGGGGTGATCAGATAACGCGTCGCTCAAAGAATCGGGGCTCATGAGTGCGCCAGCATTGAGTAATTCGCGCAGTGAGTAGGCAAAGACAATGAGAGCAACGACCGAGCTCGTCACAAGACCGATCTCGACGCGTGTGTACAAATCGTCTGAAGCAAGCCATGTGCAACCGACAAAAGTCACCATTCCGAGAAGCCAACCGAGCCCAACTCGGGCGTGGCCGTTGAGGGCGATCACTGCTTGAGCCGTGGCGAGAGCGACCATGTACAAGGCGCTTCCCAACGCCAACATCGTGAGAGAACCGCGATCGAGTATGTCGTCATAGACGATCCTGAGCAATGCAGGTCCGGCGACGAATGAACCGAGTGTGCCGATGATGCCGACCGCAATAACTACTTGCATGAGGCGACGAAATCCACTGCGAAACTCGTCGAGATCTCCTTGGGCGGCGAGCCGTGCGAGTCGCGGTAACAACGCGGCTTGAACGGCTTGAAAGAGAAAGAGTGGAACCCGAGAAAGCAGCACGCCATTACCAAACGCGGTGACGAGTGCTGACTGCTCTTTGTCCGCCAAAATATTGATGGCGATTGGACCTGCGTTCACGAGGCCGGCGCCCATTAATGAACCCAAAAGCAGCCAACCGAGATTTGGTGTCACTTCGCTCCAAGGAGCGACTGGTCCGGGCGTGGTTTTGATATCGCCGCGCAACCACACGACTAACACTCCCGAAAGTGGTGAGAGCGCGACCAGCATTGCGTATGCCCCGACATTGGTGATTCCGAGTTGCCACAGAATGATGCAACCGACGATTCGTACGAATCCGTCAGCGCCCATCACAATGCCGTACGAAGCAAAACGACCCTGACCAGAACAAATACCGCGAGCCAGGTGTGTTGGGGCATAGGCAACGAACGCAATAATCAGCGCAGCTGTGACGAGGCCGTACCCTTCAAAAAACTCTCGGGTCGCAATCGAACTCACGCCGGCTAGGACCGCCACGATGATGCCTGCGATGGCGGCTCCGAGGGGCACAATTCGCGCCACGATGGGTCGGCCACCTTGGTTGAGTGCCCGACGGTGGGCGAGAGCTCGACCCATTTCTTGTTCGAGCGGCAAAAAGAAGCCAGGGGCTAAGACGAATGTGGCAAACCACAACGCCACGATGGGTTTGAAATCTTCTTTACCGAGGGCTTCTTGGCCGACTTTGAAGAAGGCATAACTCGAGATTCCGGCGATGAGAAGCCCGCCACCGACCGACAATGTGCCTTCGGGGAGGGGAATTCGCGGCGAACTATCTGGCTCGACCGATTGGGCCTCATTGTTGGTACTCAAGACTTCCTACCCTACTCAGATCTGCTTCTTGGCACCCGAATAAGGGGGGCGGTGACCTGAGGTCTTTGGTGGGGGCGAGTAACCTTCACGCACCGTGGAAAATGAGATGGAATCAACTCTGTCCGCTGATGCTTCACCGGTTGAAGCCAGTGTGCCGGCCGCCCCAGGAGTCGTGGTGGCGGTTGTTGTTGACCAACCGACGACGGCTCTTGAAGAGGTTTTCGGGGCTTTGGGGGCTCAGGATTATCCAAATATTCAGGTCTTGGTCCTTCTGACAGGGTCTGATGCCGATGAATTAGAAGTGGTTCGTCAGATTGTTCAAGCCACCGTCCCGACCGCGCATATTCGCCAACTTGGTGCACATATTGGGTTCGGGGTTGCGGCGAACACCGCGCTACGCCTTGTCGAAGGCGATAGCGGCTTTTTCTTGATCATGCACGATGACGTCGTCATGGCCCCCGACGCATTGCGCATCTTGGTCGAAGAGTTGTACCGATCAAATGCCGGCATGGTTGGTCCGAAATTCGTCGAGTGGGATGACAGTCGGCGATTGCAGGCAGTCGGATTTGACTGTGACTGGTTCGGCGAACTCGATAGCGTTGTCGAACCTCATGAACTAGATCAAGAACAACACGATGCCGTTCGCGATGTTTTTGTTCTGTCTTCGGCATGTGTTTTAGTCCGCGCTGACCTTTTTCGCGAGCTGGATGGTTTTGAGGCCAGCATCGAATTTTTCGGCGAAGATCTTGACCTCTGCTGGCGCGCTCATTTGTCGGGAGCACGAGTTGTCGTGGTCCCAGCTGCAACCGCTCGACATCGCGCTTCAATTGCCGAGCGCTTAGCGAGTCGTCGATCAGATTCAGCGACGTTGATGCGTCGAGCAGAACGTCATCGCATGGCAACCGTGGTATCACTCACAGGACGTCGACGTTTGCCGATCGTTCTTCCTTTGCTCGTTGTCTTAACTTTTGTTCAAGCTCTTGGAGAAATCGCACGAGGACGATGGCAACGTGCATTGGCTGGTTTGAGCGGTTTGTTTGGGTTGCTGACGAACATTGGCGGTATCACTCGTCGGCGCTCGCGAGTTCGACTATTGCGTCGAGTTCCCGATCACGAAGTTGTTGAACTTCAGGTTCGGGGCAGTGTGCGTTGGAAACGCATGATTCGACATCGTCGATTTACACCGTCGACGAACCTGCTTGCGGGCGGGGATGTCGCGCGTGAACGAAGTCCGTGGGCATTGGCCTGCTGGGCAATCCTGGGTATTTTGCTTTTCCTTGGTGGTCGCCAACTATGGACTAACGGCGTGCATTCGGTAGGCGACTTGTTGCCGCTTCCCGAATCACCTCGTGATTTGTTGCAACAGTATGTCAGCGGCTGGCGGTCTCAGGATCTCGGCAGTACGACGGCACAGCCGACGAGTACAGCACTCATCGGGATGGGTGGGCTCTTCACCCTTGGACACATGGGGCTCTTGCATACCTTGATCACTATTGGGTTGATTCCGATCGGCTGGCTCGGAGCATCAGCGTTGTGCGCGGTTGTTGCCAACGAGCGCGCCCGTCTTGTCGGAGTGATCGCTTATGCCGCAGTCCCGCTCCCGTATGCAGCAGTCGCGGGCGGGCGACATCAGGTCCTGATTGCGTATGCGGTCATTCCTTGGGCGTTGCATCTGATTCGTTCATTCGGTGGGATCGGGACGTCCATTGTTGACGATGAACCCGGTGATGTTGTCAATCATCCGTCAACAGAACAAAGGATTCGACTCGTCGCCAAGATGTCGTTACTCTTCGGCATCACTTTGGCCTTTAGCCCTTCGGTGATCTTTGTTGTTCTGCTGAGCGCATTGCTGTGGTTGCTGACGGCTGCAATTTCAGGCGGATCAACTCGCGCTGCTGGCCTCGGATTCGCAGGTGCTCTTGCGGCGACGGCATCGGCAGTCGTTCTGAATATGCCTTGGATGACTCGTTATCTGTCGAGCGACGGTTGGAGCGCAATTGTTGGAGCACCAACGCATACACCCGAGAACCTCGGACTATGGAATGTCCTACGATTCGGAATCGGTCCGGCCGCATTAGGTGGGCTCATTGTCTTGTTGTACGTGCCACTTCTTGTTGCGCCATTGGTTTCAAAAAACTCCCGCTTCATTTGGGCTTCACGGGCCGTCATTTTGTCGGTTGTCTCCATCGCTTTGGCGTTACTCAATTCAGCAGGTCAACTTCCGTTCCGACTTCCCGAAACCGGAATTCTTTTGGCTCCTGTGGCGAGCTGTTTGGCGATTGGAGCGGCCATCATTGTGATGGCGTTTGGAATTGATGTGCGTGGTGGGCGCTTTGGTTGGCGCCAACCTCTTGCTCTGTTGTCCCTCATCACGCTTCCACTTGGGATTCTGCCGGTGGTTGCTGCGGCACCTAACGGACAATGGCAACAACCATCAAGCACGCTGGCTCAACAGATGAAAGAACTGCTTGGTGACACCAGTCAGGGTGATTATCGAATTCTGGTGGTTGGAGATCCCCGCCTTGTTACCTCAGATCAACATGCCTACAAATCTGGTTTGACATATGCATTGTTCGAAAATGGCGACGCAACAATGCTGAATCAAGTTTCGGCAGGATCTGGTGAAGCAGCCAACTTGGTAGAGCCTTTACTTGACGCAGTTGCTTTCAGTTCAACGAAGCGCGTCGGAAGGTTGATGGCTCCGCTCGGAATTCGTTACATCGTCATTCCTTTGTTCGACAGGGTTTATTCAACGAGTGATGCTCCCTTGCCGCTTCCGTTGGGCTTTCGTGAAGCCTTCGACGAACAATTAGATCTGCGCAATGTGTACGGTCCGTCCAGCATGGTGATTTTTGAGAATTCGCAATGGATTCCGCTGACTGGGATGCTGAGTACCGTGGCCGCTCAACAAAGTAGCGAAGGTGGTTCGAACGCATTGGTTGCGACAGAACTCACCGGTTCAATCGCCGTGCTCAATGGTACGACAAGTTGGGACAGCCCTTCCCAAGAGATTCCCGCCGGTCGGTTGCATGTGGGGTTCCCATTTGATTCACGTTGGACTTTGTCGATCAACGGTGAGTCAGTCAAACCTCAAGCCTCCTTTGGGACGGTCATGCACTACGAAACCGGAAATGTTGGAGTCGCTGAACTTCAATACCGAAATCCGTTGAGTCGATACATATGGGTGTTGTTGCAAGCTTTGCTCTGGGTTCTCGTTGGTCTTGGAGTACTGCAACCGAAGTGGCGTGGTCGTAGGGCCGGGCAAAAATTTGAATTGTCAGAGTCAACGCCCATCGTCGTGTTGTCGGTCAACGCAAAGCCAGGTGTCCAATCATGAATCGGCGACTCAGTTTGTATGCGGCTCTCGTTGTGATTACGGGTATAGCAATCAACTTTTCGAGCAACACAGGGAATCCGACGCCAGCGGTGTTTTCTAATTCAGTGATCCCAGGGACGCCAGCAATTGTCCGTAATGAACTGGCAGTCACGAGTACATGGTTCTGTGCTGGAACTTCGGCGGCCGGTGAGAGTGAAAACGGAACGTACGGCGGAGAAATTGTCATTTCTAACCCGCTTGAATCTCCAGTTTCTGGTTTGTTGACACTTCTGACCAGCGAGCAAGATCCGATCACGCAAGTGATTAATGTTGATCCCCGTTCGCAACTGGTGATTGACATCAATTCGCTAGTTTCGGCTCCGTATGCGAGTGCATATGTCGAGCTCAACGATTCGGCGGCAAGTGTTGAGCAACGAGCGCTGCATCCAGCAGGCGCTGCGGTATCTCCTTGTTCAAATCGAACGTCTGATCAGTGGTACTTCGCCGACGGTTTTTCGGCGGAGTCATCAGATTTGCGTTTGATCTTGACAAATCCGTACATGTCGCCGGCAATTGTCAATATTGAAGTTGCGACTGAGGGTGGGCTACGTACTCCGACGAATCTCGAAGGTTATGTGGTTCCATCGCAATCAATACGAGTCCTCAATATTCCGGAATCTGGATTTCGTGATGAAGAGTTGTTGGCAATCAGCGTGGTTGCGACAGCTGGTCGAATTGTGGCCGCTAAAGATCAGCATTATCTAGGGGCGGGCAGATTAGGGCATGTGCTGACTTTGGGGAGTCCATCAACTTCTGATCAGTGGTGGTTTGCCGATGGCGAAAAAGGTGCGGGGATTTCTGAGACCTACATGATTTTTAATCCGACAGATCAAGATGTCACCGCCGACGTGGTGATCCTTGGAATCGATCCAACAGTTGCTTCGATTCAGCCCACAACGCTAACGATTCCTGCCCATGATGTGGTTCCCTTTGATGTGTCCGCAATCATGGGATTACCTGATGGTCCCCACGGCGGGGTTGTCAGCGGTCAGTCGGGGGCGCAACTCGTCGTTGAGCGAATTCTGACGAAGCCAGCAGGATCAAGCGTGGCGACAACCGCGGTTCTGGGAGCGCAACGTGGTTTCCAATCCACTCGCTGGAGTGTTCCGACATCGACGACAATCGCAATTGAAGATGTGTTGACAATTCTGAATACATCGCCCAACGACGGTGTCGTCACGATCTATTCGGTGGGTCCCGGTGGCGAAGAACCCGTTCCGGGTTTGAGTGATATCCCGATTGCTGCGAATGGTTTGATTTCGATTGACCTGGTTGATCCATTGTCATTTGGCCGTGCACTAGAAGTTGAAAGCGATCAATTGATTTTGGTTGAGCGTCGACTTGAACGAACGCCAACATTGCGTGGACGCAGTGGTTCATTGGCATTTCCTGAAATGATGTAGTCGTGACCAATATTGCAATTGCGTTTGTGATCGGTGTATTCGTAGCACTCACAGCTTTAGTTCTCCGTCGACGGAGCGCAGTAGATGCGCCGACACAAAAGGTATTTACTGCGCCGACACAGATCGATCGAAGTGACTTTCCGACCGCAGAACACCAATGGATGGTGGCGGTGTTTACTGCACAAACATGTCATGTTTGTGCGGACATGTTGGCGAAGGCTCAGGTTGTTGCAAGCACTAGTGTTTCGGTCGTTGAACTTGAATACAGCGCATTCAAAGATTTGCACGGCAAGTACAACATTGAGGCAGTGCCGACCATCATCGTGACCGATGAACGCGGCGTTGTTCACAAATCGTTTATTGGACCCGCGAGCGCAACTGATCTGTGGGCCGGCGTGGCATCAGCTCGCGAGCCCCAGTAATTCGACTCGTCGTGGTGAATGCAGTGTCGTTACTCGTTGATGCTGATCGGCGAGGGCGTGTTTCCGTCAAGACCTTGTTGAACAAGAGCGTTGACTAAATCGCCGTCAATGGTCTCTTTTTCGAGGAGAGCTTGAGCCACGAGATCAAGACCGATGCGATGCTTGGTGAGGAGCTCGACGGCACGAACTTCTTGTTGACGCAAGATCGAATTGATTTCTTCGTCCATCAGACGTGCAGTGTCGTCACTGTATTCACGGCCACCGGTCATGAGGTCTTCGCCGAGGAAAACATTTTGTTGGTTGTGCCACGCCATGGGTCCGACTTTGTCGCTCATACCCCATTCGCGCACCATGCGACGTGCGAGACCAGTGACGACTTCTAGATCGTTTGATGCTCCGGTGGTTTGTTGCTGGAAAACGATTTCTTCGGCAACACGACCACCGAGCGCCATACAAATGCGATCGAGGATGTAGTCCTTAGAAAAACTATGACGCTCTTCGGGGAGTGTTTGCGTCACGCCAAGGGCCATACCTCGAGGAAGGATAGTGACCTTATGCAATGCATCGCCATGTGGCAATACGGTGGCAAGAATTGCGTGACCACCTTCGTGGTAAGCGGTGACACGCTTTTCTTCGGCCGACAAAATGAGTGAATCACGACGTGCACCCATCATGATGCGATCGCGCGCCGACTCAAAGTCGATTCGTTCAATCTGTGCGCTGGCGCGGCGCACTGCGAACAATGCTGCTTCATTCACCAAGTTGGCAAGATCGGCGCCACTCATGCCTGGCGTTCCTTTGGCCATGGTGTCAAGGTCGACATCAGGTCCCATGCGCTTGTCGCGGCTATGTACACGCAAGATTGCAGCGCGCTCTTCAAATTCGGGCAGAGGAACAACAATCTGGCGATCGAATCGACCCGGGCGAAGCAATGCGGGGTCGAGGACATCGGGTCGGTTGGTCGCTGCCAAAATGACGATTCCTTCAGAAGTTTCGAAACCGTCCATTTCGGACAACATCTGGTTCAACGTTTGCTCACGCTCATCGTGTCCGCCACCGAGGCCAGCGCCACGCTTGCGTCCAATGGAGTCGATTTCGTCAATGAAGATGATTGCTTTGCCCATTTTGCGAGCTTGCTGGAACAAGTCTCGGACGCGACTAGCTCCGACGCCAACAAACATCTCCATGAAGTCAGAACCAGTCACCGATAAGAAACCGACGCCGGCTTCTCCGGCAACGGCGCGAGCGAACAGGGTCTTACCTGTTCCTGGCGGGCCAACAAGCAGCATGCCCTTCGGTACTTTGGCGCCGATTTCTTTGAAACGCTCGGGCATGCGTAAGAAGTCAACAACTTCTTTGATTTCGGTTTTAACACCTTCGTAACCAGCAATATCGGCAAATGTCGTCGATGGTCGATCGGCGTTGTACGCCTTGGCACGACTACGTCCGATGGACATCATGTTGCCCATTTGTCCAGATGCTCGCTTGTTCATCCACACCAAGAAGCCCATGATCAAAACGAATGGCAACAAGAGCGGAATGAGATTCATGACCCAATTTGACTGCGGGGTATTGGGTTTGAAATCGACACCTTGTGTTCGTAGCAATTCGCGATCGAGTTCGTTCGGGAATCCGGGGGGAGCAGTCGTTGAAAAAGCACTACCATCAGTGAACGTTCCAGTGATGGTGAGCGTTGCGTTGTTCAACTTAACTTCATCAACTGAGCCGTTGGTGACTTGTGTAATGAACTCTTCAAAGCCCAATTTTTCGCGGTCGGGACCGGGTAGAAGTTGAGGTCCGAAAATGAGAACCAAAATGAGACCAAGAAGTACCCACGGCGACCACTTAGGCATTGACGGACGACCCGCGGGTTTACCGTCTGGAGTTGGCGCGTCTTTGGACGACTGCAAGCGACCCGACTTTCGACCGAGATTATTGCTCGGCGAGGGCGTGGGGGATGGTGGCGGAGGGGGAGGAGTGGACTCGCTCATTCCGCCATGATACGACCGTGCGGCGGCACAAGGTGGGTCGGGCACGGTTCAGTTTGGGTGGCACAGCACTTTAAAAGTCACAGTTGACCCGAACTTGCGAATCGCTTTCTGACCGTGAATCGACGCCTTCGCCCTATCCACCAACCGCGCCCCACGATCCCATACCTTTTTGGGATGCGTTCGTGCACTCGTAGTGGCTGTCGGGAGACCGCCCACATCTCTTTGACTTTTCAGTACAACTCCTCGGCTATTTGGATTCATCATGTCCAAGACGAACGGGAACTGAATGTGTACGAATTGTGCGATAAGCATTGGCAACGATTTGCTCCGCCGAATGGCTGGACTCTTGATGATCGGCGTCGGGCCGAAGTCCTACCTTTCGTACACCGCTTGGCCGGCTAGTTCGGTCAATGACGCGCCCTCATCCAGCGACCAATTCCACTCGCTTTACGGTGGGCGTGGCGGTAAGTGCTTGGCTTTTTGCTTACATTGCCGCATTGCCACTACAAGGTGTGCTGATCTCGATCACTGGTCATAGCGGTGAAAAATCTGATTCCTGGCCTATTTCTCTGACGGTCCTCTCGGTTCTATGTCTGTGGATCCCGTTTGTTGTTGCACTCTTGGTCGTGAGTCGTCGGTGGGGTCAAGGCCGATTTGGCAGTGACTTCAAGGTGCGCCTTCGGTGGATTGACATGGCTGGGCTCCCGATCGGAATCGCGAGTCAATTGTTATTGGTGCCGCTGATCTATTGGCCGTTACAACGAATATGGCCCGATGCTTTTTCGAGTGACGAAATCGAACAACGCGCCCGCGAATTGTGGGATAAAGCCCATGGCGGTTGGATCGTTGTTTTGGTGCTTGTTGTCGCGCTGGGTGCTCCGATCATTGAAGAATTGGTGTACCGAGGATTGATTTTGCAGGCGCTGCAAAGCCGTCTGAACGATTGGGTGGCATTAATCATCTCGGCGGCATGGTTTGCCTTGATTCACTTGCAGCCCGTTGAATTGCCGGGTCTTTTTGCATTCGCGCTCGTTCTCGGAATCTGTTTTCAACGAACGGGCCGACTGGGAATGGCGGTTATGGCACACATTGGGTTTAACGCGGCGGGACTTTTGCTCGCCTCGAGGTAGTGCCAAGGTGGCAAGATAGATCTTCATATGGACGATCTAGAGATTGAGTCGACAACAGCTGACGATGAGGCGGGACGGGCGGCATCAACAGATGCACATGAACAAGGCGCTACCGATCGTTGGAACCCATTTCGGGGTTGGGAACGCGAGCGGCTCATCATTTTTTGGATTCGTGTCGCACTCGTTGGTATCAGCACGATTATTGCTATCAAGGTCATTCAGCCATCGTTAGTTTTTAAAGACACCACTCCAACGGGTGGAGATATGGGAGCCCACGTATGGGGTCCGGCCTATTTGCGCGATCATCTGCTGCCGTGGAAGCTCAACGGTTGGTCGATGGATTGGTATTCCGGATTTCCGATCTACCGCTTCTACATGGTGGTCCCGGCACTTTTTGTCGTGCTGTTGAACGTGGTGTTTCCGTACGGTGTTGCACTCAAGATTGTTGCGGTCGCGGGCATTGTTACTTTGCCGCTGTGCTGTTGGGCCTTTGGACGTTTGGCAAGGTTTGTATTCCCCATTCCTGAATTGTTTGCGATGGTGGGGTTGGTGTACCTGCTTGATGAGAGTTACACAATTTATGGTGGGAACGTTGCCTCTACCATGGCTGGCGAGTATTCATTCTCTGTTGCTCTTTCGTTCGCGATGTTGGCATTCGGATTTTTCGCCAATGGTTTACAGACCGGTAAACATCGAATCAAGGCTGCTGTCTTTATGGCACTTGCGGTGTTATGTCACGGCATTGTCGCCATTTATGTAGCGGTGGGTCTTTTGCTCATGGCACTTTTGTGGCTCGATAAATCAAAGGTGCGTTGGTTTATCACCACTGCAGGATCAGGGGCACTTCTTTCAGCGTTTTGGGTTGGGCCGTTCTTGTTGAACCACGCCTACATGACTGACATGAAATACAAGGGTGAACCCGGCAACGGTTCATTCACTTCGTATTGGGGCATGTTTTTTGCACTACCGCCATTTTGGAATGTGTTTATTCTGACTTTTGCCATCATCGGATTTGCGGCCATGATCGTGAAACGAAATGTGGCAGGCATTTGGCTTGGTGTGACGGCACTTGTCTTTGCGGCCTTTGTCTATTTGTTCAATGACAGTTTGCCGATCATCGGATTGTTGTGGAATCCGCGATTGTTGCCGATGTTCAATATGTGTCGTTACCTACTCGCAGGTATTGGTGTCATTGAACTTGTTTCGTTCATTGTGCGATACGTGCAACATGAACGAGCATCTCGTCAGGCAGAAGTATTCGTTGAAACCCATCGGGTAAACACGCAATTGTTCAATGCTCGAAGTATCACGGCAGTCGTGTCGGCATTCGTGGTTCTGATCGTCCTTGGTTTCCGTTTTCAGGTTCTTCCTTTCGGGAACGTGAAGGACGAGGGCCAAGGCGCCGAGTACACCTGGGGTCCTTTTGAAGGTGACGCGTCAAGCAAAGGATTTGTTGATGGTTGGGCGAGATGGAACTTTGCCGGTTACGAGGGCAAGTCGTCGTACGGTGAGTACTACGGAGTAGTGCAAACCATGAAAACCATTGGTGAGACCCGGGGGTGTGGACGCGCGTTGTGGGAGAACTTTGGCGGCAACGATAAGTACGGAACCACCATGGCGCTGATGTTGTTGCCGTTCTGGACTGACGGATGTATCGGATCGAGCGAAGGTTTGTTCTTTGAAGCAGCCGGGACCACCCCATATCACTTCTTGGCCGCCGGAGCGATGTCGCAGCAATCATCAAACCCCGTTCGCGAGTTGCGTTACATCAATAATGATGCAGCGGTCGGTGTTGAATATCTGCAAGAACTCGGTATCAATTACTACTTGGCGGTGACTCCAGAAGCTATTACTAAAGCCGATGAAGTTGCGGCAAGCGGTGGTGGGCTCAAAGCTCTGGAGACCAGTGGGCCGTGGCATATTTACTCGGTTGAAAATGCCGACATTGTTGTTCCACTGGACACGTTGCCGGTCGTTGTCAACGAACGTTCGGGCGACTTGCGCGAACGTTGGCTTGAACTTGGCACCAGCTGGCTACAAAATCGCACCGAGTGGGATGCGTTACCAGCCGCGAATGGTCCAAAAGAGTGGCAACGGATTGATGTGGCAATTGACATGGCGGTGCGCGAGGGCGAACCGGGATCTGACTCGCGGAAAGTCGATGTCGTCAGGCCAGTTCAAGAAATCGTGCCAGCCAAGGTCGAACCTGCTGTTGTTTCGAATGTGAAGATCGGCGACGACTCAGTTTCATTTACTGTTGACAAGGTTGGCGTTCCTGTTTTGGTGCGGGTGAGTTACTTCCCTAATTGGCAAGTTTCGGGAGCCAAGGGTCCGTATCGCGTCGCCCCAAACATGATGGTGGTGATTCCGACATCGAACCAAGTATCTATGCATTTCAAGGCCAGTTTTGTGGATCGCTTCGCCTACCTGTTGACGATTGCCGGGTTCGTCGCTCTGTTCGTGATGTGGCGTCGAGATCGTCGCCCCGAAGCGGCAACAGCAGCACTCTGAGCAGGGGAAACCGTTAAATCCCTTCGGGGTCTGAACTGTCAGCGATAGGGTTCAAGCCGTCATGTCATCAAAATTTTCACTTGATCAGATCGTCAAGGCTTACGACGTTCGGGGCACCGTCCCCGACCAGTTTGATGCTGAAGTGGCATATGCGTTAGGTGTTGGTTTTGCCCAATTCACCAAGACCAGCGTTGCCATAGTCGCTCGTGATATGCGCCCAACTGGCCCTGAACTTGTGGCAGCTTTTGCTCAGGGTTTGATGGAGCAAGGTGTTGATGTCATCGACATCGGACTTGCTTCGACTGACTTGTTGTATTTCGCGGCCGGAAAACTTGATGCACCAGGTGCGATGTTTACTGCGTCACACAATCCTGCCCAGTACAACGGAATCAAGTTGTGCTTGTCAGGTGCCCGACCAGTCGGGGTTGACACGGGTCTCGCTGAAGTCAAAGACATCGCCCAAAGAATTCTGGATGGTTTGAAGCCTGTGAAGGCCGAGCGTGCTGGTCGAACCACTGAACGCGATTTGCTGTCGGCCTTCGTTGATCATGTGGTGTCGTTCATCGACCCAGCATCAATTCGTCCGATGCGCGTCGTTGCCGACACTGCCAACGGAATGGGCGGACTCGTTGTGCCGGCCGTCTTTGAACGTCTGCCCCGTCTTGAACTTGAAGTCATGTATGGCGAACTCGACGGAACCTTCCCGAATCACCCCGCCGATCCTCTGCAAGCTGCAAATCAACGAGATTTGCAAGCGCGCGTCGCATCGGGAGGATTTGATATTGGTTTAGCTTTCGACGGCGATGCCGATCGGGTGTTCGTGACGGACGAACTTGGGCGCGGATTATCTGGTTCAACGACGACCGGCATTTTGGCAACCAGCATGTTGCGCAAGAGTCCTGGTGCAACAATTTTGCATAACTTGATTTGTAGTCGTGCAGTTCCAGAAGTCATTCGCGAACACGGCGGCGTGCCAGTGCGTACCAGAGTGGGCCATTCGTACATCAAACAAGTGATGGCCGAAACCGGTGCCGTGTTTGGCGGAGAACACTCTGCTCACTATTACTTCAAGGACAATTATCGTGCCGATAGTGGTCTGATTGCCACAATGTTGATGCTTGAAGAAATGAGTCGTGTCGGTGAGCCGCTGAGCGAGATTCGACGCTCGTACGAGCGCTATTCGTCAAGCGGTGAAATCAACACCCAGGTCGAAGATCCCGCGGTTGTGATCGAATCCGTGTCACAAAAGTTTGCTGCATTCCCACAAGATCGTCTCGACGGGTTGACTGTTGATTGCGGACCGTGGTGGTTTAACTTGCGCCCATCGAATACCGAACCACTTTTACGCCTCAATCTTGAAGCACCCGATCGTGATGAATGCGATAACCGTGTTGCCGAGCTACTTGCGGCAATAACCTCAGTCTGAACAAGGAGTTCTTATGCCCATCGATCCCGAACTAGCCAATGTCTTAGCGTGCCCTGTAGATAAGGGTGTTTTGTACATGCTTGATGACGAAGACGCCTTGTACAACCCGCGCTTGCAGCGTCGTTACACAATTCGCGAAGGTATCGCTGTGATGTTGGTTGATGAGTCTGAAGTTGTTTCATCGAGCGAGCATGAGCGCATCATGGCCAAGATCGCTGCTGGCGGAGTCAAGACCACCGGACGCTGAATCGGGCGTGTCATTGGCGACAGTGTCACAAAGGCTGACTTTGCGCCGTCTACACTCGTGACATCGGGCTGACAGATCGGTGCCAGCAGGCCCCGGCCCGGGATAGTGCAAGACAAGATGCGGCCCTCGGTCGACATCGTTGTTTGCGCAACCCCGTGTAATGCACATCATGTCAATGACCTCATAAGGAGCCCACCCATGTCCACCTCTTTTGCTGATCGCAAAGACTTTCGCGTCGCCGATCTATCGATGGCCCCATTTGGCCGCAAAGAAATCCATCTCGCCGAACATGAAATGCCAGGCCTTCGTGCTTTGCGCAAAGAGTACGGCGTGACCAAGCCGCTGAAGGGTGCACGAATTTCCGGTTCGCTACACATGACTATTCAGACTGCTGTGCTGATTGAGACTTTGGTTGAACTCGGCGCCGAAGTTCGTTGGGCATCGTGCAATATTTTCTCGACACAAGATCATGCCGCAGCAGCAATTGCTGTTGGCCCGAACGGAACTGTTGACAACCCATCAGGTGTGCCGGTGTTTGCCTGGAAAGGTGAGACGCTTGAAGAGTACTGGTGGTGCACCGAACAGATGATGACGTGGCCCGATGGCGACGGACCGAACATGATTCTTGACGATGGTGGCGATGCCACGTTGTTATTGCACAAGGGTGTCGAATACGAGAAGTCGGGCGAAGTTCCCGACCCCACAACGGCATCGAATGCTGAACTGGCAATCGTGCTTGGTCTCTTGCAGCGCGGTCTCAAGACTGACCCGACTAAGTGGACACGTATGGCCGCAGGTATCAAGGGTGTCACCGAAGAAACGACAACGGGTGTCATGCGTTTGTACAAGATGTTCGAGCGCAACGAGTTGTTGTTCCCCGCGATCAACGTGAATGACTCAGTCACCAAGTCAAAGTTTGACAACTTGTACGGATGCCGTCACTCGTTGATTGACGCAATCTGTCGTGCAACTGACGTCATGATTGCCGGAAAAGTTGCCGTTGTATGTGGCTACGGCGACGTTGGTAAGGGTTGTGTACAGGCATTGCGCGGTCAAGGTGCGCGAGTCATCGTGACAGAAGCCGACCCCATTAATGCTCTGCAGGCAGCCATGGAGGGTTACCAAGTGACCACTCTTGAAGACATCATTGGTGAAGTTGACATCTTCGTTTCGGCAACTGGCAACGATCACATCATCACGATTGAGCATATGCTCAAGATGAAGCACAACGCAATTGTGTGCAACATCGGCCACTTCGACTCCGAAATCGATATGGCTGGCTTGGCTCGAAGCGGTGCGACTCGTGATGAATTGAAGCCCGGAACCGACTTGTGGTCTTTCCCCGATGGTCACGCGATCATCGTGTTGGCTGAGGGACGTTTGGTCAACCTCGGTTGCGCAACTGGCCACCCAAGTTTCGTGATGAGCTGTTCATTCTCGAACCAAGTCATTGCACAAATTGAGTTGTTCACTAATCTTGCGGCGTACCCACTCGGTGTGTACGTGTTGCCGAAGCATCTTGACGAAAAAGTTGCATCGCTTCACTTAGGTGCACTCGGAGTCAAGTTGACCAAGTTGACCGATGAGCAAGCTGACTACTTAGGTGTCGCTCCTTCGGGCCCATTCAAGCCCGAGCGTTACCGCTACTAATGACGAAGTTGTACGCAGAAAAGCTAGCCCGGTGCATCACCGGGCTAGCTTTTTTTGGTTTCGGAATCGCCCTGTTTTTGCGGGCCAATCTTGGGCTTGCACCATGGGATATTTTCCATAAGGGGCTTTCGAAGAAACTAGATATATCGATCGGCTTAGTGATCGTTGGTGTCGGCTTGTTGCTCTTGCTTTTGTGGATTCCACTACGGCAACGTCCAGGAGTTGGAACAATTCTGAATGCCATCGAAATTGGTCTTGTCGTGAATCTCGCCAAGCCATTGATTGACGAACCTGACCAATTGATCATTCGTGCTCTGATGGTGATCGCCGGAGTACTCGTGATTGGTCTCGGATCTGCTTTGTATATCGGAGCCGGTCTTGGATCGGGTCCACGTGATGGTTTGATGCTGGGTTTGTCGAAGTACGCGATTCGGGGACGTCAGATCAGTATTCGAGTTGCACGAACATTTGTTGAACTGACAGTGATGGTCGCGGGACTCTTTTTGGGTGGCTCGATAGGGGTCGGAACATTGATCTTTATGTTCGGCATTGGCCCACTTGTGCAGTTGATCTTGCCGCGTTTTGAAATGCGACTTGCGAGTGATCAACGCCAATAATTAGATGCCGCTAATGATTCGGGCGGCGGCGGCCGTCTTTTCGCCCATCGCCTTGTAGTTATTTGGCGAGATGCGTTCTTTCGGTCCGACGACGGAAATCGAAGCTATTGGTTGAGCCGGTCCGTCGTAGATCACGCTGCCAATAGCGATGGAATTCGGGTGTCCCGGAATCACCTGGTAATGACGCGGTCGGTCATCATTGGTTGATGTCAACCAAGCCGACTCGCCAGTAGGAAATTGATCAATCAACGTGCGTACATTGGTGGTCTCGGCGTTGTTTTCTCGCACGTGAACACGCTTGCCAATTTCCATTGTGATCTTGACATCGTGTTTGCTCTCAACTTTGTCGAGCAATGTGGCGTACAAATTGCTACCCACATAAGTGAATTGCCACAAGAGCGCGGTTTCACCGATGGTTTCTGAAAGTTCTTGAAGTTGCTCACGAGCAGTTTTTCGTAAATTGACTGCGACCCGATTCGACAAAGTCAGCACACGAGGGGTGAGCTCCCATGCAGCACCATGATTTTGCTTTTGGATGTAGCCACTCGCTCCGAGCGTGATCAAGATGCGCTGGGCTGTGTTTTTATCCATATTCATGTGGCGGGCCAGGGCCGAAACGCCAATCGGTTGCAACTCAGCGACAACCTCGAGGACAGCAAGGGCATTTTCTACTGTTTGCAAAGTTTTCACGGCCATAAGGACAACAACACTACACAATTAGTGACTTCTGTATTGGATAAAAATACGCTGGTTCAGATTGTGAGATATGAATGTGGGTGACTGTGCCATACCCATCTGATCTGCTGAAGTCATGTTTAGCGCCTTACGTTGTTCAATATGTCGTCAGGTTTTCCGACCTTCTTCGGCAGGCATCGCTGGTGAGCCTCGATCTCATCGAACATGTGAGGCCTGTGAGATTCCCGAGGCTTTGCCGCGCCGAGCAATCCATGCGACTGATCACTTGCAGGGCGACATTCAAGATGTGATTCGCGGTTTGAAATATCGCAATCAGCGATGGGTTGTCGCCGAACTTGCTGACCAACTAGTGCGGTCGATTCTTGCCGACCCCGCCGCCCCTAAATTTGACGTCGTCACTTGGGCGCCCACTTCAGACCGACGGCAACGCCAACGCGGTTACGACCAATCAGAACTATTGGCCAGAGCGGTTGCGTCACGGCTCGGGCTGAAATGTCGACGATTGTTGTATCGCGATCGAAGTGCACCACAAACCGGCCGCAATCGTGAAGAACGACTCAACGGTCCAATGTTTCGTGCTCGTCCGTTGCGTCGCCCATCTCGAGTGCTCGTCATTGACGATGTTGTGACAACTGGAAGCACGCTGCGAGCGGCGGGACACGCTCTCGATTTGGCTGGTGCCACCGAAGTTTGTTTGTTAGCAGTAGCGGCGACACCACGTGAGCGCTCTATAAGTTCGCGAGTTGCCTGACGCGTTGAACTGCATCGGTTGGGTCGATGTCCACCCAAATGCCATGTATTCCGATTGAGGAAGCAGCGTCGACGTTGCTTTGAGCATCATCGAGGAAAGCCGAACGATGTGCTTCAACGCCGAGCCGACTGAGTGCCAATTCGTATATCGCTCGATTGGGCTTGCGCATACCAACTTCGTGGCTGTCGACAACGTCATCAAAGAGGTTGGCAAAATCGAGCATGGGCCACCACGCATGACGTAATTCGCGCACATTGTTGGTTAATACTCCGAGTCGAAATCCCGAAGACTTGAGTTCGTGGACGAGTTCGATGACCATGGTGTTGGGTTCAAAGGCGAAGCCGATGATCGGAGGGTTCGGAGAATTGGGCGCCGTTGGTGCAGGGGCTTCTAACGATGTGGCCGTTGGCTGCAGACCCGCCTCAATCACGAGGGGAGCGAGTTGCTCGCGAAATTCAATCATGCTGATTTCGCCACGTTCGAGGCGGTGCCAGGGGTGATCGGTATCTTGCCCGTATTCGCCCATCATGACCTTCATCACTTTGTCCGCCGGATCATGGGGGAAACGCTTGGCGACATCGGTTGGGCGGCCGTTACTCGCCAAAACCCCGCCAAAATCGAAGATCACCGCATCAATCAGGCGGCCTGACTCGTGTGGCTGGTTTGGCGAGGATGCGTCGGAAGCGGGCATTTATGTAGTCTGCCCGCCGGCGCACTTTCTTCCAGCATTGTTACTGGTGAACTTTGGGTGACCCTGAGGCTCGCAGATACCGCCTGTAGGCTCTATCCCTGCATGGGAATCCTCGATCGCATCCTTCGGGCCGGTGAAGGCAAGAAACTCAAGGCCCTTGAAGGTCTAGTTCCTGACATCAACGCCCTTGAGTCTTCTATTCATTCATTGTCCGACGACGCGTTACGTGGCAAGACTGCCGAATTCCGCACTCGACTCGAGCGAGGTGAAACCCTCGACGACCTTTTGATCGAAGCTTTCGCCGTCGTTCGCGAAGGTGCTCATCGTGTCATAGGGCAACGTCACTACGACGTGCAAATGATGGGTGGAGCAGCACTGCACTTCGGTTGGATCGCCGAAATGAAAACTGGCGAAGGTAAGACGTTGGTCTCCACCTTGCCGGCCTACCTGAACGGATTGTCGGGTAAGGGAGTTCACCTCATCACGGTGAACGACTACTTGGCGCGTCGTGACTCTGAATGGATGGGTCGCGTGCATCGCTGGCTCGGTCTCAACGTTGGACTTGTTGTTCCTGGTTCGCGCGAACGCCCCGAACAAAAGCGAGTCGACTATGCGGCCGACATCACCTACGGAACAAATAACGAATTTGGTTTCGACTACTTGCGTGACAATATGGCGCCGACAAAACTCAACAAAGTTCAGCGTGGTCACGCATTCGCGATCGTTGATGAAGTCGACTCAATTTTGATTGACGAGGCACGTACACCTCTCATCATCTCTGGTCGAGTCGCCGATGCCGCCAACCTCTATTACCGCTTTGCATCAATTGTGCGTGCCCTCAAGCGCGATGTCGATTACGAAGTCGAAGAAGATAAGCGCATTGTCATGCCAACCGAGGCTGGTATTGAACGTGTTGAAGCCGAACTTGGTCTCGAAAACTTGTACGACGAAGTGCAGCGCAACCTGGTGCACCAATTGCAAGTGGCGTTGAAGGCTAAAGAGTTGTATCGCCGCGACAAGGACTACATCATTCAAGGCGGCGAAGTAAAAATCGTTGACGAATTCACGGGTCGTATTCTTGAAGGTCGACGTTGGAGCGAAGGTATTCACCAAGCGGTTGAAGCCAAAGAAGGCGTCAAGATCAAAGAAGAAAACCAGACGCTTGCCACGATCACATTGCAGAACTA
>SXGQ01016245.1_pt1 | contig 44110 bp, 52 predicted proteins | sample 3178371 | NCBI WGS metagenome assembly SXGQ01 (sample SAMN11356859, study PRJNA531348) | freshwater metagenome | isolation source: freshwater sample F1-20 | place: China: Fuxian Lake, Yuxi | collected 2017-12-25
ATGAGGAAAAGAATGAGGGGAAATTAGAGTCTTTTCAGTCTTTTTTGAAAAAAAGAAATTAATAAAAAGTGTCTATTTTAAAGTTTGATAATTTTTTAATCAAGGAGAATTCTTTATCCACAAGTGGTTTAGAACTACATTATTGGGCATTTGACTGGGATGATAATATTCTACATATGCCTACTACTATTCTAATGGATAAAAAAGAAGATGGCGATTGGTCACCAGTTGAAGTTTCAACCTCTGAATTTGCTATTGTTAGAAATGATAAGGAAAATTATCGACTTAGAAATAATAATCCTATAGAGGCTTTCTCACAATTTAGAGATACAGGCCCAAGAGGTCAAAATGCATTTCTTGAAGATGTTAAGAAATCTTTATCTATACAAGAGTTCGGTCCTTCTTGGGGTAAATTTATTACTTGTTTAACAGATGGTGCAATTTTTTCAATAATTACCGCTCGTGGACACGAACCAGAGACAATTAAATTAGCAGTTGAGTATATAGTTGATAATTTCTTATCAGATGATGAAAAATACTTAATGTACAATAATTGCTTGAAACATTCATACTTCTTTGATAAGGATACAGACTTCGATAGGATAGCTAAAGGACCACTTTCTAAAACTAAACTAATAGCAGCTTATTTAAGTCACTGTGATTTTTATGGAGTAAGTTCTGAGTCATTTAAGCAAGAGTTTGGTGAGGCATCTGCTCAAAATCCGGAACACGCTAAAGAAATGGCTTTGCATAAATTCATTGATAAATGTAATGAATATGGAAAAAGAATTGGTGCTAAATCTGTATCAGTAGGTTTCTCTGATGATGATCCAAAAAATGTAGAACACGTTAGAGTTATGTTCAAAGAAAAGTCAGCACTTAGTCATGATTTTGAGCATGAATTAAAGTTGTCACTACACAAAACAACTGATAGAAAAATTAAAGGTGGTGAAATTACTAAGTTTAGAAAAGGTGAAGAAATACCAGTAGAAGAAGCTAATGATTCTATTCAAGCGCCTGGTATGGCTAGCTCAGTAATGTCATTCACACAATATAACAATATGGCATCTCGATTATTTCCTGGAAATAATAAAGATAATGACCCAGTTGCAAACTCACATAGATTAGCAACTGACTATATAACCAAACAAACCAAAGAGTGGACAAAAGATTTAAAAAAAAAGTCACACGAAGGAAAAAAAATAAAAAAATAAAATGAAATTTTTAAAAACTTTTGAAGCACATGAAGATGGTATGTCAAGAGAAGAAATGTGTGACATACTTTGCAAATGTGGGTATGAAATGAGTGAGCTTGAAAACTGTTCAAATCAGGAATTAGCTGAAATGTGCAGAACTGCAAATGAAGAAAGTTCAGAAATGGCAAATGAGTCTTCAGAATCTTGGACGAGAGAAGAAATGTGTAACTATCTTTGTAAGTGTGGATATACTATGAATGAATTGGAAGAATGCCCAAATCACGAATTAGCTGAAATGTGTAGAAACGCTGAAGAAACAGAAAATACACAAGAAACAAATGAAGCTAAGGATGAGAAGTGGATAAAAGATGCAATTAAAAGACCAGGTGCACTTCGTAAGAAAATGAAAAAAGAGGAAGGTGAGAAAATCACTAAATCTGAAATTCAGGAGGAGATTGCTAAACTAAAAGAAAAAGACAAAGATCCTTCTAAAAAAGGAATTCAAGGTCTTAATAAAAAAGATTTGACTAAATTAAGACAGTTAAACTTGGCTAAAACATTAAAAGGTTTAAAGGAACATCAAGAAACTGAAAATTATATGTTTTTTGCCAATGTTCAAAATATATGTAATTTCTGCCAAGAGATTTTAGCTATGGATAAAAATGAAGTAGATAAAGTTCTTTCTGATGGACACGGTTGGGCTACTGACCATATTGCAACATCTAAAGATGATGTCGAGGAAGTAGTGAACTTTTTAAGAACACACACAAGTAAATCTGAGAAACCAGTAGGTCAAAAAATTCACTCTATGGATCCAGATTTCGTAAAACGATTCACTGATTTTCCAGGAGCTCACAATTTATAAATTATAAACCCACTCAATGAGTGGGTTTTTTGTTATACTTGTCTAAAAGTATTAATATCTAAACAGATGAATTCACATTCATTATGATAAAATCTATAATTTCTATGAAAGTGACCATAGTAAAAACCTTTAAGTTTGTTATTATTCATTAGTGCAGTTACCAACTTGGTCATGTTAGACCGCTCTGTAGTCAAATCACCAAGTAATAAATCATCATTCATAGCATAACTATAAACAAGATTATTAAAAGTCAAAGGCTCAACAAAATCTGGACTTGTGTGACAAATCATTCTGTCTATATCTCTCAACTTATCTACAAACTCATAATCAAATTTTACAACTTCATCAGGCCAATATTTACCACCACGCATTTTATTGTAATTTCTATCAATACTCACTGCTCCACCAACGAAAAGTATATTTTCTAAGTCAATATTCAAAACAGTGTAATCTGGAACGAAGAAGATATTACTTAACTTTTCTTTATATTCGGTATAAACATCTATTTTAAACCACTCTGGATCGTCGTGATTTCCTCTAATAATAAATAAGTCACTTTCGTGTTTGAGTAGTTCCTCATTAAGAATTTGCAACTTAGTAACTTCATTCTCTACTTTATTATAACCAACACCAAAGTCACCAACTTGTATGTAACAAACATTTTTCCTCTCTTCATTATCAAAGTGGCTAATTTTACGCAAATGATTTAATATGACACTCCATTCACCATGGATGTCACCCAATAAATATTTTTCTCTGTATGTTACATAATTTTTCACACTCTAAATATAATGATAATTATTAATATATACAAATTATGATATCAAGTTTTATTGAATACATCTTCGAGTCCGAATCTAAATTAAAGATTCAACTCTACTATTCTAAGAGATTTAGAGAACTTATTAATAGAATAGAGAAGACTTCTAAAGATCCAGAAGTTGCAAGACTAGCATCTGCTATCAGACACTCTGAGAAGTCTAATCAAATGTATTCAGATATTACTCTTATAGACATGACTGATAAGAATGATATGTTATCCTTTATACAAGTTAATAGAGTAAAAAGAAAATATGATGATCCTAGTTCTCATCCACCGACAGATTCATTTGATGATTTTGAATCTTGGGTAGAATTTATCTGGCAACATGACAACGATAATTCTTTGTGGAGAGACCAAAGAGGGGAACTTAAAATTGGTAAATTCGCTAAAAAAATATTTAAAGATAATAATATAACTGTGGTGGATGCCACAATAGAAAAATTTTCAAACGCTTATAAAGCCACTTTTGATTTTGATTTCAATTTAGATGAAAAATTGGCACTAGTCTCTGGTGAAGATATTAGAAAGTGGTATTTAGAAACAAATTATTCTGATAGAAAAGGACAACTTGCAAGTTCTTGTATGAGATATGAGAAGTGTCAAAAGTATTTAGATATTTATGTTCAAAATCCTGAGGTGTGTCAATTGCTAATTATGTATTCTGATACAACTAAAACCAAAATTTCAGGTCGAGCTTTAGTTTGGAAAAATGTTAATGAACAGTTTGTAATGGATAGAGTTTACACTGTAAATGATTATGATATCGAGGTCTTCAAAAAGTATGCAGAATCTAAAGGATGGATAGATATAACTAAAAACTATAAAACACAAAAAATTCAACTTAAAAAAGGAGTTGTTTATGATTACTATCCATATATGGATAACTTGTATATCTTTAATTACATTGAAGGATTTTTATTAAATAACGACCAAGATTGGTCATCTGAGGGATATTATAAACTACAAAATACAGATGGTAGTTTTACATCTGATGATGGTGTTTGGTCAGATTACCACGGTGATTATATACAAAGAGATGATGCTATATATTGTCCAGGTGTTAATGATTATGTTCATTGCGACGATGCCATTTATTTAGAATATATGGATAGATATGCAAGTCCATCTGAAGAGACTGTTTATTCAGAATGGGCAGGCCAAAGTTATTATTTAGATGATGTCGTTCACTCGGAAGTAATGAATGACTATATACACCCAGACGATGCAATTTCAATCTTTGTTAATAAATATGGAGATGAAGATTATATATCAAGTGATTTTGGAAAAGAAATGCTAGTAAATGTTGATTTGGATGGAGATGAAGTAAAGACACTAACAAAATTTGTAATTTTAGATCCAACAACAGGAAAGTATCACTTTAAAGATGAGGAAGTAGGTGATGATAAAATACAAGATGTTATACTTAACAAACTATCCGATATTGAAGTAGATACTGATAAAATCAAAGAGTATTTAATCAATAGTGATTTTGAAATTAATCCTCTGAAACTTAGAGATCTCAGAAATATTTATAAAGTATATACAAGTTTTGCTTTATCCGATAATGAATTTATGAGAGGCGTAATTAAGTACCTTTTATTTGCTTATCCAGATAGAAGAAATCAAAGAGATGGTATGCCCTCTGTGTGGGTCGAAAGGAAGGTAGGTGCTAGACCATCGGATAACTATTTAAGATTTAAAAATATGATGATTGATTTTGACCCTGAACTACTTGAAAAGTTGACCGGTGATTCAGATAAATTAAAAACCACTTCAAATGATACGGTATTTCATTTAACACAAATATCACAAGCATTTATAGAAGATGTGTTTAAAGATTCTGAAATTTTTAAAATGTGGTATAAATGGAAGTTTAGTCCTATTTAAGTATTTCTGAAATCTTCTCTTCTCTTCGCTCCTGTAAAGTATCATTTGAACCACTTGTCCATTTTATTTTATAGTCATCACAAATTTTTTTACCATCATCAATATTATTAACAGACTTAGAATGTCTCATAATTGATTCATAGGTAGTTTCCATTGGTGGTGATGAATGCCACTCATTAGTGAGTCTAATATCACCAGTAGTCGTTATTTTATACGAGATTAAGTAATAATCCCAATGACCTTTTGCAGCCTCTGATTTAAAAACCCCGTAAACTCCAACATTTACATCTAAACCACCAGACTTCATCCCATCTATTTTAACAGAATAAAGCATTCTACCATGAAAATTAGACATCTTTCTTTAATTTAATTATTAAATATACAACTTTTATTCAATTTAAACAAATAGTATTATGGTCATATCATGATATATGGATAAAGTTTATATCAAGTCCTTAGTTCAAAGTGTTATAAATAAAGAGTTTTCTAATCAACATAAAAGAAGAATTGATGAATATGCTGATAGACTCAATATGGCTTGCCCATATTGTGGAGATTCTTCTAAAAGTGTATATAAGAAAAGAGGAAATCTTTATTTCAATAAACTGTTCTATATCTGTTTTAACTGTGATAAAAAAACTTCAATTGATAGATTCGCAAAAGATTTTAATGAAGTAATAGATCCTCAAAAGAAACTTGAAATAATTGAGTATTTAGACTCAGTAGTCGACTACTCTGATTATGATACAGATTTAGTAGATTTCAAATTAGACGATCTCTTTGATATAAAAGATTTAGAAGAACTATTCAATGTTAAAGATACTACTCCAATATTTGACTTTAAACCAATAGATGAAAAAAGTGGAGTTTTCAAATATCTCATAGGTCGAGGTATACCTAAACAATTACATAGAGATATTTATCAAGCTAAGTATTCTAAAGGAGATGAGGGATTTGAACATGTAATTATATTTTTAAATAGAAGAGCTGATAAAGTTATAGGGCTTCAAGTGAGGAATCTAAAGGAAGGTAGAAGAAGATTCTTTGTAATCTATAATTGGGAATCTATTTATAAATGGTTTAATGGTGATGATGTTGAGTTGGATTTACAAAAGTCCGTCATCTATAATAAGTTATCTTATTTTTTTAATATACTTAATGTTAATTTCGAAGATACAATTACTGTGTTTGAAGGATTCTTAGATTCACTTTTCTATCCGAATTCCATAGGTATAGTTGGTGTTAATACGGATTTAAGATTTTTAGAAAATAATAATTTAGATTTGCAGTATTTTTTTGACAATGATATAGCCGGTTATAATAAATCAGAAGAAATATTACTAAATGGTGGAAAAGTTTTTCTTTGGAGAAAACTCTTTGAAGATATTGTTTCAAAAAAGAAAACTGATGACCCACACAAACTTTTACATAGAATCTCTAAAGTAAAAGATTTAAATAAATTAAATGAGTTAGTTCCGGGTGCTTTCAAAAAGTTAAGTCTTGATATTTTCTTTTCGGAAGACTTATATGATTTGAAATTTTTACCTAAGAGAACTAAAAGAAAGATTTCAACAGAGAAAGATTATTTAAGAGAGTTTAAGAACCACGATTTTTAAATAAAAGGTCTTCTTATATTTTCAAATATTGGATTCTTTTTTCTTAGGTAGTCAATAAATTTCATATTACCTCTTTCATTATTACAGTCAAAGCACACTACAACCAAATTTACCTGCGTATTGTTACCACCTTCTGATATTGGTACTATATGATCGGTAGTTGCCGAGTCCGGATGTAGTTTTCTTCTACAGTAAATACACTTAGCGTTTTTATTATCTTTTAGAAATTCCTTCGCAAAACCAGAGGTTCTTCTTTTAACATTTTTGCCATTCCATTTTAATCCAACTACTACTATATTTTCTAAAAATTTGTATCTCTTTCTATAGATAACACACGACACATAATTCTTATTTGACCATACTGCTATTCGAATTAACCACCCCCATCGATTCCATATTTCTTTATCTACAGATATGAAATGTTGATCTTTTGATTTTCTTATAAACTTGATAACTTCTATTATATTCATAAATTTAAAGTTATCTTCTTCTCAAAATTATATATTAGAAAGAAGATACCCCCAAAAAATTGAGGGTATCCCCTGACTAAAACTATTCTTTAATTATTTGTTGCTTTTGAACTCCTGTTTCGGTCGTTATAACCAACATATAGACACCATTAGTAAAGTCTGAAAAATCTAATTTATAATTATTTGAATTGTAATTTTTAGAAAATACTTTTGAGCCAATCGAGTTATATAGAGAAACATCTCTAAATTCATCTTTAAATCTATCTACCACATTGATTAAACCACTTGATGGATTTGGAAAAATCTGTAAGTCATTAGTCTCTATTTCGATTTGTCTTATATCATAATCATCTGATTGTGAGTTATTTATTACTGTTCTTAACTCCACACCATTATTTGGTATTATACAATTTTGAGACTCTTTATATAGAATGTAACTAGATGAGCAAGAGTTACCACACTCTGTCACTGTTCTTGTCAGCTTATACCACTTATCAGTCATCAATGTTGTATCAGTAAAATCATGTGTTAATTCGGTTCTAATTAAATTCCAATTCATAACATCATTAGATTCATACAGAGACCACTTTTCACAACCATCTGTATTAGATATCTCAAATGTTGATATTGCATATCTATTGTAACTCCTCTCATCTAAACAATAATCAAATCTTGTATCTATTGAACTGCTAAATCCATTTAACTTAGCCATAAAATTGACATGTTTGACCACATTTCTTGGATTCGGTCCTGTTATGAGATTAACAAATGTACCACCTATAAATATTTCCCATCTATCGTTTCCATCATTAGTTGGGTTGACTACTATACATCTACCATCACCTTGTCCAAAACTACTTTCGAATCCTTGTATATATACTCCACCTAAACCACTACCAGTATTCAACAACTTAAACTCTTCACTTATTAACCCACTACTAGTGAATGCTGTTACTTTTGGAGTCCAAGTCGGTGAATATGGACCTGTTGGCATTGAACTCGCAAAGTTACCAGTTGCAATTAGATGACAATTATAATAGCATATATCAGCAACATAACCACTACAGCCTGGATTGTAGTTGCTGTCTATGTTCCAAAAATCATTTGATAGAGTGAATCTAGATATATTTCTAAATCCAGATACTCCAGATATTTGTGAAATACTACCTGAGACATAAGCAGTCAATCCATTATTGTCTATTCCATCACATTCAGAATCACTAACAAAAATTATGTCAGAAATTGCAAAACTACCAGATAATCCAGTTATACCAGCAACTGGTTCCACATTGAACTGTTCATTCAATTGAAAGATACCAATATAGTTTTGACCATTTAATGAGAAGTCAAATGATCCACCAACTATTATGTCATTTGTACCTGGAACTTTAGTAATTTTATTCACACTGAAGTTATTATTAATGGATGGTATAGTAAATGTTTGAAAAACATTACCATTTTCCGGATTACAGCAAACAATAACGGCTGTTCCATATCCATTTCTATATGCGTAGTATAATTTTTGATTTTCCCAGTCGTGATAAATTGTTGTACAAACTGTTATCCAGCTAGTGTAAGGACAAACAAAGTTCAAATCTCTTGTACCATCGGCATTAATTTTATTTAAAAATCTAACACCCTGGTTGACCATAGAGTTATAGCTATTTCTACCACAGATAAAAAATTCACCAGTGTAGTTTCCATTTATATCCTTTTCAGGTTCTAAACAAGTTGTCGCGAATTGTGTACCCCAAGTAGACATTTGATTAGAATACCAACTTTCATCCTCATTTCCTTGGAAGTCGTATTTTCTAACTTTTGGAAATCCTGGTTCACCGGCGAAAGCATAATAAACTGAATTACCAACTATTTCAACACCGGATACTCTATAATAACCAGTTGTTGAAAAAGGAACTCCATTATTGTTAGGAGCAAAAGTGGTATCTACACCACCTGCAAACTGAGCAATCGATGAAATTCCAAGGCAAACAAACAAAACCGAAAAAATAATACGGTTTAATAAGCACTTAAATTTCTTCATATTTAATTTTTAATTTTTGTAAGGTATTCATTATCAAAACCTTATAAATTATATACTAAGTTGTAATATAATATAAAATATATTTCCCCAAAAACCTTGCAAAATAAGGGTTTGAAGAAAATTAAATATAAAAAAATATTATCTAAAATTAAAAAACCTCTCGAAAGAGAGGTTTTGTATTTAGTGATTATGGTGTTCTTTGAACTCTTTGTGAACCAACTCGTGTGGATCACTAATTTTAGTGTTTTTTCTATTGATTAAGAATGTATTAGTCTCTGGTGCGAAAGTTACAACTTGTCCATCGACATTAACTTCATTATTTACAACTTCGGAACCAATCATTTCAGCGAATTGTTGAAGTAGTTGTTCACCATTCCATGAATCAACTTCATGTCCTTCTTCTTCCTCGCCATACTGCATATCAGTACTTTCTACCGAGTCGACATCATTAGTATTAGTTTCATCACTATCCACAGTCGGTAAATTTTCAGTCTCAGATTCTAATTCACCTAACATTGGTGTTAATTCTTCTTTAACATATTCGTTATATTTCTTTAATTTCATAATATTATGATATTTTTTATTATATATTAATCTTCATATTTATATTTTTCCTCAATCTCAGATGATACATAATCTGTAAATGAGTCTAATTCATATTCAAGTCCATTGCAAAATTCAAAAACATCATATCCATCATTTTCAAACTCTAGAGATGTTGTTCCATTTGAATACTTGATTATTTTTCCGGTAAGTCTACCTTCAAGCTTTTTACCATTTGGCCAGACTAAATCTGGAACATATAGAGTTCCAATAATATGTATCTCTTCTAACTCATCCTTATTATTAGTTACTTTTTGAACTTCTTGTAATTCAAATTTAAAGTATCCTAAATCGTCTTCAAATGTGGTTTCCATTTCAGCCTTGGATAATTTATCATGTAACTCCTGTTCACTATCGGTTTTATGAGAATCTAAAAAATCTAGTTCAAGTTGAGATAAAGATCCTTCACCATATTTAGATATTTTATCTAAAATATCATCTAACCTCTCACTTGCCGTGTAATTTTCATATCTCATAAGGTGTTTCATACATTATATATATTTAATTTTTTCTCTATATTATCTAAGTGTCTAATTTACTTGCCAATAAAGGGTTTTATGGAATTTTTCTTTTAATATTTTTATAAGCATCTCATCTTCACCTCTTGATTGATAGAGAGCAAGATATTTATTATCTAATTCTGATAATAAATCATCGAATTTTAAATCAGTATTTAGGCTAAGTATTTTATTTAACTTTATATCCCTATCGAATTTTATCCTTTCAGAATCAATAGACTCAATAAGAACGACCATGAAACCCTCAGAACCATTTTTAGGATGTGCTAATATAGACTGTAAATCAAAACCTGACCAGAATTTTATTACAATGTTATTAATTATTATTTCATCCAAAAAATTCATCATCTTCTAATAAGTCATCAATCTTAATGTCTCGAATTTCACTTTTTACTAAATCATCAATCTTTTGTTTAAATTGGGACCTATTTTCATATTGAAATTTAAAATCATTGAATGATGATTCTGATAACTTCATCAACTTTTTAGAGCCATTAGAAGTTAATTTTGAGTCCACATAGATCTCATATAGATGATATAATTCATGCTTCTTAAACATGAATTATATATTCAATTAGAATCCGTTGAAGATGTCTAGAACAACACTTAATCTTTTAGTTATCTCTGGCATTCCTAGTGGTTCAATAATTGAGTTAATTGGAGACAAGATTGATTTTAAAAACTGATCATCATAATCTATTTCTGGCGCGAATTCTATAGGATAAGACCCTCTAATAAAGGCAAACATATCATTTGTCTTCTTATTTTTACAGTAGTAATATTTAATTTTTGTACCAGATTTGATATACTCATATTTAGACTGTAATGACTTATTTTGATTTAAAAGATAGTTATAGTAAGCTGCTGACTTTACAGCAAAGTGAGCTCCACTTACAAATTCTAGTCTCTCTTTATCCTCTATAACTTTTGATTCATAGTTAGAACAAGAAGATTGCATAGATATGTCATCAATATCTGCAAGTTCAAACTCTTTTCTTAAATTCTTAACCAATTTAAGAAGGTCCTTGATATTAAAATCATCAGGGTGTGCGAATAAGTATTTTACAATTTCGACAATCTTTTCTCTAGCAAATGCTGGTGTAGATGACCTTACAAGTTCTACTCCCTTTGGAAATATGTAAGTTAATCTATCATAGGGTATACCATCCTCATATACAATATGTTGAATATACTTTTTCTTAGCAAGATTTATGATTGATTCTGAAACCCTTTCCAACTCAAAATCCTCTCTATTCTTTACACCATAGCTAGCTGCATATTCTTCCAGACACTTTTTGAAGTACCCACCGTATCTAAATGCGTCTATACCATGAATGAAATCTAATTCATTATCCCAATTCCATTGAATCACAATATTACTTATTAAGTCTTGAACATCTTTAGATGTGAACTGCCTATCTTTAGCAAAGTAACCATCTATAATAAGTAGTTCAGGTTTTGTATTAGATATGAATTCTTTAAAATCTTTTACATCTCTAAAATATCCAATACAGTTAGTATTATTAATTTTAGTTTCTTGTCTTTTTTCTAAAAATACAAATTTCTTGGATATATTATCAATTTGAGATAGTGGTAAATTCTTCCACTCACAGTGTTGTATAGCTGGTTCAAAAGAAACAAATAGTGAATCTGTATCAGCATAGATTGACACTTCTTCACCGTCTTTCTTAGAAATAGGTGTGACATTCTTCACACCCAGTTTTGAGTGTAACTCAAAGTCTAAGTGCCATTGTTCATACCAATACTGCTCGTTGACAGCGTTCATAGTCTTTGTTAAATCTCGACCTTGAGCGGTGATTGTGCCGGCTACGTGTTGATTGAACAGTATGAAATACTGTGTTGCGAATGCTCCTTAACTTACCCCCACCCTTTTCAAGGTGGGGGTTAACTATAACTTCCATTAAGAATCAATTTCAACGCAAGTTGAAGAGCATTGTAATAATCTGCTTCTTTCTTTAATTGGTCGGCTTTGATCTTTAAGGAAGTAATCTTATTTAATTTTTCTTCTTTAGTCATAGTAATCATGATATTACTTTTTAATATGAAAGTTTCAATGGAAGGTATGGTGCTTTTATATATAATATATGTTGAAAAATGACAATATTGAGATTACGATTTCTTATAGAAATATAACACATTATAGAAAATTGGGATATAATCCAATTTTAAATTCTAATTTGATGATTAGAGCGTTAGATTTACCATCATCATCACATGTTAAGGTTTCTGCCATATGTGAAATTTGCAAATCTGAAAATAATTTATCCTTTCACAAATACATAGTTAATAAAAAAAGACATGGATTTTATGGGTGTAAATCCTGCTCTAGACAGAAAGCAGCTTTAACAAGCCTTAAATTGTATGGGGTAGATAATTATAGTAAAACTGATGAATATAAAAAAAGGGTTGAAAGTACTAATATTAAAAAATATGGTTTCAAAACCAATTTAATATCCTCGGATTATGTTAAAAATATTAAAAAAATATTGAACGATAAATACGGAACTGAAAATTTTTTTGATATAAGAAGAAAAAATAAAACTAACAAGAGGTTCAAGAAAATAGAACTAGATAATATTTTGAATCAAAAATTTGAACTCTCAGAAAGTAAGTATCAACAATTTAATGTGGAAAAAGACTACCTTTTATATAGAAATGAGTGTAGAAGAATAACTAATAGACATATAAGAAAGCTTTTTGAAAATTGGAATGGTACAGATTACTACGATGGAGAGAACATAGTCTTGAATTTTGATTTACCACATAATCACACTGACTACCCAACCATAGACCACAAGGTTTCAATTTATTACGGATTTATAAATAAAATATCTCCGAATGAAATCGGAGACATTTCGAATCTTTGTGTTACAAAAAGATCTATTAATTCATCTAAAAGAGATAAAATATTTTAATCATCTACACTAAAATCTTGTTCAAATGAAATCATGAGATGACTTGTATCATCTTTAGTTAATATGAATGTTTCAAACACATAAAAACTTATATTATCTGAATTATCACTTATCGATGGTAGAAATGTTTTATTAAACATTAAGTGTCTGTCTGTTATGTCGACTTCATCTACTTGAAATTCCCAAGTAGAAGTCTCCGAAAGTAAAACCTTTTTATCATCAACGTTAAGATGAATAACCTTTCCTTCAGAATTTATACTTGACAACTTCTTAATATCTTGAAACTCTGATTTACTTATTTTAAAGTTCCATTTACTATTTTTGATATCTACTCTTTTTGACAATACATCTTTAGCAATATCTCTAATCTCAGAAGGCTCTCCACCTTGAAGAGCTATTTTTAATTTACCATTCTTAATTTGTAAAAATCTTGTAATATTAATGTCTTCATCAGTAGTTCTATAGTCTATGTTCATTAAAATCTTTTCTGATGTTTTGATGAATCCTAAATTCTTTACAAACTTTTTACCACCGGAAATAATTATATCTAATGTATTATCTAAATCCTCCTTGATTGTAAGGTAATCAGAAGTTTTTAAAAGGTAACTTTTGAAGGCTAAAAGAATCGTCTCACCAACAATTGAATACATCAATATATTTTCAGAGTCAACCTTTAACTTAATAGTATCGCTAATTTTAGCTAAGTCTTCTAGCTTGTTTAGAAGGTCGGGAAAGTTTCCTGAATTTATTTGTATGTTTAGTTTACTTGACATTTCAAATGTGATTTTAGATATGTAATATATACTTTAAAATTTAGTTTGTTTATCATGAAATTCTTAAAAATCTTCGAAGAGTTTGTCGCCCCCATAAATGTGGACTTTGTAAGTGCCAAGATGAACGAACTTTCAGATTTAATGTCAGAATATACTGGTATATCGTTTGAATACAATATTGAATCTAAGCAAGAAAATGATAACCTTCAAGGTATTTTACATGTCAGTTTAAAAGCAACTGATACTACAGCAGAAGTATCTTGGGAATTAGACTTAGATTCACCACATCTTATAGTTAAAGAATTGAACGAAAGTGATGAGTTAGAAGAAATTTATGATTCACATTTAACAAGTATAGAGGAAGGACTTGATGTGATAGAGAAACATATCTATGAGATATTTGAAATATCTGAAAGAGTAAAGGCACAGAGATATAAAGGTAGAAAAATTCCAGGAAAGTATCTAACAAAGAATCCTGATAAAATGAAAAAAGAAATTGATCGTTATGTAGGTAAAAAAGAATATAAAAAAGATTGGGATGCTGATTATAAATCCGGTAAAGGTGGTGTTGGAAAAAGAGTAAAGACAAAAAGATCTGCGGCTAGTAAAGCTTACCAAAGAATGTTTGGAAATAAAGAAAAATAAAAATATATGAAACACTTATTAAATTTTGAAGACCTAACAGAAGACTTTTCACAATATCTTGAACAAGAAGATATGGATTTACAGAATGACTATAATGAAATTATCGAAGAACTCGATGAGTATGATGAGTTATATGATGATGTAATGGAAAATAAGAAGTCAGGAGTAACTGCTTCACTTAGAAAAAAGTCTAAAGCTTCTGGAATACCAATGGGTATTTTAAGAAAAGTATTTGCAAAAGGTATGCAAGCCTGGAATGCTGGTCATAGACCTGGTGTTGCACAACATCAGTGGGGAATGGGTCGTGTAAACTCATTTATAACTGGTGCGGGAGGTGCTAGAAAAGCAGATGCTGATTTATGGGCAAAAGCCAAAGCTGCTAAAGCTAGAAAAAAGAAGAAATAATAATGAAGTACCTAAAAAGATTTAATGAAAATTTAGATAATCCTAATAAAATTCACATACCGGAACAGTATTCCGGAGTTAGAATGGAACTTGGTGAATTTGCTTCACCTGAAGATATTATGGATACTTATAACAGCACTGTTGCTCGTGAAGATGTTCCTCAACTTACTGGATATTCAGAAGATGGATTCTTCACTAATGAAGACGGAGATGAAATTAAGGAGTTTATGATTCTTGACGAATTGAATTATGCAATCGGTTTAGATAGTGAAGACTAATATTTCTAAAATATTTAAAAAGACCTTTAAAGGGTCTTTTTTAGTTTAATAGCTCATCTAATCTTTGTCCACGATTTGGAATTATGAAATCAGAAGATGTGGTATAGACGTCTGAGAATTCCAATACTTGTGAATTGATGTTCTTTTCTATTTCAAGTAAATTATATAAGAGTAATTCTTCTGAGAAGATATATCTATCTTTAAGAGTTTTAAAATCTTCAGTATTTTGTCTTACAAATGTAATTGACTCTACAAAGAAATCACTTTTTCTATCTTTAGTTGATACTATTGAACCAACAGGATACTTTATCGAACACATTTCTTCACCATTCTCATCATATCCCCAGAAATTCCCTATTATTTCAATTACATCTTTGATTGTTTGAATGAACAATACAGTTGGTAGTAAAGGAGATCTAACAAAATTATATGTAAATTTGATGAAATCAACTCCATATGTTTTGTGTGACTCCTTATGTTCTATTTTTCTGAAAGAATTTAACTCGTCAAATTCAAAATTTTGGTAGTAGTGTTTGTTACCCTCAAAAATAGTTTGTCTAAATCCCTGAATAAGGAACTGATTGAGTAAATTCTCAAATCTCTCTATGTTATTTTTAGAAATTGAGAATGTAAATCTATAGTCAATGTTTCTATTAATTGAATTATAGTCTGAAAGATTTACAAAATAGGAATTTAAATTGAACTTTTTTGTCCAATAGTCCATTTCATCAAATGTAAGTATTCTATATGATTTATTTTTCATTAGGATAACTCTTCTACTGTTATGTTGACATTATCAAAGTATTGCTTAAAAGTATCGTGTGGCACTGATACTGATATTCTAGAAAACTGTGGATTTACAGTTCTGTTAAGTGAGAACTTGTGTAGAGGCACTGATGAGATTTTATTGAATAATAAGACATCAAAATTTATGTTTACTATTGCGAATGGTCCGGTTGGTGTTGATGGATACTCATCAAATAGAAATCCTCTATCTTTAAGATACTGAATATTCTTTTTAATACTGTCTTGTGTTTTTGTTCTGTAATTTTCAAGTGCTACTTGCCCAGAGTTTGTAGATAATAATTTAGTTATAATTTGTTGAGGAACTGTAGATATTGAATTATACTTATATAAAGAACGTATTTTCAATGAGTTATATAATTCTTGATTTTTTGTAGCGATATATCCAATCCTCATACCAGATAATCCCATAGATTTAGAAAATGAAGATAATACGATAACATTGTCATAAAAAAGTTCATGAATTGAATTACACATTTCATTAAATAAGTAGTAATATGGGAGGTCAAGAATGACTGTGATATTATTCTCTTTAGAATGATTTAAGAATCTTTTTAAGTCTTCAAAATCTGGTGACCACCCCGTTGGATTTGATGGGTAACACAACATTACAACACCTGAGAAACCAGCGATTGGATCACAGGCTTTAAAATTACCAATATTAAAGTCATCAAATTCTCTTGTATTTTTATTGTGAATTTTAAGTATTTTATTCCAAGAACCCCAATGATACTTTGGAATCCAAAAGTTTTCTTCATCTAATGAATTTATGACTAAATCTAAAGTGGCCATTCCTCCAGGAGCAGTCATAACATAATGACCTTTCAGATGGAATTTATCTTTAATTACTTCGATTAAATTAGCATCACCATCATTACCACCATATTGTTGAACTGATTTTTGATTATAGTCAAACTCTTTCATAAAAGAGTTTAAGTCTATCATATCTACATCCATTACTCCTCGATGTAGTTTTAGATACTTTTCACCGGTATTTTTTTCTAAGAGATTTGTTCTTTCTCCGATTTCTACAATCGATGAATATGAAACTGGTGAGTGATTTACTTTCATAACACTAAATATTTTTTATAACATATCTTGAAGAGTCTTTCTTAAATATGTCTCGATTTCTATTACTTTTCTTCTGGATGCCTTAAAATCTAATTGAAGTCTGTAATTTTTTACTTGGTCTTCATCATCATCGTCTAATATAGATATTTTGACTGCAATGTCTTCATCTAATGACTTGATTTTGTCTTTCAAAATATCTTTAGTAAGTTTAATTGGACCATACTCACTATCTACAATTAGTTCTTCATTATCATTAAAAACAATTTCATCAGCTTTATTAAGAATCTTTTTGTCCAAAATACAGATATCTTCGGTGAGTTTAAATTTGCTCATATAATTTTTATATATACTGTAATATTAAATAAGTAGTCAAAAGTTTATGATTAATAATTATAGTGATTTTTTAGCTGAAAGTAGAATAATAAATCTCTTATTGGAAAGAGATCTAAATTGTAGTGATGAATTTTTATCAAAATTAAATTCTATAAGTTCTAAAAGTAGTGTGGCTAAAATACTTTATCACTTATTTTCGGAAGAAAAATGGGTTAATGATGCTAAGCAAAATTATATCGCGACATCTGATAAAGATGATTCGATAACTTTTTTACCTGATAAAAAGGCAGAAAAGGCTGAAAATGAAGAAGGATTTTCTGACTTCTTTACTGTAAAAGGAAGAACAGAAGTAAAGGTTGGAAGATTTGCTAAAGCTCTACTTTCGGATAAAAAAATATTAGGTTACATATCTGTGCTCAGAGATGACAAGGCACTTATCCCTATTGATGGTGCTCAAATTGATATTTTATCTCTTAAAGATAAGGATTTTGAAGAGTTTGTTAATCTCTATAAAGCAACAAAAGTTAAAATTGACCATAAATTTGAGGTAGTTACTGGTAAACAAATAAGAGTTTATTATGATTCTGAAATTTATGCTTATCCTAATAGAGGAACTTTAGGAGCTTCTTGTATGAAACACGAAGAATGTCAAGATTATTTTGATATTTATGTTAAAAATCCAGAAACTTGTAGTCTTTTAGTATATTTAGATAGTAGAGGATATGTTTTAGGAAGAGCACTTTTATGGAAACTATCGAAGAGCCCTTGTGATGCTAAATTTTTCTTGGATAGAATATACACAAGTAGTGATAGTGATCTTATTAAATTTACAAACTATGCTGATGAGAATGGTTGGATGTATAGATATAAACAAAGCTGTGATCAATTAGAATCCTTAATTTTCAAATATCAAGGAAAAACTGTATTTGGTGAAGTTCGAGTTGATCTTTCTAAATCAGACTTTGAGTACTACCCCTACTTAGATACGCTTTATAATTTGAATGTCAAGAAAAAATACCTTAGTAATGTTTCTTTTGCCGGTGTGTCAATATTACACAGTACAGAAGGTAATGCTGAGGATTGTTATTCTTGTAGTGGAGACGGTATTGAATCTAATGGATGCATTGAGTGTGAAGGTACTGGAAATTTTGAGTGTGATAAATGTGATGGTGATGGTTGTAAAAAGTGTGATGATGAGGGGTATGTGGATTGTAAACTCTGTAAAGGAAGTGGAGATGGACCCTGTTCGGAGTGCTCAGGACACTATTTAATTCAGTTAAGAGATCTTACACTAATGGGTAATCGATACGGACTTGACAAGGATGATATTTTAAAAGAAATTGATAGAGTCGAATCCGAATTAAAAGGTGATAAAGAAAAAGAAAAAGATAAAAAAGATAAAAAGAAGAAAAAGTAATTATCTACCTAGATAATTAAACAGGTCTATAATATTTTTCACCGTAAACTGTAAACTTTCCAAGTTCTTATTTGTTTGTCTTAAATATTCAATATAGTTTTCAATCAACTCAACATTTCTTTGTTCTTCTGCAACGTGAGCTTCAATTAAAAGCGATTTCTCTCCCATGTTAGTCTTTATACCAAAAGAGGTTGCATACCAAATAAACTTATCTTGTTTGATTCTTTTCAATTTAACATCTTGCTTTGAACGTCTATCTAAAAAAGTTGATATTTGTTCAGTTATCATCTGACGATAAGTTAAACAGAGTGCTTGAGTCTCCATTATTCTTTTAGAAGTTTGAGTGGTAATTTCTATCTTCAATACTTCAAAAAGTGGTTCAATCATTTTTGACCACTCCGCTCTTTTATTATTAAAAAACTCTTCTAGTCTATCGTTAGTTTCTTTAATCTTATTAATTCTCTCAACTTCTTCGGTTGTATAAACATTCATATTAATTATACTTGACGAATGAAAAAAGTTAGATATATAAAAATAAAAACCTATGAGTGATAAACCTACTCTTGAAAGAATCGACCTCTTACACCCAGCTGTTAGAGAAGAAGTAAAAAATATTTACTTAAATGAAATTATTCCTGCATTGTCTGGAAAAGCTATTTGTAGATTTGCATATACTCTAAGAACATTTGCTGAACAAGATGCACTTTATGCCCAAGGAAGAACAAAATTATTTGATGATAAAGGTAAAAGACTTGGAGTTGTTACAAAGGCTAAGGGAGGTCAATCAATACATAACTTTGGATTGGCTTTAGATATTGTATTACTCAAAGACTCAAACAGTGATGGTAAATTTGAATCAGCTTCTTGGGAGACTAATATCGATTTTGATAAAGATGGTAAATCAGATTGGATGGAAGTAGTTAACATTTTAAAAAGAAATGGATGGATTTGGGGAGGAGATTGGAAATCCTTCAAAGATGCTCCTCATTTTGAAAAAACATTCGGACACACTTGGAAAACACTATTACCTAAACATCAAAAGGGAGATTTCATTAATGGTACAAACTATGTTAGAATATAACTAAAAAACCTCCGAAAAGGAGGTTTTTTATTTTAATATATTTACAACTTCTGGATAGTATTGTGATTTAGCAGAATCTTTATTTTCGTAATCAATAGCCGCCAATACATATCTCATCGCATTCAATCTACCTATCTTTTTATCATTGGAATTTATAATTACCCAGGGTGATAATTTAGTGGATGTCTGATTAAACATCTGATTTTTATATTTAGTAATAATGTCCCATTTATCAACAACTTTAGCATCATTCGGTGAAAATTTCCAATACTTTAGAGGTGAAGTTTGTCTTAATTGAAATCTTAATTGTTGCTTCTCTTTTGTTATTGAGAACCAGAACTTTATAAGTATCAAACCTTTTTTAATTAAGTCTTCTTCCCAATCTGAGACATTTTCGATAAAGTCCATATATTGTTCTTCACTACAATATCCCATAGCTGGTTCTACAACTGCTCTGTTATACCAAGATCTGTCAAAAAAAACTATTTCTCCTGGTTTTGGTAAATGTTTTTCATATCTACCAAACCAATTATTTTTCTCTTCTTCTGTAGGTACTCCCAAGGCCACTACTTTGAAATATTTTGGATTTAAATATTCTGTAAATCTCTTAATAGTCGATCCTTTACCTGCGGAATCTCTACCCTCAAATACTATAGCAACTCTCTGACCTTCTTTTACTACCCATTCTTGTAATTTCATTAATTCTACCTGAATATCATATTTCTCATCTTCATACTTCTTTCTGGGTAATAATGAATATTCTCCTTCAATTTTATCGAAGTGGTCTTCTTCTTTTGAGTCTTGAGATTCATCTTCGAACCTCTCTTCTAGTGAGTCGTAGTAATTTTTAAACTCTTCTTTTACTTTTTTCTTAGTGTTTCTTTTCTTCAGGTCTAATATTAAATAAATCTTTCTAAGAAAGGCTTCGATATTAAACTGATTAACTATATCTTTACCTAAATCAGTATTTAACTGAGATAATATTTGATCAATATTTATATTTTGAAAATCTTTATATTCAATTTTATTAGTTTTCAAATTATAATCAATATTACTCAGTATTGAAATTTTATACTGATCTAAATTTTTTATAACTTTCAATACTAAATCGTCAAATTCGACATCTGATAATTTGGTTATATTTAGTTCTTCATTAATTGATTTTAAATATCTAAGCATACAATATATATTAAATCTTTTTGTCAAAAATATAAAGGTCATATATAGCGTTACCTTTGACCTTTTTAATACTTTTTAAAACCTGACCAGTAGTAGAGTCCAATACTTTGTAAACTCCTAAATTTACCCCTTTCTCGTCTAAAACTTTTACCGTATTACCAGGCTCCCCCATCGCACCAAGAATTGCTAAATATTTGTTACCATAAATACTTTTTACAAATGAAATCCTAACATTCTCTACATTTTTTATATTGTTAATATAAGCATTGTCTAATGGTTTTGTTAAGTCTAATTTAGATGATGTATTTTTAACTCTTATGGTGACAAATTGTAACTTCTCATCACTAAGTGACACTTCTTCTCTATTTTGAACTAAATTTTTCTGTACTAAATTTTGTTGATTTCTTCTAATAGCATTAAAGTCAGCTTTAGCTATTATTCCTCCTCTCATCCCTTTATCATTCATGTTATATCCAGCTGGTGCTAATCTATAAAATGAACCGGTGAAAGTCATAGACAGAATTCTATCAGCCCTAAATAATCTCCAGATTTTATTTATATGCCTATTTTTGGATACTGACCAACCATTAAGGTGCCAACCTCTGACTAGTGTTTTTCCCTTAGAAGATCTACCTAAAACCATAGGATATATAACTCTTTCATGTCCGGCAAAGTGTTTATCCTTTTCTCCCTTATAGTTTATCAGAAATATCATTCCGTATTGAATAGCTTTTATAAAAAGATTCTCATCATATTTTACAGGTTCGTTTATAGGAACATCTTGAAAGTCCTTAATATTTTTCAAAGAAAATCTTGGAACAAATTCTCTATCCTCTTTTAAGTCATTATAAGACTCTTTTAAAACTAACTCTATTGGCTTATTATTATAATATGTTTTAGCCTGACTTAAATTCATTCTTTGAACTACTTTTACTTATATATTAAAGTAGACCATTACAAAAAGAAAAAGACCCATTGAGGGTCTTTTTTTCTTTATCGTTTCAGATTGTTTACTTCATAGAATCTACACAAGTAGTGTCTACACATGTAGTGTCAACACAATTAGAATCTACTGCAACTGAAGTTGAGTCAGTTGACGTGGTTTCTGGATTACTACCACCTAAGCCACAAGAAGTAAACAACACTGATAAAATCGCCATTGAGAAAATAACTTTTTTCATTTTATAACTGTTTTTTTATTTTTATATATTTTGTATAAAAGTATTTGTTTTAAAAGTAGTTAAAAAATTTAATATATATTTTATATGATTAATAACTCGGAAGATGCAAATAAATACTATAATGTTGTAAATCAATACATTGATGAATATGTTGATAAGTGGAAGATTAAACCTACTAATTTGAAGAATTATTTATTAGGTAATAAATCCAGATTAATAAATTTTTTAGAGCGAAGGGGGTTAAAAGATATTTCAAATATTGATAGAGTTGTTTTAGATGTCGTAGAAGACAGAGTTTCTATTTATAATGACTCCGTAATGACTTTTGAAAGTTTCAAATTTTTTGAATCTGAAGATTTTAAGGTATTAGATTTGAAGGATTGTCTATATAAAGGTATTGAGAAGGCTACTATAAATCATGAAAAGGTTATTGCAGACTTTTTTGATGTTTCTCTTAGTCAAATTTCTTCGTTGTCACCGGAAAGACATACTTTCTGGGTTAATGATGTTGATACACCCATCGTAATTTACAACGAGGATGAACTATTAATTATCAAAGAAAATATCATTGAGTATGCCTACCATCAGATGTTTAATAAGTCTATTTCGTTAGATTTGGGTAGATCTACGTTCGATGTTAAAATCGGGGAATTTATATCCGAACGCCAGTTCAAAGAAAAGTTCTCTCTAATTTTACCTAATGAAAAACTTAGAGAGGTAATTTCTTCTTTGTTATATGCTAAGGACCTGTCTACAGGTAGAGACTTTCTAATTTTACAATTGTATTGATTCATGTAACATCATGATTATCTGATTTAGTGATAATATTCACGCCATTGGTCTCATTTTCATTTCATATATTATGATGTCCACTGGGTCTTTCAAGAAATAAAATTTGTCTACTATGTCTAAAAGGGATTTTCCATGAAACCAGGATGTATGGTTAGTTGTGTCTCCTTTTTTCCTCCAATTAATTTCATAGTTTTGATGATTTAACTTATAGTCGGATTTGATGTAATCAATCATCTTACTTAAACAATTCATTTTACTACTAGATTTAATTTTGTGGAAAAGAAATCTTTCTCCATGATTTTTGGAAATCGTTATGATTGATAATTCTGTTTCCGCTTCATCTTCTTGATAGTCAAAATAGATTGTTACATCGTTTAGTTCTTTTCTAATGGTTTCTTCTGATGTCATTTCAGCAAGTAGAATTTCTGAGGATTTGTTTAGTGAGTTCATATTCCTTATATTGTTAATTTTTCTTTTCTAATTTGTTCTATTGTTAGGAATTTTGATTTTGAAATTCTTAACAATTTATCACCATTTGATATTAAGTATGATGTACTGTCTGATACTTCATCTCCTTTTAAGACATCATACCATTTTCCTACTTCTATAGCAAGTGATAAATATTTATTGTCTATGCAATATACTTTCATATTATTCGTGATGGTCAACTGGTGATATAATTTTGTCTTTCATAATGTTTTTAACTTCTGAATATGAAAGTGGTGTATAGTCGCAACCATTAGTTCCAACATCTATGACCTTTCTTTTATAATACCAATCCATTTCTGTATTTTTAGTGATTGATTGGTGGCAGTGTCCATGTATGTGCCAAGAACCGTGATGTGATTTGTTCCATGAAAGTATCGGATAGTGACATAAGATTATATCTTGATATCCTCGATTTGCATCTTCATCTTTTACTGAAATTGTAGCCCCACCGAGAGATGTATCATCTCCAAAAACTTTTTCAAATTCTAATTTAGATATATTTCTTATTCTATCGTGGTTACCCATGATGAAATAAATTCTACCTTTTAGTTGTTTTCTAAACCATTCAGCCTCTCCCCTATCTTTAAAAGCGAAATCACCTAAGTAAAATACAATATCTTCATCTTGAACTACTGAGTTCCAATTTTTGATAAGAGTTTGGTGCATTTCTTCGATACTATCAAAAGGTCTTCCGTCAAATCTAATAACATTGTGATGACCCACGTGGTAATCACTCGCGAAGTAGATATTTTGATGTTCTATTCTCATATTACAAATATAAGAATTTTTTTTTATTTACATAATTTATAATTTTATCTGTTTTGAAAAGTTATATATATCGAATGAATTATTTAGATGATTGGTCACTTTATAATCAAAAGAATCTACTAAAAGCTAAGGAATTTGTGAATGATAATCTATTTAGACTCATTCGTTTTTTCAATTTTGAGGAAGAATGCTCAGATGAAGAAAAAAAACAAATCCTAATAGACTATTTTACCAAATACCCTGATCAGATAAAAAGTATAAGTGTTTATACAGTAGGAAACCCTAATCAATTGAGTGTTCCTAGTCTGATAAATATAGGAGGTGTTGTTAAATATAGATAAAAAATAATAAATTAAAATGGATGTAATGTCTTTATTTAATACCATTTTTACTCTATCTGGTGCTGTTATTATTCTTAGTGAATATGCATCACGTTTTACTAAAGCAGATGGAAAGTGGGCTAGACTTCAATCTTGGGCAGTTGCAATACTATTAGGTATTTTTGCTTCTTGGTTGAACATCGGTATCTTCCATGATATGGACTGGAAAGGCGGTCTATTGATTGGTGTTATTACTGGTCTAGTTTCGAATGGTATTTTCTCAATTGAAGCTATCAAAGGTATTCTTCAGACTTTAAAAGTCAGAGCTTAATACTAAATTTGATTAAAGTAAAAACCCAATCAGAAACGATTGGGTTTTTCTTTTTCAATAAATTTATTGACTCCTCGTTCAAAGAGTTCCTTCAGTACGGATTCACAAGTATATGGTTTGTCAAAATAATATTCTATATTATCTATGACATTTTTCATACCTGCTCTGTACAGTAAGTCAATATCATGTTTAGATTCTAAACTTTTTTGCCTTAAAAGGGTTTGAATATTAAATGTCATAATTTTATATTATTTTAATTAAAAAAATCACCTGCGTCAAATGATTCACTATCTGGAATCTCAACTTCTTCATCAGAACCAACAATCTCATTAAATTGTTTTTCAACTTGTTCAATTTCATCTAAAGATTTGAATCTAAAATAATCATTAACAATTGGTTCCATTTTTTTAAGTACATCCATTGTGAATATTTCTGGTGAAAATAATTGTTTTGTAGTAACAGATTTATCTAAGTGACTAATATACCATCGATTTCCACCAGGTGTGAACGTCATTTCACCTGTTTTTTTATCAACATCCATTTTACCTTGGGCAATACCAATTTTTTCAAAATATTCTGGACGACAGAATGCATCTAATCCAGTGTATGGGTTCATACCATGTGCAAATGAGATATCAAATCTGATTTTCTTAGGTTTAGCCATACGATTTTTCATAGTTTTGAATAAAACTGAAATACCACTTGAACCTAAATCCATATCATCTTCTTCTCCGGTCTTTAATTTCGACTTTGACATCATTCCGATTACAGATGCTGAATATAATAGACCATTACCACCTTTAAGTTTTTCGACGCTAAACATGTCGAGTGTCATATAAGTATGGTTTGCTACAATCATTGGTATTTCTAAATATCCAAGATCTGTATTAATGCTTCTAAACATAGAACCTAATGCTTTTGCTTTTGTCATATCTTGTTTAATATTACCAGCAAGTAGATCCTCTTTTTCCTTATTAGATGCCATTTGACCTAATGAGTCTAATACAATCATTAATTTAGGTAGTTCATAACCAGCTATTTTTTGCTCTTTTAAATCATCTAATAGTTTAGTTAAAAGCATATTAACATCTTCAACTTTGTTAGATGTGATTAATCTAAATTTATCCAATGAATTATCAATTCCAAATTTAGGCAAGTCTTCTAAGTCAATTGCTTGTTCTGTATCAATATAAATAACAGAATATCCAGCTCTTTGTGCATGTTTAGCACACGAGTAACATAAGAATGATTTTCCCGCACCTGATTCACCAGCAAAAGCTGTGATTCGATTTGTAGAAACACCCCCACCTAATAATTTACCGGATAAAGCAGCATCTAATAAATAAACTCCAGTTGTGATAAAAACCTTCTCTACTACTTCTTTTCTTATTTGAACTGGAATAGTTTTTGCTATATTATCTAATATCGATCCGACTTTGCTAAATTCGAACTTCTTAACTTCCTTGCCTGTTTGTTTTGCCATAATTTAATTTTTTTTATTATATATATAAAATTATTATTACTACCTTTTATCATTTATCAATTTTTCCAAAAGATAAATTAAAAGGGGGTTAGAGTTTTTAATATATATAATATGACAAAAGAAGAATTCTTAGAAAGAGCAAGAAATAAACATGGATATAAATACGAGTATCCAAATTTATCAGAAAAGGTATTAAGTACCGATTTAATTGATGTCTACTATTCAGGATGCTTTTATAAGCAAAGAGTTGATAAACATATTTATTTAGGAAGATGTCCAGAAAAGAATACGCCTCGTAAAACAACTCAGGAATTTATCGAAGAGGCAAGAAAAGTTTGGGGAGATAAATATGATTATTCATTAGTTGAATATCGAGGTGCGTTAAAAAAGGTAAAAATTTTGTGTAGTGGTATAGTTTTGGAACAGGTTGCGATAAGTCATCTTCAAGGTCTTTCACCAGAAAAAATATTGACTAAGGAAAATTTTATAAGAAAGGCGAAAAAAATATTTGGTGATAAATATGATTACAGTCAAGTCAAAATAAAGAACGGAAGAACAGTAGTCATGATTGGATATCGCGGAATTTTTTTTCTGCAGAAACCAAGTGACCATCTTGCTGGAAGATGTCCAGAAAAAATAGTATTAGCTGTTAGAAAAACGACAAAACAATTTATAAATGAGGCGAATTTGGTTCATGATTTCAAATTTTCATATGATAAGACTGAGTATATTAAAAATCAGATTAAGGTTATAATAACTTGCCCGATACACGGTGATTTTGAGCAAAGACCACTTTCACACTTACAGGGAAATGGATGTACAAATTGTAATGAGTCGAGGGGTGAAAAAGAAATTGTCAAATTTTTAAATAAACATAACATAAATTATGAGAGACAAAAGAAATTTCATAATTGCCGAAATTTTTTTGAATTACCATTCGATTTTTATATTCCATCTAAAAGAACCTGTATAGAATTTGATGGTAAACAACATTATCAACCTATGGAATTTTTTGGAGGGGTTAAGGCGTATGAATCACTTAAAGTAAATGATAAAATTAAAAATGATTATTGTGAGGATAATTATATTGAGCTTATTCGTATAAGGTATGATCAGATTGAGAAGGTAGATAATATACTTAGAAGTTATTTAATTAATTGATACCTTCATTCAAAACTCCTAAAACTTTATCTAGGTTTTCTAAATTGAATCCTTGAAGTGGTGATCCACCTTTTTTAAGGTAATCATTATAGAGATTCTGATATTCATCATATGTAACTATTGTATCAAATAAAGGAGAATATAATACATCGGTCATGCCCGCCTTTTTCAGTGGAGAGTTTTCTTCTTCTCCGTAGTTAGGACCCATATGACCAATTAATTCTGTTCCAGAAATTGATTCTAAGAATGGTATGTATCTTTTAATCTTCATTTTTCACTGATATCTTTTCTACAAATTCTTCACTAGATTCTAGTGAATAATTATCTTTCTTCATGTTATATATTATATTATAAAGATAAGTATCTTTTAACTCGATTCTCTCATCATGTTTCAGAGTTAATACATACTTTTCATTTTCATAGTCACTGTAAATCGACTTTATTTCTACGTTTATTTTCCCATCTCTGTCGATTAAGTTACAAATAATTTTTTTACCTTTTTCCATTATTTCTTGAAGTTTATCAAATGTGGTATGAAGTGAGAGCATCCTGAAATCCATTAGTTCCTCATCATTTAATTTGTCATACTTCTTTAGAAAGTCCTTCTCTTTTGATGATATGAATTTTTTTCTGGAAATTTTTTCCAAAATATTATTAAGTTCTATCTCCTTGATAGACTCACGTAAATTCAAATATGATATAAATCTCTTGAAACTCATAACTGTAAAAGTTTTTTAGAGGTATCCATAATTATATATTAAGAAATAACTTTATTATTTATATATACTTTGAAAACTAAAGTTATTTGATGGATAAAGAGTTAATTGAAGGTTTAAGTAATTTATCAAAATCACTAGATAAGATATCTGAGGTTCTGTCTAAAAAGGAAGAACCTAAGTCAGCATCTGTTACTGCTATGCAAATGGGTGAGTTTGGCAAGCAGATTAAAGAAATTAGCCTAAGCATTACTGAAATAAAGAAAGATACTCAAAAAGTTTTAGATCAACAAGACACTATTTTAAAAATTCTTAAAAAAAGAGAGTCACAGTTAAAGAAAGAAGAAAAAAAAGATAGAAATGTAAAAGATGTACCGAGTGAACCAACAACGGTAAAGGTCGGTAAAGATAAGACAAGAGAGAGAGATGAAAGAGATAAAGAGGATAAAAGAATAAAAAAGACCTCTGATAAACCGGCAACTGAGGAAATTGCGAAAGAGAAAAAACAAGAAAAAGATGGAAAAAAACAAGGTCTTCTTGGCGGATTCGACACGAAAAAAATCAAAGATGGAATCGGTATAATTTTAGCAATTGCAGTAGGTGTAATTGCGATTGGATTAGCACTTAAAATTGTAGGTAAATTAGACTTTTTATCGGTGATGGCTTTAGCATTATCTCTTCCATTAATTGCTATAGCATTTGCGAAAATCGCCTCGATTTTCACAGGTCAGGAAGTAGAAGATAATAAGGGAAAGAAATATAAATTCGCAAAATTTAATGTAAGAGATTTACCAGCTTTAATGTTAACAATGGTTGGTATGTCTACCGCGATAATGGTATCATCATTCTTTTTGAGTAAGGTAAAACCAATAGGTGTTTTTCAAGCAATTACTTCGATATTAATTGCAGGAACATTTGCGGTATTAGCTCCAAGTCTTGGTAAACTAATTTTAGCATTTAATAAAGTAAATATTTGGGGTGCTCTCAAAGCGGTCGTTTTACTACCGATAGTTTTACTTGGAGTTTCAACTGCAATTATGTTATCATCCTATGTTTTGAGTAAAGTCAAACCAATTGGGTTTTTTCAAGCAGTAACTTCAATTCTAATAGCAGGAACATTCGCGGCTGTTTCTTTTGGACTTGGTAAACTACTATCTGCTTTCAAAGGCATTAATCCTATGACAGCACTTTTAGCGTCAGCTTTAATGCCGATTGTTTTAGTTGCAGTTTCTGTTGCAATTGCGATGTCCTCTTATTTTTTAAGTAAAGTAAGACCAATTGGATTTTTTCAAGCCTTGACCGCGATTATGATTGCGGCCACATTCTCTGTTATTGCTTTTGGTATTGGTAAGATAATTTCAGCCTTTAAGGGAGTAGATCCTTTTACTGCTTTTGCAGCATCCTTGATTATGCCTATTCTCTTTGTTGCACTTTCAGTATCTATAATGATATCTTCTTATTTTTTGAGTAAAGTAAGACCAATAGGTTTCTTCCAAGCTTTGACTTCTATCTTTATAGCAGCTGTTTTCGTTGTTTTATCTTTTGGAGTCGCAAAGATATTGAAAGCTTTTAGAGGTATCAATCCAGCTCAAGCCGGTCTTGCCGCGGTAGCGATGCCAGTTATATTTACTGCACTTTCTATAGCCATAATGGCCTCGTCATATTTCCTCTCAAAGGTTAAAGTTATGGGATTCTTCCAGTTTCTAACTTCAGTTGGTATTTCTCTTTTATTTGTAGTTTTTGCATATTCTATTAAATTAGTAGTGAATGCTATAAAGAATATAAGTCCAAAAGATGTGGTCAAGGCAGCACTTATGATGATAGGTTGGGCTACAACGGTCACTATTGCGGGAATGATTATCAGTAAAATGCCTGATATATCACTTGGTAAAATAGTTAAATTTACATTATTCTCAATTGCTTTAGTATTCACTACTGTAATAGTCGCATTTGCGATAAAGGTTCTTTCTAAGACGGTAGGGTTAAGCGATATTGTAAAAGGAGGTTTAGTTATAGTAGCAATCGCAACAGTGATAATGCTATCATCACTGATACTTAACTTAGGTAAATATGATAAATATCCTTCATTGAAGTGGGCTCTAGGAGTTGGATTGACACTTCTTGGATTCGGTTTAGTCGCTGTAGTTTTAGGATCTATAGTTTCATCTGGACTCGGTGCTGTCGCAATGTTAGCGGGATTAGTAGCGATTTTAGCTATAGCTGCTACAATCGTTGCAACAGACAAGATTATTGCTCTGGGTAAATATGATAAATATCCCGGTATCAAGTGGGTCTTGTCGGTTGGTTCTACATTAGTTGGTTTTGGAATGGCCGCTTTAGTCTTAGGTGCGATAGCTGTTACAGGAATCGGAGCGATTGCAATAGCGGCTGGTCTCGTTTCTATTTTGGCGATTGCTGGTACAATTGTGTTGACAGATAAGATAATTGCTTTGGGAAATTATCAAAAACAACCAGGCGCAAAATGGGTCTTAGGAGTTGGTGCAACATTGGTCGGATTCGGAATGGCAGCCTTGGTTCTTGGTACAATAGCCGCTACTGGAATAGGTGCTGTGGCAATCGCTGCTGGTCTAATTGCAATACTTGGTATAGCAGGTACGATAGTTTTGACTGACAAGATAATTTCTTCAGGGACTTATCAAAAACAACCAGGAGTGAAATGGATTTTAGGAGTCGGAGCCACTTTAGTAGGTTTCGGAATGGCATCTTTAGTTCTTGGAACTATTGCTGCCACTGGTATAGGAGCTGTGGCAATTGCGGCTGGTCTGATTGCCATAATTGGAATTGCAGGAACAATTCTTTTGACTGATAAAATAATTAGTAAAGGAAATTATCAGAAGTATCCAGGTTTAAGATGGATTTTGGGAGTCGGTGCTAGTATGACCGGATTCGGACTGGCAGCATTAGCTTTGGGAGCAGTAATAGTAGGAACATTAGGTTTAGGTGGACTAGCAATAGCTGCTGGACTACTTGCAACTATAGGAATTGCAAAAACTATTGTAAAAGTAGATAAGATTATTAATTCAGGAACTTATTCTAAATATCCAGGTCTTAAATGGATATTAGGAGTTGGTGCATCAATGACAGGATTCGGATTGGCGGCTATTACTTTAGGTAGTTTCATTCTGGGAACTTTAGGATTAGGAGGATTAGCAATAAAAGCTGGTTTAGTTGCTACTGAGTCCATAGCAAAAACAATTGTAAAGGTAGATAAAATAATTGCTGGTGGAAGTTACTCTAAAGGACCTGGATATAAGTGGGTATCCGGAGTTGGTACAGTAATGACAACTTTTGGTCTCGCTGCAGTCACTCTTGGGGGATTTATTTTAGGGACTTTAGGGTTAGGTGGATTAGCAATAAAGGCAGGATTGACAGCGGTTGAGTCAATCGCTAAATCTATAGTTAGTGCGGATAAAATATTCGCAACAGGTGACTATACAAAAGGGCCAAAAGCGTCCTGGTCAAGTGGTATTTCTATGGCTCTTGCCGCGTTCAGTCCAATTTATGAGATACTTTTGAAAAATTCTGGATGGTTCAAGAGTGGTGTAAGTCCTAAACAGTATGCTGAGGCGATAAGAACAATCTCTCAAGGTATAGTAGATGCTGCTGATTTCTTTGGAAAAGCAAAAACATCTTTTCAAAATGGACCTCCTATTGCCTGGGCAGATGGAGTAAGTAAAGCGTTAGGTGCTTTCTTTCCAATCTATGAAATACTTTTGAAAAATTCTGGATGGTTTAAGAGTGGAGTAAGTCCAAAACAATATGCCGAGGCTATAAAAACTATTTCACAGGGTATAACAGATGCCGCTGATTACTTCGGTAAAGCTAAGGCGTCTTTTCAGAATGGACCTCCTGTGGCTTGGGCAGATGGTGTAAGTAAGGCACTCGGCGCATTTACTCCTATTTATATTATTCTGTTAAAAAACTCAGGTTGGTTTAAGAGTGGAGTAAGTCCTAAACAGTACGCAGAAGCCATTAAAACAATCTCACAAGGTATTGTAGATGCTGCTGGTATATTCGCCAAAGCAAAAGTTGCATTTCAAAACCCACCTCCGATTAAGTGGGCAGCGGGTGTTGGGATGGCACTCGGTGTTTTTTCCCCGATTTACACACTTTTATTGAAAAACTCTGGATGGTTCAAGAGTGGTGTGAGTGCTAAACAATATGCTGACGCCATCAAGACGATATCACAGGGGATAGTAGACTCAGCTGTTATATTCTCTAAAGCAAAAGTCGCATTTACTAATCCACCTCCAATAAAATGGGCAGATGGTGTTGGTAAAGCTTTAGGAGTATTTTCTCCAATTTATACACTTTTGTTAAAAAACTCCGGATGGTTCAAGAGTGGTGTTAGTCCTAAACAGTTTGCTGATGCAATAAAAACTATATCTCAAGGTATAGTTGACTCCGCTAATATATTCTCGAAAAATAAAGCATCATTTGCAAACTATCCTAGTTTAAAATGGTCAGAGGGTGTCAGTAAAGCTCTTCAGGCATTTGCTCCAATATTTGAGTATTTGAATAAGAAAAAGAGTTTCCTTGGTTCATTGTTTGGCAGTGATCCTACTAAAGATATGACACAAGCGGTTGTTAGTATAGGTTCCGCAATAGTCAAGGTCGCAAATTTGATGGCTAAAGGTAATTTTACTCAATCTATTCCAGATACTTTTATCAAGGGTATAGAGGCAGCGTATAATTTTATGTTTAATCTTTATCCTAAATTAAAAGATGTAAAAATTGATGATAAGAATTTAATTAAAATAGCAGACAATTTAAGAAATGTATCTCAGAAATTATCTGGTTCAAATTTTAAAAATGTAATTACAGATGATTTTATTAAAGGTGTTGATAAGGCAATTGATTTAGTAATAAGAGGAATAGAAAAAACTAAGAAATTTAAAATTGAAGATACTTTTAAGTTATTTATAGTAGCTAATACCATAGGTGATTTGGCGAGTAAACTGGGTAAAGCAGATTTTAAGAAATATCCAACAGATAAATGGATAACTGGGGTTTCCAAATCAATCGAGAAGTTTGCCACTCTTTTAACAAAAATGTCGAAGAATCTAGTCTCAGTGACCTTAGGATGGGTAAGTACTTTATTGATAGTAAAATCTATTTCTAAAGTAGACTTTGATTTCTCAAGAGGTAAATTTACAAAGTTTCCTAGTGATAAGTGGATTAGTGGTACTTATAATTCAATTATGAAGTTTTCTAATCTTTTATCTTCCATTGGTAGAAGTTTAGTATCAACAACTATTGGTTTAGTGAGTTTGAACTTAATCAATAGGTCTATTTTGAAAACTGATAATGAACTTTCTAAGGGTAAATATACGAAGTTTCCTAGTGAAAAATGGGTATCTGGTGTAACGAACTCAATTCAGAAGTATTCAAAACTATTATCTATTGTTGGTAAGAGTATGATTTCTAATACGATAGGAATATTCGCACTGAATAAAATAATAAACTCAATTTTACAAGTAGATAAAAAATTATCATCTGGTAAGTTTGTAAAGTATCCTAATCAAAAATGGTTCGATGGTGTGACATCCGCTATAAACAAATATAGTAAACTTCTTTCTTCAGTTGGCGGAAATATAATCAGCAATATGCTTGGTAAAGTCGCTTTAAATAAATTAATAGATTCAATTTTAGAAGTTGATAAGAAATTTAGTAGGGGTAAATTCACAACCTTTCCAAGTGAAAATTGGAATAAAATGGTCGGCAAACTGGTGTCAAGTTTTATAAATCTGTTTAACATGACATCAAAGATGTCATCTGTGATAAAGAAGGGAATTAGTACCGTTGGCCAAATTAATGACTTTATCGTATCTACCGATAAGAATTTATCTAAGGGCAAATACACAGTTTTTCCAAGTGATAAATGGGTTGTAAATATCAATAAATCTATTCAAAATTTTGTTAATCTTTTTTCGAATATTAATAAAACTTTGAGTATGGGTGGTCTTATTCAAGGTGTAATTAAGTCTCGAGGAATAGTCGATTTTATTTTATGGACTGATCGAAAATTTTCTACTGGTAAGTATCAAAAATGGCCTGTTGATAAATGGTTAAGTAAGACCATATCTTCCATAATGACTTATGGTAAGCTAATTGTCGATACCGACAAAAAATTTGGAATTAGAGCATTATTATCTGGTATTTTCAAAGATAAAATGATAGTTGAATTTATACTTTGGGTCGATAGAAAACTCGGTACCGGTAAGTACAATAAGTGGCCTGATAAACCTTGGATACCGAAAACCATTGAAGCAATTCTTAAATACGGTGATTTAGCAATTCAATCTGATAAAAAGTTCTCTTGGAAGAATTTAATTTCTGGTATAGGTAAAGTTAAACTTATTACAAACACTATTCTTTGGGTAGATAGTGTTTTAGGAAAAGGAAAATACACTAAATGGCCTGAAAAGATTTGGTTAGATAAGACCTCTGCTTCGATACTAAGATTCGGTCAATTAGCCTTAGATGTTGATAAGAAATTTGGAATGATTAGTCTATTCTTGGGTCTTAAAAAATCTAAAATGATAGCTAATACTATCAGAGATATATCGTTATCACTTGACAAAGGCAAGTATGTTAAATTTCCAAGTTTACAGTGGGCTCTTGGTGTTCCTCTGGCCATAGCTGGATTCATGAATATACCATTTAAAGGTGTTTTTGGACAATTCGTTGATAAGATATTTGGAGCATCAGAGGATGCTAAAAAATCACAACTTGGTAAAATTGTAGACTTAATGTTATTTGTAGACAAGAAGTTTCAATCCGGAGGATGGCAAAAATTCCCTACTGTTAATTGGGTTAATGGTACGATAATGGCACTACAGAAGTTTAGAAATATAGTTTCACTGTTATCATTTAGCTCAATTGGTGATAAGGTTTCAACACTTTTTGGTAGTAGAAATCCTTTAGTTGCTGCTATGGGAAATATAGAAAAGTTAGCAATATGTTTTGATAAGTTAGCAAAATCTGTTAAAACATTCCAGGATTCTATAAAAGACCTGGACGCTGAAAAACTCGCTTCTATCAAAAGTCTATCATCAAATGTTATATTATTATCTCTTATGGATCCTACTCAATTTGACTCAATGATGGAAAAACTTGAGGAGAGAGCCGGTGTCTTTGGTGATTTAATAAAAGATTTTGAAACGTCTAAAAAAGAAGAGAACGCGAATAAAAAGGGTGGACAGGTATCTGTGACTACTGCTAAAAAGGGTGGAGCTCCGAAAATGGACACAAATCAAATATTAATTCAGAAGTTAGATACCATGAATTCACTACTAGCTGATATAAGTAGTGTAGTCGGCTCAAGAGGGGCTTTAAAGACATACCTTACGAAGATAAAAGATGAAGTCAATCTAGGTAACACTAATCTTACAGCGAGATCTGATAAAAGAGTTAAAAATATAATCAAAAATATTGGTAAGTCTGAAAGTGGTTTAAATATCTACTTATTTACATACACATTTGACCCAGTAACTATATATCAGGGCGTCATAGCACAGGAGTTGTTGAATACTGAACATGAGAAAGCAGTGATTTTAGATAAGAACGGATTCTACTCAGTTGACTATTCACTGATAGATGTTGAGTTTAAAAAAACAAAAATATGATTTTATCATATAATTTCATATGAATATTTTTAAGAAAATAAAATTATTTCGTAACTATAAAAAGGAAATATCACTATCTAAGATAGAGTTAGAAGCGAATTTTAATATTCGTGTAGACAGAGCTGACCGGATATATACTGTTTTGAATATTCCAGATGAGTTATACGGTGAACCTTATAATCTTAGAAAAAGTGATATTGATAAAATATCTGAAACCTACATCAGAGAGTATATAGGGAAACTTTCCGAATACTTGAATGAAAGGGGTTTAAGTGAGTTATATGATTTTTATGAACCAGTAAAGAAAGTTGATAAATATTCTTATTTAATTGTATTAGGTTTTAAACCGTTTAATTCTGTAAAGTACTATACATTGGTCTATTATAGAATTATTCCAATTGCTTCTATAACATTACTTATATTTCTTATTTTTTTGGCTATTTTATAAACAAACATTCTATTTATTTATAAAAAATAAAAAAAAGATTTAATGGCTAAATTCTACGAAGTATCTCAGGATACAATCGATACTTTTTTCAAAGTTTTTAATAAAAAAACTTTCCCAATGTCAGTGAACTTTCAGTTTATTGGTTGTGAAAATCAAAAAGCTCTTATAAAGATTTCTAAATTACCTGATCAATATGCATTCCTTATGAATAAGGAGCTTATAGTCAGTATGAACGAAGACTTATTTTCTGTATTTGATGAAGTTTCAATGACAATATTGATAGAACAGGAAATAGATAAGATTTCAATAGATGGACAAACTGGAAAAATAAAAATGATTAAGCCAGATTTGACAACTTTTTCATCATTGATATCTAAATATGGTGTTGATAAAGTTGCTAAAGCAAACCAAATCGAAGAACTCTATAATCAGCAAGTTGCTGATGGAAAAAATGAATTTATAGTATAATGAAAATGAACATATCAAATTTATACTTTGAGGCACTTAAAAAAAAATATGAGTCTCAGATATTAGAAGCAGAAGCGAATTTATCTCTTTACTTCAGCTCAGATAAATTGGCCGCCATCGGTGAACACTCCGATCTATTAACAGAGCACGATAAATGGGTTGAAGTATTAGCAAATGCCAGTGATAAGTTACAAACATTAGAAAATGTATATAAAAAAATTACGAAATGAATATGACAAATAACAAAATAGAAGTAAATACTGTTAAGCCAGATATATCTGTGCCTAATGGAGATGAATTGATTAGACTTTTGGATTTTACTGATGAGTTAAATTTAGATTCATTGGTTAGTGATTTAGAAAATTATCTAAAAACTACAACTGGATTTGGTAAAACAGATGAACAAAAAGACGCAGATTATGCAATTGCTCAGTCAAAATGGAAAAATTACCAAGAAGCTCTAAGATCAGTAAAACTAAATTTCTACTTAGACAGAGCGCAATACAATCTCTTGACAGACTTATTGCTTAAGAAATTAGAATATGATGTTAACACAGTTTTCATTGCAATTGAATTGACTGATTTGTTGGGTGGTATGAGCTCTACTAAATTTGCTGATGATAAAGAAATAAAATCGACTAAAGTAACAGCAACTGAAATAACCTACATCTATCACTTGATCCAAACCTACAAGGTCAAAGGTCTAACCAAAGAAGCTTATACTTTTAGTAAAATTCTTAGAAGAATAGGTGAAATTTCAAAGATAGTAAGCTACTACGATACACACGCTAAGAAATTGACTGAAGAGATATCAAAGTGGGCATATTCACTTGATGGTGTGATTGAGATGAATCAAGACAAAATTGATGAATTTCAACCAGAAACTGAAATGAAATAGAATAAAAAACCCACTTATTCAGTGGGTTTTTTATTTAAAAATAGATACAGTTTTTTCAAGTAATCTTTTCTCTTAAAAGACTCATTCGTCATTTGATGAACAATAAAAGAGAAATATAAAATCTTATCTACAATTATATCTTCTTTTATTTGGCCTCCGATATATCTGAATTCAATGTAGTTGAATTTTTTTAGAGGTACAAGATTTACACCAAAGTTTTTATATCCCTCTTTGTTTAAAATTCGATATAATTCGTCATTAAGTATTTTTTCACAATCATTAGTATCATTGCTAAGTAATTTTCTCCTACACATCTCTAAAACATCTTCTTTTTCTCTTAACTTATTTATAATCGAACCGCAGAATTTTGAGTTCTTTCTCCATTCCATATTTGAGAATACAAATGGAGAATTTCCGGTATCGTTAAGAAAGAGTAATCCTTTGATGGGATTATACTCAGACTTTTCTTTGGTACCAATGTTTATATGTATTCCGGTTCTTTCATTGAAAATCCAATATGTTTGTTTTTCAAAATACATAAAAAAGTCTTTTACTAAAGAGACTAACTCATTAATATTATTGAAATATGAAGTATTTGATATTTCAATGCCCCTGTCTAAAGTATTATCTAATTCAAATTTTATTATTTTTTTATATTTACTATGAAAGTTCGGAAGATGTTCTTTGAACTTATCTTCTAAATATTCAAAATTATCAGAAAAGAAATAAGTTAAAACTTGTTGCTTTATAAGTTCAACAATCAGAGATTGGTTTCCATCTTCTGTATATTTCTCAGAGTCTAGTATTTCATCTATTAGATATTCATAGTCATCAACCTCATTTCTGACCTCATCTAATATCATTTCAATAAAATCTGATATATCATCAGACATTTCAAATGTCTCTATTCGATAAAGTTCTTTTAATATCGATTTTTCTATTTTAACAATTATTCCTTCTATATAATCTTCAGAATAGTCCTGATCTACACCTTCTGTATCTAATGTTTCCAGCTCAATTTCAATTGAACAAGTAAACTTATTAGATATAGAATTGTCTAAAAAGAAATTTAAATCACTTCTCTTGATTTCATTTATAAAATCATTATATCTATGTATACTCTTCATTTTATTGGACAATGATTTGCTGACCATATATATTTATAATTTCTTTTAATTTTTACACCTAAAGATTCAGATGTAGTGAAAATATCATCTAAGCACTCTGAATCTGAACCTCCAACTATAGTTACCTTTTTATCTTTTAATGTGTTGAGTATTCTAAAAAGTTTCTTCGGACAGTGAAACCACCTGTGATTGTTTCCTATAAAAACTATTATGGTTCCTTCGGTTGTAGGAAAATATTGTCCTTTTTTTAAAAAATTATTCTTTTCTAAATTAGAAATCTCATTATATGTCTGTTCATCTAATAATTTTTTATAAAAATTAGAATCGACCTTGTAGTTGTATCTCTTTTCGATTATATCCTTTTGATTTGGAAAATTGTAGAACTCAAAGTCTACAGGTATTGTAGGATTATTATCGAACAAATACTTGGTTTCTTTTGGTGTGGAATATTTGTGATTATCAAAAATTTGATATACTTCTTCAAAAGAATTGCAGTATTTTTTTAATTCACTTAAATAAAGTTCTGTAAAGAATTTCCTAAAGTTTTTCTGAACATCTACAATAAGTAAAGCATTATTTGAACTAAATTTTTCAAATTTTTCTATTCTCATACACCTTTTAAATAAAAAAACCCATCATAGAATGGGTTTTTTAATAATTTTATTTTAATTTTATCCTGGTAATTCTTCAGAACTACCTTCTTCTTTAGTTTCTTCTTCCTTAGTTTCTTCCTCCTTATTCACTTCTTCCTGACTGGTCACTTCTTCTTTAGGCTCTTCATCTTTCGCAACTTCTTCGAAGTTTTCTTGATTCTGAGCTTGAACTTGAACTTGTGGTTGATTCTCTGTAGTATCTGTCTCAGTTTGAGTTTGAGCCTGATTTTGTTCTACTGGAGTTTCCTCAGTTGAAACCTCAGATTGTGTTTGAACTTGTGCCTGTCCATCTCCCATCAAAGCACCTGCTGGTATTTTATCAACATTCAAATAGTTCAAATTAATATATTTTACAATTTCTTCAGCGATATCGACATCACCGAAAAATTGACGAAGATTTTTACCAGCAGTATCCTTAACTTTTTTCACATAAGCATTTATTAGAGACTGTGGTATATCTATAAAAGTTCTTACTTTATAGATGTCATTTACCTGAAGAACTGATTCCTTGATCAATTCATTTTTTCTTCTTGTAGAAGTGTATTTTTCAAATTTTCTAAGATGTTTCATTATCTTTTTAGTTTTTTTTATATTCTATATATTCTATATATTAATACTTAAAATCAACTTTTTATCACTAATATTGTCGTTAATATTACTAAACCAACATTTGCTCCGACACTAACAAACTTTTTAACTTTTTGTCTGAATATTTCTTTTTTAAGTATTTTTATCTCTTCATTTTTTAATTCTAATTGTTGTTCACATAATCTTGTATTTTCTTCACTAAGTCTAAGAGATTCCTTTAGATTTCTAATTAATTTGTCTTTTTCAACTCCTTGATGTATCAAATCATTAATTTGAAATTTCAACAGAACAATCTGCTCTTCTAATTTATTTATTACACTTACATAGTGTGTATCTAAATTATCACAATCTATTCTCATTTTTTTAAATAGTTCTAATAACTCAGAGTCGTTGTCAAGCATTTGAGCTTGTTCTACAGATATTATTATACCTATAGTGTCACCACCTTCAATAAAGTATTGTGGTAGTTCAGTTTGCGCTTTTACTGTCACAAAACTTAATATCATTAATATTAGAGTCAAAATTTTATTCATAATTATTTAGTTTTTTCTTTTAGAGAATTAAGTAAATCATCACCAACTCTCTTTATCGGTGCGTTTTCTAGCTTAGAAATTTCTTTCTTTGTGTTCTCATAGTCTTTCTTTGTCTTTTCCGCTTCTTTTTTGGCATTTCCAATTTGAACATCTTTCTTTTCTATGAGTATTTGAGTTGAATCTATTCTTGATTGATATTTAGCAATATTTTCTTCAAAAACTTTGGCCTGTTCTTTCAATGACTTGAGCTCACTTTCTATTTCTAGCCTTTTATTTTCTATTTTTTTATTTTCCTCTTCAATTTCTTTTATCTGTTTTTTGTAACCAGAAGATGACAAGAAATAATTGACAGAAAAGAATAGTGAAATACCAACTAGTATTATTATAATCCAGTCTTTTATTCCTAATTTTTTAGGTAAATTTTCTTCAGACATTTGTGTGTTATTTTATTTTTTTATATATTTGATACTTAAATATATATTCAATAAAAAAACTTACCTCGTGAAACTAGTATCATTTGACTTTGATAGAACACTTTGTCTAACACCAGAGCCTGACTATGGTAAAGAAATTTACAAAAATGTAACAGGTCAAAATTGGCCACATCGGGGTTGGTGGGGTAGACCCGAGACACTCGATTTGGATATATTTTCTATACCATTAGAAGACTTCACATATAATGAATATGTAAAATTTCATAATGACGAAGATGCTTATTTGATTTTAGCTACTGGTAGGATCACTAAGTTAAGAAATGAAGTTCAGTCTATATTAGATTACCATTCATTAGAGTTTGATGAAATACATCTGAATCCAGGTATGGATACGTTTAAATTTAAGTCTGAACTTTTCAGTAAGTTGATTTTTAAATTGAAACCGGATACATTCACTATGTATGATGATAGACAAGAACATTTAGAAAAATTTGAAATTTGGGCTAAAACACAACCTTGTCAAATTCATATAATTGATATTGTAAAAAAAGAACACAAAATTATAAACTAATATGAGCACTATTACAGAAAAGAAAACAGAATCAGTAGTTGATGAAATACTTTCTCGACCTTTTAAATTAGTCTTACACAATGATGACTTTAATACTTTTGATTGGGTTATAACTTGTCTTATGAAAGTTTGTCAGCACGAATATGAACAAGCTAGTCAATGTGCACACATCGTGCATTTTAAAGGCGAGTGTGATATAAAATATGGAGACCTTGAAAAGATTTCAAAGATGAAGGATAAATTACAAAATGCGGGTTTATCCGTAACTATGGAAGCAAATTAAAAATTATTAATTTGACCTGATTGAATCATACTCTTAATCTTTTGAAGATCATCAGAGGTCAATTCATCTATTGTGTGTTTTACCTCGAACCTTTTATCTTCTTCACCTTCATGATTTTTAATGTTGGAATTTATCATTTTTCTGATATCTCTCACAGAGATAGTATCATTCACCAACAAACTCTCAGTTGAATATGATGGTTTGTTTTCGTCAAGAAATTTATCCCACTCTTCTTTGAAGTTTGGTATTTTTTCTTCAAATTCTACTTTTTCATCATCTGAGAATTCATTAATTATTGATACGATGTTCCAATCAAGTTTATTTTTATTTCTTCTTATAAAATCAATAGGTAGATTATTCGCACTTATTAATTTCCATAGATTTAGTTTTTCAATAATCCATTCAAATTTCTCAACATTTTCAATCTTTTCAGAAGAACATAAATAAAGTATCATTCTTTCCCAGTTTATGTATTGGTCATACTTATTTATAAAGTCCTCTTTTAGATTTGAGTAAGTTATCATATTTAGCTCAAAGATATCCCCTACTTCAAAATAATCTATTTCAATTGCCTTTTCAATAAATTCTTCCGAAAGATTCAGCATCGAGATGACTATACTTTTTGGAAGACCTTCAGATTCAAAATTTGGTTTACCCCATTTTAAAATAAATGATTCCGGTATCTCATAATTTTGTAGAACAAATATCAAACCCTCTTTATCAATTAATTTAAGTATTTCAGATTCAGTCATCTTAACTGACTCTTCTGTGCTTATAGTTTCTATTATTTCTATCTTTTTCATTTGTTTTATTTTATTTTTTGAATGGATTGTTCCAATTATTACCTGATAGAACATCATTCCTATATCTGTTTACAGTTTTTCTTCTTCTTCTAATTTCTAAAAGTTGTGTATAGTCCACACCTTCTACATATTCCATGTTATTTAATGTTTCATTTATATAGTTTTTGATGTTAGTATCATCTAAAGTGTCTATATAATCCTCCACAATTTGCTTAAAGTCATTTTTTTGAAAAATCGAACACATATCAATTATAGTCATTACGGTATCATCATGTGAAGAACCGTCTGCTGCATATCTTATGTTTCCTGCATTCGTTACATGTTTGATAAATGTTGTAACTTCTGAAATATTAATTTCATTATTTATGATAATTGATCTTTCTTCCATTCTATCTTGGTATTCTTTAACTAAGAGATTTTTATTTTCACCTATTTTAAGTCCTATCTTTTCTTCTAAAGCATCTGCTCTGTGTTTAAATCTGAAAAATATAGAAGAACCGTAATTATTTCTACCATCAAACACCTGAGGTAAGTGAGCTAAGAGTTCATTACCATAAGTATTGATTTCTAAAACTATTTTAACATTTTCAGGATCAAAGTATTCAAAGCCTATTAAATATAAAATTTCTGAGAGTTGTTGAACAGATATTAAATTGCTTCTAAAAATTCCAATTTGTTCTAATCTGATAAAGTCTACTATTGACTTGTATTTATGTTTCTGTTTTTCGATTAAATCGATTGGTTTTATTCCTAATTTAAAAATATTTATGACAGTATAATCTTGACCTAAGCCCTCTGAAACGTCGACTGAAATTATAATTTTATACTTTCTTCTTTCAATCGGTAAGTAGATGTCGTCGTTTTGTATCCATTTTAAATCCTGATAGGAAAACTTCAGCCTGTCTTCAAACTCATCTATTTTTTCCCACTCATAAGTATCTTTGTTCTTCGACATCTCATCAATCAAATTTTCACTTAGTAGATTTCTTGATGAGTTTATAAATCTCAAGTCATATTCTTGATTAAAAGCGTCTTCACCTCCTATGTCTTTAATTGTTTCTTTTTTCCAGGTTGTTATATCGGAGAATTCTAATAATCTATAATCATTGAATGATTCGGCTAGAATATCCTCTTCTGTACAATCTGGTGTATTCAGAGTTATTATAACCCACTTTTTCAACTCATCATTGTATTTTAGATTATGTTCATTTTTTGAATACTTATTTTTAAGGTAATTCAATAATTCGTGTTTATCTATTTTGAGTTCTTCACACTTTAATGTGTTTAATCTAATATAAGTGGCGAATCTTTTAGGTACTTGCCACCAGTAAACCCTTTTAGCACAATAAGATGACTTTTCTCCTTCTGGTTTTTCCGCCTCACTTAGTAATTTGTGAAATAAATTAAAACCATTAGGTGTCGAAGTTATAATAATTTTAGAATTCTCAATATTTGACACAGTTGGAAAAACAG